>MDTB01021772.1_pt1 | contig 12567 bp, 9 predicted proteins | sample 811161 | NCBI WGS metagenome assembly MDTB01 (sample SAMN05326650, study PRJNA326480) | marine metagenome | isolation source: seawater | place: Mediterranean Sea | collected 2009 | reverse complement strand
TGGTATACCAAGTTTTTTATAAGTTTCTAAAATTTTAGGATCAATTTCGTCTAAACTTTTAGGTTTTTCAGATGCACTCTTCGGCGCAGAATAATAATATAAGTCTTGATAATTTATTTTCGGATATTTAGGTTTTTGCCAATTAGGCTCTTTTAAAACCCTGAGCCTGTTATAAGCTTTAAGTCTCCAATCTAACATCCATTTAGGCTCTTTTTTGATTTTAGAAATAAATTTTATAGTTTCTTCGTTAAGTCCTTTGGGGGCTCTAATGTTTTCTACTTCTGTAGTAAAACCATACTTATAATCTTTATTATGTTTTAAATCTTCTGTTTTCATTTATTTAAAATTTGATTTTTTTTTACTAAATCTTGTAGTTTAATTTTTTCAAAAAAGTTATTTATGTGCTGATCAAGCTGATCCCATAAATTATGAGTAATGCATTTTGTAGACTTGCTGTTACATCCTTTTTTTGACTCTTTTTTACAATTTAATGTTTTTATTTCTTCATCTACTGCAGAAATTATACTAGAAATTTTTATTTCCTCTGGAGGGGTTTCTAAAACGTAACCACCTTTTGCACCTCTAACACTTTTAACTAAATCGTTATTTTTTAATTTGATGAAAATTTGCTCTAAATAAGCTAAAGAGATATTTTGCCTTAGCGAAATATCTGTTAAACTTATAGGACCTTTGTCTTTAAATAGAGCAAGGTCTGCCATAGCCATTACTGCGTATCGACCTTTAGTTGTTAATTTCATAATTTAGTGCTGTAATATAGCATTTTTAATTTAATTCCTACCAATTTAGTATGATTTAAAAAAAAACATTTGACGCAGAAAAACATGTTATAAATCATTACTTTTTTTTAAAAATAATAATCATTATCAAACATGAAACCAAAAAGTTTAGAAATTTTTATACCTGGTCCTGCTGGAAGGCTTGAAGCAAAATATTATAAAAATCCAAAATTTGGGTCACCGGTTGCAATTGTATTACATCCACATCCCCAATATGGAGGGACTATGAATAATAAAATTGTTCAGCTCATGTACAATATTTTTTTAGAAAATGGTTTTTCAGTAATAAAAGTAAATTTTAGAGGAGTTGGAAAAAGTGAAGGTGTATTTGATAATGGTCAAGGAGAATTGTCTGATGCTGCCGCAGCATTAGACTGGATTGAGAGACAAAACTTAGACTACAGCCAGTGTTGGGTTTCAGGATTTTCTTTTGGTTCTTTAATTTGCATGCAATTAATTATGAGAAGACCTGAAGTAAATAATTTTATAGCAGTATCGCCACAACCTAATGTCTATGACTTTTCTTTTCTCGCACCATGTCCTACGTCTGGACAAGTTATTTATAGCGAGAACGATGAATTAGTAACTAAAGATAGTATTAATGATTTGGATAACAGAATTAAAAGCCAAAAAGGTGTTGAGGTAATTTTTTCAAAAGTTAAAAACTCAAATCATTTTTTTAGAAATAAGGAAACAGAGTTAAAGTCAGTAATTGAAAAATATTTAAAAGAAAAAACCGCTTTAATTTAACTTTCAATTAGTTCGCCTCCAACACAAGGATTTTTACAACCAGTGGTATTAGGATAAGAAATTGGTAATCCTTGAAATGATCTGATAGCTAAATATGCAAAAGCCTGTGACTCTACAAAATCACCATTAATTTCATAGTCGTCAATTAATTTTAAATTGATATTTGAGGACAGACTATCTTTTATTTTTTTGATTAAAAATTTATTTTTCCTACCTCCTCCACAAATTAATATATCTAAAGTTTTTTCTTTAAAGTCATTTAAAGATGAAGACAACTCCTCTCCAATAATACTTGCAGTAAAATCTGTGAGAGTTGCGACACCGTCTGGAAGATTTAAGCCTCTTACGAAAGATATATCAAAATCATTTACATCAAAAGATAATTTTTTTTTATTATTTCTGTTAGCGTATAATTCTTGAGCTTGTTCGAAAATTATTTCATTCTTTGTTCCACTTAAAGCAAGTTTACCATCCTGATCAAATTTTTTATTTGAGTTTTTTCTTACCCAAGTATCTACAAGACAATTTCCTGGTCCAATATCCTTGCTAATCAATTCAGATAGATTCTCTTTGTCTTTAACAATAGTTATATTTGAGATGCCCCCAATATTTAGAAAACATACTGGTAGTGTAATTTCATTTTTTAAGCTAATCAAATGATGAAAAACTGGTGTTAGTGGTGCCCCTTGACCTCCATTTAAAATATCATTTTTTCTAAAATTGTAAATTATATTTCTATTAGTTAATTGATTTAAAAGTTTTCCATTTCCTAGTTGTCTTGATATCTTCTCGTGAGGATTGTGATATATGGTTTGACCATGGAATCCAATTATGGTTTTCTCACTTATATTTAATTGTTTAACTATTGCAGCATGAAAAATAGTTATATTTCTCTCTAGATTATTAATTTCTTCTTTGTATTTTTCTAAATGTTCAATTTTGTGAATTTTTTCTTTTAACTTGTGAATATCTTTATAAATTTTTGAGTCATATTCAAAGAAATTGTCTTGAATTAATTCATATTCATTTACTCCATTAGTCCTAATGATGGAGGCATCTACTCCATCCCCAGAGGTGCCGCTCATTAAACCCAAAGAGATCCAACTTTTTTGCATATTTTTATTTATTTATAACAATTTTTGTATAATAGTTGGTGAAGTAAATAGCACTATGAAAAATAACTTTTTACAGGAAATGAAAAATAGAGGATTTCTCAATCAATGTACTGATTTAGATAAACTAGGGGAAATTTCTAATAAAAAATCAATATCTGGATACATAGGTTTTGATTGTACAGCCAGCAGCTTGCACGTTGGTAGTTTATTGCAAATAATGATCTTAAAATTAATGCAAAAATACGGTCACAAACCAATTGTTCTTTTAGGTGGAGGTACAACTTTAATAGGAGACCCATCTGGAAAAGATTCTACAAGAAAAATAATCGAGCAAATTGAAATTAAAAATAATATTAAAAGCATAAAAAAAGTTTTTAACAAAATTTTAGATACAACAAATAAAAATACCTCCCCAGTATTTGTTAATAATGCTGATTGGCTGACAAAATTAAATTATATTCAATTTCTAAGAGATACAGGTAGTCATTTTACAATTAATAAAATGCTAACTTTTGACAGTGTTAAATTAAGATTAGATAGAGAACAGTCTCTAAGTTATATGGAATTTAATTATATGATACTACAAGCATATGACTTCTATCAACTGTTTAAAAAGAATAATTGTATTCTACAAATTGGCGGGTCAGACCAATGGGGAAATATTGTAAATGGTGTGGATCTAATTAGAAGAAAATTACAAAAACAAGCTTATGGCCTTACATCACCGTTAATCACTTTAGCCTCTGGTGCAAAAATGGGTAAAACTGAAAAAGGAGCAATTTGGTTAAATGAAGATAAACTTTCCTCTTACGATTACTGGCAGTTTTGGAGGAATACGGATGATCGAGATGTAAAAAGATTTTTATACTTTTTTACTGAAATTCAACCACAAGAATTAATCGAAATTATTAGTAAAGAAAAAAATATTAATAATCTGAAAATTTTATTAGCTAATGAGGCTACTAAAATACTTCATGGTGAAGTTGCTTCAAAAAAAGCAGAAAAAACTGCAAAAAGTACTTTCGAGGGAGGTGGGCTAAGTTCAGGTTTACCAGAAATTAAAGTTAAATTTAATGAGGTAGAAAAAGGTATTAACATTTTAGATTTCATCTCAAATAAAAAGATTTTATCTTCGAAAAGTGAAGCACGAAGATTGATTGCTAATAAAGGATTGAGAATTAATGGTGCTATTATTGAGGATGAGAAAAAAGTTATTCAATTAAAAGATTTTAAAAATAATGTTTTTAAACTCTCATATGGAAAAAAAAAACATTATTTAGTCAAGATTATTTAGTTTTTTTTTTCTCGATAATCTTTTGTATAAATCTTGGAGTTAATGTTTTAATAGGATTTATTGTTGTTTTTATATTATCTTTAGGACCCTTTATCTTAAAACTTATACCAAATAAACCTTCTCCAATTTCCTTTGGGATAACAATATTTCCAATTACTGGTATTTTCGAAATTATTTTGTTTAATGTTTTTGCTGGAACTATAGTTCCTCTTAAACTTGTTACACCACTTTCATCTTGATAGCCCTCCATTAAAACAGACATACTCGGACCCAATGCAACTATTTCATTTAATTTTAAAAAATTTTTATTTTTTTCCATATTTATTTCTAAAATATCAAAAGATAATCCTTCACCCTCTGCTAAATCTGCCAACCCACCTAAATCAGCTAAAGATAACAATTTGATCATTCCAGGAGCATTGATTACTTTGAAATTTTCGATTTTAAGTTTTGAATTAGATTTTGAGTCATCAATTATTGAAGTAAAGATTAATTTTCCACCAGAAAGACCTTTAAAAAAACTGTACTCACTTAACAAAGGCCTAGTGAGATCTGAAAATATTTCTAAATATTTTTTATCATTAGTTTGATTTTTCTTCATTGATATATCTAAGAAATTATTGCCTCCATAATCACCTTTTGAGGATATTTTCACAAATTGACCTTTCCTAATTTCACCTATCAATTTGAAATTTCGTAACTTTTCAGACATTGGAAACTTAATATTCTTAAAATCTATTTCAATTGCGCTATCAATTTTTTGAAATATATTTTGTTTGCTTTGTTTGTTAAAAACTTTAAGTAAATTAATTGCATCAAATTTATTACCTTTAATTAAAATTTTTTTACTTTTTTCAATTACAAAATCATTGTTAGTTGTTGCCACTTCTATCTTTTTAAAAGATAAGAGCATGTTTTCTTTAAAACTAAATCCTTGTATTTTAATCTGGTTATTTTCTTCCTTGTAATTAAGTTTGTTTATATTGAGATTTCCTTTTTTTAATTTTAAATCTAAAGACAAATTTGCAACGGCATTAACTGGTTTATTATAGTTTATCAATTTTAATTTTAAGCTATCTTTATAGTCAAAGTCTAATTTTAAATCTAATCCATCATTATCTATATTATTTTCTAAATTGAAGTTTAAAAAATTTGAGTCATCAAAAGAGTACATTCCCTCACCGCTAACTTTAATATTCTCATGTTTAAAATTTGTTTTCATATTAAAGTCTGATAAATAAATATTTCTAATCTGATTGATAATAATTTCGTTTTTAATTGGACTTGATAACTCAAGCTTAGTTTTCTCTATTTTTCCTGAGAAATTATAATTATAATCTTTGACTTTATAAGTATCGTCAAACGTAATAGATAAATTATTAGTTAAATCTGCTTTTAAATTTTTCAAACCTTTTAAAAAATTATTTTTTTTTAAAAATTTAGTATATTTTTTCGTAATTTCTTCATTTAAATCTATCTTTGAATTGAAATTAGAATTTATATTTATCCCGTTTTCTAAGTTTAATTTTATATCACCATCAGATATCTTTATATCCTCTAGAATACCTGAAATATTTTTAACCAAAATATCATTTTTATCTGCAAAAAAACTCAGGTCAGTTTTTTTTAAATTAATATTATTTAACAACTCAACTTTTAAATTTTTTACTTTACCTTTGGCTATAAAATTTTTAATTGACCCCTCGTTGTTAAAAAATATCTCTATTTCAGAAATTAATTTTCCTGTTTTAATTTTATTTATAAAAAAACTTTTGAAAGTAGATGGTTTAATTATTGAAGATAATTTAGTTAATTGACTTATACTTAACTCCTCTGATACCAAACTAACTTTTTTTATTCTTGGATCTGATGTCAAAAGTGATAAAAAATTGATGTAAACTTTAATATTTGTAACTGGTATCTCTAAATTTTTATAAATAATGTCAGGATTTTGTGTTTCTAAAAATAAACTTAATTCATTTAAATTTATTTTAAATTTAATCGTTTTTAAATTTAAGTTTATATTTTTTGCTTGAGAAGTCTTTTCACTTATTAAATTGTTAAACTTATTTGTTTCAATTCCTGCTGTAGATAATATTACAATTAAAGTAATAAATGATATAATTATAAATAAAATAAAATATATTATTTTTTTTTTCATTTTTTATTTTTTATTTTTTATTCCCTCCTCAATAAATTGATCAATATTTCCGTCTAAAACACTTGAAGGATTTGTGTTTTCAGTTTTGTTTCTTAAATCTTTTACTAGTTGATAAGGTTGTAATACGTATGATCTTATTTGGTGTCCCCAACCTATGTCTGTTTTAGTGTTTAATTCTTTCTGATTTTTTTCTTCTTTTTTTTGCATTTCATATTCATACAATCTTGCTTTAAGCATTTTATAGCAAGTTTCTTTATTTTTGTGTTGTGATCTTTCATTTTGACACTGCACTACAATTTTTGAGGGTATGTGAGTTATTCTTACAGCGCTATCAGTTGTATTAACATGTTGTCCGCCAGCTCCACTAGATCTATAAGTATCAATTCTTAAATCTTTTTCATCAATTTGTATGTCGATATTATCTTCTATTGCTGGATAAACCCACACACTTGCAAAACTTGTATGTCTTCTAGCACCACTATCGAAAGGTGAAATACGCACTAATCTATGAACACCTGACTCGGATTTCATAAGACCGTATAAATAGTCGCCAATAACTTTAACGGTAGAGGATTTTATACCTGCTTCTTCCCCTTTATGTTCGCTTATAATTTCATACTTAAATTTTTTTTTATCAAACCATTTCATGTACATTCTACGAAGCATGTCTGCCCAGTCTTGACTTTCTGTTCCGCCCGCGCCAGCGTGAATCTCAAGATAAATATCGTAATCATCGTTTTCACCTGACAAAAAACAATTAATTTCGTTTTTTTTTACGTCTACTAAAATTTGTTCTATTTTTTTATTACAGTCTTCAAGAGTTGCGTGGTCTTTTTCTTTTGAAGCTAAAGAGTAAAGATCTTTAAGATTTTGTAAATCTTTACATGATTTTTTAAAAGAATTTAAAATATCTTCAAATATTTTTTTTTGTTTTACTGTTTTTTTTACTAAATTTTTATCTTTCCAAAAATTTTCTTTTAAGGAAATTTGTTCTAGTTTTCTTAGTTTTTTTTCAATATTTTCACTATCAAAGATACCCCCTGATATTATTTAGAGATTTTTCTGTTCTAGCTAATACTGTATCAAAATTTTCCATTAATAAAATTGTCTAAACTTGACTGTTTTATCACGTCCATTTGTTGAGATTAAGTTATTATTATTTATGTTGTTAATATCTCTTGATTTTAGTGCCTCAGTAATTGTGTTTTTATCAGTGATGGTCGATTTAAGTCCGGTATCATAATTCAAAGATGTCAAATAAATATTTTCTGGAATTTCAAATTCCTCAAAATCTTCTTTGTATAAAGCGTTTTCTACAAAATCTTTAAAAATAGGCAATGCTGCTTTTGAACCAGTTTCAAATTTACCTAGCGTTTTAGGATTATCATAACCAATATAAACTCCAATTACTAAATTAGAAGAAAATCCTATAAACCATGCATCATAATTATCATTAGTAGTACCTGTTTTACCTGCTAGCGGTACGTTCAAAGACCTTAATTTTTTTGCAGTGCCTCTCGAAACTGCACCTTGTAAAATGGAAGTCATTTGGTAAGCAGTCTCTTTACTAATTATTTTTTCACTACTGTTTTCAATATTTGGAAGTTCTGAATTATTGTCATTTATAAATTTATCACAACCAACGCACTTAATATTGTTCTTTTGAAAAATTGTTTTTCCCCTTCTGTCTTGTATTCGAGAAATTAACTTTGGTTCAACCTTATTTCCTCCATTCACAAATGGTGCATATGCAGATGTTAAATTCATCAATGTAGTTTCGGCCGCACCTAAGGAAACTGATAATAATTCTGGTATTTCATCATAAATATCTAATTTTTTAGATAGACTTAAAATTTCCTCCAGTCCTAAAATTTTTGCAATTCTTACCGTCATTAAATTTCTTGAAAATTCTATACCCTTTCTAAAAGTTGATGGGCCATAGAATTTTTTTCCGTAGTTTTCTGGTTTCCAATTTTTGAGACCTACTCCCTGGCTTTCAACAAAAGGAGCATCAAGTATTATTGAGTTAGGAGCAAAGCCTTTTTCTAGTGCAGCTGCGTAAACAATAGGCTTGAATGCAGATCCAGGTTGTCTTTTTGCTTGAGTGACTCTGTTAAACTCACTTTTTTTAAAGTTAAACCCACCTACTAAAGCGAGTACATCACCTGTAAAAGGATCAATTGCAACAATTCCTCCATTAACTTTGGGATATTGCTTCAGTTTCCAAAATTTCTTTTCTTTTTTTACAAATATAATGTCGCCAATTCTATGAATATTTTGAATGTTTCGATTTTTCGGAATAGACCATTTTAAATTTTTATATAGCAGTATTTCATTTTTTTTTTCTTTTTTTTTGTCAAGTATTTGAAATTTAATTTCATTGTTGTTTAAAGAAGTAATTTCAGCTAGGGACCATTTTAAAGTCGGATCAAGTTTAAATTGAGAAATTATAACTTGCCAATTTTTATTTTTATTTTTATTTGTAATAGGTCCTCTCCAACCCCTTCTTTGGTCATAATCCTCGATACCTTTTCTTAAAGATTTTAAAGCTTGAATTTGGTAATTTATTTTAAGAGGGGTGCTTATACTTAAACCTTGAGAATAAAGTTTTTCAAAACCGTATATATTTTTTACAGTTCTTCTGACCTCCTCAGTATAAGAATTAGCCTCATTAACTATTTCAATTTTCCTTCTTTTAAGTGTTAATTTTGAATTTTTGAATTCTATTAATTCTCTTTTTTTTATAAATTTATTTTCTGCTAAATTTTCAAGTACTAAATTTCGTCTAAATTTTGCAACTTTAGGATATTTATAAGGATTATATTTACTTGGTGCTTTAGGAAGAGCGGCTAATAAAGCAGCTTCTGAATAGTTTAATTCTTTGATTGATTTATCAAAGTATTCGAGGCTTGCTGCAGCTATTCCATAAGTACCTTGTCCAAGATAAATTTGATTTAAATACAGCTCTAAAATTCTTTCTTTGGAATAAGCTCTTTCAATACGAAAAGCTAAAATTGCTTCTTTAATTTTTCTTTTCATAGAAACTTCATTTGTGAGTAGAAAATTTTTTGCAATTTGTTGAGTTATAGTCGAAGCACCCTCTAACCTTTTATTTTGAGAAATATTTTTTATATTTTTTATAACTGCTCGTAATATACCTTTCGCGTCTATTCCTGGATGACTAAAAAAATTTTTATCCTCAGCTGAAAGAAATGAATTTACAACCTTTTCGGGTATTGACTCATAAGGTATAAATAATCTTTTTTCTAAAGCATATTCAGCTATTAATTTATTATTTCCTGAGTACACTCTGCTTGATATTGGAGGTTGATAATTAGACAATTTTTTATAATCAGGCAAGCCTACAGAAAAATACCACAAAGTTGAGAAAACAAAGCATATAATTGAAACTAAAAATATAATTACAAATTTAAGTGAAAAATTAATAAAATTGAGCATGATTTTTATTTATAACAACAATTCTGACTATCTTTAGGCATAAAATAATTTAAATCGTGTAATAATCTAGAAAATTGTATAAAATAATCTTAATGACAAAATTAAAAATATCAAGATTTAAACTTTTAAAAGGAATTTCAATTAAATGGAAAAAAATTTATATATTGATGCTTCGCATCCAAATGAAACACGTATTGTTCTTAAATCAGGTAATTCAATTGAAGAATACGAATTTGAAGATAAGAATAATTTAAACTTTAAAAATAATATCTATTTAGCAACAATAAGTAGAGTTGAACCTTCCCTTCAAGCAGCGTTTGTTAATTTTGGAAGAGAAAGACATGGTTTTTTAGCTTTTAACGATATTCAATCAGATTACTATCAATTACCTTCTGAAGATAAGGAAAAAATAAGGTTGGTAGAGGAAAAAATTAGAGAGGAATTAAAAGAAAAAACTATTGAAGAAAATCAAGATAATTCACAATCTCCAAATCAATTTGTTAATAAAGATGAAAAAGTTGATGAAAATGAAAATCATATTGAAAAAGGAAGCATCAAGCAAGAGTATAGAGAAAAAGTTAAATCTTCATTTGGTATTAAAAGATATAAAATTCAAGAAGTTATTAAACCAGGTCAAGTGATCTTAATTCAAGTTATCAAAGAGGAAAGAGGTCAAAAGGGTGCAGCACTTACTACTTTTATATCCTTGGCGGGCAAGTATATGGTTTTAATGCCAAATACACCTAAAGGTGGAGGGATATCAAGAAAAATTTTTAACTCGTCAGATCGTGAAAAAATTAGAAAAATTCTTAGTGATATTGAAATACCAAAAAATATGGGCGTAATTGTAAGAACTGCAGGAGCAAACAAAACAAAAAATGAAATAGAAAAAGATTTTAAAAATACGTTGAAAACGTGGGAAGAAATAAAAGAGAAAGCCTTAGACTCTAATGCTCCATCTCTTGTTTACGAAGAAGGAGATATCATTAAAAGAACATTAAGAGATACTTATGATAACGATACTAAAAACGTTTATGTTGAAGGAAATGATGCATATCAAAAAGCGAAAAAATTTATGAAAGAATTAATGCCAAAAAACGTAAAAAATATTAAAAAATATAGAGGCAAAATACCCCTTTTTCACGATGCTAACATCGAAAAAGAACTTAATAATATTTATGAACCAACTGTTAAATTAAAATCTGGTGGATATTTAGTTATCAATCCAACTGAAGCATTAGTTTCTATAGATATTAATTCAGGTCAATCAACAAAACAAATTAATATAGAAAAAACTGCTTTGAATACTAACTTAGAAGCAGCTGAAGAAATTTCTCACCAAATTAAATTAAGAGATTTATCTGGCCTAATTGTTATTGATTTTATTGATATGATGAATTTTTATAATAGAAGAATAATAGAAAAAAAAATGAGAGAAAGTATAAGAAAAGATAGAGCTAGAATACAAATTGGAAGAATAAGCAATTTTGGCCTACTTGAAATGACAAGGCAAAGATTACGTGAGGGATCTATCAAATGGGAAACGCAATTGTCTCTTTCTTCATTTTCACAAAAAATACTTAAAAAGATTCAACATTTAGCTTTTACTGACAAAATAAAAATTATTAATTGTTTTGTTCCTGAAAAAGTAAAAATTTACGTAGAAAAAAATTTATTAGATGAATTAAAATATTTTCAAAAAAAATACTCATTCGAAGTTAAAATACTTTCAAAAAATGAATTTACTATTCCCGAATATAAAATTGATTTATTAAATAAATCAAAAAAACTTATAAACACTATCGAAAATATAAATACAATCATTGAGTTAAATAAAGATCAAAAAAATTTTACTAAAACAAAAAAAGCAAAGGATAAAAGTATTGTTAAAAATAAAGATAAAACAAAAAAAACTAAACAAAAAAAGAAAATTAGAACTCTTTGGGTGAGAAGAAAAAAAAATTAAATCAATCCTTTTATTGGTGAGCTAGGTGATGCAAAATAATTTTTTTTCATTCTTCCAGCTATATAAGAATTTCTTCCAGAAATTACGGCTTCCTTAAAAGCTTTCGCCATTAAAATCGGATTTCTAGCTTTAGCTATTGCACTATTGATTAAAACTCCATCACAACCTAATTCCATCGCAATTGTTGCATCAGATGCTGTTCCTATCCCAGCGTCAACTATTACTGGTACCCTAGATTGTTTTATTATTAACGATATGTTTACTTTATTTTGTATACCCAATCCTGAACCAATTGGTGAAGCTAACGGCATAATTGCTGAGGCACCGCTATCCTCTAACTTTTTTGCCAACAATGGATCATCAGTACAATAAACCATTACTTTAAAACCTTCTTTAACTAGTATTTTGGTAGAACTAATTGTTTCTATCATATTTGGATAAAGAGTTTTTTTATCACCTAAAACTTCAAGTTTTACTAATTTCCATCCTCCTATCTCTCTAGCTAATCTTAAAGTTCTAAGAGCTTCATTAGATGTATAACAGCCTGCTGTATTCGGTAAATAAATTATTTTTTTTGGATTTAGATAATCAGTTAAAATTGGTTTTTTTTTATCTAAAATATTTATTCTTCTGATTGCAACTGTTACCATATCTGCACCTGAAGCCTTAACAGCTTTTACAGTTTCAGAAAAACTTTTGTATTTTCCAGTGCCAACAATAAGTCTAGATTTAAGTGATTTTCCTGCAACTTTAAATATATCTTTTTTCAATTTATCCTCCGCCTATAAAGTGTACTATTTCTACTTTATCATTAGTTTCTAATTTTTTTTTCTTATAATTAACTTTTGGAATAATTTTTCCATTATGTTCAATGGCGACTTTTTTATCAGTTAACTTATATTTTTTTAAAAGATCAAATAATGAATAGTTTGTTTTAATAACTACTTTTTTCCCATTTAATTGTATTTTTGCCATAATTAAGTTATTCAATGTTAAGAAATTTATGAATAAAATTATAATTCTTA
>MDTB01188470.1_pt1 | contig 12568 bp, 7 predicted proteins | sample 811161 | NCBI WGS metagenome assembly MDTB01 (sample SAMN05326650, study PRJNA326480) | marine metagenome | isolation source: seawater | place: Mediterranean Sea | collected 2009 | reverse complement strand
CTAAGTTGAATCTCCATCTGTGGTAAGGAGGTGGCTATGGTCGGCACGGGCAAGACCCTCGGGTGTTGGAATAGCGCATTCGCCCTCGCAGGGCTCACGCCCAGATCAAGTAATTCCTCATAGACTTGCTGATAGAGTGCCAGCGAAGCAGACTCGAGGCCAAACAGCAGTTCCCAATCGGCCAGATACAGTCGGGCCAAAGCGCTGCTTTCTAGCGGGCTGTCCTCCGCAGCAGCATAGATGTCGACGATGCGCTGCAAAAGATCCTTACCGATGCGGTAACTGATGCGCAGGGATTCACCTTTGGCTAGAGTTCGGCCTCGCCACTCGTCTTCGCCCTCAGCGGTAACGACATCATTGAACATGGAGGGGAGTTTGAGCAGGGAAATCTGGTAGTAGTGAGCTAGTACAATATTGTAAAGCCAGGGTGTCAGTTCGACGTGGTTTTCCCCGAGGGTCGCCTCGATGCCGCTCACCGCACGCCAGTTGAGATTTTTCGCCGCCAGCAAGTATCGGGTGCTATTGCTGTTATCTGCATTGGCAGAGGCGCGCAGTAGTATATCGCTTAGCTGCTCGGTGCCAAGCAGGTAATCGTAGAAATCACGGGTATAGATTTCGTCGTTGAGCCACTCGAAATAGTTAAGCTGGCTGCCAGCCTGCTCCCATTTCTCCTGGGCTAGCTGCGACTCAATAACATATCTCAGCGCATTTCGCTGTTGCGGCGCGCTGAGGCCATAATTTACCTTGGCTATCTGTAGCGCTTCCAGGAACGTCTTCTCTGCGCCAGCAAAGTCTCGCTCAAACATCTGCTGCTGGCCAAGCTCCAGCAACTGCTCAGTGCGAACCTGCTCATAAATATTGTTGTAAGAGGCTTGCTCCGTGGATTCCTGAGCGAAAGCACTAGCAGTCACTAAGGCCAGCAGCGCGAGCGCGCGCGTTGGGATTAGTGCGGGTATAAATGTAGAAATTAGTAGGGGAAAGTTGGAAAACATCAGCACACCTGTCTTCAGGATACCCACTATTCTATTTGCTCGCAATTGCCTGCGGCGCCGGTCGCTCAGCGCCAGCTGTGAAGTTATACTGGCGTCAGGTACGGCTTCGACCAATTTGCACCTTGCGAGGAATTTGTAGGGAGCATGTAAGATATATACGTAAAAGCAGTGCGAAAGGATTTCTTGATGGAAAACACAACTGATAAATCAGGCATCGACCTCTATACCTGGGCGACCCCGAATGGCCGTAAGATTTCGATCATGCTGGAAGAAATCGGTCTGCCTTACCGAGTCTTTCCAATCGATATTACCAACGGCGATCAGCTTGAACCGGAGTTTCTCAAGATAAGCCCAAACAACAAGATTCCGGCTATCGTTGACCATGACACTGGACAAACCTTAATGGAATCAGGTGCCATTCTTATGTATCTGGCGAACAGGACCGGGCAGCTCATGAGCTCGATTGGCCCGGATTACTGGCGCCAGATGGAGTGGTTGATGTTTCAGATGGGCGGCGTCGGCCCCATGCTTGGCCAGACTCATCATTTTGTGAAATTCAATCCGGGTAAATCGACCTATGCCGAGGCGCGCTACAGTGCCGAGAATCGCAGGCTTTACGGTGTGCTGGATAAACGCCTGGCTGGTAGAGACTATATCTGCGATGAGTATTCTATCGCCGATATTGCTACATGGCCCTGGATCTCACGCTATGAGTGGCAGCAGATGAACCTGAATGAATTTCCGCATCTGAAAGACTGGTATCTGCGTGTCGCAGTGCGGCCCGCTGTGCAGCGTGGCTACGCAGTACCGCAGGACCTTGCGGTGCCTATTCCTAACTAATTGCCTGACTAGTCGTCAGCTACAAGAGTTTGCAAGGAAGAGCGGCTGTGTTTGCTCTTAATCCCTGGTCACTCACCCCGGACCTCTCATCCTTTCATCTCGTCGCTGTTGATTCTGGTTCTCAAACTGTCTAAGTTTGTCCGACCTTAGCCAGTGTTTCTGGAGATCCAATGAATACTCTATCAAAAGCTCTATTTCTCGCCGCTGGACTCGCTTTCACCGATTCCCTGTTTCCGGCTGATGTTTACGTCGCGCCCCGCAACGAATGGGGTCATCCAGACCTGCAGGGAGTCTGGAACTTCTCATCCAATGTCCCATTTCAGCGCCCGGAACAGTTCGGCGAACGTGAATTCATGACCGACGATGAGATAGCGGCCATGCGTGCCCGTCTGGCCGAGGCCGATGCTGCGTCTGACCAGGCCGTAGCGAGCTCAGACCCCAATAGCCCCGGCGGCTATAACGACTTCTGGGTAGAAAGTGCCGGCATTACCGACCGAATCCGCACATCCCATGTGGTTTATCCGCCCAATGGCCGGCTGCCGGGTCGAGTAGAAGGTGGGGTGGTACAGTTCGGTGGACTGGGTCCCGATGTGCCGGGTCAGCGGCCCGTTCGCTACACTGTGGGCGGCATTGCGAAAGATGGGCCCGAAGACCGGGGCCTTTCCGAACGCTGCATCGTGGGTTTCAATGACGGGCCTCCGTTTATGCCGAGCCTGTATAACAACAACGTACAAATTTTCCAGAACCGTGACCATGCCGTGATTCTCACGGAAATGATCCACAATGCCCGCATCGTCCCACTGGATGACAGACCGCCTTTGCCTGAAGAGATTGGCCAGTGGACCGGGGATGGACGTGGTTACTGGGACGGCGATACGCTGGTCGTAGTAACCAAAAACTTCAATGGGCTGGCCCAGAGTTTCAGTGCCTTTGGCACTTCGGCGGAAAAGGTGCTCACCGAGCGTTTCACCCGCGTCGATGAAGTGACCGTGGACTATGAGTGGACCATCGAAGACCCTGCAACCTTCACCGATAGCTTTACCGCCATCGTGCCCATGACCAAGGTTGCCGGCCAACTCTATGAGTACGCCTGCCACGAGGGTAACTACGGCATGGTGAATATCCTGCGCGGGCAGCGTATGGAAGAGCTGCGCGCCTCTGAAGACGCGAACTAGTCTGACTTGCGTTGAGAAAAAGCCCGGTTGCTCCAAGCAACCGGGCTTTTTAGTTTACGGGATTAATTAGACGTATATTTGATGTTGCTTTAATCCTGCCAGCCGCGCCATCCAGGCCCTCTAACAACCTGTCCCGGCAAAGCGCCAGTATGGTCGCCATAGTGAATTACCGGCTCACCATTAACGATGACATGCTCCATGCCGGTTGAGTACTGGTGCGGCGCATCAAATGTGGCATGGTCACTTACAGTAGAGGGGTCAAATATCACAATATCTGCAAAATAGCCTGCGGCGAGCTCACCCCGATCTCTAATTTTGAGGTTCGTGGCTGGAAGCTTGCTCAATTTGCGAATCGCATCGGGTAGGGTGATGACCTGATCTTCTCGCACATACTTACCCAGCACCCTTGAGAAATTGCCGAAGGCCCTTGGGTGAGTGCTGCGTTCAAGGAACACGCCCTCTGAGGCCATGGACTGTGCGTCTGAGGCAAAGCTCACCCAGGGCAGGGCGATGCCCTTGGCCACATTCTCTTCCGACATCATGAAGTAAACCACCTGCACCCGACTGCCGTCCTCGATGACCAGGTCAATAATCGTATCGGCATCGGAGGTGCCGCGCTCCGCTGCCACCTCTGCCAGAGTCATGCCGGTATACTGGCGCAGTTCGGGGTTATTGAACCCCACCAGCAGTGTGCCTTCGGTACCAGAGGCCAACCACAGGTTCTCCCAATCGTACGTGGCAGTCGTCATCTCCTCCAACACCTGAGCGCGGATCTGCGGATTCATCAAGCGCTCGCGCCAGGCTTCATAACCCCCTTCCTGCACCCAGGGTGGCATAGCGGCATCCAGTCCCGTTGAGCCAGCGGTATAGGTATAGATATCCGCGGTGATTTCCAGGCCTTCGGCCTGGGCTGTTTCAACCCGGGCTACCACATCATCAAACTTGTCCCAGTTTTGTCGACCCGCCATCTTCAAATGATAAATCTCTGCCGCTACATCGCCCTCACGGGCAATCTGAATAAGCTCATCAATTGCTTCCAACAGACGATTGCCCTCACTGCGCAGGTGCGAGATATACATACCGTCGTATTCCCCCACTACCTTGGCCAGCTCCACCAATTCATCGGAGCTGGCATAGAACGCCGGCGCATAGATAAGCGAAGAACCCAGACCCATGGCGCCTTCTTCCATCGCCTCTCTCACCAGCGCCCGCATCTGCTGCAGTTCGTCAGCAGTCGGCGCACGGTCCTCGTAGCCGATCTCGTGTTTTCTTACCGTGGTTGCACCAATGAACGAGGCAACATTGGTAGAGACGCCTCTGTCCACCAGGTATTCCAGATATTCACCCAGGGTCGTCCAGGTAATATCCGCGCCGCCAAACCCGCCTGACTCAACAATATCCCTGCGCATGGTTTCATTGATAGGCCCTTCAGAATTCCCCTCGCCAAAAACCTCCAGCGTCACACCCTGACGAATATCACTCTGGCTGCGCCCATCAATCACCAGTGACTCCGTCGCCCAGCTCAACATATTGATAAAGCCCGGCGCCACCGCATAAGCCTCGGCATCAATCACCGCATCAGCAGAGCCAGCGATATCGCCGATCGCCACAATACGATCGTCGATCACGGCAATGTCTGCCTGGTAAGGCTTGCCACCGTTTCCGTCGTAGATGGTGCCGTTTTCAATCAGCAGGTCATAAGTATTGGTGGTGGTGGCGCAGGCACCAAGTAGCGCCAGTAGGAGGATTAGACTTAGGCGTTGCATAATTTTATGTTCCAAAATCTGACTCAAGCAACTTACCGAATTGGTATGAGCGTCGCCAGTTGTTTATCGATTTCTCTGTCTCTTGTCATTCGTCTTGCACGATAGAGCAAGGAGACTTGAGTTCCGGCCAATTGAGACCGTGCGAGGCAGGACGCCGAGCCCGAGCCCCCAGGGATGGGTTCACGGCGTGTCTCTGTTGGCCGGAACTCAAGGCTCCGCCGTCACGGCTCTGGATACCATGATTGTCATCAATTGCACGATTTATGTTCCTCAATCTAATTAACCTTTCGTATTTCTTTCTCTTTGGAGTTTGCAGTGGTGCGCAGCCAAGGGCGTAGCACTGCGTGCAGCACGCCGTGAACCTATCCCTGGGGGCTCGGGTTCGGCATCCATGCCTCACACGGCTACTCGCAGTGCTTCGCCCTTAGCTGCTTCAAATATCTCGCAAGGTTCTTTGTGTTCATGTTTGCGCCATAGCCATTCAGGTTGACATTTTGGGTTCCTAAAAATACTGTATAGATATACAGTATTTAAATAATTTCATCATGGCACAGAAGCCCCTCCAAAAAACCGCCCCTGGCCGCGAAGCGCCAGCAAAGCCAACCAATCTATCGGCTTATGCCGAGCTGCACTGTGTATCTAATTTCACCTTTCTGCGCGGCGCCTCTTTCCCGGAAGAGCTCGTAGAACAGGCTGATGCGCTGGGCTATCGGGCTGTGGCTATTACCGATGAGTGTTCGCTGTCGGGGGTAGTGCGTGCCCATATGGCGGCCAAGGAAAGGGCGATTGAGCTGATTATTGGCAGTGAGTTCTATTTGGAGGAAGGCTGCCATTTTGTACTGTTGGCCTGTAATCGGCGCGGCTACGGTCATCTTAGTCACTTGATCAGCTGCGCCCGGCGCGACAGCCCCAAGGGCAGCTATCGGATGGATGGGGCTATGGTGGAGAAGTATCTGCCTACGGACTGTATTGCCCTGTGGTTGCCGGATCTGACCCACACGCCAGAGCAGTTGGCCTGTCAGGCGGTGTGGCTGCAGCGGCTGTTTACCGGCCGGCTCTGGATTGCGGTGGCGCTGTTGTTAAGGGGGGATGACCGCATCAAGCTGCGGCGCCTGCAGCGTTTGGGTCAACAGTATGACCTGCCCCTGTGTGCCGCCGGTGGGGTTTATATGCATGTGCCGAGTCGGCGCATTCTGCAGGATACGGTGACGGCGATTCGACTGCGGCGGCCCATCGACAAGCTGGGGCTGGATGGTGAGTGCAACGGCCAGCGTCATCTGCGTGCGCGCGAGCAGCTGGGCAAGTTGTATCCGCCGGCGCTGTTGGCCGCCACGGTGGAGATTGCAGGCCAGTGTCAATTTTCTCTGGATGAGTTGCGCTACGAGTATCCCCAGGAATTGGTGCCCAGGGATTACACCGCTCACGGTTGGTTGCGAGAGTTAACCGAGGCGGGCATTCGTGAACGTTGGCCTGGGGGTGCGACGCCGAAGGTCCGCAACATCATCGAACATGAATTGATGCTAATTAAAGAGCTTAACTATGAGCATTACTTTCTCACGGTACACGACCTGGTGGCGTTTGCCCGCAGTCAGGGCATCCTGTGCCAGGGGCGCGGGTCGGCGGCGAACTCGGCGGTGTGCTATTGCCTGGGCATTACCGAGGTTGACCCAGCTCGGGTCGAGGTGTTGTTCGAGCGTTTCATTTCCAGGGAACGCAACGAGCCGCCGGATATCGATGTGGATTTTGAGAATGCCCGCCGCGAAGAAGTGATTCAGTACATTTACAACAAGTATGGGCGCGGGCGTGCTGCCCTGGCGGCAACCGTGATCACCTATCGCTCCCGCAGCGCCATACGGGATGTGGGTAAGGCCCTGGGGTTGGCCGATGACTTGCTGGATCACATCGCCAAGTCTATCTACTGGTGGGGAGCGACGCTGCAGGAGCAACTAAGCGATTCCAATGTGGATTACTCAGATCCCAAGGTTGTGATGCTGGTGAAACTCGCTGAAGCCTTGATTGGTTTTCCCCGACATCTTTCCCAGCACGTGGGTGGCTTTGTGATCAGTCAGGGAGCGCTGACCCACCTGGTGCCGATCGAGAATGCCAGCATGGTAGATCGCACCGTGATCCAGTGGGAGAAGGATGATCTGGAATCATTGGGGCTGCTGAAGATCGACGTGTTGGCGCTAGGCATGCTGACGGCTGTGCAAAAATGCCTGCGCCTGATAAGCAGCTACAGTGAAGAACCCCTCACCATGCAGAGGATCCCGGCGGAGGACCCGAAGGTTTACGACATGATGGGTGAGGCGGATACCATCGGCGTATTCCAGATCGAGTCCCGCGCCCAGATGAGCATGCTGCCGCGCCTTAAGCCACGCAGTTATTATGATCTGGTGATTCAGATTGCAATTGTGCGACCTGGCCCTATCCAGGGAAATATGGTGCATCCTTTCTTGAACCGCCGCCGCGGCAAAGAGCCGGTGAGCTACCCTAGCGAGGCAGTTAAGGATGCACTGGAACGCACCTTGGGCGTACCTATTTTTCAGGAGCAGGTGATGCAGCTGGCCATGGTGGCGGCAGGCTTCACCGGGGGCGAAGCCGATCAGTTGCGACGGGCCATGGCGGCCTGGAAGCGTAAGGGCGGGCTGGAGCCTTATCGCAAGAAACTGGTGGACGGTATGCTGGCCCGAGGCTATGAAGAAGATTTTGCTGAAAAGCTGTTTAACCAGATCAAGGGCTTCGGCGATTATGGCTTTCCTGAATCCCACTCCGCCAGCTTTGCCCTGATCGCCTATGTGTCGTCCTGGCTAAAGCGCTATCATCCGGCCGCCTTCTGTTGTGCCTTGTTGAATAGCCAGCCCATGGGTTTCTATGCGCCGGCGCAGTTACTCAAGGATGCCAGACATCACGGTGTGGTGGTGCGGCCTGTCGGTGTGAACGAGAGTGACTATGACTCTACTCTAGAGTTCGATGAAGACTATTTAAAACCAGACTCGCCCTGCCATCACAACACAGCGGCTCAGATCCGCATTGGGTTGCGCATGGTGAAGGGCCTGTCACAGGCCGGTGCCAAGGCCATTGCGGAAGCAAGACAGGGCGGCCAGTTCGAATCGGTGCAGGATCTGGTATTCCGCAGCGGCATCAACCGCAAAGACCTGGAAGCCCTCGCCGCCGCTGATGCCCTGCGCCAGCTAAGCGGTGACCGCCACCGCGCTTTCTGGCTGGCCAGCGGCATTGAAACCGCAGGTCAGGGTAAGCAGGTCGTAAATGCGGGTGGCCAGACCCTGCAAAACGAAGCTGGCAAACTGGCCGGTCAGCGTAGCACTCGCGGCATGCAAACCATTCAAAACGAAGCCCGGATACAGGTCGATCAGCTTAGTACTTGCGGCACGCAAACCCTATTCTTTTCAGATGCAGATTTTGATACTGACTTCGGTATCGATGTGTTGCTACCGGTAGCCAGCGAAGGCCAGAATATTGTCGGCGATTACACTAGCACCGGCTTCAGCCTGCGGCGCCATCCGCTCGCCCTGTTCCGGACACACCTGAATAACTTTAATGTGTCCCGCGCCGATGAACTACCCAACATCGACAACGAGGGCACTGCCAGGGTCACCGGTCTTGTTACCTGCCGCCAGCGCCCCATGACCGCAGCAGGCGTGACCTTTCTCACTCTCGAGGATGAAAGCGGTTTTGTGAATGTCGTAGTGTGGCCATCCCTTGGAGAGAGGCAGCGACCGGTGGTGCGGCAGGCGATGCTAATGGGAGTGGTGGGCCACGTGCAGAAGAGCGAGGGAGTGATTCATCTTATTGCCAGAGAACTGGTTGACCTGAGTCATTGGCTCGGGACGATGGAGGTGTCTTCGCGGGATTTTACTTGACCCCATTGATTCCCGAATGACTGAACTATCAGTGCCCCCTGGTCTTTAGTTGCAATATACATCCATGCTAGTCATCGATAGAAACTTGACCACTGCTATCTATAGTAAATCGCAACACCCTGTCGATTTCACTGCCTTACTCATATGAGAAATTATTTCTGAACAACTCGGTAGTCGCGTTTCTTAGGGCGTATGACCCAATACCTGACTGATTTTGGTGAGAATATAGGATTGTATCTGAGCTCCGCGCTTCAATAGGGCCGAACGTGATTCGGCTAATCGGGAGTGAGATGATGAATTCATCATAGTTAGTGTAAGAGAGGTTCGATACCATCGCCTTTGGTGAGATGAGGTAATAACTCGGACCTGTAGCTAAAGGAGCTAAAATTAAGAAAGCGATAATTTTGTATCTTTTCTTCATTTAACTTTATTTCCATTACCTTCTATTTAGAGTTGAGCATTAAGCGTGTAGTGCGCCAATTAGGACGCTGGCTATACGAATTGGTTGCCAGACGGGGCAGTTCCATTTAAGGCTTAAGGAAACACAAATAATTGATCGCTCTAGTCTGTCTGGTGACCGCTAGGAAAGCAACGCCACCGCCATAGAGGCTAAGCCGAATACGCCTACGCCCCAGACCAGACTTCGTAGATAGAGTATGCCAACCAGATAGATTGGCACATAGGCCAACCTTGCCCAAAAGAACACTTGTGCACCGAACAGTGTCTCTGCTCCAAGCCCCGCGATATGTCCAACTAGCGCCAGTGGTACGAACAGCAACATGGCTTCTATGGAATTTGTGGCGGCACGCTCTGCACGCCCACCGAGCGGCGTTGCTTCAGCCAGCTCGTCACGATTACTGAATCCGGCTTTTAGCCCTTCGGGAGTCCACTCCCGGTTACGCAGGAATGCACCAAGCATAATGACTAGAAAGGTATACATAGTCATATAGACGACCAGGGTCAGCAACGGAGTCATAGTGTTTCTCGCAGTTTGTTAGGTAATTAATGAATCGATTCGAATGGATGGAGGGAACACTATTAGATTAATAGCTCCATATTGAAATCTGGCTCTAGCTTTCTCTAAGTTAATAGACTACCAGTCTTCCCTTATCCAATACTGCAAAATCAACTGCAACATATCGGCTGCAGCGGAGTAAATAATCACGCAATTCTTGAGTTCCAGTTGACCACCAAATGCTCTGCGGTGCGCCAGGCCAGAGCCTGTACTGTTAGCGTCGGATTTCGGGACCCGCTGGTTCCCATCACGGAAGCGCCAAGTATCCCTAAATTTGGTGCTTCATGGCAGAAGCCCCATCGGTCTGTAACATTGGTTTCTGCATTGTCTCCCATCCGTGTGCCGCCATAGGCATGGGTCGACGCACCCATGGCGTTGCCCAGGCCGTAGCGAACAATATGAGTCGCGCCAGCAGCGCGATACCACTGTTCCATTTTATCCTGTGAGAACGCGGCAATTCGCAGTTCGTTGTCTCTATAGCGGGCGGTAATTCGGGTCACGGGCAAACCTATACTGTCCTTCACCTCAGGATCCAGATCCAGGTAGTTGTCGTGATAGGGTAGGGTGGTTTTCTGAACGTACGAGGTATTGCTGCGATCGGCATTGCGCATCACGAAGGCCTTCCAGTCGGAACCCCAGGCAGGTGCCTCGCCGAAGGTACCCATTTTGGCCGCGCTTATGGGTTTGCGGTCAGTGTGTACCCACAGATTGGCGCCGCCAATGAAGTCGAGGTCAGAATGATCAAAATTGTCATCAGCCCAATCGTCGACGGCGACGCCCTGTGCGGGTAATCCGTACCAGTTGTGCAGGTCCTGAGGAAACAGCGCGGCTACCGGCGCACCCTGATGGTGACTCATATAGTGCTTGCCAACCTGATCCGAGTTATTTGCCAGTCCGTTGGGAAACGCATCAGATTTCGAGAGCAGCAGGAGACGCACGTTTTCATAGGCGTAGCTGGCAACTAATACAACATCCGCTGGTTGAAATAGGGTTTCGTTCCCCTTGATGTACTCAACGCCGGTTACGCGGCCGGCAGCATTGGTTTTGATTTCCGTCACGCGGGCGAATGTCACGACCTCGAGGTTGCTGGTATCAACTGCCTTGGGAATCGTGCTGAATGCTGTCGAGCTCTTCGCCTGCACATGACAGCCTCCTTTGTTGCAGAAGCCGTGATACTGACAGGGCGGCCGTCCATCGTAGACTTCGGTGGTGATTGCGGCAGGACCCTGAAACGGGTGCCAATTCAAATCCGTTGCCGCGTTGCCCATTAAGTCGGTAAAGGGTGAACTGCGCAGGGGCTGCATGGGGTAGTCGCGCTGTCGCTCCCCTTCGAATATATTGCCTTGCGGATTTGTCGAACCACGGACATTGCCAGCCTGGCCAGATATCCCCACGGTAAATTCAACTTTGTCGTAATAGGGTTCCAGATCCTGATAGTTAATCGGCCAATCTTCCACGGTGGAATCCGCCGGCAGGCGATTACTGCCATAACGGGCGTTGGTCGCACTCACAACTTCAAAATCCCAGGGGTTCAGGCGCCAGCTCTGGGCCCAGTAGTGCATGCTGGTTCCACCCACTGCGTTCATCATGGGGTGGCCTCCTTGCACTGCCTTATCAGTGGGCGTGGCTCGCACAGTGGGTGCTTCAGCAGCGGCTTTCTGCAGGGCCTGTGGCCAGTTGCGAGTGCCATTCCGCAACTCATCCGGTGCAAAGTCTCTGGGGCTCAGCCAGCCACCGGCTTCCAGGCCGATGACCTTGAGCCCGGCACTGGTGAGCGGCAGGGCAGCAACACCGCCGGCTGCGCCCATGCCAACGATAACCACATCAGTCTTGGGAAGTGATCTAGGCATTCTGATCACCTCCCTTGCTTGCTGCGATGTTGGCAGCCATCTTGGTGTAGGTGGCATTGTCGTAGGCCGACTGGTGATTTGGCTCCAACGCGGCGCCCTGACGGACGTCTGTTTCCGAGGCAGAAAGCTTTATTCCTGGATACTGAATCATATCCCAACCGACAAAATCTCTGTTACCACCGTAATAGGGGTCGCAGAAGGTGCCGTCGATCGTGTGATTGCGAAGTAGTGCAAAAAAACTGCTTGAGCCGGGCGAACAACCTGGCACTTCATCGTCCTGCAATGCCTGAATAAGGCTCTCTTGTTGTTGCCGTGGCAGATCAATAAATGCGGCACCGTGCTGTTGTTGTGCGAATTCGTTTATCGCGGTGAGACTGCAAAGATAGTGAGAGCGTGCATCGATGTTGTGACTGGCCAGCGACCTGTCTATGTAATGAGCAGCCCTGGCTTCTTTAGCGCCGGGGCCATGTTCATCGGAAGGAATCAAACAATCGCAGATTGCCTCTAGTACTTCTGCTTCAGCAGCCGTAAGGGTTTCCAGTGCCTCCAGCGCTAGCGGGTTCGAAACATCCTCGGCCTGATTTTCAGCGCCAAGCACTGCGCCTGTGGGTGATGCTCCGACAGCAACTGCACCCGCGATACCGGCGCCCTTCAACAGCGCGCGTCTGGAGGGGTCACTAGGCAGCTTATCAGCCAGGGGAAAATGGAATGGCGCTTTGTTCTTGGTTTTTTTCACGACGGCTTCTCCCGGAAGGACTAAGTCTAGAGCCTAGCAAAGTGGGAGAAAGCTGCAAGCTTTCAAGTTTCACGAGTGAGACTGAAAACAGGATAAAAAGTCATTAATAGTTGAATCAGCATGCTGGAATTCAGACTCAGTATTCTAGAAGTTTATGATCTATAGGTATCTCCTGGCCTTCTGCTTATGTTGGTGCGTGCCCAGCTTTTTGGGAGGGAAAATTTCTTGACGCCAGCCAGTCAGCATCAGCTCATGCTCTAAAGACGAATTTGGAAATGACTTTGCTCGAACAAGCCGTTCAAATTGCAGAATT
>MDTB01189996.1_pt1 | contig 12569 bp, 14 predicted proteins | sample 811161 | NCBI WGS metagenome assembly MDTB01 (sample SAMN05326650, study PRJNA326480) | marine metagenome | isolation source: seawater | place: Mediterranean Sea | collected 2009 | reverse complement strand
CGGTTTATCGGTGTTGTGGCCATCGTAAACGATTACGCTATTAGATGTGATGTCCACGAAAAGACCATATTTCTCTGCTTTGTCGATCATTCTCATGATCTTAGGATCAATAGTAGATTCGGTCAGCAATTGCCTTATATACTCACGTAGTAGTTTCACTTTCTAACTCTCTTCTTTTGCTTCTTCAATTGCTTTATCTGCTTCTCAACGCTCGACACAGAGTTTTCTAGATGTTCTAGCCTTAGCTGAGTAGAATAATAAAAACCGCCCATCGTGGCAGCAAAAGTTACTATCGTTATAAGGGTTTTGATATCTATTTTCATTATAAATACTCAGTCATTTCAGAATCAAGAGTTTTCCTTCTCGACAGCTTAATGCCTAACGACTTTCCAGCTTCGATGTCAGATGGGAAATGCACCCCTCTATCAACCCTCGCTTGAGATATCATATTGGCTAAACCCATAAGAGCTTCTCTTAAACTAGGATAGATTTTAGATAATTCTAACGCGATGTAATAGGCTTGAGCGGTATGGCCCGAAGGGTAAGAAGGGCTATTCGCAGATTCTAGATCATCTGAAATGAAATCTACATTTTTTTGAACAGCTAATTCTTTCGGTCTTGGACTATTAAAATATTCTTTATGAATAAGGATTACGGGAACAATCTCTTCTTTAAGCTGAGCAATTACATTTTTTTGTCCTCTTATGCCTTTGGCTGACATCAGTGTATCAAAAGTCTTTACTACATCATCTAGAATACCTTGAATCGATTCTCGATTATGCCTGTCATAATACTGCTTTTGTATCGCAAATAACTCTTCAACCCTGTGCTGTTCCGAGGGCGGTGGTGGAATCATTAAACCGTTTTGCTGATCTAAAGTCTCGCATATGTATTTGCGTAGCAGATTCACCTTTTCTACCCTCTTCTCAATTGTCGTTTTGTAATCTTCATCTTCTTGGTAACCTCGTGTTTTGCGGTGGTTCTCCCGGGCCAAGATAAACTACATCGTATTCCGGCATTTCGCCAGGCTCATCAGCTAGTGCCATTCTGTAGTCGAAGTACTTGCGAGTCGCTTTGCCTTGATCTACATAATCAATCTCGCCAGTCATCGGACTGACTCCTATGACGACTATAGGTTTTCCATTTAAAGATAAGTTATCACCTGGCTGTAATTGTTTAAATTGCTCAGAGGTAGTAAGCGCTTCTGATACTCTTAAACTTGCTTCACCCGGACCATAGCCTGCTGGAGTAACGTCCCTTATTTCATAGCCCATAGGATTGTGAATCTTAGCAGAACCGTCTTTATTGAAGTGTTTCTTAAGATGCGGCGGCAGTGCCTCATTGATTACTGCTTCACGAATGATTCTTCTTAACTGTCGCTTTGTAATTTTCATTGTATTTTTCTCTAGAATTTCAACGACAAGGTTACTGTTTCCCTTTAGGACTCTGTGGTAAGTTTTCTTTGGGATAAAATATGTTTCTCCAATCTGCAATTTTTGCGGAAGTTTATTTTCTATTTGAATTTTCCAACCGTTTCCCGCTTTTACTGTCACATATCGATCAGATCTGTCCCTATGCCAAACAAGCTCTTCAGAATCAACGCTTTTACTAAATTCCCTAATCAAAGTTCCAGATTCTTTTCTTTGTTTAAAGGGTAGATTTCTCACTTGATCTTTCATCACCACCACCCTGCAATATCTCTGCCGAAGAACTTGGTTGCTCTACACGACCAATAACCAGCAGCTGTTTTATCTTTTTTATCTGCGCAGTTATGCCTATCTCCAAAACTTTTTCTGCGCTTTTTATGAGCTGGGCTGTCTCCCATAGCATCTGGCATTGATGAGCCAAACGATACTTTCCTCACCCTTATCTTTCCGTCTTTCGTCTTTTTCCCTGAGTTGACGTAAACATAGGCTTTTCCACTGCTTCTTTTTGGCTTATTAAGTTCAACTTTCTTACCTTTGTATTCTGCTTCGTTGAGGTGATCTTCATTGCCCTCCATGATGGGGTAATCAAGCGGAACTAATTTACCTTCATACATTGCAAATTCGCCGATATCTAAATCAACAATCAACTCTCCTTCTTCTAAGGTTTTAGGGCTATACTTTCCTTCATAAAATCTCTTTCTAGCTTCTCTAAACAAAGCAAAAAACGCCGTAGAGCCAGGTCTGAATATGTTTTTATCAACACCAACCCCAGAATCTATATGGTAGTTAAGAGCTTCATTCAGCGCGTCTTCCGTTTTATCTAGAGATTTCTTTACCTTCGCCGATAATTCTTCTTTTAAGACGTCAGCGATCAGCTGTCGCAGTTCGCTTTCAGGCGTCATAGCATTTTCATTTTTACGATGTTTCTTTTCCATCCTGTCTCTTCTCCTGTAAGCTCGTTGCTCTAGTTCTTTAGCTTCTTTCGCTTTACCGTCTTTACGAAGCTTCTTTGCTTTCTCAAAGTCTTTTTTTGTTTGGTCTAGCTGTTTATCTCTTTTAGAACCTTGAGGTGCTCCGTACTGCCTTGGGTGAGGGGTATCTGATTCATCAAAATTTTCAACTTCATTCTTGGCATCTCTGTTTATTTTTTGACCAGCTTTTTTTGCAGCTTTATACTCTTTAGATCGAGGATCTGATTTTTCTCCACGTTTTTTCTTAGCGTGAATGTTAGCCCATAAACCCTTTTTCTTTTTCTCTCTTAATAACTCAAAATGTAAAGAATAAGATTCAGTCAACATCATTAATTCTTCCCAATGCTGCGGGGATATGCCACTGGGAGGACGGCCTCCAGTTTGATTAGAGATAGCATCAAGCGCTATTCTATATTTTTCTTTTTGCTTTGGGCGAGGAGCATCAGAAAGATTATGAACCATATCTGACAATTTCACTCTTAAGGTTGGAATATCATTAATTAACCCAACTACATAATCTGTATAGCTGCCAGCTTTTTCATGTGTTAAAGCTCTCACGACTCTGATAACTTCTTCAGCAGAAGGCCTATCTTGAATCGAAGCTCGGATAAAGTTTTCCATCTCTTCTACTGAGCTTACTGTAGAACCTGGGGCATCTTCTAAACTGTCATGAAGAAGCGCAGCCATTTGAACTACATTATCTTGCGGATAAAATCTTCTAGCGATATTTCTCACTTCAGAAGGGTGTGAAAAATATTCTGATCCATCCCTGCGTGTTTGACCAGTGTGAGCTAATCTTGCTGTGTTATACACGTCTTTAAAATCTTCTGCAGAAAATCTTTCTCTTACTAATTTTTTTGATTCATCTTTTCTTGGTGAGACAGCGACTTCTCCAGGTGGAACTGAGCTGGGTCTTCCATACCTAGATTCATAATCTGAATAAGCATCGGGCATTTCAGGTTCAAATTCTGATTCTGATCCACCGACCATAGATATAATGATCGGATTCATTACATCACCTACACCAACTGGGAGAGGAGGGATAGGAATACCTGTCATAGAGTGAAAAGCCATGGGAATAATAACATTGTCAAGGGCTTCACCTACGATAATCCCAATAGCGATTGGCAAACCTTTTTTCAAGCCTCCAACTAGGCCGTCTTCTCTGATAGCTTGCGCTATAGCATCCTTTGCTGTACCAAGAAGTTTGATTGGATTAACTTTTTCATTAGCAGTTTCAAGGGCTGCGACTACCATTCGTTCGGATATTTTGTCTTCGAATTCCGTGATTTGCCTCTCAACAGCTTCTTTCCTAGCCGTCGGAGGTAAATCATTTCCCTTCCAAGTCGTTGCATTTTCCCAACCCCACTTGTAACCCATTTGATAGTCTAGGGAGTCGGAGCCAATCTGCATCTCTTCTGGACTTGGATCTTGACCAGCAAAATCTGCCCTCTTTTCGAATCTTCCTTCGATAGCACCGGTCCTGAACTCTTCGACATCTTCGTTAATCTCATTCGTTATGACATGCCTAACTAAGCCTGGAGCTATTTTTTTAAAAGCTGTGTCCATGACGTCGTCGAAATCTGTAGAGTTTAGGTAAGAAGCAACCTTAGAAAGCATTGAATCTTGAGCTTCTTCAAATAAAATTGATTCTTTGATTATTTTTCTAAGCATATTTTCAGAAATATTCATATTCTCTTTCCTAAAGAATTTTCAACAGCTGGAATATAAAAATCTTTTACTACTTTTTTCCAAGAAAAACTTAAACCATATTCTCTTATTTCTTCTCTCATTCTTACAGATTTTTCTCTATTTTCTTTAAGTATTTTAGAAATATAGTCTAAGTCTTGAATTTTAGATTCTGGTACTACATCGATAAAAGGCAAATTTAAATTTAAATTTGCAGTCGAAAATTCAGAAATGACAATACCTAAACCCGAAACTAGCGCTTCAAGACAGACAAGCGGGTGAGCTTCGCCGTCACTTAGCAGAACAAGGTTAGCGTAATTAGTTAAATTGCTATACAAGAAATCTTTAGACCACTCTCCTAAATACCTATCGTTTGCGCTGTCAAATCTGGAATCAGCTAAATTTCCAGCAAAATAAAGCCCAGGTATTTTTTGAAATAAATGCTGTCTTTTTCTAAAATCAATTTTTGCTAAATACAAAGATCGCTCTTGGTAAGTGCAATTCTTGTCATATCTAAATAAATCTTCCCTAACCCCGTTGTGAACAACTCGTATCCTAGAAAAATCAACGCCTAACCTGCAATAGATATTAGCTATGCTCGAAGAAAGAGCAAAGATGTCAGCTGAAGAGTTTATGAATTGAGATACTATTCTCTTGTATCCATCATCCCAAAGATGAGGCTGATTGAAATACCCGTAATGACTAGTTAAAGCAACATTGCTGCAGTTTAAATGTGGAACGATGTCGACGTGATCTTCGTAGTGAACATGAACAAAATCTGGTTCACTTGAATTTACAGCGTCTATTATGCCCTTTTTATCTCTAACATTGACAACAATTACTTCATGCCCTAAATCTTCGAGTTGGCACCTTATATCATGTATTAGTATTTCTACAGCTCCCCACCCTTTTGGTGGTATCTCTATAACCCCTGGGCCGACAATGCATATTTTCATCCTGGCGTGCCTCCCTTGAATTGAGGCAGTAGTTTCTTGATTTCTGACTTCGAAGCATGAAGCATTTTGCAAGTCATCCCTTTAAAAAGAGTATACTTCCAATCTCCGTCTTCAGGAATAGCGTAAAGCGGGCTAAGAGTGTTAACCCTTGAGATATTATCCCAGAAGTATCTGTTCATGTGAGATTCATCATGCCAAGAAGCGACAATATTATTACTCAAATCTAAATCTACGTTATTGTCTAGTTTAGCAACCATATCTAAAATAGAACTAGATTCACCTCCCCAAAAGCAACCCTGGTGATAGAATTCGGTACCAAAATCTGATATTTTTAAATCTCCTACAGATGCTGTACTTCCCGGGGTCCTGTCTAGTGGATCCCACTCGGGATTTGTTCTAGTTTTTAACCACTTGTAATTTCCAGGATGTTGAACTCCTACTAAATCCTTGCCTTTAGAAACTACTTCGTCCAAAGTGATATCAGACTTTGGAAATAAATCAGCATCAAGAAAGAAGATATAATCAAAATTAGAAAGCTCATTAGATATAGCGTTCATCATTTTAAATCGAAAAAGAGTAATGAAAGGCCAGTTTAAGTGGTCTACTTGTTTGACTACAACATTTTGATCTTTAAAATAATTTTCCGTAGGACGATCTGTAAATGCAAAAATTGTCTTTTCGCAATCGTTCAAGAAAAAATTATCAACTGAATTTTTCCAAATTGGAAACAAATTAGAGTATTCATTTGTTCCTATAAAAATCAAAGCTACTTTATTCACGATGGATTACCTAAGATTATCTTTGTTGATGATTTACTTCCAAACTTCTTAGTGTACCAACCTTTGACGCTTTTGAACAAAGGAGGAGCATTTGGGTCTGGATGTTCTCCATGGAAAATATAATCATCTCCTGAAAGAAGCTGAGCTACTTTAGATTCATCTTCTACTGCTATTGCGCCCCTACTTAACATGGCGTAAGCTGGTTTACCACTAACTTCTCCCCACCAGTTGCCAACACCAGCAACAGAACCACCAGCCCTAAGTTCAGCAGATTTATTTTTATAAGCTGATGCGGCCTGTGGAGATCCATCATTTGCAGCTGCTCCCATTTTGGCACCGCCGATATCAGGCTTTCCCATTATAGCGACATCTAAATCTGGATCTGAATCTAAATCTTGAACAACCCAATAAGAATACCTCTCCAAACTATCAGGGCTAGTAATCTTAAAATGACCCCCAATAGGGGCATAAGTTTGTTGAATTAAGTCAAACAATTGATTTTTTGCAAGCTCTCTTCTGGGATCCCCGGCTGCAAGCATAAACCATTTTCCTTTAGGGAAAGCTGAAGCTTGCATTGATTCTTTAAGCAACTCTCTAACGTATTTTCTTATTATCTCCATCCTAATATCCCGGTTCTAATTGATCTATAGTTTTCTCTAAAATTTCTCCCTCGTCCCAGTTATCGCCTGAGTTGGTTGTTATATATACAGCTACTTTACCCTGTTCTTCAGGTAACTCTTTAATATGATCTACTACACCCCTACTCTGAAAGTGCTTACATGTTGGATTAACATTGACAACTCTATCCCCAGGCAACATGCCAACGTGATAACTTTGAAATGTTTCATAGATAATCTCTTTAAGCTGGCTCTTTGTGATTCTTAAGATAGATTCGCTCTTAGTTTCTTCTGTCTCTTCTTTTTTATCACCTGATTCTTGATCTTTGTATTCTTCTTTTGTAAGAATCTGATAGATCCCTAAAGCAGCAAACAGGGCAGGAACTACTTTTTTGACAACAGCTTCAACGACAGATATAATCTCCGGTGTTGCTTTTGCGAGCATTTCTGAAAGTTTTGTCATTCCGTCTGGTCCTAGCTTTTTCAGCATTGTACCAGTAACAGGACCTCCAATCATTAGAGCTTTTGCCCAACTCATTTCATTAAGATACTCTCCAACGCTATTTAACATCTCCGCTAATTGCGCTAAAACATCTTTAAAAAACTCGATGACTTTACCCGGGTTCGTGATTGCATCATTAAGCATGTCTACGCTTTGAATAGCTGTAGTTAGCGCGCTGTACGCGTTGTCTGCTAGAGTTTTTATAACTGCTCCCACGGCCTTAGCAGCTCCTAGCCCAATAGTAGCATCAGGTATTATTAGTTTGACTGCTTGCTCTAGAGGATCTACAATCTCGGCGACCATCTTACTAACAGCTTTTTTCATACCTTCTACAATTTCGTCAAGCTTACTAGTATCTCCTTTGGCTAATTTTTCAATACCAACCCTAACAACTTCTTTAAGGGATTCATAATAAGCGTCAAAATCTCCGCCAAACTTATTTAATGCAGCATTTAAAACTACAGCAAATTCACCAGCTGATTTAGTTACATCGGAAATCGCTTGTACTCCATCGGCAACTTCTTTAGCAGCGAAAGCAGCGTCAACAATAAACTCAGATGCTGGACCTACAGCTACACCGGCTCCATACGCTGGAAGAGTAAGAGTCCCGAGGCCATATTCGGCTGCGGCTGCTACGGCAAATTGAATTGCGTCTTGCGCAAGATCTCCAGCTATCCCTTCTGATAAGACGTCAAGATTACTTTTTTTATTGTTAAGTAAAATCTGTTCTCTCACCACTTTTCTTATTAGATCATCGTTTCTTAAAGAAATGTCTCTCCTCATTGTAAAAAACCTCTTTTAATTCAATCTTTAATTAACCCAGCATTCTTCAACCAGCGTTCATAAAGAATACCTTTTTTCGTTTTCTTAGTTCTAACTGACTCAGATTTAACAGTCACTTTCGCTGTCGGATCTCGGCCAGGAGCTAAAAATAAATCTCCCGCCCAGGGAACTTTACCATGTTCTCCACCGTCACGGATTTGTGGAGGGTGAATAGATTTCAAATACTTTTCTAGATCTCCAACAGTGACGCCGCTAAATTTCATTTTTTCGAAAGCTGCAATTACTTTCTCTTTTTCTTCACCAGACAAATCTTTTGGCAATCCTCCACCAGCATCAGATATTTTTTCATCATCAATACCTGCTTGTTTAGCTGCATATTTTTCCATACCTGCTAGCGATCTTGCGCCGGTTTTAGGACCTTCAGCTTCATCATCGCAACCTTCAATATCTAAGTGACCTTTGCCTGTTCCTAATGGCTCACAAATTGCATTACCAATTGGTCGACCATCAACTTTTGAATCAGCGGGATCAAAAGGTTCAGGTGGGTGGTATAAGTGAATTTGGTCAAAACCCGCGGCTTCCATTGCTTCTAAGGCAGCACCTTTCTTTGTGATATTTCCACCCTTATCAACCTCTGGTCCAGCTGCAAAAATTCTGTCTACTTCCGATTGAGCTACGCGGCGACCACCTGTGGACGCTCTATGAAGGTTAGCAACGCGGGTTCTCTCAGCCGGCTGATGAATGTAGATGCCGATAATTTTAAGGCCTTCAAATTCTTCATCTCCCTTGAGTTGTCCTAACTGAGCAATTCTATCTGTGTTAGCTGTAGATTCACCAGCTTGGTCTGCTAAGTAAACACTAGCGTATGCTGTAGTACCTATTTCTTTAACGCCTGACATTAACGATTTCATCTCTTTCTTTATGTCAGTCAGATATCTAGAAGCCGCTCCAGCTCTAATACCGAGAGTTGGCGAACCATCATTCGGACCCATCATTTTGTTGATGTCATCGCTTAAACCTTCGACTTCTTTTGAAAAACCTCTAGCTTGCGTAAAGAAAGCCTTAGTGTTATCAAAACCAGCAAACTCTTCAGCTCCGCCACCACCTTTTATTTTTTCAAAAGCAGACTTACTAAGAATTGAGTTAAGCTCAAATTTCTGGCCAGATTCATTGACGTGGAAGTATTCGCCAATAATAGCATCGAAACTCTCTCCGGCATCTACACGAGCGGCTAGCTCTTCAAAAACAGCTGGAGCTAACGCCTTACTAGTAACGCTGGTCATTGCTTCATCTTCTTCTTGAAATTGTGCTGCACCTTTGTCTTCTAAACCCTTAAGGTAATCTTTGAAGTTTTTTTCGTCATTAGCTCCAATAAAATCTCCAATTGCGCCTTTCGCAGCTCCCTTACCAGCAGCGGGTGGCCCGTAGAGAACTACAAGTGTAATTGGTTTTGCGCCAAGCTCCTGAACTTGTTGGGCTAATGCTTCTTCGGCTTCTTTCAAAACCTTACGCAGCTCGTTTAAACGAGATTTTTTCTTTCCGAAATTGTAAACGTCTTTTAAAGACTTCATAAAAGTACCTTTCAAAATTATCTTAGTGCAGGATCTCTTGAAGTATCCTTGAGTTTTGGTAAAAAATCTTTCTTCAATTTTAACAGCTTTTCAAACTTTACTTTTTGCCTAGCATCAGTATAAAGAACTTGAGGCTTTTTATACTCTCCATTGATAAGCAGGTCATCAAAATTATAAAATTTTGTTTTAGATGGTTTAGGATTAGAGCCCATTAAAAGAAATGAAATGATTATTAGTAATAAATTGATTTTTCGCAAAGCTCACCATCCTACAATAATACTTGAATAAGTATTATGCAGAATGACAAAAATATACAAATCGTTGTCTTAAGGGTGAACATCGTTTCGCCTAGCAGAAACCATGTCATGAATGGGAACACTAAATAAGAAATTCCAAAGCTTATGAATCTAACAGACCACACAGAAGCAGAATGATCGTAGAGAAACCTTGAACCAAAATATCCACAAAAAGAAATAGGAATCGCTACAACTGCACAGATAAAAAGAGTGTTATAATTCTTAAAATAATCAGAAAACTGTCCATTTGCTCCAACCCAAGCTAAAACTTGCAGAATTATAAAAAGGAAAACTCCATAAAATAAATTCATTGATCTTTTCTAGTCAACTCTTCTTCAGAAAGTGATTCTAATTTTTCATCTATCAACACAATATAAAAAAAGCCAAATGCAGTTTTAAAAAAATTGACAACTACACCGGCTCTTTTCCTCGAGTCTAGAACTAAGTCTCCCTTAAAAAATTTCATCTCAATATGTGAGTAGTACTTTCAAGTTGAGCTGAACTAGATTGAATTATAAAATCTGCATTTTTTCGAAAATCCTTTAGCGTAAAAGCTCCAGAATATGAACATGCACTAGTTAGCTGTTTTTTCATTAGCTCGATAATTTTCTCTATAGATCCTTTATAGGGTATAGTAGTTGAAATACCTTCAACTGAATTGTGGCTGCCTTTCCAGTCACGCTGGGCTTCGACTGAAGCCATTCCCCGATAGACTTTATATTTTTTACCATCGGGAGCTGAAAATATCTCTCCAGGTGATTCATCGGTACCAGCGAACATTGAACCACACATAACTAAATCAGCGCCTGCTGCAATAGCTTTAGCAATATCTCCAGTACTTTTCATGCCCCCGTCAGCAATTATTAAAGCATCCCTATCTGTAGTTGAGCAATCAATAACGCTTTGAAGCGTAGGAACTCCATGACCAGTTTGAATTCGAGTAGAACATATAGATCCTCCCCCAATCCCCACTCTAATGCTATCTGCACCCCAATCAGCTAAGTCGTTAAAACCATCTAGAGTTGCAACGTTGCCTGCCATAATATGGATGTCTTCTCCAAAACTGCTACGCAACTTTTCCAAAGCTTTCTTCATCAAAACATGATGACCGTGAGCTACATCTATACAAAGAATTTTAGCACCAGCCTTAACCATTTCCTGAGCACGTTCGAGAAAATCTCCTGAAACTCCAATAGCAACTGCTACCCTGTTAGTTTCTTTTGTTACTTTTTCAACTATAACAGCCTGTTCTTCTATCGTGTTGTATCGGTGTATTATCCCTAGGCCACCGTGAATGGCCATAGAGATTGCCATGGCGTGTTCTGTCACAGTATCCATTGGACTAGAAACAAAAGGGCATTGCAAGCTTGAGCCATCTCCTAAATCAACTGAAAGATCTATCTGTTTCCGTGATAAAATTTCCGAATATTTCGGAACTAGCAGAACGTCTCCAAACGTAATTGTTTTTCTCATCTTTTCACCCTTTCATACTCATCGGCTAAACAGTGAAGGTAAACTTTATCTTCGCTTAATATATCTAGAACTCTAGATAACTGGCTGAATTTAATATTCAACCAAGGTTTATCTCTACGTAAAATATCAGTTACGTTCTTTTCATACGGGCCTTTTAGAACTACTCCAAAAGAACCAATTGCCATTTCGTTGTAGGGTGATTCTCCTTTGTCTAGAACCCTTTCGACTAGATCACCTTTTTTCATCTTGAATTTTTCATCTCAAAAAAAACATTCTTGTCATCAATAAATTCATTGATGATATCAATAGCTTTTTTCATTTCTTCAGGTTCGTGAAACAAAATCTGCCTAATCCAGTATCGGTAAGCTGTTGAGCAGTATATTTTATCTGGTCGTTTACTGTCTATTTTTTCTACCCAATTCAAAACAGAATCTACGCTGACTTCTTCTAGAGGGATTGGACATTTTCCAGCCGGAATAATAACTCTTTGTTTAGTGATATCAAGGATCATCTCTTTTTTCTCAACTTTCGATTATTTCGATTCTTTTTTCTAGTTTTTAAAGACTTTTGCTTAGAAATCTCTTCGCTAGAAAGACTGCTTTTTTTAGCTTTTTTAGATTTTATTTTTTGAAATTTTTTCAAGATTAAACTTTTTCGCAACTGCGATATTTTGTCTATTGTCAAAATTCCGTCTAAATGATCAATTTCATGTTGGATGCAAGCTGAACTGTAATCTTCAAACCATTTAGATTTTCTTTCGCCAGATTCATCTGTCCATTCAACGTTTATTTTAGCACTACGCTCTATATCAAAACTTAAATTAGGTAAAGAAAAACAAGCTTCAGGAAAAATTTTTGTACCATTTTTCTCTAATATTTTGGGATTTATCATCAGAAGCTCTTTGCTCAAATTATCTCTACCGCAAAGAATACTTTCATTTATCACTATAATTCTAATATTAAAGCCTATTTGAGGAGCAGAAAGACCATAACCGCCTGAAATTCTAAAAGTATCAATCAAGTCAGCACAAACCTGATTATCTTTGTCTAAAATACAATCTCGAGAAACTGAATTTAGTGATCTATTTGGCCAATGGATAATTCTTCTATAAACCATTTTTCAATTTCTCTATCTTCCAAGAAAGGTAACAAACGCAAGCAGTCAAAAAATTCAAAAAAGCTAAATCTTTACTTAAAAACTCATAACTAACTACACACATTGCTATGTTAAAAATAGCAAGGGGAAGCATGGTTTTCTGCAAAAATCTCACTTTTTGGTTTTTGTCGTTCTTGTAGTTTTCGCTTTTGTTGTCCTAGTCGTCCTCTTGCGAGTTCTTGTTTTTTTAGGAGGAGCTGGTTTTTCTTCTAAAACTTCAGAAACTTCTGATTCGACCGAAACATTTTCTGTCTTCTTTTCAAGTAAATCCGGCTCTGGTTGAGGCTCTGGAAAATACGGCCTTTCAGGCGGAACTAAACCTTGATTCAAACAATAAAGTTTCAAGGTTT
>MDTB01078488.1_pt1 | contig 12569 bp, 14 predicted proteins | sample 811161 | NCBI WGS metagenome assembly MDTB01 (sample SAMN05326650, study PRJNA326480) | marine metagenome | isolation source: seawater | place: Mediterranean Sea | collected 2009 | reverse complement strand
ACATCATTAAGTAGCCAGTAATCTAAATTTTGTAAATGATAACCTAGACGAAAAATATTATGATAAGATCCTATTACCCAGATACTTCCATTATCTTTTAAAACTCTTTTACACTCAGTAAGCCAAGCAACGCAGAATTTATCGTAATGTTTGAAACTATTAAATTGATCCCATTTATCATTAACGCCATTAACTTTGCTTGCATCAGGTCGTGTTAATTTTTGTCCAATCTGCATATTGTAAGGTGGATCAGCAAAAACTAAATCAAAAGATTTATCGGGTACTTTTTTTATTTCCTTTAAGCAATCTCCATTAACAAGTTGGTTGGAAAATTTTAACATTTTAAGATTCAACCCCAAATTGAATCCGTGGTCAAACCTTTTTAATAAAAAAATGAGTCTTCTAGTGTTCGAGATTCTTAATTAGACAATATCTTGTGTACTGGCTTAAAACCTTGTCTATGATGCTCAGTCACACCAAATTTTTTTAAACCCTGCAAATGAGCTTTTGTTCCATATCCAAAATTTCTTTCCCAAGAATAATTAGAAAATTTTTCCGACAATTTTATCATAAACTTATCTCTAAAAACTTTTGCCACAATAGACGCTGCACTAATAACTTTAATTTTTTCATCTCCATTAACTATCGTTTTGAATTTTTTTAATCCTTTAGGAGCATAGTTTCCATCTATTAATGTTAGGTCTGGCTTTATTGAAAGTTGATCAATTGCCCTTTTCATAGACAGCAAAGAGGCCTGTAAAATATTTAAATTTAAAATCTCTTCTACTGAAGCCATACCGATAGCATAGTAAGAATTTTTTTTAATATAGTTTGAAATTTTTTCTCTCTTATTAAATGCAATTTTCTTAGAGTCTTTTAAAAGTTTTAAATTTATACCTTTTTTGAGTATTACAGCTGCTGAAACTACCGGACCTGCTAAACATCCTCTACCAACTTCATCAACACCTGCTATTATTGTCTTTTTCAATTAAATATTAAGTTTCTTTTTTTTATCTCTTATCATTTTTAAATCAATCCAGGCCATTTTTTTCTGAGCTGGTTGACGTATTAAAAATGCTGGATGAAAAGTGACAATTAAAGACGCTTTACAAGCTCCAATATTTTTTTCAATCCATTTTCCACGCATCTTCGAAATTACCTTTTCATTACCTACAAGTGCGGTCATTGCGGTGCTACCACACAAAACTAAAATTTTTGGATTTATAATTTCAATATGTTTTTTAAGGTAAGGTAAATATCTTTTAATCTCATCCTCTGTAGGTCTTCTATTTTCTGGAGGTCGATAATTAACTACATTTGTAATATATACAGTTTTTCTGTCTAAGCTTATTGAATCAAGCATTTTATCCAATAAAGCACCAGCACGTCCTACAAATGGGACACCCTCTTTATCTTCATTTGAGCCTGGACCCTCACCTACAATCATTATTTTCGCTTCTGGGTTGCCATCTGCAAAAACAATATTTGTTGCATTTTTTTTCAACATGCAGTTTTTGATGAAAGAAATTGATTTTTTAAGTTTTTGCAATTTTTCTAGCTTCCCACCAGTTATTTCTAAATCGTCACGTTTATATCTATTGATTGCTTCATTATTGTAAATTAAATTGTAATTAATAAAGTTATAAAACTTAATTAATTTGATGGTTTTATTGTTTACTTTTTTTATCACGCCTATGAATATATTTAAACTTGGTTTTAAGATTATATTACAATTATTTTTTTTCATCATTTTTTTTTCTACACTTCATACTAGAAACGTAGATAAGTTTGACGAAGGAAACTATATTGCAAATTATTTTTCAGGAATAGTACTTTTAAATGATAGTAAATACAATGAGTCTTATAAGTTTTTAAAAAAATTAGACGGTTTAGAAAATAGACATATTGATTATTCATCTAAATATCTTTTTTCATTAATTAATTTAAAAAAATTTAATGAAGCTTTTAATTATTCGAAAAAATTAGAAAAACGAAAATTAGATAATTTTGAAAGCAACTTAATTATAGGAATACATTACCTAAGAAATGCAAATTATAATCTAGCACAAAAATACTTCTTAAAACTTAAAGCTAGAAAGTCTGGATTTTTACTAAATGATTTTGTGTCTACATCTCTCTCAAATTGGGTAAGTTTTGATAATTTAGATATTAACGATGCTCGAAAAAAAATTAATAAAATGAACCCACAATATGAAAATTTAATAAATATTCAAAACGTATTCTTAAACTGCTTTTATAGAAATAAAGAAACAGAATTATCATTTGAAAACCTTACGTCTAACAAAAAAGTTGATTTTTCAAGATATAATTATTTTTATGCAAACTATTTATCAAATATTGGTAAGATAAAAAAAGCAAAAAAAGTTATAGAGTCCTCAATTGAGTTATATCCTAGAAATTTATTATTAAACCAATTCAAATATGATTTTTATAATGAAAAACATAAAAATATTTTTAACTGTCAAAATCCATCTCATATAAATGCTGAAATTCTTTATATCGTAGCAAATGCATATTCATCTCAGCAAATCTTTGATCTTTCAAATTTTTATTTAAATTTATCTAAATATTTGAATAAAGATTTTCGTTCTTTTGATACTTTGCTAGCTGAAAATTTTTATAAAATAAATAATTTAGAACAAGCAAGAAAGATTTATAACGTTATTGGAAAAAATGGTAACGCTTATTTTTGGTATTCTGCTAAACAAAATGCAAAAATTTTAGTCAAAGAAGATAAAAAAGATAAAGCATTGAGTATTTTAAGCCAAGCTTATGAAAAACTTCCAAATAAAAATATATATGAAAAATATGATTATGCTAAATTTTTAAAAAGTAATGGACAATTTGAAAAATCTATAAAATATTTTACGGAGATAATTGAGTCGATTTCAAGAACACATTCTCTGTACCCGCTAGTTGCAGATGATAGGGGAGTTGCCTACGAAAGAATAGGTGAGTGGGAAAAAGCGGAGAAAGACTTATTGTTATCATTAGAGGTAAGCCCTAATCAGGCATATGTTATTAATTATCTTGCATACTCTTGGATTGAAAAAGGAGTAAAAATAGAAAAATCTTTGGAAATGCTTCAAAGAGCAAATAAATTAAAATCAAATGATCCCTATATAATAGATTCTTTGGGCTGGGCTCTATTTAAATTAAAAAGATATAATGATGCAAAAAAATATCTTCAATCAGCTGTAAAGTTAATGCCAGCCGACCCGATTGTTAATGATCATTATGGAGATGTTTTATGGATGAATGGAAAAAAACTTCAAGCCAGATACTACTGGAATAACGTTTTAAAACTTAAAGATGTTGAAGAAGATTTAAAAATTAATATAAAAAATAAGTTGATATCTGGCTTATAGATTATAATGATATTAAAATCCTTTTCTAAAATTAATTTGACTTTAAGCATTAATGAAAAACTAAAAGATAAGAGTAAGCTGCATAATATTCAGTCATATTTTTGTTTAGTAGATTTATTTGATGAAATAAAAATTAAAGAGAACAAACGTAAAAAGGATGTAGTAAAATTTAAAGGAATGTTTATAAAACACTTAAGCAAAACTAATAATTCCATTACAAATACTTTAAGGATATTAAGAAAAAATAATCTTATTTCTAAATATTATTCAGTTTCAATCAAAAAAAAAATACCTGTTTATGCCGGAATGGGGGGAGGATCCAGCAATTCAGCATGCATAATTAAATATTTAGTAAGAAGGAAAATTGATAAAAATTTATTAGAGCTTTTCAGCAAAAAAATAGGATCAGATTTAAAATTATTTTTTTGTGAGCAGGGTTTTTTAAAAAATATAAAAACAATTGATATTTTCCCCAAAAAACATAAAATATATTTTTTATTGGTATATCCTAATATTAAATGTTCTACAAAGTATGTTTATTCAAAAGTAAATAATTTTTCTTCAAAATCAATAAATAATTTTGAAAAGATAAAAAATAAAAGCAAATTTATAAAATTTTTAATTAATAAAAATAATGGATTACAATCAATTGTAGAAAAAAAATATCCAATTGTTAAAAATTTAATTTTAGAGATTGGACAAAAAAAGGGGTGCTTTTTTTCTAGAATGACAGGGTCTGGATCAGCTTGTTATGGTGTGTTTAGAAGTGAAAAAACAGCTAAAGTTGCATTAAATAGAATAAAGCTTAAGTACCCAAAGTATTGGGCGTCATTTGCAAAAACTATTTAATTTAATATATTTATGATATATCAGAAAACTCAATATTGGGGCATAGCCAAGCGGTAAGGCAGCGGTTTTTGATACCGCCATCCTAGGTTCGAATCCTAGTGCCCCAGCCAAGATTGTATGTTTAATTTAAATTTTAAATTCTTAAAGAAATTAAAAAGAAATTTTTTTCCGTTTTATAAAAGCAAAGATATAAAAATAGTTTTTAAAACATTGCAAAAAGGTTTTTCGAATGAAAAAATCGTAGCTAGATTTGTGGGAGGCTGTGTAAGAAAACATCTTATGGGAGAAAATATTGACGATATTGATATTGCAACAATTTTGAACACAGAACAGATAAAAAAGAGATTTAAAGACTCCAATTTTAAAGTAATTGAAACAGGCGCGAAGCATGGAACTGTGACTTTAATATCTGAAAAAAATAAATTTGAAATAACAACTTTACGAAAAGACATCAAAACTGATGGCAGGCATGCCGAGATAGAATATACAGATAACTGGCAACTAGATTCAGAGAGAAGAGATTTTACTATTAACGCTATTTATTTAGATATGAATGGTAAAATTTTTGATCCTCAAATGGGAACAGTAGATTTAAAAAATAATAATGTAAAGTTTATTGGCGACCCTCAAAAAAGAATAGAGGAAGATTATTTAAGAATAATTAGATTTTTAAGATTTAAGATCATGTATGACTTTAATATTGAACCTACAACTAGTGATGCTGTTAAACAAAATTTGGATGGTGTAAAGAAAATTTCAAAAGAAAGAGTTTTATTAGAATTGTTAAAGATATTAGATCTAAAAAATTTTTTAAAAATTAACGAAAATAAACAATTAAAAGAAATATTTAGCATGATATTTCCTGAACTTTTATATTTGCAACGACTAGATCGTCTTAAAAGAATTAATGATTACTCTCTACTAAGTAAAGATATATTACTTGCTATATTGCTAATTGATGAGAAAGACAATCATGAATATTTTGCTCATAAATATAATATTCCAAATAAGTTAAAAAGATTTCTAGCAAGTCTAGCTTCAAATTTAATTGAAACACAGAGTAAAAGCTTTTTTGATAAAGATTTGACAAAAAATATTTATTTTTATGGTAAAAAACACTGTATATCTTTAAATCTGATAAATTTTTCTGCAAATTCAAAAATTAAATTGCAGGACTATCTAAAAAATTTAAGCAAAATATTAAAATTAAAAATACCCAAGTTCCAAATAGATGGAGAATACCTTAAGCAGAATGGAATGAAAGAGGGACAATCAATTGGAAGAGTTTTAAAAACAATAGAAAATGAATGGATTAAGAATAGCTTTAAAATCTCAGATGATCGAATTAAAGAATTGATAAAAGCTAATTCAAATTAAACATATTCTACTTCAAGAATTTCAAAATTTCTCTCCCCTGAAGGTGTGCTCACACTAACCATGTCACCTTTATTTTTACTTATTAAAGCTTTTCCAATGGGACTTTTAAAAAATATTAAATTTTTCTTTATGTCTGCTTCATCTTGCCCGACCAGTCTATACGATATTTTTTTATCAGTCTCTAAATCTTGAACCTTAACTGTTGAACCAAAAATTACTTTTCCATTATTTTCTATTTTTGTTACATCTATTACATTTGCTCTTGCAATTAAGTCATTAATAGCAATTACCCTACTTTCAATAAGAGCTTGTTGTTCTTTTGCAGCGTGATATTCGGCATTTTCTTTTAAATCTCCATGAGATCTGGCTTCTGCTATTGCTTCTACAACTTTAGGTCTTTGCACGTTTTTTAAATTTTCTAATTCAGACTTTAAACTATTTAGACCATTAACAGTAATCGGTTCTTTTTCCATAACTATTTCCATTTTGCTTGAGGTGGAAGTGACATTAAAATCGAGTCAATATCACCTCCAGAATTTAATCCAAATTTTGTACCTCTGTCATAAAGAAGATTAAACTCTACATATCTTCCTCTTTTAAAGAGTTGTTTTTCTTTATCTTTTTTAGTCCATTTTAATTTTTTTTTTCTATTTATAATTTTTTTTGAAACATCTATGAAAGTAAAACCTAGCTCTCTTACAAATTTAAAATTTTTAATCCAGTCTTTAGTTTCATAGTCAAAGAAAATACCTCCAATACCTCTAGCTTCTTTTCTATGCGATAAAAAAAAATATTTATCACACCACTTTTTGTATTTATCGTAATTTTTTTTATTATTTATACAAACTTTTTTTAAATAATTGTGTAAAATTTTTCTTTCTTCAATATCTTCATGACTTGGAGTAACATCCATTCCACCTCCAAACCATTCTTTTGAAGTGACTATAAACCTAGTATTAAAATGTATAGCAGGTATTTTTGGGTTTTTCATATGGGCGACCACTGAAACACCTGAAGCCCAATACTTACCTTTTTTTTTTGCACCTAAAATTTTTGATCTAAATTGTTTAGGAAAAATACCTGAAACTGTTGATTTATTAACTCCAACTTTATCAAAGATTTTCCCTTTTGTTAAAAGAAATGAAGTACCTCCACCTTCTTTCTTTTTCTTTTTATTCCAATTTCTTTTTTGAAAATTAACTTTATTATTTTCCAAATATTTAAACTCTTTACAAATTTGGCTTTGTAAATATGAGAACCAACTATCCACCATTTTTTTCTTAAAATCTGATGTAATCATGTAAAGTTACTTTAATAAATTATTTTGCCTTAACGCTTCAGAGGAAATAATTGCTACACTTATTGCCACATTAAGCGATCTAGCGTTTTTATGCATTGGAACTTTTAACTTATTTTTAATTGTCTTTTGTATGTATTTCGGTACTCCTGCGCTCTCTCTTCCAAATAAAAGCATGTCATCCTTTTTAAATTTAAACTTATGATATAATTTTTTAGCCTTGGTTGTCATTAAAACTATCCTTGATTTTTCATTTTTTTTCATAAAGGAGTCGTAGCTATCATATCTAAAAATCTTAATTAAACCCATATAATCCAATACAACTCTTTTAAATCTAGTGTCACTTAAATTGAAACCACAAGGTTCGATAATATGCAAATCAAGTTTTAAACAAGCGCTTAATCTAATGATAGAAGCTGTGTTTTGAGGAATATCAGGCTTATAGAGAACTATGTGCATTATTTAAGCTTAATTTATGTGTCATTCTGACCCTAGAAATTTTAAAAATATGGTTTTATTTAATAATTACATTATAAGCACTTAAATAAATGAGCAAAGAAGAAAAAAAAGTTAATAGAAGAGATTTCTTATTCACCGCTACTTACACAGTTGGAGCTGTAGGGGTAGGGGCTGTGATATGGCCAATGATTGACCAAATGAATCCAGACAAAGCACAACAAGCTTTGGCTACTACTGAGGTTGATATCAGTAATATTGAACCAGGAAAATCTATAACAGTATTATGGAGAGGAAAACCTGTTTTTTTAAAAAGAAGAACTCAAGATGAAATTGCGGAGGCTAGATCCGTGAAATTGGACGATTTGCCTGATCCTCAAAAAGACGAGGATAGGGTAAAAGAGGGAAAAGATGAATGGTTGGTCATGTTAGGAGTCTGTACTCATTTAGGTTGCGTTCCTTTAAAAGATAAGGGAGATTACAATGGCTGGTTTTGTCCTTGTCATGGTTCGCATTACGATGTCTCAGGTAGAATTAGAAAAGGTCCAGCACCGACTAACATGGAAATACCTAAATTTGAATTTGTCGATGCCAACACAATTAAGATTGGATGAATAAATGAGTGAACACGAATACACACCGAAATCAAGAGCTGGAAAATGGTTTAACGATCGTTTGCCATTATTAACACTTGGAGCTCATTTAACTGATTATCCTACTCCAAAAAACTTAAACTATTGGTGGACATTTGGAGGTATTTTAACGTTTTGTTTAATAACTCAAATAGTTACCGGAATAGTTTTAGCAATGCATTACGTAGCTCATGCCGATTTAGCTTTTGCAAGTGTGGAACATATAATGAGAAATGTAAATTACGGCTGGTTAATTAGATACATTCACAGCAATGGTGCCTCAATGTTTTTCTTAGCAGTTTACATTCATATTTTTAGATCTTTATTTTATGGTTCATATAAATCTCCCAGAGAGGTAATTTGGATAATTGGACTTCTTATTTACTTACTTATGATGGCTGCCGCTTTCATGGGATATGTTTTACCTTGGGGTCAAATGAGTTTTTGGGGCGCTACAGTTATAACTAATTTATTTAGCGCAATTCCTTTAGTAGGCGAAAGTATAACTACCTGGCTTTGGGGAGCTTATTCAGTTGATAATCCAACCCTAAATAGATTTTTCAGTTTGCATTATTTAATTCCTTTTTTAATTTTAGGTTTGGTAGTCTTGCACATTTGGGCATTACACGTTCCTGGAAATAATAATCCGGTCGGAATAGATATAAAAAAACCATCAAAAGATACTGTTCCTTTTCATCCTTACATAACTATCAAGGATGCATTTGCTTTACTAATGTTTATGATTATTTTTGCTGGTTTTGTATTTTTTACTCCAAATATTCTTGGTCACTCAGATAATTACATTCCTGCTAATCCACTAGTTACTCCTGCGCATATAGTTCCTGAATGGTATTTACTACCATTTTATGCAATTTTAAGATCTGTCCCAGATAAACTAGGAGGTGTTATTTTAATGTTCAGTGCGATTTTTATTTTGTTTGTGCTGCCTTGGTTGGATACTTCCAAAGTAAGATCAGCTGTATTTAGACCATTATATAGACAGTTTTTTTGGATTTTAGTTTTAGATGTTCTAATGCTCGGTTATGTTGGGGCTATGCCAGCCGAAGGAATTTATTTAGTATTAGCTAGAGTAGGGACAGTATATTATTTCCTACATTTCATTGTTGTAATGCCGTTAGTTGGTTATTTAGAAAAAACTGACCCAATCCCAATGAGCATCTCAGAACCAGTATTATCTGGAGGTGGTGAGCCATCTATAGCTAGGAAGTTAAATGATAAAGTTTAATATTAAATTATTAAGCATTTTCTTTGTTATAATAATCTCTTTAAAACCTTTACACAGCGCTGAAATGGTCGAGCCAATTAAAGTTGATTGGAGCTTCAAAGGTTTAACGGGAACATTTGACAGAGCTTCATTGCAAAGAGGATTTCAGGTATACAAAGAGGTTTGTTCATCTTGCCATTCGATGCAATATTTAAGTTATCGAAATTTGGGCGAGCCAGGTGGACCTGAATTTTCTGATGCAGAGGTTAAAGCTATTGCAGCGAGTTTTGAGATACAAGACGGACCTGACTCTCAAGGAGAAATGTTTTTTAGACCAGGAAAACCGTCAGACAAATTTAAAAGTCCCTATCCAAATGAGCAAGCAGCTATTGCTGCTAACGGAGGGGCATACCCTCCAGATATGTCAGTTTTAGTAAAAGCAAGAAAAGGTGGAGCTAATTACATTTATTCCGTATTAGTTGGTTATGAAGATCCTCCCCCAGGAGTGAAATTAGATGATGGAGTCTATTATAATAAATACATGGTTGGAAACAAAATTAAGATGCCAAATAATCTAATTGATGGACTGGTAGAATATTCTGACGGCACAGACTCAACAATGGAACAAATGGCTAAAGATGTAACAACTTTTCTAGCTTGGGCGGCTGAACCAGAATTAGAAATACGACACAAAACTGGTATTAAGGTTATGATCTATTTGATATTACTAACCACGTTAGTCTATTTAAGTATGAAAAAGATTTGGTCAAGGATTGACCCTAAAGTATAAAACATCTCCATCTTTTACAATGTAGTCTTTTCCTTCAATTCTAAGTTTTCCATTTTCTTTACATTTTTCAGCACTACCAAATTTTATAAAATCTTCGCAAGTTACTGCTTCAGCTCGAATAAAATTTTTCTCAAAATCTGTATGAATTACACTTGCTGCTTTAGGAGCTAAAGTATTTTTTTTAATAGTCCAAGCCCTGCTTTCCTCCGGTCCTGATGTAAAAAAAGTATCGAGAGCTAATAGGTCATATCCCTCTCTTATTAATTTATTAAGACCAGTTTTATTTAGACCAATTTCTTTCATAAATGTTTCCTTCTCACTTTTGTTTAAACCCATAATTTGATCCTCTATGTCAGCGCATATAGTAACAATTTTTTCATCAGAATATTTAGATTTTACTAACTCTGTAAACTTATTGCCTTTAATTAAACTTTCCTCATCAACATTACAAACGATTATTTTTGGCTTAATACTTAGTAAACCTAAAGTAGTTAAAAATTTATCTTCAACTTCATTTTCAATTGAAATTTGTTGATTTTGATTTAGCTGTTTAAGTTTTTTTTCTAAAATTTCTATTTCTTTTTCTTTAAGTGATTTTCGTTTGTTTTTGACGAGTTTTTTTTGAATAATGTCGATATCGGACAGTATAATTTCAGTCTTAATAACTTCTAAGTCATTTATTGGATTAATTTCCGAATTTACATGCGTGATCTTATCTGACTCAAAACATCTAACCAAGTGTATAATAGCATCCACCTCCCTAATATGGGAGAGAAATTTATTACCCAAACCCTCTCCTTTAGAGGCCCCTTTTACTAATCCAGCTATATCAACAAATGTAATGTTAGTATAAATTTTCTTTTCAGAATTAGACAATTTTGATAGATGATCTAGTCTTTCATCTATAACGTCCACAACTCCAATGTTAGGATCAATCGTGCAAAAGGGAAAGTTTGCCGCCTCAGCATTTTTAGATGCGGTTAGTGCATTAAATAAAGTTGACTTACCTACATTTGGAAGTCCGACGATACCGCATTTAAATCCCATTAAGATTTTGATTGACCTTACTTGAGAAAAGATCCATCTTTTTATCAATAAGGGTAGGTATTAATTTAACAATACTCTCAGTAATTTCTTTTATTTTTTCTTCTTCATCTTCTTTAAAATCTTCTAAAACATGATTATTTACTTTCTTTTTTTGTTTAGGGTGACCAATTCCTATTCTTACTCTTGAATAATCTTTTCCGATAAACTTATCGATTGAGTCGATACCATTATGACCAGCACTACTACCACCAAACTTTGCTTTTATTTTACCGAAATCAATATCCATATCGTCATGAAACACAAATACGTCCTTAGCATCAATTTTAAAATAATCGATTAATTCTTTTATTGCTGTCCCTGAATTATTCATGAACGTTAAAGGCTTTATTGCGTAAATCTTTTTAGACTCTATATTTCCTGTTGTTAATAATCCTTTAAATTTTGGTTTTTGTTTTGATAATTTGAAATGAGAATTTATAGCGTCAATAATCTTAAATCCGATATTGTGTCTAGTATTGGTATAATTTGAGCCTGGATTTCCTAATCCAACAAGTAAAAGCATATTAATTATTTCTTCTCAGGGGGTTTTTTTTCTGAAGGTTTTTTATCATCCGATTTTTTATCTCCAGCAGACTTTTTATCTCCAGCAGCCACAGCCTCTTTACCTTTGTCATCTTTTTTAGTTGGATCACCTTCTTTAGCTACTGCTTCTGCACCTTCCGCAGGAACTTCTCCCTCTGCACCTTCCGCAGTTTCCTCTACTGGTTTCTCTGGTTCTTTAATTATTGTAGGCGCGGCTACTGTTGCAATTACAAAATCTCTGTCTGTTATTGTTGGAATAACATTTTCCGGTAATTTAACAGAAGAAATTTTTAAACTTGTTCCAATATCTGACCCCTTTAAATCGATAGTTATGTCATTAGGAATATTTTCTGCTGGGCATCTCAACTCTACAGTTCTTCTGACTATATTAAGAACTCCTCCTCTTTTTAGTCCTGGAGAGTCAGGATGATTAATAAATTTAACGGGTATTTCTAATATAATCTTTTTACCTGATACCACTCTCATAAAGTCAATATGAATAGGTTCCTCTGAAACTACATGATAGGCTACGTCTCGAGGTAAAACTTTTTCTTTTTTTCCATCTATATCTAATTCTAAAACCTTTGATAAGAAATTGTCAGAGTTAATGATGTCTCTTACTGCTTTTTTTTCTATAGAAATTTTTTGGTTAGGATCTTTTCCTCCATACAAAATCGCTGGAATAAATCCCGAGTTTCTCAACTTATTTGTTGAACCAGAGGAAGTACCTTCTCTTTTAATTGCTTTTAAGTTACTCATTTAATATTTTTGTTGAAAAAGCTATATAACTCAACTTATTTAATAAAACAAGTGTTAATTGAATAAATCTGATACTGAATTAGAATTAGCTATTCTTTTTATAGCTTCAGACATTAGTGAAGATATAGATAAGACCTCTATTTTATTGTTATTTTTAATTTTTTGT
>MDTB01030871.1_pt1 | contig 12569 bp, 12 predicted proteins | sample 811161 | NCBI WGS metagenome assembly MDTB01 (sample SAMN05326650, study PRJNA326480) | marine metagenome | isolation source: seawater | place: Mediterranean Sea | collected 2009 | reverse complement strand
TGATTTGGATAACAATATTTATCATGGGTATGCTTGGTCTTTTATTTGATATTACTTTAAGAAAGATAATTGATAAAACTATCCCCTGGAGAGGTAAAGGATAAAAAAATTATTTCCAATTACTTTTTACAAAATGATTACGAACTCGCTAAAATTTAATATAATTTATCTTATTTTAATTATTGTTATTTCTATTACTGTTAATCAGTATTTTGGAAATATAGGAATTTTTCCAATAGATAGTTTTTTTTCTTTTAACGCTTCATATGAAATACTTAATGGTCTTTATCCCTTTAAAGACTATTGGACCATAACCGGTCCATTTATAGATGTAATCCAAGCGATCTTATTTAAAATTTTCGGAGTAAATTGGACAGCCTATGTTCTTCATGCTTCAATACTGAATTCTATTCTTGGATTAGTTGTTTACTTTAGTTTAATTAATTTTGATCTTCCAAAAAATTATTCCTTAATTTATTCATTACTTGCTGTTACTCTAGCATATCCTAGCGCGGGGACTCCTTATGTAGATCATCATGCTACAATTCTTTCAATAATTTCAATTCTTGTATTTATTGTTTCAATAAAAAAAATAAAGACAAATTTATGGTATTTTTTACCAGTATTGTTTTTTTGCTCATTCTTTACAAAACAATCTCCCACAGCATATATTTTTTTGATAATAGGAATTTTCTATACTATTTTTTTTTTAAAAAACTTTTTTTTTAAAAAAACAATTATTTTATTTTTAGAAACTTTAATTATAATTTTCTTAATATTTTTAATCTTTAACCTTTACGAAATACGGTTCATAGATTTTTATAACCAATATATATATTACCCTTTATCAATAGGAGAAAATAGATTTGAAAATTTTCTCTTTCCATTTGATTATAAAAGAATTTTCTTAAAACATAAATGGTTACATATCTCTCTTATTCCTCTATATGTTCAACTTTTTAATTTAATAATCAAAAAAGAATTTTTTTCAGATAATAGATTTATATATTTTGGGTCACTAATTCTTTCTAGTTATGCTTTTATATCTCATCAATTAATGACAATTAATGGAAATTTTATATTTTTTTTAATTCCAATTTATGCAGGTATTTCACATTCTTTTTTAAAAATAAAAAATATAAAAAAAGATAGTTTAATAATTATACTAACCATCTTAGTTTCATTTTATTATTTTAATAAATATATTGTAAGTAGAAATTTTATGGACTTAACAAAAAATGATATAAAATTAAAAGTAGAAGCAAGTTTGATAGATAAAAAATTATACCCACTGAAGTGGATTACATTTAATAATAAAACAAATCCCATGGAAGAAATTGAAAACCTAAAAGAAGTTATTGAAATAATCAAAAATGAAAAACTAAATAAATCGATAATTACAGATTACCAGTTTATCTCAGTAATTTTAGGAATTAATGATAATTCCCCTAGCAAGTATTGGTATCATTATCATGTGTATCCAACAAAAAATCACAGATTATTTGATTATTATAAAGAATTTTTTTTAAAAAAACTTAAGGAAAAAAATATCAAAAAAATTTTTGTAGTTAAGCCGTTAGTAGGAGATCGCAAAGTAGTAGAAACAATATTCCAAGATGGATGTTTTTCAAAACAGAAAAAAACAGAAATATTAGATATATATGATATACGTAAATGTTTTTAATTTACTTAATCTTTTTTAAAACAACTCTTCTATTCAATGCAAAAACTCTAGGAAAAAAAGATATTAAAATATTATCAATGCAGTCAATTATTCTTAGTAAAAAAGTATTTAAAGGAATAAAAAAACTATCTGAAACAACACCACCAGAATTGAGAAAAATAGAAAATTCATTTAAATCATTCTTTTCAATCTTATATTCTGGAAAAAATTTAATAAATTTTTTTTCTATATTAAAAAAATGATATGCAGTTGCATTATCTGAATACCAAGGGTTTTTTGGATTGAATAATGGTTTTTTGAGATTAAAAACTTTACTATCCATTGACCAGCCTTCATGATTTAAAAGATATAAAAAAAATTTAAAAAAAAATGAGATTTCAGGATCATTTATAAGTACAAAACCTCCCTTTTTAAGATATTTACTCAATTCTTTTAAAAGTTTTGCAGGATAAGCACAATGATGTAATGCGTGATTGATAACGAAAACATCAACTTTGTTTTTAAATTTTTTGTCTAATCTAAAATTATTCATATCAATTTTTAAGTCAATCCATTTATAAACTTCAATATCAGATAATATAATTTTTTTATTTTTAAGAACCTCTTTAAAAAGGCCATTCCCAGATCCTAATTCGATAATATAATTTTTTTTATTAAAATATCTTTTCATCCAATTGAATCTTTTATTCAATAAAAATTCAAGATTTTTAGATTTTCTTTTAAAATATTTTTCTCTCGATTTTCGTAAATCAAATTTTTTTTGTTTTGTTGGTTTAAACTTGTTTGGTAAAAACATTATTTTAATTTTTTTTATAAATAAATAGAGTTATTTATTATATTGAGTAATATCAACTATCAATATAAATAATGTAGTTAATGAATGAAAAATCAAGAGCTAAAAAATACAATAATTAAAATTTTTCTAGAAGATAATTTAAGCCTGTTACATTCAAGGATATGTGCTGAACCAATAATCAATGCTGAATTAGTGGGTGCATATGAACATGGTCTTTCAAAATTAAAGATGTATTGTAACAGAATAAAAAAAATAGTTATTAATTATTAGATATGAATAAAAAAACTTTAGTTTTTACAGCTACGTATAATGAATTTGAAAATATTCAAAATTTTATTACAAATGTAAAAGATCATAACCCAGAAGTTGATATATTAATTATTGACGACAATTCTCCTGATAAAACCTATGAATTAATCGAAGATATTAAAAAAAAAATTAATAATATTTTTTTGATCAAAAGATCACATAAACTTGGTTTAGACACAGCTCATAAAGAAGCATACGACTTTGCTTTAATAAACAAATATGATTATTTGATTACTATGGATGCTGATCTATCACATGACCCAAAGGAAATATCAAATTTTATAAAATATCTTGAAACTCATGAATTTGTTATTGGATCAAGATACACAGAAGGTGGAAAGTGTCTAATGAATAGCAAAAGATTAATTATAAGCAAGTATGGTAATTTATTCATTAAGTCGATTTTGAATTTAAATTGTAATGAATTTACAACCTCATACAGGGGTTTTAATTTACTTAAATTAGAAAATTTTCATCTAAATTTAATTAAAGAAAAAGGATATAGTTTTTTTATGGGCACAGTTTATCATATTTGTTCAAAAAAATTCACTTATATTGAAATTCCAATAACATTTAAAGATAGACAAAAAGGTGAATCTAAAATACCAAAAATAGAAATTTTTAGAACTTTAATTAATTTATTTAAGTTAAAGTTTAAAAAACTTAAACAATAACATAATTTGAAAATCTTTTGAAAATACCAAATTTAAAAAACAAAATAAAAAAAATATTTATTAAGTATGGTTTAAACTATAATCATGCATCTATATCCGCCGATGCCTTGATAAATGCAGAACTGGTTGAAGCACCTTCGCATGGTTTATCCAGACTAAAAATGTACTGTGATAGAATAAAAAAAAAATTAATTAACCCTAAACCTAAAATTAAGTTTAAAAAAATTTCAAATTCAATTACACACATTGATGCAAATAATAGTATAGGTTTTGTTGCTGCTAATATTGGAATAAAACAAGCTATCAAGAATGCAAAAAAAACCGGAATTGGATTAGTAGGTATTAAAAATAGTGGTCATTATGGACTTTCTAGTTATTACGCGGAGCAAGCTGTAAAAAATAATCTAATTGTTTTTTGTTTTACTAATGCTCCTCCTGCTATAGCTCCACACGGCTCAAAGAAAAGATTATTTGGCACAAACCCAATTTGTTTTGGAACACCAACATCCACAAATGTTCCATTTATTTTAGATACATCTGTATCAATGATCAATAGAGGAAAAATCAGAGTTGCAGCAAAAATAGGAAAAAAAATTCCTAAAGGTGTTGCTTTGGATAAAAACGGTAAGCCTACAGTTGATGCTAAAAAAGCTTTGGCTGGAGTGCAGTTGCCAATTGGTGGTTTCAGAGGATCGGGTCTTGCATGGATGGTAGATATTTTAAGCGGCGTGATGACAGGTGGTAATCATGGGGGTAAAGTAAAAGATCCTTTTGATGATTTTTCAGGACCACAAAATATAGGTCACTTATTTATAACAATGAAAACAAATCTTTTTGCTAAAGATTATAGATCAAGAATCAAAAAAAATATTAAAATAATAAAAAAACTACCTAAAATTAATGGTGTTAAAGAAATACTTTTTCCAGGACAAAGTAAATTTGCACGTTATAAAAAAAATTTAAAAAAAGATATTTATATTCCAAAACATATTAAACTAGAGATAGAAAAACTATTAAACTAATTTTTCTTTATTTTTAAAAGTCTGCTACCTACTTTTTTATAATCCACATAGTTTTCGTTAATGTATTTATTGATTATAGGATATTTAATATTTAGCGGAACACCCCAACTATCTGTTTTGCCATTTAATATTAAAAAATTTGTGTTCTTCAATTCTTCAATAAATTCTTTCTGCTTTTTATTTGAACCAATGGAATAAACAAAATAAAACTTTGTACAACTAGGTTTTTTAAGCAAATATAATAAGGCAGCATCATTTGAAAATAACTGTATACATTTTTCCTTCTCTACGATTTTTGAAGTTTCATTTATAAAAAATATATCATCATCATTTAAAAAATTTTTATCTTCTAGACCAATATAAATTTCAAATCTTTGTGAAAAATTTTTAATATTATTAAAATCAATATTAACAAAAAATACATACAAAAACAAAATAGGTAGTAAGAAAAAAATATTACTTCTTTTTGCTTCTAGCTTATTAATAGATTTAGATAAAAAATATAAGATTTCATATAAAAAAAACGTAGTAAAGAAAATAACAGGAAATGCTAAAGTCTGCTTGATATGGGGGCCATCTGATCTTCCTAAAGCATAAATATAACTTAAACAACAAAATATAGACAAAATCAGAAAGATAATTTTAAAATTGTTAGAATATTTAATTTTATTTTTAAATAAAATATTAGTTACGATAATAAATGAGATTAAAATAATAAGTATATTTTTTGTTGCTCTTGTAGAATTTCTTTCTTCTGAAAATGGCAGGGGATGAATAATGCCATTTATATAAGTATGTTCTTTAATTGCTGATAATGTGTTTGATACAAAAAAAATAAACTCATCATTCAAAACTAAATAAAGCACTAACCAACCAAAAGTAATTGATAATATCAAAGTGATTACTTGAACTTTTTTTTTGTTTAAAGTTAAATAAAGTAATAAAAAAATAAGAAATATAGTCAGGACTATTGCTCTATCAACGCTCCATAAAAAAGTAAGAACAAATATGATTCCAATAAAAATATAATTAATAAATTTATTTGAGTTAATAGAGTTAATAAAAATTATTAAAGTAAGTAAAATTGGAATTTCTCTAAAAGAGATTATTTCTCCACTATTTAAGTTATAATCTATGCAATTAAATAAAATTAAACTTGATAATAAAAAAAAGATATATTTAGAAAATTTCGGCAAATTAATTTTTTTAGTAATTTCAAAAGAAAGAAGTACTAATAAAACTTTAGTAATCAATATATACAAAAGGTTTGTAAATTTAACTAGTCCAATGCTATTGATATCAAAAATTTTCCATAAAATTTTATTAGCTAAAGTTTCATAAAAAATTCCTATTACAATATAAGACCCTGACCATAAAGTGCCATCAATCATACTTTTATAGGATGAACTAAGTTGTTGGCCATCGTGGAACAAATCAATTTTATTTGTCGGAAATGAAAGCGATAAAAACTCAAAAATAACAAAAAGAACGATTAAAAATAAAAAAAAATAAATTTTATTATCTGAGATTTGGAAAGAGTTTTGTATTTTAAAGTTGATAAAAAATTCATTAATTTTTTTTTTTTCAAAATATATTTTTGAAAAGAAAAAACTAACTATCGGGATAGCAATAAAGAAAAAATATCTAATAAAATCATTCAAAGAATTATAATTTTTTTGTGAATACTCTCCTATAATGTCTAGATTATTATTAGATAATTTTATTAAAGGCCAAGCAAAATATCCTACAAGTAAAGAAATTAAAATTATAAAAAAATAATAAATATTTTTATGAATTTTCATACCATTATGTTCTAAACTAAAAATTTAAATTTTAAAATAATTTAGTAATTGTTTAAATTTTAGACATTTTGTTAAGCAAAAAATGTACTCTTTTTGCATCTTCAAAATTTGGGCTGAAGTTATATTTGTTTAAAATACTTTTTTTGAATCTTTGTAGGTTTATAAAAGTAGGTTGAATTCTGAAATCGTTTAGAGTTTCTTTTGGTTTAAATAAAATTTTATTGTCTTTCATTAAACAAAATTGATCAAAAATATTATTAGTTTTGGTTTTTAAAACAAATGTACCTTTGTTAGTTTTGAATTTTATCTCATGTTTCTTTTTAATTTTTGATGATGTTAAGAAGGATTTAAAATTTAAAATTATATTTATATTTTTTTTATCAACTTTCATAGTTGATTTTAAATTAAACATTTTTGCTTTTTTTTTTAAGTAAACATTATTAACAGTGAATTTTCCCAATAATTTTTCTAAAAAATACAATGGATGACAAATATAATTAAAAAAATTTCCCCCTCCTAATTTATGTTTATCCTTCCATTTAGCACGATTTTGTGATGGAATTTTAATAAACCAATTAATTATTACTCTTTTTACTATTACTTTATTCAGCAGTTTTGTTTTAAAAAAATTAAATGCTTCTATGTTTAAAAATTCATAATTTGCCATATTTATAATTTTTTTAGCTTTTGCTCTTTTGCAGATATCAATCAATGAATTATAAGAAGTGGTAACAGGTTTTTCGCAGAATACATGTTTGTTTTTACTAATTGCAAATAATATCATTTTTTCATGCATAAAAGGTGGAGCAGATATAATTATTGCATTAATTTTTTTATCTGAAATTAATTTTTTCCAATTTTGATAAATTTTTATATTTTGAGGTAATGTGATTTTTTTTTTGTTATTTCTAAATGAAAAACCTATAACATTAAATAACTTACCTCTTATTATAGATTTGTAGATTACATTATAGCCAAAGTTTCTGCCAATTATACCGATGTTAATTTTTTTTTTCATTTTTAAAATTTGTCATCAATATATAAAAGTACCATCTAATATAAAAAAAAATTGATGAGTATTTGAATTTACTTTCACCGTAATTTCTAACAGGCCATTGTTCAGGTAATTCTGTTATTTTATAGCTATATCGGTGTGCTTTGGCCAACAATTCAATGCTAAAAGTAAAGCCTTTTTTTGACTCTATCTCAAATCTTTCTACTACTGCCTTAGAAAAAAGTCTAAATCCGTTTGTAGCATCTTTGGTTGGCAATGTAGTTAACATGGTAAGTGTAAAAGAGACTAGCTTCACAATTATTCTTTTCAATAAAGGAGCCCCTTTATAACTACCACCTTTTACAAATCTACTAGCACAAACAATGTCGTAACCTTCGTTATATTTATTATACATTTCTGTTATCAAGCTGAAATTTTTATGATCATCTGCTGGATATAACATAATTGCATTTGCATTTAAATTTTCAAATCCTGTTTTAACAGCACCATTAAAACCAAAATATTTATTTTTAATTAAAAAAACTTCACCTTCCTTAAAGTTTTCATTTATAATTTTTAACGTAGGATCTTCGTCGTAGTCATAAATAACAACTATTCTATATTTAATATCTACAGTTTTTATTATTTCAGAAAGAGTTTTTAATATATTTCCCTGCTCATTAAAAACTGGTATTATAATATCTAAATTGTAACTCATTATTTACTTTAATAACTTTTCTTATTAATATAACAATATTTATTATCAACATATATGAATTTAAAAGATACTAAGCCTGGTTTAATAGATTGTTGTCAAATTTGTTATTCAAAAGCAATTTATGAAGTTTTAGATCTAGGTTATTCTGGACTTTGTGATAGTCTTCTCACAAATTTTCAATTAAATCTCTTGGAAAAAAATTATCCTCTTAAATTAATGAGATGCAGAAAGTGTCATTTATTGCAATTAAATTATGTTGTAGATAATGAAGAAGTTTTTCATAAAGAGTATCCTTATAAAAGTGGTATTACAAAACCACTGAAAGAACTACTACATAGTACAAGCAAATACTGTGTAAAAAATTTTAATTTTACAAAAAAACCTTTGGCTATAGACATAGGATCAAATGATGGAACTTTGTTAGAAGGATTTAAAAAACATAATTTTAAAGTTTTAGGAGTTGAACCTACGAATATTGCACAAATTGCTAATAAAAAAGGTATCAAAACTATTCAAAAATTTTTTGAAAAAGACGCAATAAATTTAATAAAACAAAATTATAAAAAAGCAGATGTAATTACAGGAACTAATATTTTTGCACATATAAATAAGTTAGATACATTTATGAAAGGAGTAAAATCATTAATAAACCCAAAAAGTGGAATATTTCTCACAGAGTCACATTACGCTGGAAATATTATAGATCAAATGCAATTTGACTCTATTTATCATGAACATTTAAGATTTTTTTTATTAAAACCGTTAATTCTATTGTTAAAAAATTACGGTTTCAAAATTGTTGATGCTACTAAAATTCCAAATTATGCAGGCTCGATTAGGATAGCAGCAACTTTAAATAAAAAAGCAAAAATTAAAAAAAGTGTAAAGAAAATTCTTGATGAGGAAAACAGAAAAAACTTTTATAAAGCATCGAAATATATAAATTTTTCTAAGAATGTTAATAAAGTAAGAAAAAATTTATCTCAACTATTGTGGAGTCTTAAATTAAAAAACAAGAGAATAGTTGGTGTCGGTTGTCCTGGTAGAAGTATTACTCTTTTATCTTACTGCAATATTACTAATCAAATCATTGATTATATAGCTGAACAAAGCACTTCTCTAAAATTAAATATGTTTACTCCAACTACTCATATTAAAATAATCGATGAAAAAAATATGATTAAAAAGCAACCAGATTATGCACTTATATTGTCTTGGCATTACGGAAAGAGTGTTATGAAAAATTTGAGAAAAAAGGGTTATAAAGGAAAGTTTATAATACCTTTGCCTTCACCAAAAATTATGAATTAATTTTTTCAAAAAAAATGCTAAATAACAATAGAATGCCCCCAGCGACAAAGTTGTTATATTAAAATTTTTATTTAAATATTATTTTAAAAAATAAATAAAAAAAAAGGGTTAATGTGAAAAAATATATAAAGTATACTATCTATTTTTTAATATATATAACTTTAGTATTTATTTTAGCTGTATTTTTTTTGAAAAACGGAATAACTCTACTATAAATTTAATATTTCCCTATCTTTTCTGATCCGCTATAAAATATTTTAGACAACTCATCATTTGCCTTTTTTCTAGTTTTAATTCCACTTTGACTCATTAATTCTTGAGCTCTTTCTACGTGCTCATGATATTGGAATTTATCCTCCCCCCTTGCTTGTTGAACGAACATCTTGCCCAAAACCTGCTCTACATTAGTGCCGATGTAACTTTGAATAACAAACCCAATTCTTCTATCATTGCTTTTATTTAAACCTGATCCATGAACTACAGTTGGATGATGTAAAGACATTTGTCCTGCTTTTAAAATAACTGGTTTAGTATCGTTAATAGGTACATTTTCAACAGTTTGACCTCTAGTTAGTAAATTATTTTCATCAAATTTTTGATTATGGTTTTTAAGATTTTCTTTGTGAGACCCTGACCACATTCTCATGCAACCATTCTCTTCATTTGCATCTGTTATTGCAACCCAGACAGTAACCCAGTTATGAGGTTCAAGACCTATATATTTTGCATCTTGATGAAAACTTACAAAACCTTTTTCATTTGGATTTTTAATAAATAATGTTGTCCCACAAATAAGTATATTTTTACCAATTATACTTTCTACAGCATCTAAAATTTTCGAATTGTAACAAATTTTGTCAAATACAGGAGAGATTAAGTGAATATAGTTTCTTCCCAATCCTTCAAGTTCATTTGGCCATTTTTTTTCAATAAATTCTAACTCTTCTCTAACTTCATTAGACTCTTTTTTTGACAATGCATCAATTGGAGCAATAAATCCTTCATCTTTATATTGCTTGAGTTGAGACGAGGTTAAGTAAGACATTGTTTAGGTTAATTTGTTTTTATAAAGTCTATCTTCATAATGAAACGTAGGGAAACGAAATTTTTTAATTAAAGTAAATTGGTTATTTATAAGAAAGTTATCACATTCTTTAAAATCACTATTTTTATAAAGATTGAAAAACTGATTCTCAATTAACACAAAGTCTATTTTTTTTATCGTATTTTGTGCACCTTTTAAAACATTTAGCTCATATCCTTCAACATCAATTTTCAAAAGCGAATTTTTTAATTCTAGATCTTTAAAATATTCGTCAATTGTTTCTGTTTCTACCTCATAAGAATCGTTTTCTTTTTTTTGCTTAAGCAATAAATTCTTTATTTTTAAAAAAAAGGAATCTTCGTCTATTTCACTTAATGTAGAAGTTGATGTTAATTTATTAATTGTTATTATTTTTTTTCCTTTGATATCTCCTATTCCTATATTGTTATGCATTATTCTATTATCTTTATTTAAATTTTTTTTTAAAATTTCAAAAATATATTTTTGAGGCTCAAATGTATAGGCTTTCTTAAATGGAATATATTTTGTAGCATTTTTTATGAATTCACCCTTATGAGATCCAACATCAATGATTAAATCAATTTTATAATTATTTAAAAATTTAATTAATCTTTTATGGTGATAGTTTTTATCGATAAAGTTTACAAATTTTTCAAATATCATGATGATTTATTAGTATAATTATATTTATTTGCTTCAAATATTTGCCCTTTTTGGAACAATCAATTAGTTTTTTTTACTAGAAAAACAAAAATAATGGACGTTACAAACATAATTAACGAATAAGTAGCTGCAGGTACAATATAAGCAACATCGTTAAATATTTGTGTTGCAACAAATATTGCAAGTGTCCCATTTTGAAGGCCACACTCAAGTGAAATGCACTTTCTTTGTTCTGTTCCTGTTGCAAAAAATTTTGCGATGTAAAAACCAACAACCATCATAATAATATTTAACAAAAATGTTATAAAGCCAGCTTCTTTCATGTATGGCACAATATTGGATCTTTCTTGAAAGATTGCTCCAAAAAGTACAATTAAAAATAAAATTAACGAAATAGTTTGAATAATTTTTTCTTTGGAAGAAATAAAATTATTTGCAAATTTTCTTATAACCATTCCTAAAATAACTGGCAAAGTTACAACTAAAAACATTTTCATTGATATGCCTAACATTGATATTTGGTTAGTAGTTATTGAAGCATTAAGCATGTTTGCCGATTTAAAAATTATAAAGGGAACGGTAATTATACTTAATAAACTTATGATCGCGGTTAAAGATATAGAAAGAGCCACGTCTCCATTTGCAAATTTAGTTAAAATATTTGAAGTAACTCCACCAGGTGCTGCAGCTATAATCATTAACCCAACTGCTAACTCGATAGGTGTATTAAATAAAATAATTAGCACAAAAGCGATAATGGGTAAAAAAATCAACTGACAAATCAAACCTACTAAAAAGTCCTTAGGTTGTTTTGCTACTCTAGTAAAATCCTGAAGTGTTAATCCCATACCAAGCGCAAGCATAATTAAAGCTAAAGATAATGGGGCAATTTTTGTAACTATTTCCATTTTAAGACATTTTAACTTACTATATACACATTTGGAATTATATATAAAAAAAACTAAAAATGCTTTCGAATAAAGAAACTATTTGTCCAGATAACTTGTTAAATGTTGCTCACAAAAAAAAAGATGTGCCGGCAGCAATTGTTAATGCCGGAATGCCATTACCAATGCTATCGACAATGGATGCTGTTAATGAAAACTTAATTACGCCAATTCTAATTGGAGATAAAAATGAAATTGAAAATTGTGCTAATAATTTAAAATTTGATATTTCAAAATATGAAGTTATTCATGAGCCAGTAGAGAACAACACAGCAAAGATAGCAGCTAAAATTGCATCAGAAAAAAAAGTTAAAATAATCGTTAAGGGCCACATCCATACAGATATTTTAATGAAAGAAGTAATTAAAAAAGAATATAACTTACTTGGAAAAACAAGATTAAGTCATATTTGGCATATGACATTAGATAAAAATGATAAGCCTTTAATAATAACTGATGGGGCATTAAATGTTATGCCAAATGTTAAAACCAAAATGCATATTCTTAGAAATGTTATTGATTTTTCTCATAGAATTGGAATAGCAAGACCAAAAGTTGCTGTTTTATCTGCTACTGAAGAAGT
>MDTB01076288.1_pt1 | contig 12570 bp, 14 predicted proteins | sample 811161 | NCBI WGS metagenome assembly MDTB01 (sample SAMN05326650, study PRJNA326480) | marine metagenome | isolation source: seawater | place: Mediterranean Sea | collected 2009 | reverse complement strand
TAAAAGCTTATTTACGCTATAATAAAAATAGAAAGACGAAAGTAATGCCTACAGAAAAAATTAAAGATATATTAAGGGGGAAAGATTTATATGATATGCCCGAATCTCTTCGCGTCGACGCTCGGCCGCAAGCACGCGCACGACGCGCCCAAGAAGAAGCACAAAGATATTATGACTTATTAGAAGATGAATATTATGAATTATTACACAAATACAATTTGAGATATTTAAAAGAACTAAGAAAAAGGATGAAGCGCCGCTTTAAAGGACTAGACTCATATCATAAACATGCCGAAAAATATGAAAATCGCATAGGAGTGCACAAACCAGAAACTGTAGGAAATTTTTAGTATTTTAACTAGCCAAGTTAAAGAATAGGCGCTAACCATAAAAATGCTCCAATCAAAATATAATGCCAAGGGATAGATTTTTTTGTTTTATTAGGCATATAATATAAAGGTTAGGTATTAATATTATCTAATCCTCCATCATTTTTTTACATAGACTAATATTCTCTACAGTAGTAATATCGATTAATGGTGCATCCGGCTTTTTATAAACACGCGTCAAATTATAAAATTTGATATGTGGTTTTAATCTCTCAAATATCTCTCTACGATAATATTTTAAGTAGGCTAATTCATCAATAGGAACTTCACCTACACCAAAATGTAGCATAGAATATTCATTATATGAAAAAGCTGACTCATGCAATTCTACAGTATTATAGTACCCTTTGTATCCCCAAATATCGGTCAATTCACCATCCGGTCGTTTAATATTATCCTTTAAAATAAAATCCTTGTGTGCATGCATATCTAAATTATACACGATAAAATGGATATTTGCTGATATTTCATGTAATTGTTTTAGTCCATTTTCCCAATGATATTGTACATTTTTGTCCCATTTATCTAATGGTTTATCTAGCATAACGACTATATCAATCTGTTTATTCATATAGCTTAAATAATAGACTACTCCGCACAATACTCCAGTATAATTTTGAAGTAAAGTATCACTGTTTTCTAGATCTTCCGCGATGATTTTATCTCCATCATACTGAATGATTACCCGGTCACTTTTTATTGGTTCCATATTTAACTGAAACCATTTAAATACTTGATAATTAAATGGTTCGAAACGATTAAGATTGCTAGAATTTTTATCTTTTGGAGCTTTACCTAAAAACATTTCCCAGTTTATATTTGCTACTCGACTTCCATTTCCTTTCAATTGAAGTAGTTTATTTGATTTAATAAGAGGTTTGATATGTTGACTTAAAATTTCAGGTACTAAATCACTTTGTTTAAAAACATTATTGTAATAATAATCTGCTTGTGGATGAGCCATACTACATATTAACTTGATATATTTAATATGTATTCAATTATTTAAAATAAATTTCCTTCTCTAAAATTAGTCTAAATACTCTTCAGGCAAAATGCCCGCAACCGCTCCCGCAACAATATACCCATGTCCAAATGGGAATCTCCCATTATTTAATTTTTCTTTTAGTAACTCTAACGTAACTTTTTTTACAGTAGGCGTTCTATCTTGATTTCTCGGGCCATCAAAATCATAAATAACTAAACACTCTCCCTTACTAGCACGTTGCTGCAAATCTTTTAATATAGGTTTATCTTTTATTAACTCATAATATTCTGGAACATATACCTGTTTTCTTGAAGGAATATAGTATAATGGTCCAAATCCGGGATATTCCGCATAGAGTATCTTTTTTCCTTTTCCTCCAGGATAACGGCGTCGGCCTTTTGTTTGTTTTTTCCACCATTCCATTTGTTTTTCTATGTCTTCAATTCCTTGATATCGTTTACCTGCTTGCCAATAATTTTCAAAACAATAAAATCCTTTATATCCACCTGGAATATGGGTCATTGGACTAAAATCAATACGATATCGTGAGACTTTTTGTTGGGCAGATGTAACATTTATTTTTTTACAATTGTTTGGAGCTTTCGCCCATTCTCCTCTCATATTCATACTTGCTATATATACATTCATTATACTAGTATCAGTTTGTTTTTTTAATATAGATTTTTTTGTGATTGATTTAGAAGTTTGGGTTGATTTATTTGAAGGTTTGGGTTTTTCAGACGCTTTCATTGTAGACTGTAATGATTTTTTAATACATAATTTAGTTGTTTTATTTTTTTTATAACCTGCACGACATCTACCAGGAACCGGTCCATATTGTTGTGGCGTAGGAGTTTTTGGAATATCTTTATTTATACACATTTTACTAGTTTTATGTTTTCTATAACCTGCACGACACCTACCTTGTACCGGACCATATTTATCCAAAGGCATATAATATAATTTAAGATAATCTTAATGAGAGATGCACTATCACATCAGATTTTTTTTCATCATTGTAAATATCTTTTGTATTAATTGTAGGAATACCCTCACCATTAAATTTCACTAATTGATAACATTTAATTAATAATTGTTCTACTATAATAATGTATTTTCTCTCCCAAACTACTACTTCAAATGATTTTAAATGTATAATATCTACTAGAGATTTGATAACTGCAACATGTATATTATTTTTTTCATCAATATAAATAGTTTCTGGTACTTCAGGAACACATCGAACAACTATATTTTTTCCATAATAGACTTCTTCATGCCACATTGGTACATAATATTTTTCATCCTTATGTTCTAAACAATAAATATTACTGCTGTATAAATCATTTAGTGATGGCTGTATAATAAATATTTGCCCTGATTTTTTGACTATAATCTCTCTAAATTGCTCTAATAAAGTAGATTTTATTTTAAAAATACCATTATATTTTGATAATAAAACATATATTGTATAAGCATTATCTGGGTCAAGTTTTTTAAATATCTCCAGACTGTATGAATCGGTTAAATGTGTTAAATTTTCAAATAGTTGAACAAAAATACAGTCATTTAATTTAAGATTAACTAAAAATTCTTTGAGAAGCTCATTATAACTATAGGTTGTTTCATCCTTAGAAAGAAATACATAGGCTTCGCGTATTTTTATAAATTCATCGTGTGAGTTACCATTTGTTTTATCTGGATGATAGCGTAAGGCATTTTCACGAAAGGCTTGTTTTAATTCTTCTGGAGTAAAATTTATATTAATATTAAGTATCTTGCATGCATGCATTCTCTCCATGAATAAGTATTATTAAATTAACAACTAAACTTTCTAAATGGAAAATCTCTCTATAATTATTATTATGAAGTTTTATTGTTTTATAAATTAATGCATACATTTCAAGACAATTATCATTTGTTAATAATTTTAATTTATTTAAACGAAAAATTAATTCATGAATAAATTCCCAAAGTGAAATATTATATATTAATAAATTATATAATTTATCACGAATTAATTTAATAGTTGTTTCTTTATTAATTATTATTTCACATAATGCATTAATCGAGTGTTTGCCATAATCTTTTTTATCATGTTTTAATTCTATTAAATGATTATATTCTTTGTATTTAACTTTCATATGTTGTTGTAAAGGAGTTTTTTGTGGTCTTGGTATATTTATTATAATACATTTATTTAATATTCTATTATGAAAAGAAGATATATTTTGAGATAATAGAATATAATGTATTTTTGTTTCTTTATAATAATTTTTCTGCATGTAACAATCAAATATATCATATAAATCATCATTTATACGATGAAAATTTTTACAAAGAATAAATATTTCGTTCTGCAAAAAAGTCATATTATTTATATATTTATATATAGTATTCCAGAGAGATTTAGCTTGACAACCCAATAATTCAATATCAATTTCTATATGAATATCACTAATTCTATAAAATAATATATCTTTATTATATGAAATAGTAACCTTACTTTCATATTTTAAGTTAGATGGACTAAATTGTTTTAAATAATATAGTGCTTGACAATATTTACCGCTTCCAGGAGGACCATATATAAGCAAATTTTTTTTTATATTAGGTAAAACTAAATTTGGATGTATTGTTTTTTCCTGCACTAATTTATAAAACTTTTGCATAAATAACTATTATGTACTTTATTTAAATAATATATCATAATATACTCTATGTATATATTGCCTAGTAAATATGATATAAATTATATATATTTTTTACCATCTAAATCAAATTATGTATTAAAAAATAGCCGTTATAGTAGAATATTGTATTCAAATGAACATATTACTTTAAATGGATTATATATTCCTATTCAATTAAATAATTTACAAATTTCTAAAAAATACAACAAATATTTTTTACGATTTACAGATACATTGAACAATATAATTATATTGGAAAAACAAATTTTAGATAGAATCACAAAAAAAAAACATCATAATACAATAATTAAAACATCTATAGAAAATAAACGATTTGTAATAGATTCTAAATATACTATTAATAGTAATAATTTTATATTACATATCTCTGGTATGTGGGAAAATAATTATGAAGTTGGTTTAATTTATAAAATTATTTCTTTTAACCATCAGTTACCAAAAAATACCTATTAAATATGCGAACTCGCCCAATAACAATCCATAATATAAATATATTAACCCCTGCCAAAATTATTTTAAATATATAATTTCCCTCTTTATTTCCACTAATTAATGGAATTGCTATAAAATATTGTAATAATAACATTATAAAAACCATCGCACGAGAGATTGTAGTATATATTAAATATTCGTTAGGATAATTTGATTTTGTTATATTAAAATTAACTGATATCATCAAATAATACATACTCATTAACTGAACTGCACATATAATAAAATTAAAAACTAATATAGTACCTCCTTGATTAACTAATGTTCCCAATAATGTTAGCCATAAAGCCTGCGTTACTATTACAATTAAATATCCTGCTATTTCTGCTCCAGGAGAATGAAACATAGATATAAATAAACCTATAGCTCCCATAATAAAAATTACATGGACATTACGTTTAGTAATCTCTCCAATCTCTGTCATATATATACTATACTTTATATTTTTCTTTTATCCATCTTATTAAACCATCTTTATCATATTGTTCCATATCATAACCATCTAGTTTATAAAACTTAGGACGAGTCATTTTTTTTGTTTTATAAAATATATATAATCCATATTTTCCTGTACGAATACTTAAATCATCACGAAGGCTATAAATAATAGTTGATGGTTTTTCCAAAAGCTTAATAGCTTCTTCAAGTGTAATTGTTGTATTATCAATACTTTTACGAACCTTATTATGTTCTATATAATGTCCATATGGACCTTTTTTTATATTTATTGGTGATTTTTTATATATTCCTATTGTAGTATCTGTTTTTCTATCAATAATATCTTCTAGTGTATATTCACCTCTTTGCAACTTTTGATAGTCTATTCCTTCATTTACTTTTTTAAATACTACTGTTCCATCTCTCTCCCATTTCACAGTAGGACCATATTTACCTATCATGTAAGTATGATCTTTATCTATTTCATAACTAATTTTTTTTTCTTCTATATTTGCGGATAATTGCTTGATAAGACTATGTGTCTCTTGACATAGTGTATACCATATTTTTTTACCTTTTGCAATTTCATCTAATTCTTTTTCCATATGACCTGTATATTCATATTTAAATAAACTATCGAATTGTTTAACTAGAAATTCTATTACCATAATACCTAATGGCTCTATAATAAGCTTATTTTTCTCTCCACCAATTTCTTTAATAATATCTATTTCAGCAATTTCTTCTCCTTCTAATTCGTATTCTGTTACAGTAATTTTCTTCCCCACAACATCGCCCTTTTTTACATATTTTCGGTCTTTAATTTTTTCAACCAAGCTCGCAAACGTTGAAGGTCGCCCAATACCTTTTTTTTCTAATATATTTACTAATTTGGCTTCTCCATAATGCAGAACACGGTTCTCAATTTCTACATGAGTCTTTATTTTGTTATAAGTTATATCTCCTTCTTTTAATCGCTGAATATAATCCCATAAATTTGAAGAATGCTTATAAGTTAGTATCATCCATCCTAAAAATATAGGAGTTTCCTCAACATGTTTATAAGTAAGTTTCATGGGTGCAGTAATATTCAAGCGAATAACACTAAATTCTGCTTCACTCATCATACTTGCACAAGTGGTTTCCCATATAAGCCTATATAGTGAACTTTTGCGACCATCTATAACAACATTTTCGGTATTGATATTTGTGGGACGAATTGCCTCATGTGCATTACTATCATGTTGTTCTAGTAAAGATAAATTAGGATGAACATAGTTAGCCGCCCATTTTTTAGTAATATAGACTTCTCCTTTTTCAAGAAATTCCTTACTATAAGATTGTGAATCAGTTCGCATATATGTAATATGTCCTTCTTCATATAATTTCTGACACAGCATCATAGTGACTTTTGGAGAGAGATTTAAACGTGTATTTGCTACTTGTTGAAGGCGGCTTGTTGAAAAAGGTTGTGGTGGAGCTCGTTTTGATGTTGTAGGTGTACTTCGTTTAAGCAGATGTGTAAAATTTACACTTTCTTCAAGAAAATTATTAGGATCTTTTAATGATTTTGAAAGTTTAAAGGCGATATTTTTATTTGTAAAATATCCCGTTATTTGATGAACGATATCTCCTGGATTAGCGTCTATTTCTTTTTGATTATCATAAACCAGGCGAAGAGCTGGTGTTTGACAACGCCCAGCAGAAAGATGTTTTTTACGGTGAATTTGCCGCCAGAGAAATGGAGAGATAGTAAAACCTACTAAGAGGTCGAGAACTTGACGGGCAATAGCTGCATTTACCAGATCCATATCTAATACAGTAGGATGTTGATAGGCATATAAGAGAGCTGATTGGGTTATCTCGCTGAATTTAATACGCTTGGTAGTTTTTATAGGCAATTTAAAGAGTTGACAAAGATGCCAACCAATTGCTTCTCCTTCACGATCATCATCTGTAGCAATATAAACTTCTTTAGCATTATTAATGGCATATTTTAAAGCTTTAATATGAGAATTAGAGAGTGAATGAAAGGTAGGTGCGTAGTTTTTCTGAACATCGATATTATCAAGTCCTTTTAATTGACGTATATGGCCACAGCTCGCGAGACACTTGACGCCTTTTCCAAGGAACCCTTCTATTTTTTTACATTTGGATGGTGATTCGACGATGACTAGAGACATACAGTGATTTAATCATTAAATTTTATATCAATTATTTAATGAAAAATTATTAGGAGAAACAAAAATAAATTAAGAGTAGATAGAGAGCATCTTTAAACAATACAATATATTATAAAATATATATATATATTATAAAATATATATATATGATATTTAATATACTTCATAAAAAACACTACAAATATATAGCAGAAGGTAAGTCATTTACTATATTAAAACATAATGAAATTTATTACTTTAGTAAAACTATATTGAATATAAAATGTATAAATTCTAATTTAAAAATTGTAGTAGAAAATAGTCTATTAGAAACCACTATAATTACTTTAAATAATTATTATTTTGATAATAATTATAAAAATGGTAAAATTTATTATAAAATAGATAAATTTTATCTAAGTGCAAGTACTAATTATGATCCATATTTTCCTCCACAAACTATAAAGCCTGAGGAGCAATGGAAACCAACAACATTAACAGCAAAAGAATTATATGACAATTCATATAATAATTGGATACTTCTAAAAGATAAATATAATTCTAAACCAGAGCATGATGATGGATTCAATATTAAATTAAATGGTCAGAGCGTCGAGGCGGCTGCTGCAGAAGTGCCTAGACAAGGTGAAGGGAATGCATCAGCTCAGAGAATGAAGTTCATCTCCGCAATGGCACAGACACTCGTGAGCGATACGATAGTGAAGGCGACGCGCAGTATTCGGAAGCGGAGGAGGAATTAAATAGCCTATCTTCATAAATGTTTTTAATCATAAATAACTTTTTAAATATGTATACTTAATACTTGAAAAAGGTCCTTTTGCAAACTGATAAAATAAAACTACATAATCACTTACTGGAGTCATTGCATGAATATCATCAGCCTCTATATGAATTTTCTTTGGCGCATGAATAATCTCTCGTTTCCCATTATGATAAAGCAATCCAGTCCCATAAACAAAATAATAATCCTCTGCTTCAGGATGATGATGCAATTCGGCATGAAATCCTTTTTTAACATAAGCAATTCCTTGAACATTTGTATCATCACGAATATTAATCCATTGAATTGTCATACATTTTTTTTATAATTTATATCTATATAATTTACTAATCTATTTTTTTATTTTTAAAATCACTCCAATTTACTTTTTTAGCCGCACGATATTCGATTTTCTTCCCCTCTTTATTTAATTTATCTGCTTTACGTAAAGCGCTGTCTACATATAATTCTTTTAATAATTTACCTACAGTAAATGATGCTTCATGTTGATCTTTATCTCCTTCTTCTATGGCCTTTAATTCCGATATAAATTTATATAATATTTCTAAATTTAACTCATTTTTGTATAATTTATTATAGATATCAGTATATTGTGATGAGAGAAAACTACATTGGCGAAAACATATATCTGATAAAGTTTTAGAATCTAAACGGGTATATTTTTTTTTTAATTCTTCCATATGACGGACATCTCTTAAAATTTTGTTACTGTGTTTAAGTTGACGAATATTAGAGGTTTGGTCCTTGACATTATTAGCATTTATCATTTTTTGAAGATGCAATCTTTCAGCTTTGTCCATATGAATATTTAATATATATTATATTTATATTCTATCTATAATATATATGAAAATTTCACCCAATTTAATCGAAGGAAAAGATTATAAACTGGAAAAAATAGAAAATAAACTCCCAAAAAATGATAATACATATGATGCAGTAATTTCTAGCTATGGAGGCAGTACTACACCTGTAAGGCCAAAATTTGATAAATATATACAAGCAACTAGTGCTGGTACTGTTGAACAAGCTAGTCAAAAAAACGGATATAATAAATAATTTTCAAAATAAATGTAATAGTTTGACGAATAGTTTTGCGCCTAAAAAAATAGGGGGTAGTCGTCGTAAGAAATATCGTAAAAAATATACGCGACGAAGAAAACGTAAACGATACACATATCGTAGAAAATCTATTCGGAAAAAAAAATCCAGAAAAAATAGAAGATAAATTTATATATACATACTATAATAATGGGTTCAGATGGCACAACTGCTATTTTGATAATTATAATATTTATTATTATATTATTAATTACTATATTAGGATATAATTTGCAACATATTAAACAAAATTGGAAAAAATATAGATGTAATCCAATGATTATACCAATCGCTCATTTATTTAATGTTGATGCTAAAAAAAATCAAAAGGAATGCGCCGCATCATTCCAATCATCATTTATGAATAGCCTACTTGCTCCAATTAAAAATTCACAATTAGCAAATATAGAAAATTCACAAAAAACAAAAGCTTCTGCTGATGCAACAAAAGAAAAAGCACGCGATTCAAAACTTAAATTAAGTGGTTTAATGAGTGGATTATTTAATAAAACAAACAATGTACTTATAGAATTTAATCGTATGGGACTTTCTATGAATGATATATGGAATAGAATATCCAGTATCTTTATAGTAGTACATTATATGTTTGAAACTGTTATTAATCAAATAAGTAGTACAGGAAAAACATTAACCTTAACTAGTAAATGTTTTCATCCCAAAACAATATTAGATACTATATCAGGAAGTACATACATTAAAAATATAGAACCTGGCACAATATTATCTAATAATAATCAAGTAACTAGTATTTTACAACTCGATGGTAGTAAAGAAAATATATACATATTAGATAAAATAATGGTAACAGGTAGTCATACTGTATTTTATAATAATTGGATAAAAGTATCACAGCATCCAAATGCTAAACATATGTTAAATTATAGTACAAATAGCGTATATTGTTTAAATACTAGTAATAAAATGATTTCTATAAATAATACATTATTTAGAGATTGGGATGAAATAGACCTTGAACATTTAAAAAATAAATATCCAGAATATAAAAATACTTCTTTAGAGTGTGAAAATGGATTACATAAAAATACACTTGTACTATTAGATAATGGTAATGCAAAACCTATATCAGAAATTAATGTAGGAGATAAATTATTAAAAACAAATGTATATGGTATAGTTAAAATTTATGCAAAAGATATAAAGTTATATAAAAGCAATAATGTTATAAGTAGCAAATACGCATTACATTCTAGACAAAAAATACCATTAATAGAAAATGAATTATATTTATATCATTTATTAACGGATAGTAAATTTTTTTGGATAAAAGGTAATAAAATACAATTAATACGTGATTATGATTCAAAAATAGATGATTAAATTACATAACTAAAAATAAAATTATTTAGTTATGTATAATGAGTACTATAATAGAAATTAATACATTATATAATAGTTTAACATATAATGATTTAGTAGGTAATGATAAAACTATATCATATTTATTAATTATTATATTATTAATTATAATAGCATATTTTTATATTATTAGTAATTTAAAAAATATTAGAAAAGATTGGAAACATCAAAGATGTAATCCATTCTATATGCCATTTGCTGGATGGATTGCTGCACCAAAAAATACTTCATGGTGGAAATATACTGAAAAAAATGCTAATTTTTGTTTATCAGAACTTTTAAAAGAAGTATTTGATATGGCTACTTATGCTGTAAAACTTGCAGAAAAAGCAATTTTAGAGACAGAAAAAGCTGTTTTAAAAGTAATTAATGAATTATTTAATTTACTTAAATCTATAGAACGACTTCTTATGAGTTTAATACAATCAATTTATAATAAAATAGAAAATATTTTTATAGAAACTACTAAAATAGCATATTCTGCAAATGATATATTAAATCGACATAATGGAATAATGACTATACTTATGTATTCAATTAATAGTATATGGAATTCTGTAGCATCTATTAATGATATTATATGGAATATTATTGTAGATTTTTTTAAATATTTATTTGGAATAGTAGAGATTATTTTGGATATAGGATTAGGGCTAATATTCTTTTTTCCCTTAGCAATTATTACATATGTTATAGGATTATTACTTAACACAGTTTTTTCTACCATGGGAATTTTTGTAAGCTGGATAGGACCTATGAATCAATTGATTTTTAATAATAATCCAGCATCATTTCCTAATGCAAGAAATCCTATAAAACAAATTAAAGATGCTATACATTGTTTTCATAAATTAACTATTATACCATTAAATGATAAACATCTTCCTATTCATAAAATTGAGCCGGGTATGAAATTAATAAATAATCAAATAATTACTACCACATTAATACTAGATAGTAAAAATGAAATTATGTATAATCTCAATGATATAATTGTATCTGGTTCACACTCAGTATATTATAATAATTCATGGATACAAGTTAGTGAACATCCACAAGCCATTAAAATTGGCAAACAAAATAATCCTATCTATTGTTTAAATACTTTAAATAAAGTATTACAATTAAATACTACATTATTTAGTGATTGGGATGATATTGAAGAAAAAGACCTAGAAATCATTAATAAACAATTACCAAATGACATAAATCTTCAACAAATAGAAGATATATATTCGGTGTTAGAATCCGCCTTGCACCCTAATACTATCATTGAATTAGAAAATGGAAGTACTATTTCATTATATAAACTACAATTAAATGATTGTCTTAAAGGAGGTATTATTGTAACAGGAATTGTTAAAAGCTTAAATAAAAATATATTATTATATTCTCATAAAATAAATAATAAAGAATATATTGGTACACACAATATTTCTTATATAAAAAATAATACTATATCTTGTCAATTATATAAACCATTAGTTAGTAATATAGAGTTATCTACTCGGTTATATTCTGGGAAATATTTATATCATATAATTACAAATAAAGGATATTTTTATTTAAATAATACAATAATAAAAGATTATTATTATGGCATAGAACAATTTTTTATCTAAATAATATACTATAATGAAATTAAATATTATTCCTAAAAGTAAATTTTTGTCTACTTGTTGTGGATTATGTTTAGCTATATTTGTTATATTATTATTACAACATACTTATGTTGAATCTTTTACTCAAGTAACTGGAGATATGCAAAATACTTCCAACTGGATAACTGATGCGAATAAATACAATAACTTAATGTCAAAAAATAAACGCCATGATTATAAAGGTACTCCTGTACCTTTATCCGAAGGCGAATTATTCTTTTTTAAACATAATCAATTTCAACCGGAGTGTTGTCCTAGTAACTATTCATCTTCTACTGGTTGTGCTTGTATGTCAAATAGTCAATTAGATTATATTAATATGAGAGGAGGTAATCGGATGCAAGGAGATTTTTAATTTACATATAAAGAGATTGAATTACACTATCTTGCTGTTTTTTAATAATTAGTTGTTCTAATAACTCTTT
>MDTB01048716.1_pt1 | contig 12570 bp, 8 predicted proteins | sample 811161 | NCBI WGS metagenome assembly MDTB01 (sample SAMN05326650, study PRJNA326480) | marine metagenome | isolation source: seawater | place: Mediterranean Sea | collected 2009 | reverse complement strand
GATGGTCAAATACCGTTATTTGGTGCGGCAGCATTATTAGTATTTGGAGCAGGCTTGTTAAGTTGGCTTCCTGCAAGACGCCAAAAAAAAGATTTGAGAATCCGAGATGGCTTTGTCATCACCGTCTTGTTTTGGTTAGTGCTCGGTAGCGCAGGGAGCGTCCCGCTTGCACTGTCAGAACAATTAAATCTTAGCTTCACAGACGCAATCTTCGAGTCTATCAGCGGATTAACAACCACCGGCGCAACGGTAATTTTTGGACTCGACGACCTACCAAAATCGATTCTATTCTACCGCCAGCAGCTTCAATGGCTGGGTGGCATGGGGATCGTCGTCTTAGCAGTCGCAATTCTTCCGATGCTGGGAATTGGGGGGATGCAACTCTACCGTGCCGAAACCCCAGGACCTATAAAAGACGCCAAGCTCTCACCTCGGATCGCTGAAACAGCAAAAGCACTCTGGCTGATTTACTTATCACTGACAGCTGCCTGCACGATCGCGTACTGGATTTCTGGTATGGCATTGTTTGACGCGATATGTCACGCCTTCTCGACAATCGCAATTGGGGGATTTTCCCCGTATGACGCATCCATTGGCCATTTTGACAGCGTTACAATTGAAACCGCTGCGATTATATTCATGGTTATCTCAGGAATGAATTTTTCGCTGCATTTTGTTGCCTGGCATAATAGCTCAGTCCGTCATTATATTCGTGACCCAGAATGGAAGGCTTACCTTCTGTTTCTTTTTACTTTGTCGCTTCTAGTATCGTTAGTTCTATTAGACAGCGGTACATATACGGTCGATGAGGCGTTTCGAAGGGGAATCTTTGAATCAGTTTCCATCGCGACAACGACAGGTTTTTCAACATCAGACTTTGGAACATGGCCCACTTTCGTTCCATTTCTCCTGTTGATGAGCGCATTTATTGGTGCGTGCGCTGGCTCAACTGGTGGCGGAATCAAGATTATTCGGATGCTGTTGCTGTATAAACAGGGGTCTCGTGAAATTACACAGCTGATTCATCCAAACGCCGTCATACCAATCAAAATTGGGAAAAAACCTGTCAGCTCACGCGTTCTTGATGCTGTTTGGGGCTTCCTGGCAGCGTATATATTAATATTTGCAGTATTAATGCTAGTTTGCATGGCGCTTGGAGAAGATCCTATAACAGCATATGCTGCAGTAGGAGCTTGTTTGAATAATTTGGGTCCAGGGCTCGGAGAGGCTGCGTTAAACTACGCATCACTGTCTGATGGAACAAAGTACGTACTAAGCTTTGCGATGCTACTTGGGCGTCTCGAATTATTTACCCTGTTGGTGGTGTTATCGCCTTCATTCTGGGAACGTTAACGATAACGTAAGGTTCCGTCGGGAGCATTTCTAAATCTGCGATATTCCCATTGATACTGTGCAGGATCAGCGCGGACCAATCTTTCAATTTCTTGGTTCATCAGGGTCAACCATTCGTGCTGCTCGTGAATCTCAGCCGAAGCCATACGTCGAAATACTACCTCATAGCCATGTTTACGTTTGAGAGCCGCTCCGATGAAAACTATCGCATCCGAAGAGATCGCCAGCCGGTAAGGAAGTACTGGCGTTAGTACATCATGACCAAAAAAAGATAGATATAAACCATTACCATCCTTAGGGGCTTGATCAGGAAGTACAATTGCCATATCGGAGCGTTTCAAACACTTCAATAGTTGCCTAGCACCGGCGGTGGTCGCAGGAACAAGCCGATTTCCGCCACGCTCTCTCGCTTGAAGAACCAAATCTGATAGACCTGGAACTCTCAGGGGTCGAAACATAGCGGTATAAGAACGATACTGACTCAACCAAACGCCAAAAACCTCCCAATTGCCTATGTGCGGCAACAGAACAAGCGTCGGCCTATCATGAGACTGGAGCTGAAACTCGTCAAAACCGGTAATTTGAGACACCTGATGCAAGGAATAGTCGACGGGCCTAACCCAGGTGGTAATCAGATCGAAAAGCTTATTGCAAAGCTCTCGTAGAGAGTTTCGAGCGAGTACATCGCGTTGATGATCACAGAGATTTGGATAAGCTAACGCAATATTTCGGCGGGTCAGTCGCTTGCACTGTGTCGGGAGGTAGACCAGGTAAAGGCCGATGATATTAGCTAACAGATATTTTAGACATTTAGGCATCCAACCAAGAAACCGAACAAACCACTGAATCAACTGCACAAATTTTTAACCTGTTAGCTATACTGTGCGCCTTTGTCCTAGCTTACGGAACGACTATGCCGACAATTGGCGCACCAAACATTTCAACTTTCCAAGGGCTCATCCTTGCCCTTCAGCAATATTGGGCTGATCAAGGTTGCATTATCTTACAACCCTATGACATGGAAGTGGGCGCCGGAACCTTCCATCCAGCAACTTTCCTAAGAGCAATCGGTCCCGAACGATGGAACGCAGCATATGTTCAACCATCAAGGCGACCAACAGACGGGCGTTATGGTGAGAATCCAAACCGCGGACAGCATTACTATCAATTTCAGGTTGTAATGAAACCAAACCCCAAAAACCTTGTTGATCTGTATTTTAATTCTCTGAAGTATCTCAGCATTGATCCAGAAGTGCATGATTTAAGGCTCGTGGAAGACAACTGGGAGTCGCCTACGCTTGGTGCCTGGGGTCTTGGATGGGAAGTCTGGCTAAACGGTATGGAAGTCACCCAATTCACCTACTTTCAACAAGTTGGTGGGCTTGAATGCTATCCCGTGACAGGCGAGTTGACCTATGGACTTGAGCGGATCGCAATGTATCTTCAGAACGTCGAGTCGATGTTCGACCTCGTTTGGACTAGAACTGCCGAAGGCATTGTCACTTATGGAGATGTGTTTCTGCAAAACGAGCAGGAAATGAGCACCTACAATTTCGAGCACGCCAATGCAGACTGGTTATTCAGTGCATTTGATGAGGCCGAGTCAGCATGTCAGGTGTTGCTAGAGTCTGCACTCCCGTTGCCCGCATATGAACAAGTGCTTAAAGCTAGTCATACATTTAACCTGCTAGACGCTCGACACGCGATCAGCGTAACAGAGAGACAACGCTATATCCTTAAAGTAAGGAACCTGGCGCGCCTGGTTGCTGAAAGTTATTTTGAGTCAAGAAAGAACGCTGGTTTCCCTCTTGCTGACGATTTGGTGAAAACGCAAGTATTGGAAGGAGCCAAGGCATGACGACCTTTGTATTTGAACTCGGATGCGAGGAATTACCGTCATCTGCATTGCCTAACCTCAATTTGCAATTCCAGCAGCTGTTTACCAACCACCTTAATGAAGCGCTTTTAGCACATCAGTCACTCTCGGCTATTGCTGCACCTCGTCGCCTTGGCGTCGTTATTGAGGGCTTGGACCACACAACCAAAGACAAGCCTTTTGAACGTAAAGGGCCGGCGTTTCAAACCGCATTTCAAGATGGTAAACCAACAAAAGCACTTCTTGGATTCTGCCGGAGCCTAAATATTACACCTGAAGCAACATCGGTAACCGACACCGAAAAGGGTCAATGGGTCGTTTATCAGGGCGTTGAGCATGGGAAACCTGCTTTGGAGGTATTAGCAGATATTTGCGAATCAGTAATTGCCAATCTTGCATTATCAAAACCAATGCGGTGGGGCAGCGGTCGAGATGTATTTCCGAGGCCCGTGAATTGGATACTGGCAATGCTGAACGATAAGATCGTTCCGCTCACTATATTCGGCCTAGAAAGCAGTAACAAAACATTTGGACACCGGTTCATGGCACCTGTATCGATTCAGTTAAAGTCTGCAGGCGAGTACCACGCTCGCCTTAAAGACGCGTATGTCATTGCTGACTTTGCTCTTCGAAAAAAGAAAACTTGGTCAACCATAGAGTCGGTTGCTAAATCGAATAAGCTTACAGTTGAACTCGACGACACACTGCTCACAGAGATTAACTGTTTGGTAGAATGGCCTGTAGGGCTCTGTGGGGAATTTGAAGAACGCTTCTTAGATATTCCTGATATTGCTTTGATTGCCGCAATGAAAGGCCACCAGAAGTATTTTCATACCCGGACACTCGATGGCAAGTTGTCGAACAAGTTCATTACTGTATCAAACCTCCAAAGTCGAAACCCAGACCAAGTAATTCGAGGTAACCAGCGTGTTATTCATGCACGCTTATCGGACGCTAAATTTTTCTTCGAGACAGATAAAAAACATTCGCTTGAGTCCCGGCGTGATCAATTAAACTCGATTACCTTTCATCCAAAACTAGGTTCTTTAGGGGAAAAAACTGATCGGATTGCCGAGTTGGCCTGCGCAATGGCGTCTGCAATCGAAGCGGATATTGCCGCGACGAGGCGCGCAGCTAAATTATCGCGTTGCGATTTGGTAGCTGAAATGGTTATAGAGTTCGATGAACTGCAAGGACAGATTGGAAGCATTTATGCTGAACTAGACGGAGAGTCGCCAGAGGTCAGCCATGCCATCCGAGGTCTGTACCAGCCTGCCGGCGCGTCTGACTCTGTGCCTCAGGACCTCTATGGAACACTTCTAGCGCTTTCAGATCGGCTTGATACCTTGGCCGGTCTATTCGCGCTCAAGCAACCACCGACTGGAAACAAGGATCCATTTGCGCTTCGGCGAGCGGCAATTGGCGTCTTGCGGCTTAATGAGCACAATGCTTTGAAACTTGATCTTACCGAGTGGGTTATAAAGGCATTTGATGCACAACCAATAGAATCAACTCAGGATTCTCAAGATCAACTAATTCAATTCATAAAAGACCGCGAGAGAGTGCGCCTTACGGAGGAAGGATATCCGCATGACATCGTCATAGCGGTCCAAAGCACTAATGGCTTATTGACGGCCCAAACGAAGGCTCGCGTCAACGCATTAATGTATTTGCAGAAAAATTCAGATTTTGCGGAACTTGTCGCTATACATAAACGAGTGGTTAATTTATTGAAGAATGTAGAGGTAAGTGGTCAACCCATTGACCCTGGTCTCTTTGAGGATGCGTCGGAAAAAAAGCTCTTCAGTACAGTATCCGAGGTATCGAAACGGGTTGAAGACTTTGTTTCACGTGAAACGTTCCCTGAGGCCGCTTCAAGCCTGCTCAGCATGAAGCCAGCAACCGATGAGTTCTTCGAGAACGTTATGGTAAACGATAATAATCAGGCCATAAGAGCAAACCGCCTCGAACTTTGCAGAATGATTCGAGACACTTACCACCGCGTCGCCAATTTTAGCCTCATCCAGCAGTAGATCCTAATGCCAACTATTATCCTAGATCGAGACGGTGTGATAAATCATGACTCGGATAAATACGTCAAATCTCCCGAGGAATGGCGGGCTATCCAGGGATCCCTTGAGGCAATAAAACGCCTAAATGATGCGGGATATAATATTTGCATCGCGACAAACCAAAGTGGGCTTGGCAGAAATCTTTTCACTGTCGACACGCTTGCGGAAATACATCAAAAGCTTACTCGTAGCCTCGAAACGCTAGGCGGCCATATCAACATGATCACATATTGCCCACACGTACCGGCCGATCGCTGCCATTGCCGCAAGCCCAAAACGGGACTATTGCGAGCGATAAACGATGAATTCCGTCTAGACGCAGATACTACATGGATGGTCGGCGACACAGCTAAAGATATTGAGTGTGCCGGCCGCATGGGCATCAGAGCTGCGCTCGTCAAAACTGGCAAGGGGCAGGATGAGCTCCGAAGAGGCGTTGTTTCACGTGAAACAACGCCCATTTTTGAGAATTTAAACGATTTCGTCGGTTGGTTGATGACATGTCCCTAAACGTCTAGGTTCTCCACGCTAAGAGCGTTGGCCTCGATAAACTCCCGCCGCGGTTCAACTTCGTCGCCCATCAGGGTCACAAAGATCTGATCTGCAGCGATCATATCGTCAACGGTCACCTTGAGGAGACGACGCGTTGTGCTATCCATGGTTGTTTCCCAGAGCTGCTCTGGATTCATTTCCCCTAGTCCTTTGTAACGTTGGATTTGCGGCCCTCGTCTCGCTTCCGCCATTAACCAGTCGTATGCCTGCTCGAAGTTTGGGACGTCAAGAGTTTTTTCGCCCCGGGAAACGCCAGCGCCACTGCCCATGAGACCAACCAGCAAGCCCGCAGCTCTAGCAATCTGAGAAAAATCACCGCCATCGAAGAACTGATGACTAAACACGAACCGGTCAGTCAGGCCATGCTGGACGCGTTCGACGATTAATCGTGACTCGCTCCTCTCTGGATCAGGTTCTACCGAAATTTTGAAAAACATCCCTTCGCGTGGGTCACTGGGTAACTGATCCGCCAAATCACCAGCAAAGCGCTCAAGACGAGCTTTATCTTTGAGATCATCAAGTGTTACGGGGTTGACAAACAGCATGCCATGTAACACCTCATATGGGTAAAGACGATAAAGCTTCTTAGCAACATCACGACCCGCACGGTATGCCGCAAAAAGACGCTCAAGCACTTCTCCGTTTATCAGATCGCCAGACACTGATTGAATCGAAGCCCCGTCCAAAGCCATATTTGTTAGATACGCGTCCAGCGCGCCTTCGTCCTTTAGATACTGCTCTTGCTTTCCCCGCTTCACTTTATAAAGAGGTGGTTGGGCAATGTAGACATGCCCTCGCTCGACAACTTCTTTCAAATGCCGATAAAAGAACGTAAGCAATAACGTACGGATGTGTGCACCGTCCACATCCGCATCCGTCATAATGATAATTTTATGATAACGCAGCTTATCGATATCGAATTCAGGCCCGATTGAACAACCAAGTGCTGTCACCAATGTTCCCACTTCTTGTGAGCTTAGCAACTTGTCAAAACGAGCCTTTTCTACATTGAGGATCTTACCTTTAAGAGGCAATATTGCTTGAGTCTTGCGATCTCGACCCTGTTTTGCAGATCCGCCCGCGGAATCACCCTCCACTAGAAATAGCTCAGACAAACCGGGGTCTTTTTCCTGACAATCCGCCAGCTTCCCAGGGAGCCCTGCGATGTCAAGCGCACCCTTTCTACGCGTCAACTCGCGAGCTTTTCTGGCCGCCTCGCGAGCGCGCGCGGCATCGATCATCTTTGCGACGATTTGCTTCGCTTCAGACGGACGCTCCGCCAAAAACGTCTGGAATGCCTCACGCATCTCCTGCTGTACTGCTGTTTTCACCTCTTGGGAAACGAGCTTGTCTTTCGTCTGCGACGAGAACTTTGGATCCGGCACCTTGACAGAGATCACTGCGGTAAGCCCTTCGCGCGCGTCATCGCCGGATGTTGCTACCTTCGCTTTTTTTAGAAGCTGTTCATCTTCGATATATTGATTCAGCGACCGAGTCAAAGACGCCCGGAAACCTTCCAGATGCGTCCCACCATCTTTCTGGGGAATATTATTAGTATAACAAAAAAGATTTTCCTGATACGTGTCATACCATTGGAGAGCTACCTCTACACAAATACCATCTGCTCGCTCGGGCGACAAAAAATGGAACACGTCACAAATAGCGTTTTTATTTTTCCCTAGATAGCCAACAAACGCAGACAACCCCCCCTCATACTCAAAGATCTCCGATTGACCCGAACTCTCCTCTGTCAGCTTAATTCGAACGCCAGAATTCAAAAATGATAATTCCCGCAAACGCTTTGCCAGCACATCATAGCTAAACGCGGTTATCGCAAAGGTCTCAACCGATGGCTTAAACCGAATAGTCGTTCCAGTTTCCTCGGTGGTTCCCACCGGGGCCAATGGAACTTTTGGATCCCCGTGCGAATATTCTTGCTCCCAAACCGATCCATCTCTCCTGACAGTTAAAACCAATTTTTCACTCAGGGCGTTTACAACAGAGACTCCTACGCCATGGAGACCACCAGAAACCTTGTATGAATTCTCATCGAACTTTCCACCCGCATGGAGCACCGTCAGAATAATCTCGGCTGCACTCTTACCCTCGTCGTGCACGTCGACTGGGATTCCGCGCCCGTTGTCCTGCACTGTCACCGAGCCGTCCGTGTGGATAATTACGTCAATCAGATCACAGTGGCCGGCCAACGCTTCATCAATAGAGTTATCGACCACCTCAAAAACCATATGGTGCAGACCGGTTCCATCATCCGTATTACCGATATACATCCCTGGCCGCTTTCTGACAGCCTCAAGCCCTTTGAGGACCTTAATAGAGCTGCTATCATAAATCCCCGGCGACTGGTTCTGTTCCATCATTCTTCCTTACTTAGGCTCAATAACTCCGTGTTTCACGTGAAACACTTCTGCATCCCTTAACCATTTTGAACTCAAGCCCATACGACCTACATCAATTCCAGTCGCAAGCACCTGGGAATTTGTCTCGAAGACCGCTTGCCACACTCTCGGTATAAAAGCATCATCTAACTCCGCTCCGACATCATCAAAGCACAACACAGGTGATATGCCCAAGTGCGACGCTGCGTGCAACTGTGATAGAGTCAACGCCAGATTCGCAACCTTTAGCTGTCCTCGACTCAAAACGTCTGATGCCCGCTCGCCATCCCGCAAGACTTCGAAATCTGCCCGCTGCGGGCCAACTAACGTCGATTTTGCTTTTGCTTCTCTCGGCCGATTTTTTTTTAATGCCTCATGCAGCGGTCCTGGCCCCCACCCATTCTTGTAAAACAGACTCAGCGGAAAACCTAATTCCAACCGATAACAAAGCGACTCAAACAGTGGTCTCACGCAATCCAAAAACGTTTTACGCCAATCATCGATCACCTCACCATAAGAGGCTATCTGAGCATCCCACGGCTCTAAAACTGACAAATCCAGTATACCATCCCGCAGCACCGCGTTTCGCTGCAAAATCGCCCGTTTCAATGATGTGAAATACGAGCTGCTGCCTCCGGACCAATGAAACGCCCCCCAATCCAGGAAACGTCGACGAATACTCGGACTCCCCGAGATCAAATCTGTCGTATGAGGAGTGATATAGAGAACGGGCAGAACTCGGCTCAAAGCAGCCTGACCTCGTGCCGTCAGTCCATCTAAACGCAACTTACGCTCATCTTCACGACCAACATGAATCGCTAGCCGATGTGACCGCGACTCACCTCTAACGCACCCGAACACCGTCAGACCCGGTTTATCGAACGTGATAACCGCCTTCGACCTGGACGTTACAAAACTTCTACCCGAAGAAAGAATAGAAACAGCCTCGAGAACAGACGTTTTTCCGGCCCCGTTATCTCCGACCCAAAGATTAAGAGAGGGCCCAAGCGACAACGAAGTCTCCTCCAGCCCTCTGACGTGGTTTATGTGCAGTAAGTCGATCACTTACAGCCGCATCGGCATCACAACATATCGAGCGGCATCATCACCTACACCCAACACGAGGGCGCTCCGGTTACTGTCGCCGAAGCGGAGTTCGACCATTTCTGTCTCGATGGTAGCCAACACATCGAGTAAATAGCTAACGTTAAAACCTATTTCAAACCCGTCCTGACCCACGAACTCTGCTTCCAGTGACTCCTGAGCCTCCTCTTGTTCAGCGTTATTGGCCATCACATCTATTTGACCTTGCGATAAGCAGAGGCGAACACCCCGATATTGTTCGCTAGACAAGATCGCTGCGCGAACAAGCACTTCTCTCAGACGTCTACGATCTACTCTGACCACATGGTCCCCACCTTGAGGGACCACGCGCTCATAATCAGGGAAACGACCATCAATTAATACGCTGGTAAAAGTAAACGTTGGGCCCGCCACACGAAAATGACTCGTTGAAAACGACACTTCGACTGAATCATCCGCATTACCTGCCAATCTCGCGAGTTCGAGGACCGCCTTTCGAGGGACAATTAACGAGGCTGGCTCAGAAGTAAGCCCCTCTAGCGGAGTTTGATATAGACTTAATCGATGTCCATCTGTTGCAACCGTCCTAAATTCCCCACCACCGATCCCAAACAGCATACCGTTTAAGTAATACCGCACATCCTGTTGGGCCATAGCAAACTGTGTCTTAGCTATAGCATCCTGGAGTGGCCCTTTCGCAAGCGTCACCGTCGTAAAGTCGCCTCTTATCTCCAATCTAGGATAATCGGTACTCGGAAGTGATCCCAACTTAAAGCGGGAGCGTCCCGATGACAACAACATTTGTGTTCCATCTTGCTTAAACTGAACGACCGATCCCTCTGGCAGCGCTTTTGCAATATCTACTAACTTTTTACCGGGAACGGTGACAGCACCGCCAGATGCAACTTCCACCAACTCCATGTGCGTAGAAATTTCAGTATCCAGGTCTGTGCCGGTGACCACCGCACCAGTCGCATCGACCTCAATCAAAACGTTTGCCAAAATCGCCATCGTCTGCTTACGCTCAACTACTGACGCTGCCGTCAATCCTTTCTCGAGTAATTGTTCGCGAGAAACCGAAAATTCCATCGTCGTTCCCTATCCAGTCAATGCCTTTAACAAGTTGCTGTAATCATCTCGGATTGCCAAATCCGTGTCACACAATTCTTTGATCTTTCTACAAGCGTGTAGAACAGTCGTGTGATCACGGCCTCCAAATGCCTCACCGATTTCAGGTAGCGAATGGCCCGTGAGCTCTTTACATAGAGCCATCGAAACCTGCCGTGGCCTTGCTACCGAACGGTTCCGACGTTTCGATAGGAGATCAGAAATTTTGATCTTATAGTAATCGGCGACCATTCGCTGAATATTGTCTAAAGAGATCTGGCGGTCGTGAACTGCGATCAAATCCCTCAAAGTCTCCCTTACAAAATCCAACGTGATCGCTTGACCAAAAAAATGCGCATTTGCCAGCACCCGCTTTAGCGCCCCCTCTAAGTCTCGCACATTACTTCTCACTTTCTGTGCGATGAAAAACGCACAATCACGTTTCAGGTCAACTCCAGCCTCTTGAGCCTTATTAATTAAAATAGCCACACGCGTCTCGAGCTCTGGCGGCTCAAGCCTAACCGTCAAGCCCCAACCGAATCGAGACTTCAATCGATCTTCCATGTTATCGATTTCTTTCGGGTACCGGTCTGAAGTTAGGATGATCTGCTGCCCACCTTCGAGCAAACTGTTAAACGTATGAAAAAACTCCTCTTGGGACTTTTCCTTACCTGCAAAAAATTGAATATCATCGATTAATAATGCATCCACGTTCCGGTACACCCGCTTGAAATCCGAGATCGCATTCAACTGCAACGCTTTAACCATATCCGCAACAAATCGCTCAGAGTGCACATAAATAATCTTCGCCTTAGGGTTGTGTGAACAGATCTGGTTCCCGACAGCATGCATCAGATGCGTTTTCCCTAGGCCAGTATCTCCATAAAGAAACAGAGGGTTATATTCAGACCCAGGTTTTTCTGACACCCGTTGCGCAGCGGCCCTTGCCAACTGGTTGGATTTCCCTTCAACGAAGTTATCAAACCGAAAATCAAGATTGAGACGGTTGCTGTGCTTGATCGATCCTTCGACAATCGCTGGCTCCCGCACCCGCCCTACACTCGGCGTTATGTCTCTTTGTTGAGTGTTGTACTTCTTCGAATCATCTAGCGAGGACGTAAGTTTCGCTGACATCGAATCCATGTTCGCAGACCCGACACACACCGATACATGAAACGATCCTCCCACGTGGTGAGAGTAGAAAGACTGAATACGTTCGAGATAACGGTCTGCCACCCAATCTTTGACAAAGCGGTTGGGCGCAAAAAGATAGATGTTCTGCGCCCGTTCCTCGACTTGTAACGGCTTAATCCATGTATTCAGCTGCTCCGCGCTGAGCTCCGCAGCAAGCTGTTCTACGCACACATCCCAATTCATTAATCATTTTCTCCGTAACGGGGATAAGTTATGCACAATCTACTCCCCCAAGGTCAATAGCGTCGCCGAATAAATTTGCTTAATTATTGATTTAGTTGAACAAAAATGTTTTTGGACTAATTTGTGAATAACCAACAAAAAAATGTATTAACAGTTTGGAAAAGCCTATAAAAATCAATTAGAAAATCACACATGCCAATATTATCCACAAGCAAAATACGACTGAATATTACTGCGCCAAAACCGAGTCGATTACGACCATATGAAAACTCTTTGAATCTATGTAGTCTTTAGGTACACTTCGCGCCCAATATCCAAAGCGGTAGGAATAGAGTTATGAAACGCACGTTTCAGCCAAGCCTGATAAAACGCGCCCGGAACCACGGTTTCCGTGCGAGAATGGCTACAAAAAGCGGCCGCCAAATCATCGCCCGTCGCCGTGCGAAAGGTCGTAAACGCCTATCCGCCTAAGCGGATCCTGGTATGACGGTCATCTCAATGCCGTCACGCAGCGATTTTGACGCAGTATTTGATAAACCTGACGCCAAATCCGGCACCCGCGACTTCTTGGTCTTAGCAAAACTGACTAGTGAGATCTCTTGTCACCGCATCGGCTTTGTTACGCCACGAAAAAAAATCCGCCGCGCTGTCGACCGAAACCGTTTTAGGCGCGTAGTCCGAGAATTTATTCGATCTCAATACGTCGCTCCAGACAGCGACATAGTGGTGATCGCGAGGAAATTGCCCGATGGAT
>MDTB01214082.1_pt1 | contig 12571 bp, 11 predicted proteins | sample 811161 | NCBI WGS metagenome assembly MDTB01 (sample SAMN05326650, study PRJNA326480) | marine metagenome | isolation source: seawater | place: Mediterranean Sea | collected 2009 | reverse complement strand
TAAACCTTGAACCATAATTTTTTTCAAAGTTCGAACAAATATTGATTACTCTTCTTGAACCAGTTATGTCAAGCCAGCCAAAGGGGCCTCCTGCCCACGTCAAGCAGCCCCAACCCAGAATCGCACCTACGTCACCCTCCCGAATGTCCAGGAGTACTCCCTCTTCAACGGATCGGACTGCTTCAAGAACTTGTATAAGTGCAAGCCTATTTGTCACATCTTCTCTACATGGTTGGATTGATTTATTCTCCCAGTGCGTTCTTAAATCTGCCCATAAACCAATTCTTTTTCCAGTCTGGTCATAGTCATAAAAGCCTGCATTCACTTTTCTTCCAAGTCGATTTTTTCTTGCCATAACCTCGAGAACTTCATCGCTAATATTGTCATTGTATTTCTTTCCCAACGCTTTTTTTGTAGCTGAAGCAATCTGGACTGCAAGATCTATTGATGTTTCATCTATAAGCTGCAACGGCCCAATGGGCATCCCAAGTTGTTTGGCGCAGTTTTCAATAAGCGCTGGAGAAACTCCTTCTCCAACCATAGTTACCCCCTCATTTATATAGGGAATAATACAACGGTTTGCGTAGAAAAATCTTGCATCTTTTACGACAATTGGTGTTTTTTTTATTTGTGCTACAAAATCTATCGCCTTTGCGACGGCGGTGTCGCTGGTTAATGAGCCACGAATAATCTCCACCAGGTTCATTTTATTTACAGGACTAAAAAAATGAATACCTATAAAATTACCTGCTCGGCAACTAGCTTTAGCCAATTCAGAAATTGGTAAAGTAGAGGTATTACTTGCAAAAATAGCTTTATCATCTAAGTAAACTTCAAGCTTTTTTGTAATTGTTTCTTTAACTTCAAGGTCTTCGAAGACGGCTTCTATTACAAGATCACAACCTTCAATTTTTTTTAGGCTAGATGTTGCTTCTACAAGTTTAAGCACCTCTAGCATTTTACTTTCTGTAGTTTTTTTTCGTTTTACGCCTTCTAACAATATCTTTTCAATTTTAAGTTTACCACTATTTACTGTAGGGGTATCTTTATCTAGTAGAACAACTCTTATTCCAGCCATTGCTGCAACATACGCTATCCCTGATCCCATCATGCCTGCGCCAACTACACCCAATTTTCGTACTGACTGATTTGCAATGTTTTTAGGCCTCGCAGCACCTTTGTCCAGCGCTGTCTTACTTATGAAAAGCGATCTGATCATGTTAGTGGTGCTGGGCTGTTTCATAAGGTGAATCGCCCAACGAGCTTCAATTTTTAGAGCTGTTTCGAATGGTACCATTGCTCCTTCATAAATTGCTGAAAGCAAAGATTTTGGTGCTGGGTAAACTCCTTGTGAGCGTCCATGTACCATAGCTGAGGCGCCAACAAAAGTCATAAATCCTTCTTTAGTGTAAGGAGAACCACCAGGCATTTTATAGTTTCTTTTATCCCACGGTTTTATGATGTCATCGTCTCTCGCAGTTAATATCCATTCGCTCGCTCTTTCAAGTAGCTTTGCTTCTTCAACGACTTCGTCGATAATTCCGGCGCTTTTTGCTGCCCTTGCATTCATCATTCGTCCTTCTAGAAGGATAGGAGCGGCTGCCATAGCGCCAATCATTCTTGAAACTCTAGTGGTGCCTCCACCAAAAGGAAAAAGTCCCACAAGTATTTCAGGCAGCCCTATTTTAGTGCGAGAAATGTCTGAGGCTATTCTGTAATGGCAGGCAAGCCCAATCTCTGTTCCTATGCCGGCAGATACACCGCTGCACATCCATACAACAGGCTTTCCTTTGATTTTTTTCTTAGTATCGCGTCCAGATACCTCAAGTTTTCTAAGTATATTGTGAATTTCGGTTAAAGTTTCAAAAGCCCTTAGTTCAAAATTTTTCTCTGAGGAAATTATTTTGGTTAAAACATTTAAATCCATGCCTCCCGAAAAATCTTTTTTTGCGGAAGTTATAATTATGCCCTTCACTTCACTATCGTTTAATGCTTTATCCAAAGTTACTTCAAAGTCAACCATTCCCTTAAGAGATAGAACGTTCATTTTAGTATTTGGCACATCCCATTCGATTAGTGCTATCTTTTGTTTATTTACAGAGTACCTAAAATCTGTCATCTATTCCTCATGAATTATTAAATTCGTTCAATAATTGTTGCTGCGCCCATACCGGAAGCAACACAAAGTGTAATCAGTGCAACATTTTTGTCTGCTCTTTCTAATTCATCAAGTGCCATACCAATAATCATTGCTCCAGTGGCACCAAGTGGATGACCCATTGCTATAGCACCGCCATTAACGTTAATCTTGTCTCTATCTATGCCAAAAGTTTCCATAAACATTATTGGAACAGACGCAAAGGCTTCATTGACTTCAAAGAGATCAATGTTAGAAATCTCCATCTTTGTATTTCTCAAAATTTTGTGTGTTACTGGTACCGGTCCAGTTAGCATTATAGTCGGATCAGTTCCAATTTTTTCTGTTGAGACTATCCGCGCCCGCTTTTTTAGACCAGTAGCAACGCCAAATTCATGAGATCCTATTAAAATTGCGGAGGCTCCATCAACTATTCCACTTGAGTTTCCTGCATGATGGATATGATTAATTTTTTCAAGATGGGGATATCTAAGCTTTGCGATGGCATCAAAGCCTGGCAAGTTCTCGCCCATTTCTTTGAAGCTGGGATTAAGGGATGCGAGGCTTTGCATATCTGTATCTGGTCGTAGATGCTCATCCTTATTCAAAATTGGTATTCCGTTTTGATCTTTAATCTCAACAATAGACCTTTTAAATCTGTTTTCAGTCCAAGCCTGATTCGCTTTTATTTGGCTTTGAACTGCGAAGAGATCAGCGTCCTCTCGCGATATTCCGTATTCTGTGGCAATAATATCTGCGGAAATACCTTGTGGGACGAAATAAGTTTCCATAGCGACCTGAGGATCGACGGCGATCGCTGCTCCGTCGGAACCCATTACAACTCTACTCATCATTTCTACTCCGCCCGCAATGTACGCAGAGCCCGAGCCACCTTTTATCTGATTTGCAGCAAGATTGACTGCCTCAAGGCCACTAGCGCAAAACCTATTTATTGATAATCCAGGGACTGAGTGGTCCAGATTCGCATAGAGGGTTGCTGATCTCGCCAAGCAACCACCTTGCTCCCCCACCTGTGTAACATTTCCCCAAATAACGTCCTCAAGTAAGGAAGAGTCAAAGTCGTTACGAAAGCAGATGCTTCGCAGCATTTCTGATGATAGTCTGAGTGCTGTTAATTCGTGTAATGCTCCATCCTTTTTACCTTTTCCTCTAGGGCTTCTTACCGCATCATAAATGTAAGCTTCTACCATAATATCTTCCCTCAATAGTTTTATTTTGAATTATTTACAGTGCAATAATGTTAAAAACATGTCTCCGGCAATTCCATAATATTTTTTTCTCCAGTCAAGATTCTAGATAATCGTAATTTAGTTTCAGGGCAGCATCTTTGCATAAAAAATCTTCCTGTAATTATTTTAGATTTATGAAATTCTTTCTCTTCCTCGGTGTTAAGAAGCGTTTTTGAGATAAATGCCATTCTCGCCCACATAAAGCTCAAAAGAACTATGCCAAAAAGATGAAGAAAATCGCTTGCGCCTGCTAGTGCAGAGTTCGGATTTTTAATTCCATTTTTCATGAAATACTCCAACGCTTTCTCTAGGTCATCAACTGACCTTCTCAACGGTTCAAGGAATTCTTTAGAGAAATCAGAATCATTACAATTTTTGTCGGCAAATTCCTTAACAATGGATAAAAAGAGGACGACGTTTTGTCCACTATTGCTGGCAAGCTTTCTTCCTACTAAATCTATCGCTTGTATCGCATTTGTTCCCTCGTAAATCATTGCAATTCGAGCATCTCTAGCGAACTGGCTCATCCCAGTCTCTTCTATATAACCTTGACCTCCGAAAATCTGCTGACAAGCTATTGTAGTTTCAAACCCTTTATCTGTCAAAAACGCCTTCACAACTGGAATAAGTAAATTTGCAAGCCCAGCCATATCAGAATTTTTTTCTAAAGTAGCTTGATCCATTAAAAAAGCTGACCATAATGCTAATGCTCTTCCACCCTCAATAAATGCTTTTTGCTCGAGTAAAATCCTCCTGATATCAGGATGAACTATTATTGGATCTGCGATTGTATTTGCCTTTTTTACTTCTGACAAACCCCTGCCTTGAAGCCTATCTTTTGCGAAGAAAACAGCGTTTTGATACGATATTTCAGCTTGAGAAAGTCCTTGAATACCTACCGCTAATCTTGCTTCATTCATCATTGTAAACATGGCTCTTAGGCCTTTATTTTTTTCACCAAGTATGTAGCCTGTAGCACCGTTATAATTCATAGAGCATGTTGCATTACCATGAATCCCCATTTTATTTTCAATTTTTCCAACAGAAATTTCATTTCTAACCGTCCAATTATTATTACTGTTGGGCAAGAATTTTGGAACTATAAAAAGTGAAAGGCCCTTTACACCAGAGTTTTCTCCGGGTATTTTTGCTAAAACTAGATGTATTATATTGTCGCTTAAGTCATGATCTCCAGCAGATATATAAATTTTTTCGCCAGAAATAGTATAGGAACCGTCCATTTGCTCTATTGCCTTCGTGTTTATTAAACCTAAATCGGTTCCACACTGCGGTTCAGTAAGATTCATTGTTCCTGTCCAATTACAGGAAACAATATGTGGTAGGAATGTTTGCTTCTGATGTTCAGTTCCGTGAGCCAGTATAGTTGAGTAAACTCCATGACTCAACACGTTGTATATTGCAAAAGCAACATTTGCGGCGCCAAACATTTCTCCAATTGCTGTAGACAAAGTTAGAGGGATCCCTTGCCCTCCATAAAGTGGATCACAATTCAGGCTTGGCCAACCACCATCTTTTAGTTCATCGAATGCAGCCTTGAAGCCAGGCGGTGTCTTAACACTTCCGTTTTCCAACTTACAACCGTGTAAATCACCTTGCAAGTTAAGCGGGTGAAGCACTTCAGTAGCAAGCTTTCCCGCTTCTTCTAGAATTGGTTTGGTAAATTCTTGATTAAATTCATATTCTGGATACATATCGTAATTTTGAATAGTTAAAAAGTCGTGTAACAAAAAGTCATAGTCTTTGAGTGGTGGAGTATATGTTGGCATTATTTCTTTAACTTTCTGATTCAACTAAAATTCGCTTAGTCTAGGTGTCAATTCCTTTTTGCTTCATAATTTTTGCCCCTTCGAGAAGTTGTGTCTCGAGGTCTGAAATCGCCGAATTTAATTCATCACGCTGGCTAATCATTTCTTTCAGTCTTGTTTGTGCAAGCTCATATGTTTTTGATAACTGGGTAGTCTGATGATCCCCAAGATGATATAAATTGAGTAACTGTCTAATTTCCTCAAGAGAAAATCCAAACCTTTTTCCCTGCAGAATTAATTTTAGTCTTGCTCTATCCCTGCGAGTAAATAGTCTTTTCTGTTTTACCCTTTTTGGGAATAACAACTCTTTAGACTCATAAAATCGTAGAGTTCTAGGAGTAACCTTGAAGCTCTTACACATTTCTGAAATTAAAAAAACTTCTTCAGTAATAGGTACATGTTTCACTTGTGTATCCTCACGTTATCTTAAGTATGAACACCAAAGTGTGTCAAACATAAAAAATTTTCAAGCCAAAAGTTGACCTTAACGTAAAGAATTACGTAACGTCATTCCCGTTCAGAAGTCTTTTGAAAGAAGTGCATTTAATCGATTGGAAATATTTAGGTTCGAAATAATTTTATAATCTCAAACCCAGTCAAATTTTTTTGTACCTACTGCTTCAGAGATGTTAGTAAAACCATTAGCAGTGATAAGTTCAGTGAGATCATCAAGTAATGAACTAATTAGCCGAGGCCCGTAAATAGTAAGTGAGGAATATAGCTGTATAGCGCTTGCTCCAGCACAAATTTTAGCATAGGCATCTTTTGCTGAACTTACGCCACCCACCCCAATCAGGGGTATCTTATTTTCAGTCATCACAGCAATCTTCGCAAGAATTTGGGTAGATTGTTGAAATATAGGCGGTCCTGAGAGCCCACCTGGTTCGTCTTTCCATTTTGGGTCAACGTTTGATCTACCAGTTGAGGTGTTCGTAGCAATCAATCCTGAAATTTGCGTTTTAAGTGAGACGTTTACAATGTCTAACAATTCATTATCATTTAAGTCGGGTGATATTTTTAGAAATATTGGCAGTTTGCGACGAAGTGTTGAATTAGCCTCTAATACTGTGTCGATCACTTCCTTTAATTTATTGCTCGATTGCAGTGTTCGAAGTGCTTTAGTATTTGGAGAGGAAACATTTATTGTTGCGAAGTCGACAAAGTTTCCACAGCATTTAAGAACTTCAGAGAAATCTTTAGATCTCTCCTTCGTGTCTTTATTTGAGCCAAGGTTCAGGCCGATAATCGCTTCCTTCTTTTTTTTTGACAGTCTAGTTTTTACTGCCTCCATACCTTCATTATTGAAACCCAACCTGTTAATTATTGCGTTCCCGTCGACTCTAAAAACTCTAGGTTTTGGGTTTCCATCTTGAGGCTTTGGCGTGACAGCTCCAATTTCGATAAACCCAAAACCTAAGTTATAGAGGGGGGTGACTGCTTCGGCATTTTTATCAAAGCCTGCGCTCAGACCAATCGGGTTATCAAGTCTAATTCCAGCAACCGTAGTTTCTAATATTGTATTTCTATTTCGGTGTCTTTTTTTTGGCCCCAGCCCTAATTTTAGGTAATTTAGGGCAAGCTTATGAGCTATTTCTGGACTAAACGTATGGAATAATGACATTGAAATCGGTTTCTTCATTCTTTCACGCACTTCCCGTTATTATTTTAAGTACACCATTCTGCATTTTAACTTGTGAACTCCAGACTATTTTTTTAGCACTAAGTTGGTCGTAAAGATGGGGAAAAATTTGGTTATTACGCGATTTTTCCCATTTGATACTCGTTGCAAGTTCACGAGTGTCAACCGCTAGAACAGTGAGGTTAGTCACCCCCTGGTAATGCTTTTCTATGGTTTCCTTTAGTTGTGATCCCTTTGAAAAGTGAATAAAGCCGTCGCTTAAATCTTTTTTTGTTCCTTTGGTTGTTCCCCTTTTATTCAATTCGTAAAGTTCATTCTCCTGAAAAATTTTATATATCAACACGTCAGCCCTCTTGATGTATATTAATAATATGAAACATTATTTTGTTTTCCTACGGTACCGTTATGTCACGGTAAATTGTTGGGTCCCAGTCGCATGCAAACCCATCCCCGTCAGGATCTAAGTTCCAGTTATCTTTTGCAGGACCACCTTTAAACAGAAAATATCTTTGAGCACTAGCTTTGTCTTTAAAGCGCAGACACTGATTTTTTAATAACTTTTTATTAGCTATTCTCTGGAATACTCTTTTGCCAATAGTGTTCTCAAAAGTTCTTGCAAATACAGCAACATTAATTTCTATACTTTCATTATTGTCGCTTTGCTCTATCAAGGGAATAGTAATTATTCGGCTTTTTCTTGCTAATTCCATCTCTTTTACTGCCTGAGCTCGCTCAGTTTTTTGTTGTTCTTCCGTATATTGTGACAAGTCAAGTATACCATCGTCTGATGACAATTTTGGAAAGCTGACGGCAGTTTCTCTGGACGGCTGACATCCTAGCAAAGTTAAACATACTAGACATCTAATGATATGTTTTGTCACAATTTACCACCATTTTTGTGGTTTTGAATGAAAGCCAAGCTCTTTTTCTAGCCTAAACCCAAGGTTTAAAAGTTTAGCTTCTTCCCACGGTTGACCTATTAATTGAAGACCAAGAGGTAATCCAGTTTGATCCAATCCTGCCGGAATACTCAAAGCTGGAAGCCCAGCTAAGTTGACGGTTACGGTAAAAATATCGTTCAAGTACATCTTTATGGGGTCAGCTTTTTGTTCATTGCCTATTTCAAAAGCTGCGGAAGGAGTTGTTGGCGTAAGAACAGCATCGACACCTTTCTTAAAGATATTAATAAAGTCCTGGTGAATCAAAGTTCTTATTTTTTGAGCTTTAAGATAATATGCATCATAGAAACCTGACGAAAGCACAAATGTTCCAATCAGTATTCGTCGCTTTACTTCACTGCCAAAGCCTTCTTGACGAGTCACTTCATACATTTTCGTTATATCGTCAGCTTCATTAATTGAAGCTCGATATCCGTATCTAACACCGTCATAACGGGCTAAATTAGAAGAGGCTTCTGCTGGCGCAATCACGTAGTAGGCAGGCAAAGCGTATTTGGTATGAGGTAAAGAAACGTCTATTATTTCCGCACCTGCACTTCTAAGCTTATTTGTTCCATCCTCCCAGACCTTAATTATTTCTGAAGGCAACTCGGGGACTTTATACTCTATTGGTATTCCTATTTTTTTACCTCTTACTTTGCCACTAAGTGCGGCTTCAAAATCCGGAACCGGATAGTTTGCTGAGGTACTATCTTTGCTGTCATAACCCGAGATTGCAGCCAATAGGATGGCGCTATCTCGAACTGTCTTTGTGATTGGGCCAGCTTGATCGAGTGAAGATGCAAAAGCAATTATGCCCCACCTTGAACAACGACCATATGTAGGTTTTAATCCGACAGTTCCGGTAAATGAGGCCGGTTGACGGATAGAACCTCCTGTATCAGTTCCGAGGGCTCCTAAACAGAGGTTTGCAGCCACGGCGCTTGCCGAACCTCCCGAAGAACCGCCAGGGGTAAGATTAATTTCTGAGTTGGTTGCTCTCCAAGGGTTTACAGCGGGTCCGTAAGTTGAGGTCTCATTTGAAGAACCCATCGCAAATTCATCCATGTTAAGCTTTCCCAGCATAACGGCTCCTGACTGCCAAAGTTTAGATGTCACGGTACTTTCATAGTCAGGAACAAAAGATTCCAAAATCTTTGACGCTGCTTGAGTAGAAACACCTTCGGTGCAAAAAATGTCCTTGATACCAAATGGGATGCCACAAACGTTGGTGTTTTGATCTTGATGAAGTCTTTTGTCTGCGAGCTTAGCTTGGTTTAATGCTTTCTCCTCGGATAGAATACTGAAGGTATTTAATTTTTTTGCAGATTTTATCGACTTTATACAATCGAGTGTTAGTTCTACAGAGCTAAAATCTTTTTTTCTCAGACCGTCTCTTGCAGCAGAAATTGATAAATTGGATAGTTCAACCATGCTACTCTATGACCTTAGGCACCGCAAAGAAACCTTCTCGAGAGTTTGGGGCGTTTTTCAAAACAGCTTCTGGGTTGCCACCCTCGGTAATTATGTCGTCTCTGAGCGTAGCTTTCAAAGACGTCAAGGATGTCATCGGTTTTACGTTTTCAATGTCTACTTCATTAAGTTGATCAATAAATTTAAGGATTGATGATAGCTCTTTTGATAAATTATCTAACTCTTCGGGGTTAAGCCCGATCCTTGCAAGTTTTGCTACTTTAGTTACTGTATCTTTGTCAATTGTCATTTCTAAAGCTTTCTCTTGATATAGATTATTAACTGTCCGGTTAGGTAGGTGCAACATTTTAATTTCTTAAGTTCAAGAAAAAGCGCTTCATTAGAGTTGAAATTTCATCTTCACAAAAACCCGAATATATTTCAGGGCAATGATGAGTTTGACTATGGTCAAAAATTCTTGCGCCAACTTCAACCCCACCAGATTTCGCATCAGAGGCACCGTAATAAACCCTCTTCAATCTGGCTGCGGCTATAGCGGATGCGCACATTGCGCAAGGTTCAACAGTAACATAAATTGAGCAATTCAAAAGAAAAGGTGACTGAAGTTTCTTGCAAGCTGCTCTGATTGCAAGAATTTCGGCATGAGCAGTAGGGTCATTAAGTTGTCTGTTCATATTTCCATACCCTACCACTATCTCTCCCTCAGAATTGGCGATTATTGCTCCTACGGGGACCTCTTTTCTCTCAAAAGCATTATAAGCTTCTCTTAATGCTTCTTTCATTAATCCATGACAAAATTTCAAAATTAAATCTTACCTTTTAGAATATTAGTGTGCTAAATACTTTATATGCATGATAGAGTATCAAATATAGAAAGAATAGCTAAAAAGCTCGCTCGGGCGGGGGTTGGTTCGAGACGAGAGTGCGAAAAAATAGTTGTCGAGGGACGGGTAGCCGTAAATGGCGAAGTTATTTTTAGCCCGGCTTTAAATGTTTCAAGCCAAGATATTATTCGTGTTGATCAAATTACTGTGACCAAGCCTGATAAACTAAGGTTGTGGAGATATTATAAACCGGCGGGGTTAGTTGTGTCGAATAGAGACGAAAAGGGAAGACGAACAATTTTTGAAGAGATGCCTGAAACACTTCCAAGAATTATTACCGTGGGTAGGTTGGATTTGACGTCGGAAGGCTTGTTATTGCTCACCAACTGTGGAGATACAAAACGAAAATTGGAGCATCCAAACTCTGGATGGCTAAGGAGATATAGGGTGAGAGCTAGGGGTCATGTTTCTGAAAATACGTTTACCGAAATGCGAAAGGGTTTGGATTTGGATGGTCAATTACTTAAACCCATGGAAGTAGAATGTGACTATCAAAAGGGAGCTAATGTTTGGTTAACAGTTGGACTTAGAGAAGGAAAATATCGGGAAATTAGAAGAGCGCTACAATCAGTGAACTTAATTGTTAATCGATTAATAAGGATAAGCTTTGGTCCCTTTGAGTTGGGGAAGTTAAAAAGCGGAGAGGTGGTCGAGGTAGTGTCCAAAAGCCAATTAGCAAAGATAGAGTTTTGAAGGCTGAATGAATTATATCAAAACTTTAGAAGAGTTAAGTATATTTTTCATTGACCTTCCTCAGATAAATATCAATATAGAGAGGCGGATGGCTGGATGACTGCATTTAATCGAATGAGGAAAGTCCGGACTCCATGGAGCATTAGTGCCGGGTAATTACCGGCCAGGGTAACCTGAGGGATAGCGCCACAGAAAAGATACCGCTCAAATGTTTTTTTTTGAGTAAGGGTGAAATGGTGAGGTAAGAGCTCACCGCTTCGATGGTAACATAGAAGGCAGGGCAAGCCCCACTAGGAGCAAGGTTAAATAGGAAACGCGTGGATTTAAATCCAAGAGCTTCAAATGTTGCGTTTCGGGTTGACCGCTTGAAATTATTGGTAACAATAATTCTAGATGAATAGTCATCAAAAGCAAAATCGCTTGAACAGAATCCGGCTTACAGGCCATCCGCAAAATAAAAACCCATATTTAGTTATGAATTTGGATAAAAATAGCTATATGTTGATAATTTTTGAATATTAAACATAAAAATAAAAATTTAAAAAAAAATAAAAATTCCCATTGATTTCCATAAATTACCATGCTATACCACAAGGGCTACTAAAGAAGTCGATTTGAGAGGTTTTGTACAGGCATACATTCAAATTAGATTTGGAGATAAGACTTGACGCGTTTAGAGCAGTATTGGTTACGTAGTCGAGCAAGGCTCAGAAAAATCGGGCGGACTGTTCATAAAATGGACGGCCCGCCTTAAATTTTTAGGGTCAGTAGGTGGGAGACATTCAGTGAGACGTTTTAGGGGCGAATCAGTTCACAAAGTCGATGGTAAAGGTAGAGTCTCTATCCCAGCATCCTTTCGACGAGTTATTGAAGAGGGTGACCCAGATTTTACCGCAGACTTGAATCCTTCATGCGTCTTGGTCTACGGAAGAAAAGGTCGTAATTGCCTCGAAGGCTATTCAATAACTTCTATGACGGAAGTTGATGATTTAGTCTCAAGATTACCCCGTTACTCACGAAATCGAGAGATTTTGGAACGAATTTTAAATAGTCAGTCAGTATATTCGCAGATCGATGATAATGGCAGATTAGTACTATCGGCAAGACTACGGGAATTAGTTGATATTAAAAATCAGGCTGTATTGGTTGGTATGGGGGATAAATTTCAGATATGGGAACCTGACGCATACGCTGCGGACATGAAGGATATCGATGATCAGCTGTCTAGCCTTGATGATGTCAGTAATTTGTTTGCACTTCTTGATAGTTCAACACAGCGGAGCCTCTGATGAGTGAAGCGCAGTCTAAGAATTATTCTCATACACCAGTTCTTCTAGAAGCCTTCCTTAAGTATGGTTCTCCAATTTCAGGCAATTGGATCGATTGTACTTTTGGGGCGGGCGGTTATACAAAAGCTCTTTTAGAGTTTGGGGCTGATACGGTGCTTGGCATTGATCGTGACCCAGAGATATTTGTTAACTCGAAGGAATGGTCTGAGCAATACGGCGAAAGGATTATAATGATCCCGGGTAAATTTGGACAGCTTGTCCAGATAGCACAACAAGCAAACTATCGAAGTGTGGCAGGCATTGTCCTTGACATTGGAGTTTCTTCCATGCAGCTAGATCACCCAAATCGAGGCTTCTCCTTTTTAAGTGATGGTCCCCTAGACATGAGAATGTCTAAAAAAGGAGTTTCTGCAGCCGATATATTAAATAATGCCTCAGAAAAAACTATTTCTGATTTGATTTATTATTATGGTGAAGAAAG
>MDTB01068075.1_pt1 | contig 12571 bp, 8 predicted proteins | sample 811161 | NCBI WGS metagenome assembly MDTB01 (sample SAMN05326650, study PRJNA326480) | marine metagenome | isolation source: seawater | place: Mediterranean Sea | collected 2009 | reverse complement strand
ATCATCTGAGATTTCCCCAACAAGATATGATGCATATAATAAAGTTTTAGAAAATACTTCCCAAGTAAATTCTCCAGCTATGTCTTCTGAATTAACCAAAGCTCGTAGCTTGGAATTAATATTTGTGTTTTCCCTAGCTAGGCCAACACCTTTATATCTCTTCTTGTTTTGTGGAGTGTAATCCATAGTTTCAAAATCTAATGAATGTATTACACCCTTTTCTATTTTTTTATAAAATCCCTGTTTTGATTTTTGTCCAAGCCATCCATTACTGATCATAGATTCTATAAATTCTGGTAACTTAAAATAATTTCTAAAATTATCATTAACACCTTTGTCATAGGCAGTTTTAGCTACATAAGTTAGAGTATCTAAACCTACAATATCCGCAGTCCTGTATGTCGCACTTTTAGGTCTACCTATTAAAGTTCCTGTTAAAGCATCGACATCCTCAATAGATAATTTTTTATTTATAGTTTCTTGCAATGTTACCATCATTCCAAAAACGCCTATTCTATTTGCAATAAAATTGGGTGTATCTTTAGCTCTAACAACACCTTTCCCTAATTGATTTGTTAAAAAATCTGAAATTAAATCAATGTAATCTTGTTTCGTTTCAGATCCAGGAACTATTTCAACTAATTTCATGTATCTAGGAGGATTAAAAAAATGAGTTACAAAAAATCTTTCTTTGAAACTATTATCCATTCCATCTGTCAACTCTTTAACTAACAATCCAGAAGTATTACTCGTAACAACTGCATCATCTTTTAGAAAAGGTAATATTTTTTTATACAATTCTTGTTTCCATTCGAGTTTTTCAGCGATAACTTCGATTATCCAATCACAATTTTTTATACTTTCTAAATGGTCATTATAATTTTGTGGAATTATATTCGATGAATTTTTTGGATTGTAAAATGGAGCAGGTTTTAAATTCTTACAAAAATCAATACCCTTTTCACATAATTTTTGATCCATGTCAAATAAGAATACTTTGTAACCAGCATTTGTTAGATGAGCTGCAATTTGACTTCCCATAACACCTGATCCTAAAACCGCAACATTTTCAATTTTTTTCATATTAAAATCCTCAATATTTTTTATATTTTTTCAATAATAGTAGCAATTCCCATTCCTGTACCAATACACATTGTAGCCAGACCATATTTACAATCATTTTGTTCCATAACATTCATTAATGTTATTAATATTCTTGCTCCTGAACATCCAAGTGGATGTCCTATAGATATAGCCCCTCCATTAATATTTATTTTACTTTCATCCCAACCACCTTTTCTTATGACATAAAGTGATTGAGCAGCGAATGCTTCATTAAGTTCAATAAAATCAATGTCATTCATACTTAAATTGGCCTTACTTAAAGCTTTTTCTGTTGCTGGCAGGGGACCTGTACCCATAGTTTTCCAATCAACTCCGGCAACAGCCCTACTGACAACTTTAAATTTAGGTTTATATCCTAGATCTAAACATTTCTTGCTGCTCATAACAAGCAGAGCTGATGCACCCAAAGATATTGGGCTTGATGAAGCGGCAGTTACTGTGCCACCTTCGATAAATGCAGGAGAAAGAGAACTCATCTTTTCAGTATCAGGCTCTCTAGGACATTCATCTTTAGATATTATCTTGTCATTAAAATTTATTTTACAAACTTCATTGTCAAATTTACCTTCATCCCAAGCCTTTAGAGCTTTTAAATGAGAATTAACAGAAAACTTATCCTGATCTGCTCTTGATATTCCTAAATCTGATGCTAAATTTTCTGCTGTTTCACCCATACCAATGTAAAAATCCTGCTCATATAAGGTAGGATTAAAACTAGGAGCAAAACCTCCCATTGGTACTGCAAACATATCTTCAACACCGGCAGCAATTCCAGTATCTATATCGCCCGATAATATTGCTTGACAGATTTGATGAACTGAATCCATCGAAGATCCGCAAAAACGATTTACTACTTTTGCTGAAGCCTCCTTAGGAATGCCTGCCAACAATGATACAGCTCTTCCTAATAACATTCCTTGAGGTCCTTCTGGGAAAGCGCATCCTAAAACTAAATCTTCAATATCATTTTTTGACATAAATGAATTTCTATTGATAAGTTCTTTAACAACCATTGCTGCCAAATCATCGGGTAAGATTCCAATTAAATTGCCATCTTTTTTTCCAATTGGACTGCGCAATCCATCTACTAAAACTGGATAAATTTCGTTATTCATTAAAACTCCTAATCTAAAAAGTATTCTTTTTTATTATATAAAACATTCGCAATTTCTTGCTTTAATGATATAATATCTTTTTCAATAACTAAATCATTTAATTCATTATTTAATTTTTGCATTAAAGGGGAACCAGATCTATCTATATTTCTGATAATATCTTTACTATGGTTAATGAGCTCTGAAAATCTCAAATAAACACAAGCATCCATAACCAATTTCATATTTTTATATTTTTCAGAATTTACATCTAACTGCCTTACTCTTTTGAATCCTGTATCCATTAATGATAAACAAATTACCATATCAGCAAAAGGCTCTAGCACCCATTGTTCATTTTTGAAATCTTGTCCATATTTTAAAATAAGTTCATCAAGAGTAAACAACACAGCTGATCTTGAAAATTCAACAATATTACAAGATTCTTGTAGTTCTACATTATCCATTTCAACACGATTTACCCAGCTAGTAGTTTTGCATTGATTTATCATATTCCTTATAGGAAGCTCTTCAAGAATAGATTTTTTCAAAGTATATCCTCCAATGATAAGACGATTGACTTCGTTTGTACCCTCAAAAATTCTGTTAATTCGCTCATCTCTATATAGAACAGCAAAACCATATTCCTCAATGTATCCAGCACCACCAAGTATTTGAACTCCATCATCAACATTTTTCCATAAAGCTTCTGAACCAATTATTTTTGCAATAGATGCTTCAATTGCGTGATCTTCAATTGACTTTTGAAGAACATCAAAATATTTTTCATCATGTGGGACATTATTTAGAAATTTATCTATTGATCCAGCTGTCATATATACAATTGTATCAGCTTCCCAAGCACGTATAACCATATCAGCGAATTTTTTTTGTAACATTCCAAATTTAGATATGGATCTGTTGAATTGTTCTCTATCATTTGCAAAATCTAGAGCTTCTTTAATTGCGCTTTTAGAACCAGCTGCTGTAGCCGCACCCAATTTATATCTTCCAACATAAAGACCATTAAAAGCAATAGCTCCACCTTGTCCAACTTTACCTAAAACATTTTCTACAGGGACCTTACAATCTTCAAAATATAAAGTTGTGGTTGAAGAACCCTTTATACCCATTTTATGTTCTTCTTCTCCTGTGCTCCATCCTGGACAATCTTTGTCAACTATAAAAGCTGTATATTTACCTCCATCTACTTTTGCAAATGTTACACAAACATCAGACCAGCTTCCGTTTGTAATATATATTTTTTGGCCATTTAAAAGATAATGTGTTTTTTCATCGTTTAATCTAGCTGACATTTCTCCTGCCATAGCGTCAGACCCTGCGTTAGGCTCAGTTAAAGCATAACAACCCATCCATTCACCAGATGCCATTTTTGGCAAATATTTCTTTTTTTGATCCTCATTTCCATACCATACTATTGGTAAAGTTGCAATCCCGCTGTGTGCAGATATGGTAACGTTTATTGATGCATTTTTTCCTGAACAAAGGCCTTCTATAACTAAACATGCAGTAACTTTATCTAACATTGATCCACCATATTCTTCTGGAATATCAATGCCTAAAAATCCTAATTCACCCACTTCCCTAAAAATATCAAATGTCAAGTCCTTATTCAATTTATTTAATTCTTCATTAACAGGTAAAATTCTTTTGACACCAAATTCTTTTGCACTACTTTCAATCAACTCGTGATCTTCTGATAAATTTTCTCTACTAAATATCTGACCTGCATTAGTAGGAGTTACGATAAATGCAGCACCTTTTCCTACATAATCATCATAATTTAATTTGTCTTCTTTAATGTTATCATATTCCTCTAAAATTACGTTTGATCTATTTTTCATTTCTTTTGTCCTTTAATTAGTCATTTCAATTGAAGTCTTTTTTAAACCATTTATAATAAAATTCATTACTTCATTAACATATTGTTCTGCTGTAAAATTTTTATGATCAAAAATACTAAACCATATGACTCCTTGCATTGATGTCATAACAGCCATAGCAGCCATACCAGGGTCAATATTTTTATATTCACCATCACTGATCGCATTTGAAAAAATATTTTCAAGATGACTTAACATTTTATTATATAATTTTTTTGTTCTTTCTCTAACTTTAACATCCCTATTTGATAAAGCCCATATTTCAAGCTCAGCCAAAAATAGGTACTTTTTATTTTTGAAATTGTTTGCAACTTCCGATGCAAGCTCTTTTAGTACATTGACTAGCGAAACATTAGAATAATCATTACTGTAAAACTTTGGCAAAAATGAAGTTTCCCAATAATCTATTAAAGAAAAAAATAGATCTTGCTTGCTAGAAAAATGATGATAAACCGCCCCCTTACTAAAACCAGCTTCATCTGCAATGTCATCCATCTTGGTATTGGAATATCCATTTACTACAAATATTTTCATAGCTGCTTTTAAAATCTGATTTTTGCTGTTTTCTTTGCTCATAACATACCGACCAGTCGGTTTAATTTAATAAAAAAATGATTAATATTCTACAAAAATAATTATTTTTTTAATAAAGTTGGAACAACAAATAATGTGGCAAAAAAACATGTAAACGATCCAATAAATAATGTAATTCCAAGACTACCTAGACCTCTATAGGTTGAGAACCATAAAGAACCAAATGCTAACATAGTTGTGATTGTAGTTAGTAAAACTGCTTTTCCTGTTGATGAAAATACAATTTTTATATTCTTTTCAATTATATATCTATGAATGATATGTATTCCATCATCAATGCCAATACCTATGATTAAAGGAATAGCTACAATATTCATCATATTCAATTTTAAATTTAGTAAGCTCATCAACCCCAACATCCAAATCAAACCAAATACTAATGGAATCATCGAAATAAATGATAATTTGATATTTTTCATATCAACCAAAAGAAGTAACAATATTGCAAATAATGCATAAAATGTTGATTTTTTCCCATCATCAATCATCATGTTCATATAGCTCACCATAATTGCTGGCATCCCTGTTGAGGTTTCAGAAATTAATTCAGACTCCTTATTAAAATCGAATAAATAATTCATATCTTCCCAAACAATTTGATTTGGATAAACAGTAACCAAGTAAAAATCTTCGTTTTTACTTACGAATCTATTTTTAATTTGATCAGGTAATAATTTTATATTTAATGGTTTGAAATTTGACATTTTTTCTAATCTATCTTTAAAGATTTTAGAAAAATTTTGTTGAAAAATTGATAATTGATATTGAATGTTTTGATTTTTGTTTAGTAGATGGGAATATTTTGAAAGTACACCTGTAGCAACAGAATCGCCAGCCTCACCAACTAATCTTTTACATTTTTTATAAACTTTGTCCTGTAAACCAATGTAAGATAAATCTTGAAGTTCTATCAAATTAAATTCTAATCTATTTATCTCATCAAGATAAGTCTTAAATTCGTAATCTGAAATATTTTTCTTCAATTCAACAGCGTTTATTGACCTTCTAATTTTCCTAATAAAATGAAAAATATCAGATTGACTTTCCTCATTAGGAAGATAATCAATTATACTTTCAACTCTACCAGCTGTATTCATCCCTTTAATTTTTTTTGTTAATGACCTGATACTATCAATTGAACTGGATGTAAATAACATATAATCAGAGGCTATATTAAAAGATTCATGCATTTTCTCTTGGTAATTAATTGATTCTAACCCAATTGGCTCTAAATTTAAAATATTATAATCAAATTGAATATTTAATGCATAATAAAGCAGTACAACAGTAGAAATAATAATAATTGGAGAGAAAAATATTTTATTTTCGTTTACTTTATTTGCAATAACTCCCAATATTTTATATGTATTATCGATACGTTTGTGCTTTATGTTAAATTTTCTCAATACTTTTTCTCTAATTATTAAAAGATTAGGAAGTACGAGTATTGTTGCTATCATTGTAACAATAATTCCAATACTTGCAACCAAACCTAATTCTGACATACCTTTATTTTTTGAAAAAAACATTGTAAAAAAAGCTATACCGGTTGAAAATGCGCCTGTTGATATGCCAGGACCACTTTTAAATAGAGCTAAACTCATTGCTTCCTTGTCGCCTAGACCTTCATTCTTGAATTGTGTAAAAGTTGAAATTATATGAATACTAAAATCAATTGCTAATCCAACCAAAACAAGTGAAATCATTGAAGTTAACAAGTTTAAGTTATCAACCAAATAAGAAGAAATTCCTAGCGACCAAATAATACCAACTGTAACAGTTATAATTGATAGTAATGGACCAAACCACATTCTAAATGAAATTACAAATAATAAAAAAATAAATATAAATGCTATTAATGTTATCATAAATGAATCGTTTTTTATTGCTTCAAGCTCATCTCTTTGCAACACCATTGTTCCAGTTAAACCAGTATTAATATTAAATTTTTTTGAACTTTTCTGAATTATATTATCAATTGTATTTACAGCATCAACCACTAAGGATATATCATCAAACATATTAAATTTTGGTTCTATCATTATTAGCATCATATTTTTTTCTATATTTAAAAAATATTCTTCTCCAATAGTGATTGCATCCACAGCTGATTTTGCTAAACCAGCTGAATATCCTTTGATTATAGCTTCATTTTTATAAAAAATAAATTTTTCAATACCATCTAAAAACCTTACCGCTGACTCCTCATCATCTTTAGTTTCTAGGCCATCTTCATTAATAAATTCTTTTTCAAATGAATCATTTAAGTTTATTAAAAATGATATTAAATTCGGATTTATAAATAATTCACTAAAATTTTTGAGTTCAGTTTTGGAAAATAATTTTAAGGAATTATTTAAAATAAAATCAGTTGGAATTTTATCATCGACTCTATCAATAATGTCATCATATTCAAGCAACCTTGGCTTTATATATTCACTAAACTGCTTTAAATTATTTTCTGCTCCTTCTAGTACAACGATGATATTTGATGAATTATTAAATTCTTTTATAATTAATTCAAATGCATTAGCTTTTTTATCACCGTTAGGTAACATATCAACTACACTTGGGGAAACTTCTAGTTTAGAGGCAAGAAAGCTAAAATAAATAGTTAGTATTATCAAAAATACACTACATAACCAGGTTTTTTTGACAACAAGATTAGCTACAATATTTAATATTTTATTTCTTATATTCAAACTTAAAAATATATCTGAACTCTAATTTTAAATGCCCAATCATTTAATCCAAATTCTGTTGTATGATCTCCATTGAACGCATATAAGTAAAAAGATAAATCAACATCATCATATAAACTGCAATACAAACTTGGAATTAAAATACTACTTTTATCTGATATGTTATTGATGGATTGAAAAGATATTGTATTATAATTATCAATTTGGTAGTTTAAACTAAAGAAAAAATAATCCTCTCCAATTGGATTTATGAAACCTAAAAGATAATTATGAATCAAATCAATCGGATATTCTGAATTATAATCGTATGATAAATCCTGATGAAATCTTTCATACATTATATTTAAACCATACTTAAATGTATAATCAAAACTAACTGTCCATTCCATACTTTTAGAATTTATTTTTTTTACAACCTCAAAAGATGATCCAATATCAAAAATAAGATTTCCTGAATAAGTTAAACCTAAGTAATTATCTAGATCATACAATAATTTATTATCTTTATAAGTTTTGTTAAGGTATCGAAATACATGTAATCTTAAATAATTATTATAAATTGATGTTCCAATTGATGTAAAAAAAGAAATTTCATCTCCCTTTTCTTCAGGAATTATAATCAAATCAAAATCATAAGCTTGAGCAAAAAAATGTAATCTGAAGGCATTATTACCTTGAATTTCATAATTTGGATCTAAAACATTTTTGAATGAAATTTTATTTATAGGGTTCCAAATAAATCCAGACCCATAATAAATTGGTTGTTTACCTATCAATATTTTAAAATTACTTTTATTATACGAAAAAAATAAATTGTCAATTAAAAATAAAACAGTCTGCAAAGTATCATAATAATTAAAATTGTTTTTTTCATTATAGGGTAAAAAATCTTCAGAATTTAAATATCTTAACCCAAAATTATTTTTACCAATTAATGATAAATTAAAATCAATACCATTAGATATTTTTTTTTCAAAATCTAATCTGATTTTATTGTAACCTAAATAATTGATATTATTTTTTGAGTATATATCAATATTTGATTCAAAATATCCTGAGCTTTCAAAACAAAATAAAATATTAATACATAAAACTAAACTCATTACAACATTAATCATTTTTGAAGCTTATTTTCATTAAAAATATCATTATCAAATAAAACATCAAATTCAATTTCATCAATCATCATTTTTGTTTCTGTTTTAGTTAAATTATTCTTCATTAACATAGTTTGTGCATATGAAAAACTATTATTATGTAATATATTATCAAGAAATAAAGTCTTTTCATTTATATTCTTTTTGAAATAACTAATTTTGGAAGGATATAAAGTTTCAACATTCGCATAAATTATAATTTTATCGTAATCTGATTTTTTTTTATCAATAATATTTAAATTAATAATAAAATCATTTTTTTCTTTTTTTAAATCTATTTTATAATCGGTTAACCAATTATTATTTTTACCTAAATCTTCAAAAGTAAATTCACTATTTTGCAAACCTTGTTTTGAAACATGGGAACCTAATTTCCTTATTCTTCTAGTTCTATCAAAATATGCCCATATATCCTTACCATTATTTTTTATCAAAAAAGAGTTATTTTTTACTTTTTTGGGAAAAATGTACCTTATTAACTGCACCCCCTCAATATTGTCAGCAAAATACTCATATTTAAATAATCTATCTTTTTTTACTGGAGATGTATTTACTTGGGTAATGATACCTTTGCTAGTTGGAGGGGTTAATTTGTTGACTATTGAATCAAGTATTGAATACGATTCATATGATTGACTAAAAATTAAATTTGAGAATAAAAATAAATAAATAATAAACATATATTATATTAATGCTAAATTCAAAAGTTAAACCAATAATTTTTTTAATGTAAATGATATATATATTATCCATTGATGCAGGTACAACAGGAATAACCATTTTACTAATTGATAGTAAACTAAAAATCATTGACAAAGAGTACTCTGAGTTTAATCAAATTTATCCAAATCCAGGATGGGTTGAACACGATCCCATTGAAATCTGGGAAGTTACATTAAAACTCATTAATATTATTTTAAATAGAAATAATAACAAAAAAATAAGCTGTATAGGAATTACAAATCAGAGAGAAACTACTGTTATGTGGGACAAACATAATGGTAAACCTGTTTACAATGCGATTGTTTGGCAAGACAAAAGAACAAATGAGATGTGTAACAATTTAATTAAAAATGGTCAAAATAATATAATTAATAAAAAAACAGGTTTAGTAATAGATAGTTATTTTTCAGCTACAAAAATTAAATGGATAATTGACAATGTTGACAATGTATCAGATTCAATAAAAAATAAAAAAATATTATTTGGTACAATTGATACTTGGTTACTTTGGAAATTAACAGGCAACAAAATACACAAGACTGATTATACGAATGCATCAAGAACATTAATTTTCAACATAGAATCTAAAAGTTGGGATAAAGACTTATTAGAAATATTTGATATCCCAAAATCTTTACTGCCTGAAGTATGTTCATCTAGTCATGTATTTGGATATACAAACAAAAATATAATAAATGATAGTATACCAATATCAGGTATTGCTGGTGACCAACAATCTGCTTTATATGGACAATTCGGTTTTAATATTGGTGATATTAAAACAACATATGGAACTGGTTGTTTTACTCTAGTTAACACAGGGAATAAAAAAGTAATTTCAAAAAATGGTATTTTAACAACATTAGCCTGTGATTTTAATGGGAATCCAGTTTACGCATTAGAAGGTTCGGTGTTTATTGGTGGAGCTGTAATACAATGGTTAAGAGATGAAATGCAAATTATTGAAAATGCTGAAATAACAGAAAAGATTGCTAAATCCGTTAATTCTACTAAAGGAGTTTACATCGTACCTGCTTTTTCAGGATTAGGTGCACCACATTGGGATATGGAAGCTAAAGGTTTAATATCTGGATTAACAAGAGGCGCAAATAAAAAACATATTGTTAGAGCTGCTTTAGAGAGTATAGCTTACCAAGTTGAAGATTTATTAAAATCTTTAGAAAATGATTTGCAGTTAGAACTAAAAATAATGAGTGTAGATGGTGGTGCCTCAAAAAATAATTTTTTAATGCAATTTCAGTCAAATATTTCGAATATAACTATTTCTAAGCCAGAAAATATTGAATCTACTGCTCTAGGAGCTGCTATGCTTGCTGGAAAAAAACTAAACATTTGGTCAAGTTCAGAAAAAATAATACGTTTTAGGAGACAAGAATATTTATATAAACCTAATTTAGCATCCAACGAACGCAACAAGTTAATGATTGGCTGGAAAAAAGCTATTAATAAAACAAAAAATATTTAGTTAATTCTAGCCAACTCTTAGTTTGTAAGCATTACTTACCCTGTCAATAGCAACCATAAATGCTGCAATTCTCATAGGAGTATTTTTTGCAACTTTCATATCATAAACACACTTGTATGCTTCTACCATTTTTGATTCAAGCTTCATATTAACTTCGGATTCAGTCCATTTAAACTGTTGTAGATTTTGGACCCATTCAAAATAGGATACTGTAACTCCACCAGCATTTGTAAGAATATCAGGGATTATAGGAATTTTACGTTTCCATAAATTGACTGCTGCGTTTCCTGTTACAGGTCCGTTTGCTGCTTCAATTATTATTTTACAATTGATATTATCTACATTACCGGTATTTATAGCACTTCCAAGAGCAGCCGGTATTAAAAAATCACATTTTTTAGTTAGTAGTTCTTCATTGCTAATTAGCTCATAATTATTGAAGCCTTTAATGGTTCTACTGTTTTCCTGGTATGCTAATAATGATTCTATATCAATACCATCGTTATCAAATATTGCACCATTAATATCACTTACGCCAATAATTTTACAACCATATTCATTTAGAAACTTTGCAGCATAAGATCCAACATTACCAAATCCTTGTATAATAACTTTAGATTTTGTTAAATCAATCTCCCAACTTTTAGCTGCCTCTCTAGTTATAATAGCAGTACCTCTTCCAGTAGCTGCCTCTCTTCCTTCAGATCCACCTAATTCCAATGGTTTTCCTGTTACTATTGATGGTGTATAACCATTTATATCACTATATTCATCCATGAACCAGCTCATAACTTGAGCATTTGTATTAACATCTGGTGCAGGAATATCTTCATTCGAACCGATTATTGGATCAATTGCTCTAAAAAATTTGCGTGAAATTCTTTCAATTTCATTCTTAGAATACTTATTTGGATCAAAACAAACACCTCCTTTACCTCCACCATATGGGATATCTAATAATGATGTTTTCCAAGTCATCAATGATGCCAAGGATCTAACTTCATTAATATCAACATGGTGATGATACCTTATTCCGCCTTTGAAAGGGCCTCTAGAATTATTATGCTGAACACGATATCCTATTAAACTATCAATTTCACCGTTATCTCTTCTGAATGGAACTTCTACTGTTAATTCTCTATCAGGTATATTTAATGCATTAGCTAAATTTTTCTTTAAACCTAATTTATTTACGGCTTCTTCATAAGCAGACAATGTAGCATCTGAACTAGATGATGTTTTATTTTTCATAATATTTATCCTTTAAATTCTAAAGTAATTTATTTATTTTTTATTTCCAAGGCAAATTATATACATAAATAAAGCTTTGTAGTCATTTTTATTAAAAAAAATTAAATTGATAATTATCTACTTTTACTATTATTATTGTAATTCTAAAAGTTATTATGTATGTTACATAATGTATTTTATATTTTATATTAATATATTATTAATAAATATGTCATTATTTGCTAATAGTAATTTTCCACCTTTTCAAATATCTCCTACTTATACAAATGTAAAAAAAATAGACTTAATAAATTATTTTAAAAATAATGATGAAAACAGATCTGATAATTTTATTATCTCTAATTATAGAGATATTAATCAAACTCGAAATGAATTATCTAAAAATGATATTGCTCATTTACTAAGAAGAACAACTTTTGGTAGTAGAATTGAGGATATCCAACAGGCTCATGACTTAGGACTTAATTCAACTCTAAATTTATTATTTACAAAAAATGAAAAACCAATACCTGATTTCAAGTGGATTTATCATTAT
>MDTB01082858.1_pt1 | contig 12572 bp, 12 predicted proteins | sample 811161 | NCBI WGS metagenome assembly MDTB01 (sample SAMN05326650, study PRJNA326480) | marine metagenome | isolation source: seawater | place: Mediterranean Sea | collected 2009 | reverse complement strand
TTTGCAAGAGTTCCGGTCTCCATGGTCGGTGACAATGCTGGCATAAGAATATTTGTAGGCATAGCGTCAATCCCTTTTATTTATAGAATTTCTTTTGCTTTTTTGACTATTTCTGACGCACTGATTAGAGCCTCTTTTTCAAGGTTTTCTGCGTATGGCATTGGGACATCTTTACCGGTACAGTTTAGCACTGGCGCGTCCAGATAATCGAATGCGGACTCCATTAGTATTGAGGTGATATGATTTCCAATTGAACAGACAGGAAACCCTTCCTCAACCGTAATACATCGATTTGTCTTTTTTACTGAATCAATAATTTTTTTGCTGTCGAGAGGTCGTAGTGATCGGAGGTCAATTATTTCGACTGAAACACCTTCTTGCTCTAAAATTTTTGCGGCGGCTATACTATGTCTCATCCCAATTCCAAAGCTAACCAACGTTAAATCTGTTCCTGATTGAAAAACATTAGCTTGACCGATTGGAATAATTTCATTTTCATTCGTTGACACTTCAGAAATATCACCATACAACAATTCATTTTCAAGGAAGATAACTGGATTTGGGTCGCGAATTGCTGATTTTAGCAATCCTTTAGCATCCGTTGCCGTGAATGGATGGATAACTTTCAAGCCAGGTATTGACGTGAACCAGGCTGATAAATCTTGACTGTGTTGTGCTCCGACCCTTGCGGCTGCTCCATTTGGTCCTCTAAAAACAATGGGACAACCCATTTGACCGCCTGACATGTAAAGTGTTTTTGCAGCTGAGTTTATAATTTGATCCATTGCCTGCATGGCAAAATTAAATGTCATAAATTCAACTATTGGTTTTAGTCCTGCGAATGCAGCGCCTATCCCTACGCCAGTAAACCCATGCTCCGTTATTGGAGTATCAATAATACGATCGTTACCGAATTCTTCAACTAGCCCTTGGCTTACTTTATAGGCTCCTTGATATTCAGCGACTTCTTCTCCCATTAAGAATACATCATGGTCTAATCGCATTTCTTCAGCCATCGCATCACGAATAGCTTCGCGAACTGTTTGCTTGGACGTAGCTACATCTTTACCATATGTTAAGTTTATCTCATTTTTTTTCAAATCTGGTCTTTTTTTCTGATTTGCGGGGTCTGAATTTGTGTTAGTCTCAGATTTAATAATTGGTTCTGCTATTTCTTGATCACCATCTAAAGCTAAAATAGCTATAGGGGAGTTTATTTTAATTTCTTCGGTCCCAGCACCAACTAACAGCTCTTTTATAACCCCATCCTCAATTGCTTCGAATTCCATTACGGCTTTATCAGTCTCAATTTCAGCAATTATATCGCCTGCTTGTATTGAGTCACCTTCTTTTACCAACCACTTAGAAAGTTTACCTTCTTCCATTGTAGGAGAGAGAGCTGGCATAAGTATTTCTATCGACATGGGCTTACACCTTTTTAAAAAGGAAATTATTAAATAAGTTAGTATGCATAAATATCAGTCCAAAGTTCGCTTAATGGCGGTTCGTCACTGTTAATAGCAAAATCGGCCGCCTCAGATATTTGCGTTTTAACGGATTTATCAATTAATTTTAAGTCATCTTCCGATTTCTTGAATTTTTTAAGTAGAACTTTTCTCAAACTATCAATGGGGTCTCTTTCAGAGCGCATTTTTTGGACTTCGTCTCTTGTTCGGTACTTTGCTGGATCGGACATTGAGTGTCCTCGGTAACGATATGTATTCATTTCCAAGATAAATGGACCTTTTCCAGAACGGCAATGATCTGATGCCAGTATTCCAGCCTGCCTGACCTTTAAGACGTCCATTCCATCTACTGCTTGACCTGGAATTCCAAATGCGGTTCCCCTAGTGTATAGAGCTGGTGTGGATGAGGCTCTTTTTAGAGAGGTACCCATTGCATACTGATTATTTTCAATTACAAAAATAACAGGAAGTTTCCAAAGGGAAGCCATATTAAATGTTTCATAAACTTGACCTTGATTCGCAGCGCCATCCCCAAAATAAGTAAATGCTAGTGACTTATTTTTTCGGTATTTGTTTGCAAAAGCTAGACCGCCACCGATGGGAACTTGCGCTCCAACGATACCGTGACCACCAAAAAAATTTTTTTCTTTGGAGAACATGTGCATTGAACCGCCTTTTCCTTTTGAGTATCCATTATGTTTACCAGTTAACTCTGACATAACATTCTTTGGGTCCATGCCACACGCTATCATATGCCCATGATCTCTGTAAGATGTGACCCTCTGGTCACCTTTCTTTGCTACTGATTCTAAGCCTACCACAACAGCTTCTTGTCCTATGTAAAGGTGACAAAAACCACCTATGTGCCCCATTCCATAAAGCTGGCCAGCTTTCTCTTCAAAGCGCCTGATCAAAAGCATTTGCTTATAAAAATCAGTAATATTTTTCTCAGATAAATTTGATTTTATTTTAGTCGTTACCATTTTTCCCCAAATAGTTTAATATTAAACTATTTTGATTGTAACTTAAATTTTAATATAAAGGAAGTTGAATTTTAATTAAAACCAATAATAATTTCGTTGGACTTTGCCAACCCTAAGAATTTTCGCGCTTGCTCATCTAACAAGTCGAGATCCAAGTAACTATCCGATAACCGGGAAACTTTTTTTTCTAATGTTAAATTTTTTAATTTAATTTGATTTAACTCATCTATTAATGCTACTTCTTGTGCTTGGAAACGGAATTTACTAAACAGCCCGTATTGACCATTTAACGCTGAATAAGTGAAATATATGGTAAGGGTACAAGTTAAAACAATTGTAAAAAGATAATTAATTTTCATTGATGTTACCAATAATTTAAAATACGAATCATGTCACAGATGATTTCAAAAGTGAAACTTTTTTTAGATCTAGAAATATTTAAATTAAATATATAAAATTTTACTTCAAGTCATTTTGATCTTGTTAAGCGTCCATGATCGCGTAATGCCTTCAAACCAGGGAGTTCATTGCCTTCCAGCCATTCCAAAAATGCTCCACCAGCATTCGATACGTAGGTAAAATCGTTTGTTACACCTGCCTCATTTAATGCTGCTAAAGTATCGCCTCCGCCTGCAATGCTTTCAAGATGTTGTTTTTTTGTTAGGTTTGCTACAATCTTTGCTACCGTATTTGTAGCAACATTAAAGGGAGGTATTTCGAAAGCCCCTAAAGGTCCATTCCAAATTAGCGTTTTGCAGGACTCCAGAATTGTTTTGACGTTAGCAACAGTTTTTGGTCCACAATCTAAAATCATTTTGTCTGGCGGACAAGAATTGATATTCCGTATTACAAATTCTTGTCCATCGTCAAACTTATCAGCACAAACTAAATCTAAAGGAAGATGGATCTGACAATTAAGTTTTTTAGCAGTTTGCATTATATCAACAGAAATTTCTACAAAATCCTTCTCACAAAGAGAACGACCGATTTCTTTATTCTGTGAATATAAAAGTGTATTAGCCATACCACCACCTATAATGATATGATCAACCCTTTTTATTAAACTATTTAAAAGTTGAATTTTAGTTGAAACTTTGGAGCCTCCAACGATTGCCACTAGAGGTCTTTTGGAATTATGCAAAGCCTTATCGAGAGAGGATAATTCTTTTTCTAAGAGAAGCCCAGAGTAAGAGGGTAATATTTTAGCGATTCCCTCTGTTGAAGAATGTGAACGGTGGGATACTGAAAATGCGTCGTTACAGAACAAATCTGCAAATTCCGAAAATATTTTATTCAGTTTAGTTGAGTTTATTTCTTCACCGTCATGAAATCGTATATTTTCTAGTAAAATTATTTTATTTTTGGGAGCTCTATCAAGGAAAGACTTGATAGTTCTCGGATTAACTGAACTACAAAATAAAATCTCTGATTTCATAACCTTTGTTAAAGTTGGAAGTATTTTTTGTAGACTGAACGATGTGTCGAACTTTTTTTTTGGTCTACCAAAATGTGATAAAAGTATTGGCCGGCCACCCTTATTTAGAATTAGGTCGATCGTAGGTTTGATTGCCTGCATTCTTGACGAGTCCGATACTTGATTGTTTTTGAATGGAACATTTAAGTCTACCCGAACTAGTATATCTTTTTCAAAAATTGCTGCTTGACTTATTGATTGTATCATGAGTGATGTTCCTCAAATCAACCATCAGCCAATAGATCATCGACTTTTTTAAGAACTTGTTTTGTAGTAATTTGAAACTCTTCAAAAAGTTCTTTGGCGGGTCCCGATGCCCCAAAACTTTTCATACCAACAAAAGCCGCCTTGTTAGAATTACCTCGCTCTCCAAAAAGCCACTTTTCCCAACCTTGTTGGACTCCAGCCTCGATTGCTATCCGAATTGGGCCTGATGGTAAAGTTTTTTTGCGATAAACCAAGTCCTGTTTTTCAAAAAGTTCCCAGCACGGCATAGACACAACCCGGGTACCTACTCCTTTTGCTTCAAGTTCTTCCTGCGCATTTAATGCAATTGTTACCTCAGAACCTGAGGCCAAAAGTATCACTTTGCGTTTATTTTTCGACTCTTTTAAAATATAGGCACCTTTGGATACTAAATTTTTAGTAGTATGCTTCAATCGGATTGAGGGTAAATTTTGTCGGCTCAAAGCCAGTATAGAGGGCATATTACTAGTGTTAATCGCATTTTGCCAACTTTCAATCGTCTCTATTGTGTCAGCTGGCCTAAAAACTAACATATTGGGGGTTGCCCTAAGCATGGCTAAGTGCTCTACCGGTTGATGGGTTGGGCCGTCTTCGCCCAGTCCGATAGAGTCATGCGTCATCACGTAAATCACTCTTAAATTCATTAGTGCCGACAGTCGCATGGCACCTCGAGCGTAATCGCTGAATGCCAAAAAAGTCCCGCTATAAGGGATTAGACCACCGTGCAAGGCGAGTCCATTCATGATGGCGGCCATCCCATGCTCTCGTATTCCATAATAAAGATATCTACCTTTTGGATTGCCTTGATCCAAAATACCAAGTCCCTCTGTTAGGGTATTATTTGAACCGGTCAAATCAGCTGAGCCTCCAATTGTCTCTGGTAAGATTTTATTTATTAAGTAAAGAGTTCGTTCACTTGATTTTCTACTAGCCATTATAGGTTGGTTTTGTGATATTTCTTTCTTTAAATTATTTATTTTACGATTAAAATTTGGTGGAATTTGACCATCAAAAATCCGTTGAAATTTTAATTTTTTTAACGAGGATAATTTTGAAAATTTTTCTTCCCATTTTTTTCTATGTTTGCCGCCTTTCAAACCAATTCGTTCCCATTTCATTTTTATTTCACTGGGGATTTTAAATGGATCGTACTTCCAGCCATAAATTTTTCTTACATTTGCTATCTCATCCTCACCTAGTGGAGAACCATGAGATGACGCTTTGTCTTGTTTAGTTGGTGAGCCAAATCCTATATGCGTTTTACATTGAACAAGTGATGGCAACGAGCTCTTTTTTGCATTAGTAATAGCATTATCAATTGATTTTGGATCATGCCCATCACATTTAAAAACATTCCAACCAGATGCTTGAAATCTTAACGGTTGATTTGTTATACAAGATTTCGAGATCGCTCCGTCGATTGTGATTCCATTGTCATCCCAAAGCATAATCAATTTGTTTAGTTTTTGTTTTCCTGCGAAAGCTATAGCTTCTTGGCTTATCCCTTCCATCAGGCAACCATCTCCGACCAAAACATATGTTCGGTGGTCAATAATATTCTTGCCCCACTGAGCACTGAGTGATCTTTCAGCAAGGGCAAATCCAACTCCATTAGCCAATCCCTGTCCTAAAGGCCCAGTAGTTGTTTCAATCCCCGGTATATGGCGATATTCTGGGTGTCCAGCTGTTTTAGAATGAGTCTGACGAAATTGACGTATATCATTTATCGATAGATCCGGATAGCCGGTAAGATAAAGAAGGCTGTATAAAAGCATTGAACCGTGTCCTGCCGACAAAATAAAACGGTCTCTATCGGGCCAGTCGGGCGATGAGCTGTCAAACTTTAGATGCCTTTCAAATAATACAGTTGCAACGTCTGCTATTCCCATCGGCATCCCTGGATGACCAGAATTTGCCTGTTGGACAGCATCAATTGAAAGCATTCTAACCGCTAGCGCTTTTTCCCAGTGATCTGAATAGTTTTCTTGAAGATTTTTTATTCTCACTTTATTCTCACTTTATTGTAGTCGCTTTTTTAAAATGCCAAATAATTTTGGCTATTGCGATTTTGAAGTTCTGGCGATAGATTTTGGTAATTAATTACAAATGTACCTCATAACTATAATTGTGTAAAAATAAAATGAAAGTATTTAAAATGGATAAGATAGAAATTTTAGAGGCTGAAATTAAAGAAAAGATTATTTTTATACAGAAAAAAATATTTAAATTACGGACAACTGACAATCAGATGGTTGAAAATATACCAAAATATTTAAACACCATTTCTAGCCTTCAAAAAGAGAACGCTAAGTTGAAAGATGAACGTGAAAAGGTTGAACAAGACCACAATGAGGATTTGAAAATGGTCGAAAATCTAGTTGATGAGCTTTCAAAATTAGTGGAGGGTAATCATGCCTGATTTAAAAGTTTCAATAGGTGGAAGAAACTATCAGATCTCATGTAATCCTGGCGAAGAAAACGCTACGATTGAGTCAGCGCGTCTTTTTGATAAAGAGGCGGAATTAATTCAAGGACAAATAGGAAGATTGTCAGAGGACAAGATGTTACTGTTATCTGGTCTATTATTAGGCAACAAGATTGTTGAACTTCAATCTGAGAAAAAGGAGCTGGAGGAGAAATTGGCTAGGACTGAGTCTTCAGTTAAGGAATCGAGTTTTAAAAATGAAGACCATCAACAGGTAAAAATGGATCAGTCTAATGTTAGTAATGCCAATGATTTAGCTTTTGAAAGAGAAAAAAATCAAGTTATGTTTCTACAAAAGGTGTCAAATCTTTTGGATGATTTGATACAAGAATTCGAAAAAGAAGAAACAAAAAAAGTTAATGATTTGCAACCAACTAAAGTTACTAATGAAGATCAAAAATCTTTTCTATAGATATTTTATATTAACCGTTTTCCTCTCGAATTCTTTTAGCCGCCTCTTTATTAAAAGGTATTTTTTTATTGTTTAGAAGATCATCTAACTCGCCAGATAGGGTCATTTCTACGATTATATCACAGCCTCCAACAAACTCGCCACTTATATAGAGTTGTGGAATAGTTGGCCAATCTGAAAAATCTTTTATACCTTGTCGTATGTTCTCATCTGATAAAACATTAACATCTTTGTATTTTATATCCATATAATTTAAAATGCCAGCAACTTTGCTTGAGAATCCGCACTGAGGCATCGTAGATGTTCCTTTCATAAACAGAACAACCTGATTACTTTCTATTGAATTTTTGATTTGTAAGTTGATCTCGTTAGACACTTTTTTACTCCATTACTTTTGTTGTTAAAGCCAATGCGTGCAATTCGCCTTGAGAACCATCCATTTTCCCTTTGAGAGCAGCATAAACCAGTTGATGTTGTTTAACTCTATTTAATCCTTTAAATTCTCTGGCAACGATAGTTGCTGCATAATGGTTTCCATCTCCAGCTAAATCATCAATTTTTATTGTCGCTTTTGGAAAGGCTTCTTTCAGAAGGGTTTCGATTTCTTCGGCTCTCATCGCCATAATCATTGATTCCTCTTAAATCTAAATCACAAGAGTGTCTTAACAAATTAGATTATTTAATACAACTTAAAGTACATCCGTTACAGTATTGAAGAGTGAACTCAATCCATTCTGGTGTAGTTTTGTCAATTCATGGATTGAAATTGTATCATTTCCTATTTGAAATGATTTACCTTCGACAAAACCAACTTTAGTTGTGGGTGTAGAAAATTCTTTTCCTAAGTTAAAAACTTCAGTTTCATTTTTAGTTAAGCCAGAAACCAAATAACGACCTTGATCCTCGCCAAATAAAAATTCAACAGACTCTGAAAAAAGTTTTATTCCTTGTTTTGCCATGATAGCCATCTCTGCAGCGGTTAATATCAGGCCACCATCACTCAAATCATGACATGAATTTATTAGTTTGAGTTCATTTAGTTTTAGAATTAATTGACCCGAAAGGAACTCTTTATCAAGATTTACAATTGGTGGCGAGCCTACATTAATTTCTAGTATTTCCTCAGTAAGTGCTGATTGACCGAGATGACCGCTTGTTTCTCCAATTAACCAAAGAACGTCACCAGATTTTGGCGCAATTGTTAGTCGATTAGTGAAATCATTAAGAATTCCAACGGCTCCAATAGTCGGAGTTGGAAAAATAGCTTCTCCGTTAGTTTCATTATAAAGACTTACGTTTCCAGAAACCACGGGCATTTTGAGTTTCTCAGATGCTCTACTAATACCTTTGATGCTCATTACAAGTTGCCCCATAATTTCAGGCTTCTCTGGATTACCAAAATTTAAATTATCCGTGATAGCTAATGGGGTCGCGCCAGATGCGATTATGTTACGGAATGACTCAGCTACAGCTTGTTTCCCCCCCTCATATGGATTGGAAAAACAATAGCGTGGAGTTACGTCGCAAGTAAATGCTAGAGCTTTTTTACGGTTTTTTATTTTTATAAGTGCACAATCGGACCCGGGACCCACTAAAGTGCTTGATAGGATCGTATTATCGTACTGTTGCCATACTGCTGCCCTTGAACAATAGTTTGGGGATCCAATTAATTGTTTTAGACAATCTAATGGATCGAGGAGAGGGATTGAAACTTTAGATGATGGCTTAGTTGGGTCAACCCACGGTCGGTTATATTCTGGGGCTAGACCAGAAAGTGCCTTTAATGGTAGGTCAGCTTCCAGAATGTCGTTAAAATAAATTTTAAATCTATCTTCTTTAATTGTTTTGCCAATGATAGCAAAATCTAAATCCCATTTGTCAAATATTTTTTTTGCTCGTTGTTTTTTATTTGGTTTGAGAACCATTAACATTCTCTCTTGGCTCTCTGAAAGCATCATTTCAAACGCAGTCATAGATGTTTCTCTGATTGGAACTTTATTTAAATTTAATTCAATTCCAAGATTTCCTTTATCGCCCATTTCTACTGCAGAGCATGTTAGACCAGCGGCACCCATATCTTGAATTGATATTATAGCATCAGTTTGCATCAACTCTAGGCAAGCTTCCATAAGGCGTTTCTCTGTGAATGGGTCGCCGACTTGCACAGCGGGTCTTTTATCGTCGATAGTTTGATCGAATTCTGCAGATGCCATCGATGCTCCACCAACTCCATCTCGTCCTGTTTTAGCTCCTAGATAGACCACTGGCATCCCGACACCAGATGCAACAGAGTAAAAAATTTTATTACGATTTACGATACCTGCCGCAAAAGCATTTACCAAGCAGTTCTCATTATACGATTTGTTGAAACGCAGCTCACCTCCCACGTTTGGAACTCCAAAAGAATTTCCATAAGACCCAATCCCCCTTACGACGTTTGTTAGCAGGTTTTTTGTTTTTTTTGCCTTAATATCGCCAAATGATAGAGCGTTCATTGTTACTATTGGTTTTGCTCCCATGGTGAACACATCTCGTAATATTCCGCCCATCCCAGTTGCTGCGCCTTGAAATGGTTCAATAAAACTTGGATGGTTATGACTCTCCATTTTAAAAACAAGAGCATCATCGTCCCCAATATCGATTACACCGGCATTCTCTCCCGGTCCACATATGACTTTTGATCCGGTACTAGGTAGGGTTTTTAGCCATTTTTTTGAGGATTTATAAGAACAATGTTCGTTCCACATTGCTGAAAAAATTCCAAGTTCTGTGTAGGTTGGTTTTCTACCAAGTAGTTGCAAAATTTTTTGAAACTCTTGGTCATCAAGTCCTAGCTTTTTTATAACTGCTTGAGAGACATGGTTTTTATTTTTAATACTCATCAAAGGACTGTTCTTTATGACAATATTAGGGTTTATTCTCCGAGAGAGTTCGGTTTATCACAGCTTGTCGCGCTTTTGCACTATCCACATCGTTCACGCCAATTAGTTTAATACAAGTCCTCATGAAGCTGTTTTCTTCCTCTGTCCGTTTATCATCTGCTAGGATTATCGACCACAGATCTTCTGCAAGCAATTTTCTGTTTTCGAAGGGAATATCCTTTTTTATTTCTCGAGTAATTTGAACTGTATCAAGGGTATTGCTTTCGTGATTCTCGCCAGCTTTACGGATATCCATTGCTCTTATATTTGCAATAGAAAATTTTTTCTCTAAAATTTTGTCAATTTGTTGCTTTTCTGAAGATGAGTATTCATTATCAATTCTAGCTGCTCTTACCAACAAACTAGCAAACAATATCTGAGAGTTTGCTTGTTGGTTTTGATCATTATCTTTATTTGGATTAAACAAATTTTTAAACATGATTCTCCATTATACCAGTCGTGATTGTTCTAGGGCTGCTCTAATAAAATCTTTGAAAAGAGGATGGGGTTCAAAGGGCTTTGATTTCAGTTCAGGGTGGAATTGAACTCCAATGTACCACGGATGATCTCTTAACTCTACTATTTCTGGTAGACTGCCGTCGGGCGAAACTCCAGAAAATACCATCCCATATTTTTCAAGATCAGCCTTGTACTTAATATCGACCTCATATCTATGCCTATGTCGTTCCGAAATTTCAGTAGCTTGGTAAATTTTTTGTACCTTTGAGTGAGGAATTAAGTTAGCCTTATAAGCTCCTAATCTCATTGATCCACCTTTATTATCTTTTGGTGACCGCTCAAACTTTTTTGAATCTTTATACCACTCCTTTAAATGATAAATTATGGGCGTAAGCGCTCTGTTGGGATCTTCAGCAAAAAATTCTTCAGAACCTGCGGAACTTATCCCAACTAAATTTCTGGCCGCTTCGATTACGGCCATTTGCATCCCAAGGCATATCCCTAGATAAGGTATGTTTTTTGTTCGTGCGAATTGAGCTGCGAGAATTTTGCCTTCAGTTCCTCTTTCACCAAACCCACCCGGCACAACGATAGCATTAAAACTATGAAGTAGTTCGGTTGGATTTTGGCGTTCAAAAATTTCAGCATCAATCCATGAAGAAATTACTTTCGTCCTATTGGCCATTCCACCATGAGTTAGGGCCTCTGCTATTGATTTATATGCGTCCTCAAGTTGGGTGTATTTTCCAACAATCGCGATATTGACTTCACCTTCAGGGTTATTTATCCGATCGGCCACATCATTCCAGATTTGTAAATTGGGCGAAGGCGTTGGTGAAATTTGAAACGCGTCTAAGACAGCTTGGTCTAGTTTTTCTCTCATGTAACTTATTGGCGCTTCGTAAATTGATTTTAAATCAGGTGCAGCAATTACGCTCTCTTTTTTTACATTGCAAAAAAGAGCTAGTTTTTCCCGCTCTTTTTTGGGTATTTCTCGGTCTGTTCGACAAACTAATATGTCTGGAGCCAATCCGATTGATCGAAGTTCTTTAACGGAATGTTGTGTAGGTTTTGTTTTTAATTCCCCAGATGCGCCGATAAACGGAATTAATGTCAAATGTATAAAAATGCATTGTTTTTCTAATCTTTCATGTGAAAATTGTCTTATGGCTTCAAAGAAAGGTAGCCCCTCAATATCTCCAACGGTTCCGCCAATCTCACAAATCATGAAATCAACTTCCATTTCTCCAATTGAAAGGAATTCCTTTATTTCGTTAGTTACGTGGGGAATAACTTGAATAGTTTTACCTAAATAATCTCCTCGACGTTCTTTTTCTAAAACATTAGAATAAATCTTACCGCAAGATATCGAGTCCGTATTTCTTGCTGAAACTCCTGTAAAACGCTCGTAATGTCCTAAATCAAGATCTGTTTCGGCACCATCGTCAGTTACAAACACTTCTCCATGCTCAAATGGAGACATTGTGCCAGGGTCTACGTTTAGGTAAGGGTCTAGTTTTCTTAATCTTACGGTAAAACCTCTGGCTTGCAGCAAAGCCCCAAGAGCTGCTGCAGCTAAGCCTTTACCCAATGATGAAACAACTCCACCAGTAACAAAAATATATCGCGACATTTTTTCCTTATTATTAGTTTAATTCAAGACGTCGTAAAAATGACGCTAGGTCGTGAAAACTAAATTTTCAGATTTGTTTGTTAACACACTTTAGATATCCTAATTTTAATATTTTAGCAATTCTTCACTCTTGTGTTGGTGGTATTGTTGGAGATATTGGAGTTGTTATCGCCTTTAAAGTTTCTTGATCAGGCAAAGGTATTTCCAACAAATTTTCATCAGGTGTGTTGAGATTGATAATTGAGTCGGTTTTAGAGGCATTTGCTGCAATTATAGTGAGGGTTATTGATGTCACGAGAAAGGCAACAGCAAAAAACCACGTTAATTTAGTCATTGCAGTAGCAGCAGATCGACCTGACATCAAGCCACCATCAGAACCGCCAGTAGATCCTAAACCACCGCCTTCAGATCGTTGCATCAGCACGGCTCCAATTAAGAGTAACGCTAAAATTAAATGTACAGTCAAAATTATATTATTCATATTATTACTCTT
>MDTB01026866.1_pt1 | contig 12572 bp, 11 predicted proteins | sample 811161 | NCBI WGS metagenome assembly MDTB01 (sample SAMN05326650, study PRJNA326480) | marine metagenome | isolation source: seawater | place: Mediterranean Sea | collected 2009 | reverse complement strand
GGGTTCCCGGTAAGGAAACCTTACCTACTTTGGGAAAGGACGCCTTGGTCAGTGATTCGATTGATATGTGGGAGGGGTTTGACCCTCGTAAAGAACCCATAGAGTTGGAGGTCCTCAAGGAGTGGGAAGATGATGGTGTGATTTTACAGGTTCTGCGTTACAGAGTTGGCGTATTCAAGGGTAAAAAAGTTATGATGGCAGGAGTTTATGCCTATCCAAAAGGAGCCAAAAATATACCCGGCCTTCTGCAAATACATGGGGGCGGGCAATATGCCGATTATAAAGCTCCTTTGTTCAATGCAAGACGTGAATATGCTACCCTTTCCATTGCCTGGGCCGGTCGAATATCTGCTCCCGGGTACCGTGTTTCGCCCAACGAAGTAAAGCTTTTTTGGAATGGAAAAATAAAGGATTCAAATTACAAACTGACAACGGACTGGGGAGTTTTGGATGCTTATCATGCCCCAAGTCGGAATGGAAAAGATGCATTCTCTTCGATCCCAGTTGCGGACTGGTCTTTGGATCCTGTGGAGTCTCCCCGTAATAATTCTTGGTTTCTGATCACTCTTGCTGCAAGAAGAGGGCTCACCTTTCTTGAACGACAACCACAAGTCGATTCTGGGAATCTTGGTGTTTATGGACATTCCATGGGTGGTAAGTTGACCGTGTTAACTTCAGGAAGCGATAAGAGAGTTAATGCAGCAGCTCCATCTTGTGGAGGAATTAGTGATCGGTATTCAAGTAATCCCATGCATCTGGCTACGGTGAGTGATCCTCCTAATCTAAAAAAGATTACCTGCCCAATTATTTTTCTTAGCCCGTCCAATGATTTTCATGGAAGGATTAACGATCTGGAATCTGCTCTGGGTGAAATACAATCGAATGAATGGAGGCTTACCTGTTCGCCTCACCATAATCATCAGGATACTCCTGACTATGAGGTGAATACGCAGTTATGGTTTGATCAGTATTTAAAAAAATCCTTTTCGTTTCCGGAATCTCCCGAACTAAATCTTGTTTTATTAAAGGGGAAACCGCCTATGGTTACTTTGAAGGTGGATCAGAGAGAAATGATTTCCATTGATATTTTTTACACACAACACGGACAGGTTGATGGTAAAAAAGATAATTCTACAAATACGAAAAACCGCTTTTGGCAGCATGTTGATGGGAATAAAATAGATGGTGTATGGACAGCGGAATTACCGGTTTTTTCTGCGAGAAAGCCTCTTTGGGCCTATGCAAATGTCACTTATAAATTAGAAGAACCGGTCACTGCTGCTGGTTATTATTACGGAATTTACAATGCCGACCGTTTTGTCATCAGTAGCGTAATGAGAAAGGTTAGTCCTTCTGTTTTGGAATCATCCGGGGTCGTAGAAACTTTGGAGCCACAAGAAACAATCGAAGATTTTAAGGGTAATTGGCGAAAGGAATGGTTTACTTATAAACCAGCGAAGTGGGGGTTCCGAACTCATAAACTTTACTCTCCAATTTGGTCTTCGCCAAAGCAGGGAAGGCTGTGCTTTGATGTCCGTTCGCAAATGCCTAATAAGTTGACCGTCGGTATCGATAGTTTTGCCACGGAAATTTCTATATCGGGGAAGAACGAATGGAACTCGGTGGTACTTGCATCGACCGATTTTCAGGACGCCGTTTCAAAAACTATGTCCGATTGGAATGGAGTAAAGGAATTAAGATTTGATGATATGGAAAAGCTGCGACCTCCTCGGGGTTCTAATGCCAATGCACGGCAGTTCGGAGCAACTTGGAAAGGAAAGGCTCCGGAATTTCGAAAACTACGATGGGTGGTTGAGTGATCTTTTCTTGGTTTGTAAAAGAAGAAATCTATACTTCTTACGGAAAAATTATTTCTTGTCTATTTTAACTCCCCTCCACTCTTTGTCTCGCTTGGCAGCTTTTCGTCCTTGATCGGGGTCGCCCAAGTCTCCTCCCATAGCAATCATTTGCGGATAGGTTTGATCCCACCAGTTTTCGTATGCATTACTTAGGGTTTTTACAAGTTCTGGCCTTTTGTTTACCAGGTTACTTTGGCATCCAGGATCTTTTTTTACATTGTACAGTGCCCAATGATCCGCAGGGCTGAGTCCCCAATGGAATTGGGCAGTTCCATTGGAATAGGTATGCACTGTACGTCCTTTTTCAATGGCACGTAAAGCCATGCACTGGCTCATATACTTAAGGCATTCCGGGTTTCCACAATGGTTACTTCGGAGCAAAAGGAAGTTTCCCTGTCTCGCTCCAGCCATGGCGTATTTGTGAAGATGAGCAAGCCCGCTTGGCCATCTGGCTACATGGTGAAATAGGATTCGATTCTCATGGAAGTTATCAATGTTGTCTACACTTTCCAGGAGGGGAACCAAGCTGTGACCGTCTAGTTTCGGCTTTAGACTTTGGGGTATTTTGGCTCCCGCTAATTCACAAAGAGTGGGCAGGATATCAAGGTGGGCGGTCAGATTGCCCAAGACTTTGGGTTGCCAGTTTGTTGGCCAGTGCCAAAAGGAAAAAGCTCGGGTTCCCCCTTCCCATGCCGAACATTTTGGCCCTCTCATATTGGCATTGTAAACATCCAGTCCTTCAGTAACGCCATTGTCGTTGAGGATGATAACTAGGGTGTCCTTACCTCTTGGGGAACTTTCGAGGAACTTCATTAATCTGCCTAGGTTGTAATCGATATTTTCAATCATCGCCAAATAAGTTGCATGTGTTTCATTAAGACCTGCCTTTCGAAATGGTAGAATAAACTTTTCCGGAGCGGCGAGGGGCGTATGTGGCGAATAAGTGCTGAGGTAGCAAAAAAAAGGATCGTCACCGGACTCCCTTATAAAAGTCATGGCTTCTTCAAAGAAAATATCTTCCCGGAAGCCTTTCGTTTTGATTCGTTGCCGATTGCGAACAAAAGTCGCGTCAAAATGTTGTAAAGGACCTCCTTGATTAGTTGAGCACCAGTCAAAGCCTTGTCCCTCAGGTCCAGGTTTATTACCCAAGTGCCATTTACCGATGAATCCAGTTTGATATCCTGCATCCTTTAAAATTTCGGGCAGGCATATTACTTCTTCGCGTAGTTGTTGACGCGGTGGAATGGTATGGGTTACCCCGCTCCGAAATTCATGCATTCCACTTAGAATTGCCGCCCGAGTAGGGGAGCAAGATGGGCTTACATAAAAATTTTCGAAGCTGACCCCTTCTGCTCGGACCTTATTTAAATGAGGGGTCTTTAAGTAAGGGTGTCCATGTGCATGCACATCTCCGTAACCCTGGTCATCGGTTAGAATTAAAATGATATTTGGTTTCTTAGCGTGGGAGAAGATCGTGATTAGCAAAAGGAGAGAAGTTATTTTCATAAGGAGTTTTTAATTGACCGACCAAGTGAATGACAAGAAGTATAGGTTTTCTCGCTTTTAATTCACCCAATTCTCTCCCTTCATCCAAGATGAATTTAAATGGTTCCTTTTTCTCCGTCTTTTTTTTCTTTTGTCTTACTACCTCGGGTGAAAAAAGTGAACGACCGGCAAAGCCAAATATAGTTCTTATTTTAGCGGATGATTTGGGATGGCAGGATGTATCCTGTTATGACATTGACGAGCCAACCCCCATGGAAACTCCTTATATCGATGCACTCGCTAGAAGGGGGGTACTTTTTAGACAGGGATATTCTCCTGCTCCCACTTGTGCCCCCAGCCGTATTGCCATAATGACTGGCCGTCACCCTGCGGTGACTCAGAAAACTCATGTAGTTGGTGGTCACCCCCCTACGCCTTACAATAAAACCGCCCATCCAGTGATGGATCCTTGGTATAGTGGTAGAATGAAACTCTCTGAAGTTACTATAGCCGAAGCTTTGAAAAGTAATGGCTATAAAACCGGACATTCAGGAAAGTGGCATATGGCCATAGATCATAACGCTTTTCCACAGCCCGAAGATCAGGGCTTTGATTTCTCTAGGCATGATCTGGGTGTGAGCCGTGCGATGCGTCCTCATCGTCTATCAGGCTTTGCCACAAAGAATAAGAATGATCCGTATCGCTTGGATAAAAAAGGTTATCCAAGAGATCAAATGACATTGGATGCCTTGCGTTTTATTGAGAAGAATAAAAAGAGTCCATTCTTTATCTATTATGCGACCTGGTTAGTTCACACGCCTATTCATAGTCGTAGCCGTTCTCTTCTCGAGAAATATTGTAAAAAACTAGGGGTTTCTCTTCCTGCGGATCCCAATGGCTGGGAATTGGCTGGGCAGAATAATCCTTATTATTGTGCCATGGTTGAAATGTTTGATCATTATGTCGGGCAGATCATTTCTTATCTTTCCCGGACAAATGATCCGCGTTGGGTCGGGCATAAACTGATTGAAAATACTTATATCATTTTTACCTCAGATAATGGCGGGATGGAAAAGGTCACCGGAGAGATCATCACCGATAATTTTCCTTTAGATAGAGGTAAAATAAATTTGGAAGAGGGTGGGGTGCGTGTACCTTTGCTTATTTCTGGGCCTCACATCAAACCAAGCCAAATAAGCAATGTGATGGTGAATGGACTCGATTTTTACCCTACAATCTTGAGCTGGACCAATACTCTTAAGCCTCATCATTTATTCTTGGATGGCTGCGACTTGAGTAAACTGCTCAAACAGAACCCTCTAAATTCAAATCTTGTAACTGACAGGGAGGGAATAATGCGTGATTCCATGATCTGGCATTTTCCACATGGCATCGCACAGGAATCAACGATTCGTAAGAATGGATGGAAACTAATCTATAATTACATCCCTGGCCGGCCAAAACTTCAGTTGTTTCATCTTTATGATAATTTCCCCCAACAGGCGAAAAGAATTGATATTGAAGAGTCCAAAAATTTGGCCGAATCTTTACCTGAAAAAGCTCAGGAACTAAAAACCGAACTCATGGACGAATTAATTCATATGGGTGCATCCTTTCCTTATTTTAATCCTCATTATAAAAGCTTTCTGCCGAACAAAGAAAAAGTTTGCGAGGGAGTGCAACATGGAACTGAGGGAACTCAAGTGTGGGCCGAGTTCGAAGAGCGGGGGGCTGAAGTTACAAGTGGGCAGATTGTTTATACTTTAAATGGATCTCAGAAATCGGAGGAATGGTTTATTTCACCTGCAAGAGTTAAGGGAAATAAGTTAGTTGGTTTGATTCCACCAACCACGACGCATTACCTTTTTAATTTTATTGATGAGAATAATTTTTTAGTCTCATACCCGGAAATGCCCGACAAGCTGAGTGGTGGGAGCCGGAAAGGGAAAATTCCCTATTCTAGAAATGCTTTTAGAGCTAATTAAGTAGTAGGTAGAAATTCACCAAGTTTCCTCTTTGGTGCGAGGTAGTTGGTGACATAGTCTTGAACTGCATCTTCCAAGTTGAAAAAAGTTGTCGGGAACCCTGTTGATTCTAGTTTGGTCACAACTGCTTCGGTGAAGTATTGATACTTTTCTCTAAGGATTTCTGGCATTTCGATATAACGAATATTGGGGCTCAGGTTGAGCGCAGCAAAAATTGCATTGGCTAAATCTAACCATGTCCGTGCCTTTCCGTTCCCTAAGTTAAACAGGCCATTGGCGCCATCGTTTTCTGTAAGCCATAAAGTCATACATACAGCATCTTTAATATATAAAAAATCCCTCATTTGTTTACCATCTTCATAATCCGGGTGATAACTTTTAAAGAGGGTCATTTCTCCCGTGCGCAAGATTTGCTCGTAGGCTTTGCTTACGACTGAGCGCATGTCTCCTTTGTGTTCTTCATTCGGTCCATACACATTGAAGTATTTAAGTCCAACAATATTTTGTAACCATCCAGCTTTTTTGGCAAAGAGATCAAAATTATGCTTGGACCACCCGTACAGATTGAGGGGTTTATATTTTTCTATATCTTTTGCGTGATCATCCATTCCAAGATCGCCATCGCCATAGGTGGCCGCAGAGGATGCATAGACAAACCGAACTTGATTCCTGAGAGCCCAATCGCATAACTCCTGCGTGTATAAAAAATTATTATCAGTGAGATATGCCTCGTTGGATTCAGTTGTGCTCGAGCAGGCTCCAAGATGGATAATTGTTTTTATCTCATTTAATTTTGAGCTATCTTCCCTGAAAAGGGATCGGAATTCACTCACTCCTAGATGGTCCTTAAAATCTAAGGGTTGTAAGTTTTCTTCTTTCGCACCACCACTTTCCAAATTATCAACTGACCAAATATTACTGAGATTACGGTTATTAATCCCCCAAATTGTTGCACTTCCGATAAGGCCAGCACTCCCAGTCACAACCGTGATACCTTTTCCCAAATTATGCATTGGATAATTCTATGGATCGATTACGGGCAGCCGTTGTAGCTCTTTTAACGATTTCCCTCAATTCATCTGCTGAGAAGCTTTCAAGGGCGGCTTGCGTAGTGCCATTGGGAGATGTTACCTGATTTCTAAGCTCCTCGGGAGAAAATGTTGATGCTTCCATGAGCTTGGCAGATCCAATCACAGTTTGGTGGGCAAGTTCTTTTGCCATCTCTGGACTAAGTCCAATTTCTTTGGCAGCTTCTTCCAGCGCACAGGTAAATTCAAAAATATATGCAGGACCGCTTCCACTTATGGCTGTTATTCGATCAAGGTCGGATTCCTCGTGTAGCAAATAAATCTGGCCAAGGGAGGATAAAATATTCCTGATAACCTCCTTATCCACTTCCTCGGCTGGACTTAGAAAAAAATAACCGGATGCGCCTTCCCCGATTTGACCCGGTGTATTAGGCATGGAGCGGACAATATTTCGGGCCTTGGGAAATGTTTGTTCCAGCCGGTTAAGAGTTATTCCTGCCATAATCGATAATATCAGGCAATCACTTGTATTTTCAGCAACACTGAGTGGTAGTTCACTTAATTGCTGTGGTTTGCAACCGAGAACTAAGGTTGCTGGAGCTTTGGCCAGCATCTCCTCAATCGTAGTAAACCTTTTGATATTGGTGAGGGAAGCAAGTTTTTCTGATGTACCATCATTTGCAGAGCAACAAGCGATTTCATCGGATTGAAAAGTATTCGATTTCAGTATGCCCTGAACAATCGCAGTTACCATTTTGCCTGCTCCGACAAACGCAATTTCAAGACTCATAATTTTTAATCGTGCTTGGTTGGGATGAGACTGTGATACAAGCTCCAGCAAGGTCATGCAGGCAGCGTTTCTTTCGGTTGGCCAAGCAAAATGCAAAATTGATTAAGCCGGGAATAAAGAAGGGAGACATCAGGCTTAATGCACTTGTACCTTTGAGGACTGAACGGGCAAATAGCCTAAGGGCTGTGGGTTGAGAATCCCGTTGGATCGACTGGGTTCTAAGTCGTAAGGTAGCCTTACCTAAAGTTTGTCCTCGGAAAAAAAGTTCGCTTAGGAAAAAATATGTAGTGGGTAATATACAGGCTAAAAAAATCATCGTCACCAACATGTCATATGTTTCCTCCGAAAGATTTGCATTTTCAAGAAACTCCGTGGTTTTATGTAAATTTGATTGCTCCTGCTGGGAGAGGAGACTTGCATCGATGACCAACTGATTGAACTCTTGACCGGCTTGGGCAGAATACATTTTGGGCAGAACCTGAACGATCGATTGGAGCAAAACCACGATAAGGATCATGTCCATGGCAAAGGCAACGATGCGTTTCCAGATAGGCACAATCATTGGGTCTTCTGAAATCTCAGCCGTATCAAGTGAATCTCGATTCATTGTATTTTATTACTCAAAAGCATATGTTCAAACGCTTTTACAGTATTACTCATAAGCATGGCTACAGTCATGGGGCCAACTCCACCTGGTACGGGTGTAATGTAAGAACATTTAGGTGCCACCCCGGCAAAGTCTACATCGCCGACTAATCGAAAGCCTGATTTTCGAGTTTCATCTAAAACCCGGTTGATACCCACATCAATAACAATGGCACCTGATTTGACCATTGACTCAGTGACAAAGTTTGGTTTGCCGATTGCAGCGATTAAGATGTCAGCCTGTTGGGTGTGATGGGCAAGGTCAGTTGTTCGTGAGTGGCAGTAGGTAACAGTGGCATTTCCTGGTATTCCTTTCTGCAAAAGAAGCATGCCAACTGGCTTGCCTACAATTAGGCTTCTCCCTAAAACGACCACATGTTTTCCAGTGGTATCTGTCTGAGTGCGTTTGATAAGCTCAAGTATGCCAGCGGGGGTACAGGAAGCAAAAGCATGGTTATTTTCTTGGCATAGTAAGCCTAGGTTTGTGGCATTAAAACCGTCCACATCCTTGGCAGGAGAAACATGATTGAAAACCTTTCGATCATCCATGTGAGATGGCAGCGGGGATTGGACCAGTATTCCATGAACTGAAGAGTCGGCATTCAGTTCAGAAATTTGTTTAAGCAGGGAGCCTTCTTTCAGAGTTTTTGGGAAAACAAGTAAACGGCTTTCTATCCCAATTTTTTCCGCTGTTTTTTCTTTTTTCCTAACATATGAAATGGAGGCTGGATCTTCTCCCACCCGAATAAAAACAACACATGGTTTTTTATCTTTAAACGATCGAATGCGTTCTGTTAGATCGTTCAGTAAATCAGATGCTACGGCATTGCCGTCAAGGACTTCCATGAGTGAGGGTTTATTTCCAAATATCAGGCTGTAAGGTCAGGAGGTCGATTAATCAACGCTGCGGAGAATTCTTGCCCTTATAACCAGATCTTTTTTGTCTTTAGAGATGGGCTCTAACTTTCCAAGAATGTTGACATGCTTATTCTCAAAATCTAAAGGATCGACGACTTTCAGATTTTCGATATCTACAAAAGCGAGTCTTCGTCCTTGCGAGTTTTGCAATTGAAATGGATAATTTTTCTCAAAACCAAGATTCCTGGGTTGTAAAACTAATTTGCCTTCGAAATTTCGATGAAGATTAACCGCTGGTGGGATAGCTGGAGGAGAAACTTTCATGTTTATTCCATCTGTCTGAGATTGTTTAGTTTCCAAAGGATCCAATTCTTTAATTGCAAGGGGTTTGTTTTCGATTGAAGCAGTCTCTTGCGGGACGGTCGGTCCGGAATTTACTGGTAATTTCTGATTCCATTTGCTGCGCCCTACAACTACAGGTTCAACCTCCGGACCGGTGCTAAGATTTTCAGGTTGGTCAACGGATGATTGATAGAAAGCATCCGCTAAATTAACCCCAATGTTTTCCTCGGCATTAACCGGTCTGGGATAAGATGCCAAGACCGAACCTATTAAATAAACAATAGCCAATTTTTTAATGATTAAATTTCCCATGAATGCAATTTAGAAAACTTAACGGGGAAAGAGCAAATCAATTTCTTTGGTATTTAGCTCTCGAAAACTCCCAAGCGGAATTTTATGAAGTTGAAAGCCGCCAATCGAAATCCTTCTAAGTTTTTTTATTTGATATCGAAAATGTCCAAATACTCTACGAATCTCTCTTTTTTTCCCATGGCTTAAAATTATTTCCAGTCGTGTTTCCCCGATGGGAGATTTTCCTTTAGCCCGAATTTCATCGATTCTCAGAAACTCGCCCTCATCTTCAATTCCTTGAATCATTAAGGGTAAATGTTCATGTAATAAGGGTTGTTTGATTTCCACCTGATATTTTTTTCTGATTTGCTGGGATGGATGTGTCAGGCGGTGAGCCAATCTTCCATCATTGGTGATAATCACCAAGCCTTCGCTATCCAAGTCGAGTCTTCCTGCACAAAAAAGACGAGTGCCATTAAACCTTTGAGGAAGAAGTTCGAAGATCAACCGGTCCGCAAAATCATCATGATTCGAGCAAGTGTAACCCTTAGGCTTATTTACCGCTAAAGTAATGGGAACAGGTGCTTTAACCCGAACAATTTTACCGTTTACTTTAACAGTGTCTTCATGTGGAGAGACTCTCATTCCAAGATTTGCCACTTTTCCATTCACAGTAACCTTTGCTTCTTTAATCCAAACTTCACCCATTCTTCGTGAACACAGACCTACATCTGCCAAAAATTTTTGGAGTTTTGGTTTGTCTAGATTGGGATTTTGAGAAGAACTTTTTTTTGTCATGAAACTTGTGTGTTGCTTTACGTCTTCGAATTTAGCATTTGTCAAATGTAGACCTTTTATGAAACGCATAAGAGAATCAAATTGAACTTTAATGAGCGAGGATTTAAAAAATAATAAAATAGCGGTGGTGACCGGAGCGGGTCGAGGTATTGGTCGCGGAATAGCTGAGGCTTTGGCCCGTGACGGAATCGAAGTATACTGTGTGAGTAAATCGGAATCGTCCTGTGGTGCCGCTGCAGAAGCAATTTGTGAAAATGGAGGTAATGCGCACGCCCTTGCGGTAGATGTTTCTTCCGGTGGAGAAATCAAAGCGGCTTGCGAAAAACTTTTGGAGGAAAAAGAAAATATCGATATTCTTGTCAACAATGCAGGAATAACCCGCGATAATTTGCTTTTTCGAATGGAAGAAGATGATTGGAATGCTGTACTTACAACAAATCTGACCAGTTGCTTCCATTGGATTAAGGCGTTGGGTAGACCGATGACTCGGAAGCGCTGGGGGCGAATCGTTAATGTTTCTTCGGTTGTGGGTTTGACCGGAAATGCAGGCCAGGCAAATTATGCAGCTGCCAAGGCGGGAATGATTGGATTAACTAAAAGTTTAGCTCGGGAATTTGCAGCCCGTACCGTCACAGTAAACGCAATTGCCCCAGGATTTATAGATACAGATATGACTTCCGGTTTGGATGAACGTGTTAAGGAAGTTGCCTTGGGGCAGATTCCTTTAAAACGCTTTGGCAGTGTAAATGATATTGCTGAAATGACCTCTTTTTTATGTTCAGATAAAGCTTCCTATGTGACCGGACAAGTTTTTACGGTTGACGGAGGCATGGTGATGTGAGCATGAAGAAATTGTAAATTAACCTATCTTAAATATTATGTCAGAATATAACGCCAACCGCGTAAAAAAAATAATCATCAGTCAGCTCAATGTTAGTGAGGAACAAGTTACTCCTGCTGCCAGTTTCATCGATGACCTAGGAGCAGATTCTCTAGACCAAGTCGAATTGGTTATGGCTCTCGAGGAAGAGTTCGATGATATGATTCCGGAGGAAGAAGCTGAAAAGCTTCAGACTGTCGGTTCAGTGATTGAATATGTTGAAAAAAACTTTTCTTCTTAAATTTTTTTAAATTAGGAGAGTGGATGGGAATGCACTCGCTACAATCTTTTTCCAATATGCTATGAACCAAGTTGTCGTAACCGGAATGGGTGTACTTACTTCGGTAGGTACTGGTGTGGATAATTATTGGGACGGCTTACTGGCCGGAAAATCCGGAATCACTGCAGTCAGTCGATTCGATTGCTCCGATATAGCCAGCAAAGTTGCTTCGGAGATCAAGGATTTTAATCCCGAGGACTACATGGATCCGAAAGAGGCCCGCAGAAATGATCGCTATGCTCAACTTGCGCTGGCTGCTTCTCATCATGCATTGAAAGATGCGGGGTTATCCAGGGATGATCTTATCCCGGAGCGTACTGGGGTGATTGTTGGATCAGGAATCGGTGGTATGGAAACCATTGAAAAGCAGATGACTACGTTAATTGAGCGGGGTCCACGGAGAGTCTCTCCCTTTATGATCCCTTCCCTTATTGCTAATATTGCTGGAGGAATCATTGCAATTGATATCGGTGCTAATGGACCAAATTTCTCGCCCGTCAGTGCCTGTGCATCTGGCTCTCATGCAATTGGCGAGGCATTTGAAATGATTCGGCGTGGAGTTGCTGATATGATTTTTGCTGGAGGTAGTGAAGCCGCAGTAACGAGAATTGGGTTCGCTGGCTTTTCCTCGATGAAAGCAATGAGTACGAAATTTAATGACGACCCAAGTCGTGCTTCCAGACCATTTGACAAAAACAGAGATGGATTTGTAATGGGGGAGGGTGCGGGCGTCCTTGTTTTGGAGACTCTTGAAAGTGCTCAAAAAAGGGGAGCTCGCATTTACGCTGAAATTATTGGGTATTCTGCAACTTGTGATGCATTTCATGTTACGACTCCGGATGGCGAAAGTAAGGCACTTACCAATTGCATGAATTTAGCCATCAAGCAGGCTCGAATCAGTCACGATAGTGTTAATTATGTCAATGCACATGGAACTTCAACTCCTTACAATGATCGCTCAGAAACGGTAGCCCTGAAAAATGTATTTGGAGAACATGCTAAAAATGGTCTTATGATTAGTTCAACCAAGTCCATGACAGGACATTTATTGGGTGCTGCCGGTGCCATTGAGGCAGCTGCAGTTTGCAAATCGATTGAGGGAAATATAGTTCCTCCAACGATCAACTATGATGATCCAGATCCGGATTGTGACTTGGATTATGTTCCCAATGAATCACGGGAGGTTCCTGTTCAAGTTGCAATGAGCAATAATTCTGGATTTGGCGGTCACAACGCTTCCCTAGTCTTCCAAAATATTTAATTTGATTGCACATACTGCTGATTGTGCTTGCGAGAATTTTTACTTAGATTATTTTGAAAGTATTTAAAGT
>MDTB01187167.1_pt1 | contig 12573 bp, 4 predicted proteins | sample 811161 | NCBI WGS metagenome assembly MDTB01 (sample SAMN05326650, study PRJNA326480) | marine metagenome | isolation source: seawater | place: Mediterranean Sea | collected 2009 | reverse complement strand
TTTGAAATCAGCGTGCCCATTTCCCACTGTTGCATTTGCGACTAGTTGCATCTGGGTTTCGAGCGAGCCACCATTAATGTTGTTCTTGATGTCCCAAGTTGAACCGCCTTGAAGAGCAGAAATCTGCCACTTTTCACCGTTGTCATCACCTTTATCTGCCCACATTTGAAGGACTGCGTCTACGTCATTTGCCGCTGACAGCAGAACTCCAGAAGCTCCAAGCCCTGACATCTCGACGGCCGAGTGAGTAAACTTACCAGCGTCTTGGTTCGAGAAGTATGTAGCACCACTGATTCTCTTAATCGAAGATGCCATCTGAGACAAAAGCTCAGCATAGTCTGCAACGACCTGTTTATCAGCAGAGTCATCTCCTGATTTTGCTAAGGTATCTTGGACTGTCCCTGGTACTGTTCCAAAAGAACCAGAAAGCTGCGCTAACCTTATTTGTGTTGAAATAGCCATTTTTTTCTCCTTTATATAAAAAAGCTAATTGTTATGCAATGCACCTGTATTGGTGCAATATAAAGAACGAAAAAACTTAATTAATATTAACTAAAATTATGACTACAAAACAACCGAAATAACTTCTGATAAGTATACCAGAATCTCTTTATAATTTTATCGGCGAGGTTTAAATTTTAACATTTTTCTAAGAGTTCTCATGTTGTCGTCATACTTTGTGAAATCCGACTTTAAAAACTCCATAGCCAACTCTTCTGCTATGCCGTGAGGATCTTCCAGTTCAAAGCAATAGCGTCCAGAAGGGTGTATCCCGCAGCTTTTTAAGTTGAGGCCCTTAAGCATTAAGTAGGCGGCTATTCCTAAATCACTAGTTTCGTACATTAGCATTCTCCACGTAACTAAATATAATTCCAGAACGTTTTAATTCTAACTTTGTCTTACTGAAATTATGTCTTGGTCAAAAAGTCCAAAACCAAAGCGGACTGATCCTGTGACAGGAGGGACTAAAATATAATCTAGAGAAGAACCTGATGTGAGCAACTGGCCATTCAAAAAAACTTCATTTTTATCAAAAGAATAATTGTTAGAAGAAAAATTTACGGCCGGAATATCTAAATTAACATCTGCCCCGTGCGAAGCTGTTAATAAATACACATACCTCTTGGGCAGTATGGGCTCTAGGACTCTCAAGGCTCCTGATACTACTAAGTCTCCACCAAAAACAGAAGTTCCTGTTACAGAAGTCCCCCTTGACCCTATGGAACCTGATACAAAGAAGTTAGTATCAGTAAAAGTATCAGGATCCGGACTAGTTTCTCCACCACCAGAAAGAATCAAGACTCTGTCTCTTGACCCTTCCTTCATCTTGATCATACTTTCCCCACCGGCTTTAATATGAAGCTGGTCTTCTTGAAACCTAATGAATGTGTTAGCATCATTTTTGTGGTAGATGTACTCTCCCACGTCCATATTTCCGCCAACAGAAAGCTTGTAAGCCGGTGTGTCAGAACCAATACCAACCTTACCGTCTGAAGTAATGGTAAACATGCTGCCAACGCCTGCCTGACCTCTGTTGACGGATAGTGTTCCAGATACTACAACATCGCCGCCGAAAATAGATGCTCCGGGAACAGCAGTGCTTCTAGAATCAATCGAGCCACTTACAAAGAAATAAGAATCAGCGCCAATAGAATCTGCAGTGTAATTAAACCCATTTCCACCTGCAAAAGATACAGACGCGGTCGTTACAAACTCAGAGGGAGATGGGACATTAAAACTTCCTGAACTTACTCCAGATCCGCCGCCGCCTGCATTAGCAACCACCGTATCTAGAGTATCGCCTATATAAAGGAATGCTTCAATATAATCAGGGTTTTGAGCATGATCGCCTGTCCCGGGAGGGTCTTGCTGAAAAAATATACCGTTATAATAATCTAAGTACCAATCTCTAGCATCCAGTAAGGGTATTTGAGTTCCAGAGCCTTTTGTAGCTGATCCGCCATAATAAGGTTTTGCTTCATAAGCTGTTCCGAAAGATGGTGGAATAATTTGAAGCTTTCCAGAAGAAGCATTGACAACTCCATTGTTAATGAAAACCCCAGAACCTTTTTTAGAATTTGAAGAGTTCGCGACATAGTCTGCCGGTAGTTTTAGCTCAAAACCATGGCGACCACTAGAGGTATCACTACCAGCAATAAAAACAACTTGGAATCTTAAATACTCAACTTTTCCAGTAATCGCATAGAGAGCTGCGCTGGACGGAGTTCCAGTTACGGTTTCTCCAAAAATAGTTTCAGAAGTAGAAGTTATTCCGGACGGTAACGCTTCATTGGCTAAGCCTTTATCGTTAGAAGTCTGAGCTTTACCAGCCAGCTTTTTTAGAGCAATCAGCCTTTCAGTTTTTGCATCATAAGCCATAAATTAACTCCAAGAAACCGATATATTGGAAATATTTCCAGTCCAAGTAGCATCAGCCTGAATCTTTAAAATAATCCAGTCATTATCACCTGCTGATTGAGTACCAAAAGTTGCGTTGTTGGTTGCATTTAATGAAGAATCGAAAGATCCATTTAAACAGCCAGCATTATCTCCTGTCTGCCCAGTGGCAAAAGGCAGCGCTAAATCCATCCAGCCTGTAGAAAAACCATCACTGTTAGTTGGAAGCTTAAGAAAAACTTTAATTTTATTTCCATTTAGGGTGGCAGTATTATCTATTATTGTTCCAGTGCCGTTGATTGTAAGAGCAAAATTAGATTTAGAACCACCTGAATTATTTCTAAATCTTCTATAAAATGTTCTTGTTCCAGAAGTTATTCCGGAATAATTCCTATTACTAGACGGACCATTGGCAATTGAGCCGCCATCAGAAGAATTTCTAAAATCACCAGATACTCCACCAAAATTTGGCCGATATAATTTTCTATCATAGAAAAGTAAGCCATCGACTGTTGTTAAATCGGTGGTTGAATCCCAATCATTGGTTGCTCCATCAGAAGTTGGAACGTCAGATTGATTATTATAAGCTCCAGATTTAACTCTATAGCTCTCACCTCTAAAATCTTCAGAAGTTTCAGAAGCGTTGTCTGTGTAGCTATATAAAAGAATTCCGCTTATAGATTTAGATTCTGCTGCGCTTAAATCTGATTTAAGGGGATGAGGCACTGTTACGCTAGTACTTATCGATCCGTTTAATATGCTTGAAGCATTGATTGTCATGACCTGAGATAAGTTTAATTGTTTAGCTGCAGTTTGGCTCCCCACAGATATTGTTGGAAAAGATTGAGTTTGGTTGCCGCAATTAGTTCCATTAAAGGTTATATTCCCGGTTGAATATACGTTTTTATAAGCATTATCAACGTTAACCGTGTATGTCGCTGTACCCCCTGTATTATATTTTACCCCTGAAAGGTCTTTATTGCCTGTCATAGAAAGACTGGCAAGAGCACCGCCGCTAGCAGATAAAGCAGTTGCTTCATCATCGTTAATCCACTCTATATAGTTGCACGTTTTATCTGTGCTTCCAATAGTATGAACAACTCTAGCAAAATTCCAGCCTCTTCTCTGTGGATCAGAAACGCCGATGCCAGCAGCTATAGTATAGGTTCCTTGGCGGTGTTGGAATGTTTCAAAATTGCTTCCATCTGCAAAATGCCCAGGAGTTTTAGCTGTTAGATTAAATCCAGATCCATTTGTTAAAGAATTACCAGAGCCAAAAGAATTTAAATTCACGCTATGCACTGGAGTAGAATTGTCGTTAACAAACAGCTTTAAAGTTCCTTGGTCTGCATTTCCAAAAGAGTCGGCAGCATAGTTTACACCATCAGCCACAACGTCAGTGTTTAATACTCCATTAATGACTACGGCTCCATTAAAGCATGCTCTTTGAAGATCGTTACTAGCAGTATCAGTATCATAAGTCCCGTTGATGTCTGTGTTTGATAACCCGCTAGATGGCGTGAGTGTAGATGGTTGCGCATTTGTGTAGCCAGAAATAGATTGCGAAGAACCAAAAGAAAGTTTTGCAGTTACTCCAGAGTCATCGCAACCTAAATCATCTAAGTCTGGAGCAGCAGATGGAGCTAGTCCCTTTAATACTTCATTGAATCTATCCACGGCCGTTCCTATTGGGGTGTTTGATGTGAAATCTGTAAATAATCCGTCAGTGTAACTTCCGTCTTCTGCTATACCAATAGATCCAGTAAGAGCGATGTCACCATTGCCTAGATTTTGTAGCACTCCCAAGTGTGAAAAGTCTATTTTATCTACAGTGTTAACAGTCGTTGATCCAGAAACAACGTCAATAGATCCACCTTCACTACCGGCAGAAGAAGCAATGGTAATTTGTCCATTTGAGCCGGAAGTTATTGTTACGTTACTCCCCGCAACAAGATAAGAAGTGCCATTATTTATATGTGTTAGAGACCCAGAAAGCCCTGCTGAGAATATTGCTTTTCCAGTATAAGTGTTATTATTGGCCAACATTGGAACTGTTGACTGATCAATGGAGACGGTTTGTCCAGCTGCACTACCGTTAAAGCTGAAAGAAGATATGCCAGGGCCTTGTGTTAAAGCATGGGCAGTTCCGGAATTTTTGGTGGCGTCGATGGCTGGCTGGATTATGTTATTCATAAATTGCAAGAAAGTGTTTTTTCTTTCTTGATTAAGAGTAACATCATAAAAAACTAAGGTATCTGATATTGTAGGTTCTGAAACTGGCAAGTTTGAAATGTCTAATTCTATTCCAGAGGCAGTTACTTTAACCCCCTTGTTAGAGGTAGCTTGAGCTGTTACAGATGCTGATGAACTGCCGTCAAAAGAGAGAGAAGAAATTCCGTTTCCGTTTGTTAGTGCGTTTGGAACCTTTTGTACAGATATTCCTGAAGCGGCAACTGATATTGTGGAGCCATTAGCTTGAACAGAAAGCGTTTTTGCAGTTGAGCCGTCAAAAGTAGCTCCAGAGTTTAGTTGAACTCCATTTCCTATAGTTAAAGCATTAGCTAAATTACTCACAGTCGCTAAGTTAGCAATTGACTGAGCTGTTACTGTTTTAATATTATCGCTGTCGTTGATGTCTCCTATTAAAACTTTATCACCTGTAGCTACTGTTGCTGCACTTATGTTAGATGGATCAATTTTTAAGCCGGAAGAAGTTACTGCTAAACCTTTATTAGACTCAAGCTTAAGCGCTAAATCTACAGTGGCGCTATTATTATATTGAGATGCTCCTCCTGTGTCTCTTATTCCTCCTGCAGAATTAAGAGTCAAGGGGTTGGTAAGAGTTATTCCACCAGCAAGCCCTAAATTTAAAATACTGCTAATAGACTGCCTGTATGCAGTAGAACCGTTAGAAACTATTAGCTCCCAACTTGTCGTCGCAGAAGTTGTGGACGTTAAGTTTCCAGGAGAAAGCTTAACTCCAGATGAAGATGCTGCTAAGCCTCCGAGTGATTGAGCTAAAATAGCAACTGAAACGTTAGAAGTTCCATTGTAAGTGGAGTTATATGGGCTAAACCCATTCCCCAGCGTTAAAGGATTCGCCGGGGATATAGAGCCCACATTAAATGTAATTTGTCCATTAGACGCAGAAGTTATAGTAACCCCTGTGCCAGCAACCAAATAAGATTTTCCGCTAGTTAACTGCTGTATAGATCCAGAGATACCGCAAAAAGCTTTAAGTTTTCCATAAACATTTAATTCTGGATTATTTTTACAATCATACTCAGGTATACCCACTTGCATGTTTTTAGTAAAAATGCTGCCTTTAACTTCCCCAGTCCTAGAATCTTTAACGGTTATTTGATTCTTGGTTTTTATCTGATTAGAGTTTATTTCTCCTTTGACTTTAGCCATTTATCAAATTCCTTATTCTAGAGTAAAAATATAGCCATCTAGAGGTATCTCATTAGGTCTGTCTCTACCGAACGGATAAAGAGGAGCAGGACCCCACGACTCGTCAAAGTAAGGTAATGAAGAAGTTGCATGCATTGATAAATTACCAGATCGAGTATCAGATGGTGTAGCATAGGTTAAAAACCCTGGATTTCCAGCCCCGTCTCTATTTCTATCCCAAACTGGCTGGACAAAATTGACTTCAACTGTTGGTTCATTTTTTTGAGTGTTTGGATTAGGATCGTTATCTCTAGTAAATATTCCGAAATGTCTACCCTCTAGCATATCTCTAAACTGGCCATAGTGGTCAGACCTAAATACTGCTTGTGTGTATTGCGGCAGCGCGTTGATTAGTCCGTACTTCCAGCCTCTGGGTTTGTGCATTCTTCTAAAGATTTGATAAATTTCTGGGTATATTCCATTGGAGTCTGGGATTCCTGTCCCTGTGTAACTATCTCCAGTTGGATAATGAGACTGTTCGCTTCTGGAATCAACAAGGTTTCCGTAACCATCCCCAATCCCGAAAAATGTTTTTAAACTTGTTTTTGCTAACTCTGCTAAGTGAGGTATTTGTCCATAAGTTTGGCTGTCCATCGTTAAGCTTAGACCCACTTGAGCGCTTCCATAAGTTGACGTACGGGTTCCCATAGAAGATGCCCCGGCTAAAAGAAAAGAGAAATCTACGCCTACGCTTCCAGACAAAGGAGCAGTATATGGCTGTCCCCAACCAGCGTAGACATCGTTTGTTATCCAGTAAAGTGCAGCTGCAATGCCGCCGTCGGAATTGGTGACTGCATCAATCCCGAACATTCTCGGTATTTCATATATGTATCCAGTACTAGTGGTAATCCTGGAGTATTTTGGTTCAAACGGGAATGATCCCCACCAATCACTAGAAAATGGAGCCTCTAAAGTTCCTTCTGAAGTCACTGGATCCGTTGTTTGATTCGAAAAGAATCCTTTTCCAGCTGAAATTCCGCATATTAAAAGAGTTAAATCTTCCCCTGTGTTTCCACCGACAACGACCCCGGCTGGGACATCAGCAACGTTAAACTCTGTTGGCCGAAGACCTTGAGCAGCCCAAAGCATGGGTACATTTGGCGGAGCAGAATCCCAGTACTTTTCGCCGCGGCAAACTAAAGCAATGTTTCTTTTAAAAGCTCCAAACTCGCCCATGTTTCCTCGCGCGGCAGAAGCTGCTACAGCCCTTACGGGGTTTGCTTGAAGTAGTCCGCCGGAGAGACTAGAGCCAGACATAGGGAGTAAACCGAGCTGTAGCCCTCCAGGCTCAGGCCGATAGTAATTACCAGTGCCTGCATTATCATCTAGCGGTACCGATAGTCCGCCATTCACAACGGCATCAGTTCCGGCGCGATTGTAATTGTCATTGACTGACATGAAAGATATGAATCCGCCGCTGGAAGTACTTCCAGGAGCCGGGGTTGGTGTTGTCATTGGGAATTGATTTACGTAAAGATTGGTTCTGTTAACCTGGATTCGATCTGCCTTGAAGGTTTTTCCATTAAGAGCGGTGCCGGCGGCGCCAGCAGAAACTCCCTCTATTTTTACCATCCACTTGTTTACAAAATAATTATCTACAGGGTTATGATCGACTCTAATTGGAGAAGCGTCAGTAGTGGCTGAGACGCCTACCTTTTTTACTACGTAATGAGGCGTTTGAGAGCAAGACATTTGCGTTATCAAAATTCTATTGGCAACAGCTCCTTCAGAAGATAAGTTTAGAGAATTATATGGAAATTCATTAAAGCCTGCAGTAATGTTAGGAACGCCTGTTTGATGTGGGGCAGCTCCAAAAGCAGACCCCCAGGCGTTGTAGTAGTTTCCAGTAGCGGTGCTAGATGTGGGACCGGTACCGTTAAACGCCGTGTATATAGAAACTATGGTGCCAACCATGTCGTTTTCCCACACATCGGTGGATGCTCCGGTCCGGCACCATATTTCGTCTGGCGCAGGAATGATTTTTCCGCCAGGGTTATTTTCTAAAACTTCAGTGACGAGGTAATTTGAGCCTACGGACGCAGAGACGAACCTTATGTAAAACGTGTTCATGGGACCGCCGGCTGGATAGCTACCCCAAGCTGGGCTTGGATATTTTAGGCCGGTTAATCCAGACGGAATAGAGCAAGTCAGCACTGTAGACTGAGATGCTCCAGCGCCCATATTATTAAACTCTGACGGCTGGAAGAGAAGATTCCCGTCGGTAGCTGGTAATTCTGCAGAGTTGGCTTCCTGAAATATAAATGCGAAATTATTTGTTGCAGCCCCTCTAATCTCAGATCCAAAGTTTTCTACTCTTGCTGGTCCTTCTCCGTTGACCATAGACCCGGTAATTAGCCGCTGTCTATATGAGCCTGAGTTTGCCTGCACTGGAGCTACGTCATATTTGTCTAAAACATGCTCTCCAATTATTGGCTCTGATATATTGTTTTGATTCAAATCAGATCTTGGAAATTTTGGTGCTTCAACTTGGTCTTTAACTAGAGATCCGTAAAGCCGCAAATACATGACCTGGTTCTTTTCAATTTTTAACAAAGAGCCAGTCAAGTTATTTGCTCCCACTACGCCCTTTTGGTCGATACCATTACCATCAGCGCCGGCATTATCTTTAGTAACTCCTGCGGCCATTGTAGATGTCCACCCTAGAGCTGCGTCTACGCCTAAAATTATTTCATCTTCTGGAAATAAAAGGTATGGAGAGCGTGCGTTGAGCTTCGGATGATCGTCTGCAAAGTTATTATTCCAAGCATCAGTTAAGTCCCACTCAGCTCCGCCTACATTATTTAAGAAATCCAAAGTTTTCTCAGAACCTCCACCACCAAAAGGCTTATAAGATCTTGGATCTATAACAGACTGCAAATTAGCATCTACTGAGTCTAGGTGGGTGTTTACTTCAAAAAATGTTCTTCTATTAAACTTAGTGTCACCAACTCCACGATTCCAAGAATAAGGATCAGAAGGGAGCTTATCTTTTGCGGTATGAAGTGAAGCTCCACGGTGGGCACTCCTGCTTCCAGTTTGTGCACCTGATAGAGGCAAAACAGAGGTGCCGCCTGGCCAGAATCCTGGGATGGTGCAAGACTGGGAACTGTAAAGAGTTCTATCATTACTTTGGGTTACATACAGCCCATAATAGCCGTTCCAAGTAGGAACAAACATATTACCATAACTCTTTGTGCTTCCTACTGCAGGAACCATTTCAAGGTTTAGTGATCCACTCCTAACTAGCGGCTCGATATCAGAGACAGCTGTGAAACTAAGAGTTGGATCTCCGCTATAGCCAGCGCCTTCATCTGTAACAGTTATGCTTGTTACGCTTCCATTTTCTACATGGGCAATGGCTTTAGCAACACTAGAATATCCGCCTCCCGAAAGGTTTACTCTTGGAGGTGCAATATAACCTGAGCCTCCAGTAGAGGTGGGTCCGGTAATTGCTTTGATTTTGCCGCCAACAATGGTAAAGGAAAAGCCTCCAGCGGAAGCTGGGGTAGTACTATCTATAGACTGGTTAAAGTTATAAGAAAAACAAGGGGTGTTGTAGAGTTCCCAAGGGGCTCCAGCATTAGTGGACTGAAGTTTTCCTGGAATTCTTCTATGGTTATTATAAAACGATGCTGCTCCAGAGCATATTAAATATCTCAAGCTAGAAGAGGCTTCAAGTTCCAGCTTTTCTATATTGCTAACGCTGGCCGGTGCTTGAGGTGAAGACCCAGGAAAACACTTTTCTTGACGCATTAAAAAGAAAACGTAGTCATCTTGAGGCCTTCCAGCAGTGGGCGAATTTTTAAAGCTAGAAAAATCGTATACTTTCCTAGCCGCCGTATCAGGAATTTCCAGGACTACTTTTTCTAATAAAAATGGCTCTTCAATAAAGTCTCTCATTTTTAGAGTTTGGCTGCTTGTAGCAAAGTATTGAATTGCATTTGGCGCATAATGACTGGCAATAGGAGAACCAACATTCGCAGCTAGCTGCTTATCAGTTTCGTTTAAATCTGTTAATATCGATGCTCCGTCCGCAGTTTCTTGCTGATATAATCCTCCGCCTGGATACTGGCTATAACCGTAATAGGTTCCACCAGGATAAAACATTCTTAAGAAATTAGAGCTCCCAGAATTTAATTTAGGGTGTCCTCCAGTGACACGAGGAGGATTTGCGCTAGCACTTAAGTCTGTAGCTGTTGTTTGCTGAGCTACACCAGAGCCAGAAAGTGCTCCGTGAATATCATGCAAACCTTTTTGTTCCCAAACACCTCTTTCTAAGTTATAATACAAAAAACCAGAAAGGTCTTCTCCGAAAAACTCACCGTCTTCATCGTAGTGCGGGTTAATATTTTGGGCGCTGTGGCGATTCGCGTGCGTTGCTTGAGCGTCCCACTCTGCTGAGTGTCTTGTTATTTTAGCCACTTCGTTTACGGGAAGTTCTAAGATTATCTGTACTTTATTTTTAACTGATGAATCAAATCCATGAATACTTGTCGTCGGCCCATAAAAACTTGTTGCAACGCTAGGAGCTACTAAAGCATCATTAAACGGCTCAAGTAAGCTTATTCCCTCCTCTACTTGGCTTGGCACATAATAATCTTCAAGATTAGCAATGTTTTCGTAACCCGGAGCAGAAAAAGTAACTTCTTGGCTATTGGTTTCCATTGTTGGCAGACTATTCGGAGTGGCCAAGGAAGCCGATACCCTTAGGTCATTATTGATTCCTCCCGCTGGTAACCCTGTGGGGTACTGCAGTTCTTTTAAAGTGGTAGTATCGAATAAGACGGTGTTGGTATCATCAAAAGGGTATTTAGAAGATAGCTTTAATCCAGGGCGAGGGTCGACAGTTTTAATCTTCGGAGTGTTTTTACTCGTATAGTAGACCTGTCCTATTTGGACTTCTTTTTTTAACTGGACTCTTGGACCAAGACTTAAAAACCCAGTGCCTTCAAAATATTGCGAAGTGCTGTAAACAGAGTATATAGATGGCGGCGATAAAGCCGTGTTCCATACAGCAAAATCTAAAAATCTTGATGCTGTAGCTAGAGAGCCAGCATTAGTGTCTGCTGTACCACGACCAATAATAATATCGCCGCCATTATCGAACGCTTTCCAGTGGCTGGAAATCTGTAAATTAGTTCCACCATAAGATGCACCGTCGCCGCCAAGCGATTGGTAGTTCCAAACTTTTCCATTTATGAATATTTTAAAAATATTGTTGATTGTTGTAAGTCCGCCAACAATCGTATCAATGTCTGTATTCAGCACTAAAGAAACGTGAATCCAGTCACCAGGTTTTATAGGCGGATCAAACGACTCAACAGTTTTAGACTGGATTTGTAAATCAAAAAACTGATTGAATATCGCTTTAGAAACATCGCTATTTTTGCCATTGACTTCAAAAACAAACCTGTCGGTAGATCCATTATAAATCAGGCTTATTTCGCCTTGAGACGCAAACGCAGATTCTCCAGCTTTGATTTTGCTAAAAATTATCTGGTTTCCAGAAGAATAAAGCTTTGGTAGTGAAAACCACATAGAAATGGTCATCTTTTTACCGTTATTCTGGAATGGCGAATTAGTATCGTTTCCGTACTCTATCCTATAATAAGACTCGTTTGATAATTCTATATTACTTGAATATGCTACATCATTATAAGGAGAATCTCTAAGCGAGGTTATGTTGTTTCCTACAGCCGGTTTTCCCATAGCGACATTTTTTAAATTTGGGATTGAACTGTCTATGCTATCATCATCTGCAGAAAATAAACGCCAGTAATGCGTTAAACTAGAAACTTCGTTATAGTCTCCAAACGCCGTCTGTAGATCAGGATAATTTTTTATTCTAAAATCTTTTCTCATTTTAAAAGCCCTCCAAACGCTAATGAATCGGTACCAAATTTAGAGTTTTCATAAGTAAAACCGCAGGGCTTAGATTTAGATTCTTGTTTTGGCCGGCCGTCCATAGAGCCTGTAGTACTATAAATTAAATAGTCTTGTATTTTTTTGTCTTTGACATTTTTATACAGAATTTCTTCAATGGTTTTTTCCACGTAAGGCTCACCGGTGATGTCATCGTTATCAGTGTAGGTAGAGTCTGGAACCGTAAATGAAAACCCCTCATATAAATGCCAGTCAACGACGTATGCAAAAGGGTAGTTTTTATCAGACTCATTATTACTAAAAAAGTTTGTTACTGGATTAAACCTATTATATTGCTCTTCAACATATTGGGCACTGATTCCGCCTCTGACGCTGTGCGGCTCAGGGTCTAAAGTATCACCCATAAACGTTGAACTCATTCCAATTACTGATCTTATTGTTAGCGGCTCTATAACCCCGTTGTAGTCAAGTATGTCTATTGCAGATGGATCGTCGTTTACTACTGGCCACTGCAAAGAGCCTGAGTCTTGCATATATGCAACTGCATTAAACTTGCTTTTATCATGCCAAGGAATAAATTTGCCAGATAAGTCTTCAATCTCACCAGAAGAATTTATATGAGAAGTTCCGCCTTCATATCTCAGTGAACCTGGATCTAAATCAGTCATTCCATACGTAAATCCGATATAATCGTACGAAAATCTATTTTGAAGCATTCCAGAATCATCGCTTAAATTTGCTAGCAACCCATCTTTTCTAGAGCCGGAAAATGAAGTGTCGCTAGAATTTACTGCAACTACTCCCGCTAAAGAATCATTAAAAAATAGTTGGTCGCTAACG
>MDTB01100038.1_pt1 | contig 12573 bp, 12 predicted proteins | sample 811161 | NCBI WGS metagenome assembly MDTB01 (sample SAMN05326650, study PRJNA326480) | marine metagenome | isolation source: seawater | place: Mediterranean Sea | collected 2009 | reverse complement strand
TGCGGAAAGAAGATCAAGCTTAACCACGAGGGCAAGCCCAGTAAACAGGTCAAGAATGGAAACAACGAGGCAGAAATGTCTTTAGAAAAGGTGGGACACTCCCAGGGCCGCACAGAACCCCTTGAAGTACACAGGATGGGTAGCGATGGCAAACCTGTCGTAGTCCACTTCAAAAACCTCCAGAAAAACTGGTCGGCTGTCAATTTTGCCAAAACCCTTATTCCCGAGCCCATTCTCGCTAGAGCAATCAACAAAAGCACCAACGCACAAACACCCCCGGGACGCAACGTGAGTGCATATGTCCAAGAAGCAGCCAGCACTGTATCGAAAGAGCGCATGAACATCGCCCACGATGAAAACAGATTCCGCTTTTTTTTCTTTTTGGGATACGACACGATGGACTCTATGATGAACAAAGAGCAGGACTCTACTCTCTTTTCGTGGGTAATTAGCCAAATAGGAAGCGACGTCCACGAATTTGAACTCCAGGGCCTGCTTTCTGGCGCGAGGGAAAACACTTACACTTACCTTATCTCAAGGGTCCACACACTTCACTCCGTTGTGACCGCTCTTTTCTATGATTTGGCGGTACCCGACGCAGAGACACTGTTTGCCCTCGAAGATCTTGCTCGCACTCCCGACCAAAAGAATGTGACATCGTATCTGCGAGATATGTGTACTGTAACGCGCGACAATAGCGGGGAGATTGCAACTGCAACTCCAATTTCTTTTATGGAGAGATTCATGTCTCAAGGAGACTGCCTGATAGCAGAATGCTTGATGTTTCAAACACTGGACTCGATTTGCTTTGGTATTGCATCGCAGACCGATCCCCATATGCAGAACGATATCAAAATTGTAAAACAGGCCCTCAAAACGCTGTGTCAAGAGTATGGAAAGTTTGCAGACAAAAAAGCTCTTGCTAAGTACAAAATAGCCTCAGAAGATGACGACATCAAGTCCGAATATGCATTTCTTGAGATGAGCAAGGATGCGCTTCTGACCATGATCACACAGGTTCTCCGCCAAGAGAGGGTTGTTCGTTCCGAGGCAACAATAGAGTGTGCGCTCCAGTTCCTCTACACGCATGTAGTGCACGACGAAACAGGTTCCAATGCTACGCTCGCAATAAAATACTCCCAGGTAAACGGAGTAGCAATATTCTTCGATAAGAAACTATTCAATGGAATTTTAACTCGAAACGAACACGAATGTATTGGATACATCATGGACGACATACATAATAAAATTACCGAGGAGTCCCACCCTCTTGATCGCCTCTATGAATCCAACAAAGAATTATGGATGGAACTTATCATACGGCGAATGGGACTGTTGCGCTCCAAAAGACTGTCCGAGAAGGATGACCCTTCCTATTCTCGGGGAAAATTAAAATCAAACCTTAAAATTACGGAACCTGAACTTATCATTTTGGAAAGGCGATTAGGAAAAGATGAAACAAGTCGTATTGCGAAAGACAACCCTCATGAACTGAAAAATATCCTCCTGGACGAAGATTTCAAGAGAGATACGAACAGGATTAGATTTCTCTTAGATGTGGGCATATCGTGGATGTTCTATCCCGCGGCAACAGAGTGCTCGAAATGCAGGGAAGGGTTTTCAAAAAAAATCACGAGGCTTGCAGGGAGTCTAAAAAATTGTAGAAAAGACGATCTTGCACTCTTTTGGGAAAGCCTTGACAACACCACCATGTTTTCATTAGTCAATTATCTCGATGCCACGGAAGGCCGTGTAGAGCAAGACTGGAGCGCCTTCCTCAATGCTGAAAGCCTCCGCGTGATTTACGATCGTCAGCAGAATCTTTCAAAATGTGGGATTCTTAGAGTGAACACAGCCTGGATCGGTAAGGGAGACGGGGTCCAAGACAAATACAGAGGTAATCCGTCACGCGGCATCAAGTTTTCCACAAAGGAATCTGGTTTCAGAAAGGTTATCGGATCTGGAGAATTTTCTTCGTTTAATGATCCCAGCAACATAAGAAAAGAACACGCCGACCTTATCATATCCAGAAAAATATTGGGTCTTTTTGAGACAACCGGAAAGTCAAAAAACCCTATACACACCGGCATAGAGTCGATGATGTCCCGCCTTAACATCACGTCAGACGAACAACCACAGGAGCATTTTTATTTGAGCGAACCGCTCGAGAAAAACTCCCTCGAACTGGGAAGGGTCAATGTACCCCTGCCGCCCGAAAAAAACAGCAATGCCGCTCCCACCGACATTGAAATTTTCAACGTGGGATATTTCTCGGTATCAAAGAAGGCCAATATGTCGACACGCATGGCTAAATCATTCAGAGGAGACACAAGAACGTCTCTGAAAAAATTGAAGAAGCTCGCAGAGATGAACCCGGAAGAAGAGGCCAATCTGGCATGGTTTAAGAATTGCAGAATCTACAAAATGCTTTTTATGAACTGCACTTGTAAAGAGTCTAGAAAAAATGCGCTCAAGATGGCCACAATTATTTACACTAAAATAGCTAGCTATAGAGCGGTAAACAAAAAGCTTAGGCAAAGAGAAAACATGCAACTACATTAAAATACGTGTCCTTTGCTGTTGACACTGGGGTCCACATTGCATGTACCCTCCCCATAACACTCAGATACAGAATAGACACGTTTCCCCAACTTCTTGTTGACCGAATTATGCAAATCGACCGACCAGCGCTTTGCATGTCTCATATCAGTTATTTCTGACACCGGGCGCGCTTCCCTGAACTCATCAAGATGCCTCTGACATTTTGGGCATGGCACTGCGAGATGCGCGTAAAAATCTCGGACGCTCTTCACAGAATTGTGATGAAGAGGAAGAGAATGAACAACCTCCCACAGCCCCGGGCCCCATTTTCGGGGGTCCATTCTATTTTTTTAAGGGCTCCGCGCTGGGTTTATACAACTGATAGCACAAAACGTTTATGGTTTCATAAGCAATTTTTTTAGACTAAAGGCTGCAAATAGCTTTCTCTTCTTCATGGCCTTAAGGGCCTGAGGATCTTGGTATCTTGATATAGAAACCTCGTTTTCCTTTAATTCGGCCTCGATTATTGTGGCCAGGTGTGACCTAGCCTGTGGGTTGGTCAAGTAGGTAACCTCGAACATTTCCTTTGTCTCCGGAATGTCTCGATCGAGATACGAGAGTGCCTGACTGATTGCCGACCGAAACGAGGGACCGAGAGCCATGTGCGTTGTCAACTGGAAGATGTGCTCTGGAACCGCCGCGTGTGTTGAGCCGTCCTCTCCAACTCTGTCAAAGAGTATATCACGGGATTCGTATTGGGCCTCTAATTTTTTGTTCCTCTCAATTACATCCTTAAAGTCGGCGTGGTCTGTTGTATCCTGGCCCATGAGCAGTTCGGTGGCGGAGGTCTTGAACTGGTCCTCCTGGCCCGGCAAAATTTGGTAGTCTGTAGAAATTGTCGTGTCCCTACCGCCTGCATCCTCTCGGGAAATTGCAGACAGGGTGTCAGCGGAAGGGTTGTTACCGGCCTTGCCTGCCCCCCGTCGAACTCCCTCAAGTCCAGGGTAAGCGTACCTGAACTGTGGAGAAATCCTTATTTTGAAGTCTATGGGCTGAAAAAACTCTTTTTCTTTATAAGTTATATGTCGATATCAGCACGACGCAAGTTACTTACTAGAATTCTTGTCCCATGTAGTTGTGTTTCCCACATTGTAACGAGAGAAGCGCCCAACAACTTCATTTACAAAGCTTTCAAGCGAGACTGCGCCGGTTGCCAATAGTTGCTTGGAAGATATCGGGCGTCCCCTGTTGAGCTCTACGGACCACGCTCCGTGCATTTCGTCAATTCCGAACTGTGTTTTTATATCGGCCCATTGGTTTTCCGTGAGATTGAGATAGAGAGGAACCATAACCCTTTGCATGTCGTCCGTAAGAGAATTGCTGTCATCCATCGAAGAGAGAGACACCGAGATTAGCTTCGGGGACTCGGGGTGAATGTAATCCGAAAGAATAATATCACACTGGTCCGAAAAAATCGGACCTTCATCAATGCTTTTGATTAGCCGACCCAGTAACTCTTTTTTCGACACGGTTTTCTTGATCATTTGAAAATTGGTCGCCCTGCAAGAATGTCAGACCTGGGTAAAAAGCGGTACCGAATCAAAACGAATTAACCCACCTGTAAGGAGTCTCGTGCTCCTTCCTAAACTTCGGACCAACAGATAATGAATATGGCCGCGTGCGCTTGAATTTCTCGTCCTCTCTGTCCAACTCCACCCTTCTTTTTCTCGACGAGCGAGAGCCCCCCTGCGAACTGCCGGAATCCTCGCCGGTAGTTTGACCAGGTGGGGCCATAGAATGATAGGTCGGAATGGAACGATCCATCGCGTTTATAAGTGTTGTGCTGCTTGTTTATAAGGAAGCAAGTCCGGATGCCACTATACCACGAACACCAGGAGGGTCTCTGGTGTGGAATACATGCTGTAAGTGCTGCCCTCGCATTTGACATTCCACAACCTGACTCTTCCCTTTCAGATCAACAACGCGGTCCAGAAGAAACTTTACACCAAGGAAGACGCATACAGCCATGCTGTGAATTACAGAAACGTCGCTCTGCCCCATGGACTCAGAAATATTGTTACCATAAACGATCTTGTCGGAGAATACGGAAATCTGGACCTATCCTTGGTCGAATTCATGCTGAATTCTGCTGGATACACAACTGAAATAATCGAAACAACAGGACGAGCACTAAGGCTTGCGAGTACACACGAATGCTGTGGTCTATCTTTTATTACAGTGGAAAAAAAACATTATAAGGCGTATGTATTGCTAGAGACAAGGTGGTGGGAAATTGATTCGCTATCCCAAAAGAGTAATGAAGTCGCCCACCCGCGCTTTTTGAAAAAAATTTTTTCTCTGAGCTCGACGCGAGGCAAACTCGGCCGCAGAATAATGGCTGTAAAAAAGGGCCCAAATATTACTTAACTATTCTACCTAGTTTTGCTGTTGCTACAGTAAACAGAAACCATTGGTGTTTTTGTAAGAGAGGCTGGAGCCGAATACGGTGTTCGTTTGGAAGGCAAAACGGCCACCCCTCCTCTTAGGGTCCCAAACGGTGGTTGGGGGGTCTCACACAAACTTCTGTCGGGCTTATGGGCTGTTCCAAGGTCGAATATAGATCTTCCGGGACGACTTGGAGGTATGGATACCGAGCTCACTCCCAAAAGAGATGACTCCCTTGTGTCGGGAGCGTGTAGAGTCATGTATTTGTAAAAGTGTAACACGGTCAAGGCGACAATGACACCAAACTGTGCCCCCAGAACGGCCTTTCCCACAGCCTCATCGCTATATGATATCGTAGGACATGTTCCACCCAACGGAGATTCTATATTCTTATTCAGAGAAGCACACACGGTATCCGTTCCAAAAGGACCGTCCAACGAGGCATAGGAATCATACACATCTAGACACTCCCTTGCCGCTCCCCGTTCTGATAAAGTTCCCGCATCAAGCGCACAAACGGACAGCGCGTAGCCTGTTTTCGAGGACGCGAATACGCCAAGAAGCGCGGCAACAAGTTCTATTTGTCTCCATACACATCTGAGAGGATTACTTGTCAAAATATTCACGCCGCATAGCGTGAACGCAAACGAAACGTATTCAAGCACAATAAACGACAAACAAGAGCGGTACGTGGCCCAAGACTTGTCGTAAATGTAAGCTGTTTCTGCAACCACCAGCGCAATCCCAGATGCAGCGGAAAAAAAGGCGAACTGGGAACCGGTACCGCCTTTCATGTCCCTATCACATTTGAAGACTGTGCGAGAACACATATATATCGCCTTCCTCGCTGCATGAAAATAGAACAGCAGCATGCCAACTGTCGAGCTCGAGAATACCTTCACGACATTTCAGTGGATACTCGGATGTCTGCACGTTGTCGCTGCGCTATCTCTGGGAATTTATGCCGAGGTAGAAGATAAGGACTGGAAAACAGACGTTTTTACAGAATATAATGCCTGGGTGGGGCTTAAAAACAAAACATGCGCCACAGGCGGAGGCTGTTTCATCTACACAATAAGAGAAAAATTCGGGACTAGCCAGCTCTCTTTGATATGGGCCACAGCGTCGTTCAGTCTCATATCAGGATTTCATCACCTTTTCGCGGCATACATGGGAAAAAAATACATCAAAAAATATGTTTACACCGGTGTCAACATTCCGAGATGGATCGACTATGCCGGATCAAGTGCTCTCATGTTCTCAATCATCTCCATTCTGTTCACGTCGCCCCCCACAATCACGGTACTGGTGTTGTCCTATGTTTCCCAGTTTCTTGTCGTCGTCGCAGGGGCCGGCAGCGACGTGGCCTTGGCAGTCAATGTAAATCTCAAGAGAGGGTACAGCAAGTTGATCTTCTGGGCAACGGCGGTTGCATATTTTTTTCCGTGGCTGTTTCTCATCATCCAGTATGAAACAGCCGTCAATGCGCAACCCAAAGAAGACGCATGCGGCGTCAAGTTTCAACCCGGAACGGAAAAAAAGGACCCGCCCGCTTTTGTCAGTGCCGCAGTGTGGGGTCTCTTCGTCACATTCTCCCTTTTCGCCATCACACAGGGAATAAAAATATACAAAACCAGCCTCCCCGTCACCGAGGCAAACATGCTCAAATATGAGTTTTGGTTCAGCTTCCTCAGCTTCTTATCAAAAATACCGTTGCTCGGTAACATCGCATCCGGTATTATAGGACGGTCCGAAAACATCAAAAACGCACCATCTGGTCTGAATCAAACGCTCTCTTTTGAATCAGACAACGATGATCTCACCGTTTTTTGGAGACTTCTTATTATTTCACTGTCCGTCTCGGCGCTGATTGGAATAATAATGTTAGGATCCGCGTATAAGATTGGATTCGCATTCACAGATTTTTATAGAACACCCAAGCCTGATTATACGACCCTTTCGATACTACCACCACCGTATAGTTTCTACAGCGTGAGCCAGAGAAATGTTGGTGCGGGCCAACGGGACAGTCGAAAGAGTCAGACTACAAATATCCCTAAGCTTCGCTTTTAGGTTTACCACAAAAAGGTTTAGTGTAGTGAATTATCTTATATAAATGATATACTTTACGAGAAATCTACTTCTTAAGAATAAGATCGAGCTGGTGTCCTGGCTTGGCAGTATTTAATGACCATCCAATGACACGGCTCCTTGCTCTACACATTTCATTGAATTTTACCAAAGCACTGGTGACAGTGGGGAGAGAACTGCCGCGGAGATAATCAGACATGTCGAATTCCTTCAAGCTTGGATAAACAATTCCCTCAGGGTGACCACCTGCACAAGAAAAATATTGGTGAGCACGGCAAACGAAAGATGTTTGTGTACACAGCACCTACGTATGTCTCCACAGTCGCACTGCTTGGCACCATTTTTAGGAGCATCCCACATCACCGGCACATTGGCGGGAATAACTGCAAACAAACGAGTCTTTTGTGAGTCATGAAAACACGGGTATTTTTTTGAAGCTAAACCCACCTGTGTCTGACGTATTGATAAGGCTTACTGTTCCTCCGATCCGAGTAGCGTTGGTTTCAAATCCGGTGGGCTTTAACAATGTGTCAGACTACGCCAAATGAATCTCAACATACAATACGACGACTCACCTTTGTTTTGTCGTTTGGGTTGATAGGGGTTTGGACCACTCCTACGTGCTCATAATCGCTGAGAAGTTCACTTTTGGTAAGATGATTGACGGCTGTGAATATCTTCAAATCGGTACCCGCTCCTTTGAAGTGACGGCGGTTTCTCTTCTTTTTTTTTAATGCCACGAGGTGTGACTCGACGCGCGCGATAATTTCCGGAGGTGCCGAGCTACCGTAAGTAATTCCTCTACCAAGTTTTTTCTTCAGATTTTTTGCATGGTCCACTTGTTGGTGGTCAGATGCGGTTGTCACCACGACAACGGCTTGCCCTGTAACTGGCTACGTATCGATCAGAAAGGGCTCTGTGATTTACAGCAAGACACCTGAGCTTACCTGAAAAATACCAGGTTTCTGGGTAATGCTCGGACGGAAAAGTTGGTTTCGTGGCATGGTGAATAGGGGAGACAACTTATGTATATTCACTTTTTAATTTCTCGTATATACCTCTGGGGAACTAATCGCCACCGTTATTAGCCCCGCCTTGTGTTTCCCAAATCCTTTAACATCAAGAACTTCACCCTTATATACAGGCCCCCCTTTGGGGAATATTGGAAAGAACGTGCACACCGTTTCCGACACCATGGGCTCCTCATCCAAGATATAGGGGTTTAAGTAAGGATCCCGTTCCTCATCAAAAACGCCACCTAGATTGGCAGAACAGTTGGCGTCTGAAGAAAAGTCAGCACAAATTCATCTCTAAATCCCAAAAAACAACAACCCACTTTTATCGCTGTGTTTTCGTTTACACCCATCGCATTGAATCGCAAGCTGATCTCTGCTTGAACGATACCCCCTGACGCGAACAGTTTTCCCGTACAGCCCTTCTTTGCTTTTTGGGAACGCATAGCGGAACCCCGACTCCGAGATGTGGGTAGCGTTGATGCTTGTGTGGTCATACCGGGCCGTCCCATCACCATAGAGACCGGCCTCGACAGCCGCCTTCCTCTCCTGACGCGCGCGGATTTTCGACTCCCTTCCCATGGTGTTAAATTGTATTTATTAGAAGAAGTCATAAATACTAGGCTACTCTACCTAGCTCACGAAATAACTCGTGGCAATCTGAAAGCCCGATATTTCTCGATATCAAATGAGAAGGCCTCACCCGAAAATTCTGGCCCATATTTTCGGCATAGTATTTTTTCCACGTGCCTTTGCACGGAGAATCAGGCGAATTCCATTTTTCCATCACGTCAAAGTTGGTGGTCATAAGCCCCTTTGATTCGCTGGAAAAACACTCGTCCATTATAACGAAGGGGACCTTCAAACATGCACTCATGGCAACGTCTATGTCCCGTATCATCCTTGCTGCCTTCTCCGAAACACGAGGCGGCGTCTCCGAGCTTGCCTCAACGTGGGCGGTGTACAATGACTCTACAATGTACGTACATACGTCTTTGATAACGCCTCTTGCAACATCTTCGGATCGGCACCCGCCCCCTGGAAAGTACTCGGATCTATCCATATCAATAAGCGACAAAACATGTCCTGTGCACTTAGAAAGCGTAGGCCGGCGCCACAAAAGATTTCTGCCGTGCATGTCATTGTGAACCACACCAGAAAAAAGACACAGTTTTCCAAGCATAACCACGTCCATCAGGAAGAGCGACAGTGCCTTTTCATCGTGGACCAAACAATTATAACCCCGTTTGTAATCGGAAGAGGGTGAAACAGACTCGTACATGAGAATCTTGTTGGGCTCCCTTGCATCACAATCATTGAAATTCGCAGGTACAAACAATCCATCTTCCTCGGAGCTTACAACGGGAACCGATACACGGCTTGCTATTCCATGGAACTGGCTGAATTCTGAAATACAAAGTGCTGCTGAATGCAGACGGCGAGCACATTCGTATTCCTTTTCGGCTGTTCTCCCATATGATATGAAATTGTCGATAAAGTATGGATGTGCAGAAGCACAAGAGCGACCCACTACATTTGCCACGCCTGATGCAAACGCGGGGTCTGTCCCGCTGCCTATATTGCGAACCCACACGAGATTGCGTTTTGTTCCTTCATGGGTCTTGACGACCACAGGGCGGGTCTTGGACAGAACATATTCACTCCGTGCATTGTTGAAACGCATGTACCCCATGTGCATCGACTGCATCGCCAACTGGGGAAGAACGCACTTTGCTGCCACCAAACCATTCACCAAAACCAGAACGACGTGGAAATGGTATGAGAGTGATACTGTTGTGCCCTTTTCCTTTATTTTAGACAAGACATCGTGTTCGGCCGTATTACATCGTACTGGCTCTGGCTCTCCGGCCCCGATGGTGAACAGAAAGATTCCATCGTGACGCACGCGCAAAACATGGGTGCCTTTCATCATGTTTTCAAGCACGCCCGAATCAACATTAAGAACGTCCCGGGGCTGTTCCAGCGATGCAGCCTGCCACACGTCATGAGCCATTATCCCACCAGTCCCGAACATGATTCCGAACTCTAGTTCTGATTGTACCCAATCGTCATCAGAAGGACCGGTCACCCAGGAGTAGGTACTAACACCATCGGACGAAGAGCCTCTGAAAAAACAGAAGGCGTCCTTCTCCAGCTGGCGACGGTAGTACTTGACAACCCTACAAAAATAGGGAATGCTTGTGCCACCCCTGTGGCCGAACGAATCAAAGTCGACCCCTTGTATGCCGAGGGCTCTCCTGTGCTTGAAAAAAAGGTCGCGCACGTCGGTAATTATGTCCGGAACCCAAGAAGTCGCACTGTTGCACCGACCCAATAGTTTCCGTTCTGTCAAGCGGGATCTGGAAGCGGAATCGGAGCAAAGGGCCCTCACAAGAGGAGAAAAGGTGCCCGGAACCCAAGCTGTATCCGGTACAGAAACAAGCTGTCGCATCCCGTTGCATATTGCTTCAGAAACGGTCGCTGTCGATAAAACTTCATCCGCAAGACGGCGCATGTGCGATTGTGATCTTTGGACATGCTGAGAGTGCCGTGCCCTTTCAACGAAAGCACGCTCTAACACGTGGGACGGTGTTCCCGTAGAGTATATCAAACGACAACAGTCGGTTTCGTCAAGCAAAACGACGCGCGCCCCCGGCTCTGTCATCATAATCCACGTGAGCGCGGGTTTAGTCCGCGCAGGGTCATGTTGGTATATCAAAAGAACGCGCCGAAAATCATAGGCCAAACACCCTTCTACGCTGAGATCTGCTAGCCGTGCCATGACCACAGAGCCGAATCCCGATGAAACCCAAGTCTTGTCTGTGCTCAATTACATAAACTGCGATGAATTTGAGATAGACCTCGAGCCCAACAAAATACACGATGCTCCCTGTATAGAAATCACGCCTCACAGCACGCCAGTCGGGACAAATTCGCCCCGCCCGCACGGCGTTCGTAGCAATACAAATTGTGTTGCAAGTGAAGACCAACCCGTGGGCATACAAGTGAAGAATAGCACCAAAAAGTTGGCACACACAGGAGACTGTGTAAAATTTGTGACGATGCTCAGGAGTTCCGACGCCTGTAAGTTTGCGCGCCTTGCCGTCTTTATTCTCACCACAGGTATCTCATGCCTCAACCCAGACTTTTTAGTCAAAGCGCGAGATGCCACCTTGTTTGCCACATACAGCAAACACGGAAAAAGATATATGGACAAAATAATACGACCAGAAACGACCACTCTCTTCGACTTTGAACAGGACATAGGGGCTATGATGGAAAGAGGAGAACTTTGGCCCAACGACGATGCCATCGAGTTTCGCGCAGTCGAGGTCCTGTATTAGGTAGTGTGGTATAACCGTCCAGATATTCACAAAGTAAAATGTACGATGTTTAACCAAGCCACGAAAGTCCTGTTTGGTGCCTATCTCGCCACCTCTGCTATTTTCTGCTTGTGCACAAAACTAGAGGACCATCGCTTTGCCACATCCGACTTTTGCAAAAATCAAACATTGCTCGACCAGAGTGGACAGCACGGACCGCAGCATTGCCTTGAGCATCTGAGAAACTGGGAATCGTACAGTTCTTGGAAAGACGAGTACCTGCGCATCGTGTTCCCCTCGCTCCCCCCCGAAGTCAGCCTTGCCCTTGCCGTGGCAATTGTTTCCGCATCAAAGTGGCTCGACGTGTGTGTTCTTGTGCTGGGAGTCATCACGCTTGGGGCCCTATTAAAGCGCGCAACCGAAAAAACAAAGCACGTTGGCATCGCGTAAATCGACATGTCAAATGCGGAAGATTTTTTCGGTTTGAAAAATCCCGAAATCAATCAAAAAAGAATATCAAAACTGGGGTATCTGGACACCAACGAGCCCATTTATGACGAACAAATACAAGATGCCCGGGACAGTGTCAACGACATTCTTAGCATTATCACGGCGGGGTCCGATAACGAAACGGGGCGTCTTTGGATACCTAAAATACCCTTCTCGGATTCAGAAATATCTGCGGCGGAATCTTCATCCACCCAAATTGGTGGTTTTGGCGTTACAGAAATTTTTTCTGGTCTCGCAGAAGGAACTCCTAATGCTACTCTTACCGCCCTTGTTTCTAGCGCTGCTGTAAGCGCCGCACAGGAATTTTTAAATCCTAATGATGTTCTCGACGGACTACAGGGTTTGGCCAATGCTTTTGGGCCACGCCCTGCTCCCAGCCCCAATTCCAATGCATCCAATGCATCCAACACATCCAATCAAACCACCAACACACCCGGCCCCGTTTCCGACGCCGATGATGCAATAAATACTGAGGGTAATAATAATGATGCTGATGGTGATGAGGAGGAGGACGAGGAGGATGAGGAAATTGATGGTAATGAGGAGGACGACGAGGAGGATGAGGAAATTGATGGTGATGAGGAGGAGGACGAGGAGGATGAGGAAATTGATGGTAATGAGGAGGACGACGAGGAGGATGAGGAAATTGA
>MDTB01071907.1_pt1 | contig 12573 bp, 10 predicted proteins | sample 811161 | NCBI WGS metagenome assembly MDTB01 (sample SAMN05326650, study PRJNA326480) | marine metagenome | isolation source: seawater | place: Mediterranean Sea | collected 2009 | reverse complement strand
ACACAAACAGCGACAGACAATCGCAGGAGCTAGTATACAAAATCAGGCATCAAGCAGTCAACGTAATAACGTTGCATTTCCTGATCACATAAAACGTGTGCTAGACTTATATAAGAATTTTTAATGGGAGTCAGAGCACGAAAAAGATTATTGGATGAAATGTCAAAGTATACAAATCAAGTATACATGAGAAAAATTTTAAACAAACAAAAACATATTGTTACAGTTCATCCAAATAATTTAGTAGAAGCGTACAAAGATTCTTGGAGAGTGGCAAAACAAGATGAGTTGCCAGAAAAAGCATATAGAAATGCAGCAGCAAAGTCTTTGACTGCGCTAAAAAAATACTTGGCTAATCCAAGAACTAGAGCTAAAAGAGCTTTTGGAAATCCTGGATGTATTACATATACAGCAAACAGAAATTTAGGAAGGCCAGTTGCTATTTTAAAAGAAACGGCACTAAAAATTTTAGAGCAAGAAGCAGGAAAAAAGTTAAAAACTGCAAAGGATGATCACACAGCGCATATGCGAGAGAATCCAGATTCAACAAGAAAAATAAGTGCGTTTGCAAGAGGTAGTGAGGTAGGTTTATTTAAATCCGGAATTGAACAACACCACCAAGGGCGAACTACTGTAGGTAGAGGAAGTTTAGAACAAGCAGCTGCTTTTATAGGACGAGACAAACAGTTTAAAGAATTTTTAAATTCTGAAGAGATAAAAAGTATTGAGCAAGAATTTGGACCTTTAGATCTTATGTTTGAAACTAAAGGATCAAAAGCAAAAGGATTTGAAACTACTCTTAGAGATGAATTTAGAATCGCTATAGATATTGGAACATATAAAAGCAACTTTCCTGGTTCTGCTGATACAGACTGGGCAAAGATCAGACCAAGACTAGAGCAAGAATTATTAAAATGGGCAAAACAACAGCCTTGGGGTAAAAAAGAAGGTAGTGCAACTCTTGAACAGAGAGCAAAACTTGCAATTAACGCAGCAATTGCAAAAGAGTTTGCAAAGATGATGAGTATTCGGGCTTCTACAAAGAAAAAGTATACTGATACTAAGCCAGAAAAAGTTTCGATTCAATCTAAAAGCAAACATGGAGCACCAAAAGCAAGCACTAAAAAAGCAAGTAGCCCAAGACGTAATAATAGACAAAAGTTAGCACAACCAGGAATAGCTTCTTCTCCTTTAAGACTTATTGGTCTTATAAATAAAGAGTTACCAGAAGTTGTACGAAGAAATATGAATGCTCCTGCACTACAGAATAGAACAGGACGTTTTGCAGAGAGCGTAAAAGTAACTGATGTTGTTCAAACTCCAAGAGGGTTTCCAAGTATAGGATATACTTATAGAAAAAATCCGTATCAGGTCTTTGAGTCGTCAAGTGGTTCTAGTCTTTCTTCGCAACCAGAAAGGGATCCAAGACTTTTAATTGATAGATCTATAAGAGAGATAGCCATGCAATTCGCAATAGGAAGATTCTATACTAGGAGAGTATAATGTCAAGCAGAACATATACAACAAGACGACAAGGTATTGTAAATGCATTGGCAGAAAAATTAAAGACAATAGATGGAACAGGAGAGTTTTTTACTGATTTAGGAGAAAACGTAGTAGGAAGACTATTGTTTTGGGATGAGGTTAGTGAGTTTCCTGCAGTACACATAAATGCAGGTTCTGAAACTAGAGAGTATCAAGGAGGCGGCTACAAAGATCGATTTTTATCTGTAACTCTGAGATGTTATGTTAATGAAGAGAATGCTGCGAATGCATTAGATGAACTACTTGAAGACGTAGAAACTGTGATTGAGACTAACTCTCGTTTATCCTATACAGGTAAGAGAGGAGATACACATACAACACAACAAATCAGCGTCATAACAATCGACACCGATGAAGGTGTACTAGAGCCTTTAGGAATAGGAGAAATGTTACTAGAGGTTCGATATTAGAAAATACTGGTAAGAACAAACGTTCAACTCCAAGTTTTTCAAGCGATATAGGAGAAAAATATGTCAAATCTATTTTTACAAAGAGATACGAAACTATATGTCGAGATGACGGATGCCGCAAGCACGCCCGCAGTTACAGGCGTTTTTGAAATTCCCATTCTTGAAGGATTTTCGTTCTCCCAAGCTACAAATGTAAATGAAGTTACATTAAGCGAAGCATCCCCTGATGGGATTATAAGTCGAAGAGGAACAGCAAGATTTACTGATTCTCTTGCTCCAGCAGAGTTTTCTTTTCAAACTTATTTAAGACCTTTTAAATCTGCAGGTAGTGATACAAATGGAAATGCAGACAGAAATGCTACTAGTCATCACTCTGTTGAAGAAGTTTTATGGGCTCTTTTTGCGGGCGCCCATGCTTATAGAGCAACTGCTACTTCTGGAACTGTTGAGCCTCTTTTCTATGGAAAAAATGCAAGTGGATTAGCTGTAACCAATGATATAATTGCTATTAACAGTACAACTGATGCAAGTGTGAAGTTTGATCATATTAATCAACTTCAGATGGGTTCTTCAGACTTTTATTTTGTAATGCAAGAAGGAAGTGATTCTATAGTTTACAAGTTAGATAAAGCAGTTTTAAATGAAGTATCTGTTGATTTTGATATTGATGGAATTGCAACTTGTAGTTGGAGTGGTTTTGCAAAAGCAATTGTAGATGTGAATTTAGCATCAGAGAGTGGAACTGATGGAAGACCTAGTTGGATGAGCAGTGCTGCTGTTGTTGCTGCAAGTGCTACAGTCGTAACAGAAGGACAATTTGCAACAAATAACTTTATTCAAAATCGTTTGTCTACAGTAACTATTGCAAATAATTCTGGAGATGATCCAAATACCAACTATTTAGATAGTTACACAGTGACATTAACAGGCGGATCAATTACACTTTCAAACAATATTACGTATATAACTCCAAATCAAATGGGAGTTGTAAATCAGCCTCTTGGTCACTATACAGGTGCGTTTAGTACCTCTGGAACATTAACTTGTTACTTAGATCATGCTACTGGAAGAAGTGCAGACTTGTTTGAAGATTTAGCAGAGTCAAGCGTCTTTGATGTAACAAACTTCTTTACTTTAGGAATTACTTTGGGTGGAAAAAGTACCGAGACAACGGTACCAACAGCACAATTTGCCATACCTGCAGCTCACCTTGAGATTCCTTCGCATGCAATCGATGAAGTAATTGGAATGGAGATTAATTTCCATGCGTTACCTCATTCGGGAAGTGCTGGAAGTTTCGTACAAGATATTACAGGAATGAACGATCTTTCAATCAGATTGAGAGGCGTAACTCCTGATAGTAATGTAACAACAAGCTAATTATAGGTACATAAAAATATTTCTTGACATTTTTGTTAAATTGAAATATACTATGTATAGAATAAAAAATAGGAGGGATAATTGTGTCCCTCCTAAACTTTAAAGGAAAAAAGAACATGACAGACGAAGTAACACCCGTTTCTTTAGCGAGTCTAATGACTCCAAGCAAAACTGTAGCAATAGACTTTCCGGGACATGAAGGCATGTCAGTTGAACTTTGTTACTTAGCACGAGAAGAGTTAGTAAAATTAAGAAAAAAATGTGTAACAACTAAATTTAATAAAAAGACTCGGCAACCCGAAGAAACTTTAGATGAAACACTATTTTTAAAACATTATACCAAAGCAGTGATAAAAGGTTGGGTAGGTTTAAAATACAAATACTTGGAAGAGCTTCTTTTAGTGGATGTTGAAAACTTAGATCCAGAAGATTCGCTGCCGTTTACAGCAGAAAATGCAGAATTGTTAATGAAAAATTCTGCGGAGTTCGATACTTGGGTTACAGATACGATAGGTGATCTTGAAAATTTTACCAAGAACAAGTAGAGAGAATTAGGTCTCTACTTGAAAAATACGTAAAATCTTCAAAAGCTATTGATGTAGACAAGTATTTACGTATCTGTGAACAATTAGGCGAAGAGCCAGATCCAGAGAAAATGCCACTTGAGTATACTGATTTTCCAGTAGAAGTTCAAGTGGCATTTTCTATATGTGCACTTCTTTCAGATGTTTGGGATGGAATGAGTGGATCATACTTAGGAAAAGATTGGGCTCCATTAGAATACTACTTTAAACTTTTTGAAGTAGACGAGCCAAAAGTAATATTAGGATTTATGCAACTTTATGAAAGCATACTGATGGCACACCGAGCAGAAGAAGCCGAAAAAGAACGAAAAAAGAGCGAGCAAAAAGCTAAAGCAAAAGGTTCTGGCAACAGACCTGTTAGAACCGTGAGAGGATAATGGCAGATCAAACAGTTAATGTAAAAATTGTAGTTGATGGCGCAGGAAACATCAAAGAAGTTCGACAGAGCGCAAAACAAGCAGCAAAAGGACTTGATGAAACTGCAAAAAGTGCAAGAACCGCAGATCGTAATTTAAAAGGTACTGCACGTACATCATCAAATACTACTAAAAACTTTTCTAAGATGTCCCAAGGAATGGGAGGTCTTGTAGGTGCATATGCAACTCTTGCAGCAAACGTGTTTGCAATTTCAGCGGCATTTAACTTTTTGAAAAGCGCAGGAGACCTTGCTGCTTTGCAAAGAGGACAAGTTCAATTTGCTGCTCGAACAGGTAAATCTCTAGAGCTACTAACCGGAAATATCGAAAGAGCCACAGGAGGATTAATTGGCTTTCAGGATGCTGCTCAAGCAACTGCGATAGGTACAGCAGCAGGACTCGGAGCCGAACAACTACAAGGACTTGGCAGAGTTGCAAAAAATGCCTCTGTTGCACTTGGAAGAGATTTGACAGATTCATTTAATCGTCTTACTCGAGGTGCAATCAAAGCAGAACCAGAACTTTTAGACGAACTTGGTATTATTATTCGACTTGACAGAGTAACGGGAGACTATGCTCGAAGTATTGGAAAAACAGCAAAAGAACTTACAACTTTTGAAAAGACTCAAGCTGTTGTAAATGCTGTTCTTGAACAAGGTGATCAAAAGTTTAAAGATGTTGGTAACAATGTAAATGAATTTGCACGACTTGGAAAAGCTTTCGATGATTTAATGAAAAAGATAAAGCTGGGAATTGAAGGCCCTGCAAGTTTTATTGCATCTGTTTTTGCTGAAAATGTGAATGCACTTGCTGCTGCTTTTAGTTTGCTTGGAGTTTCTCTAACAAAAGCACTTATGCCTGCAGGCCCAAATATTGCTGCTCTATCTGAAAGAGCAGCAGACGCTCGTAGAAACGTTGCAGGAGCCATAAATACAGACTCTGCAATGGGAGCAAGATTTGACTTAGGAACTTCTACTCAAGCTGATTTTAAGCACATGGCAAAAGCACACGACCAGGCTTCAAGTAAGATTGTAAATACCTCAAAGATAACAAAACAAGCTCTCATTCGAGACTTACGACTAATCTCACTAGAACAACAAAGAGTGGCAATGTCTGGGCAGACAGGCTTTCAACGAATGTTTACTAGAATTAGTATACACGTAAAAAGTATGGTAGCTCAGTATGGTATAGCAATGGGATCAATGATGATTGCTACACAAGCACTTGTATCAGGAGTAAATCTATTAATGAGTGGAATAGCAATCATTGGTACTATTTATTTAATTATTTCACTAATAAAGCAAATGAAAGAACAGTCAAAAACTCTTTTTGAAAAAGATATAGCACAAAAAACAAAACTTTTAAATGAGCAATTTGAGGCACAGTTAGAAAAATTACCGGACGCACAGAGAAATTTAGAAGACTTTACTGGATCAGCAGATAGATTTTTAAAGCTTGGAAGACTATTTGGAAACTTTAATTTTGGAGGATTAGATGGACTTATTGAGAATCTTCGTGATGTAGACACAGTAACGAAAGATGTTTTTGAGACGGTGACAACTCAGTATGGAACGTCACTTAGAAAAGTTGGCACAGAAGAAGTTATAAATATGACTGAGGCTAATGAAAAGTTACTTGGAACTATTACGCGTGCTACACAAACTATGGAAGAACAACAAAGGATGGCAACAGACTATGGACTATCCTTTCCTGTTGAGCAAGCAGGCAATTTAAAAGAGGTGCTAGAGGCGTTAGAAGTAACACAATTAGGCACAAACGCCACACAAAAAGACATGAATGATGCTTTTGCTACTCTTCGAAAGATTTTTCCGCAACTTACAAAACAAGCAATTGAGTTTGATGATGCTCTTCAAAAACAAGTTGCATCAATAAACGAGGTATCACAAATCGGAGAAAGATACAGCAAATTTGTAGCAAAACTAGGAGAAACACCTACTAAGTTTGAAGAAGCTTTTAAATCATTCAATGAGCTATCAGACATATTAGCAAGTTTTGAAGGTCAACAAAACGAAACTTTAAAAGATTTTTTTGCTGGCGCTCCTGAAATTGAAGCAAGCACAAGTGATATTTTTAAATTTCTACAGGGAATTGACTCAACCCAAGGAGAAATAAATTATAAAAATATAGAGAACATTACACTTCAAGAAGCAACCAAGCTTTTAGCTGCAAGAATAAAAACTATTAAAGAGGCTGAATTTAAGATAGAAGAACAAAAACTAATAAGACAAAAAGAATTTTTACAAGCCACTCGAGGAGCTACTCCTTTAGCAGCAAAACGATTAAAATTAGAAAATGATTACTTAAAAGTTATTGATGAAATTGGTGCATTAAAAGAGCAAGAGATAATTGATGGAGCATTAGGAGTAACCCAATCAGGAGCATTGCAAACACAAGAAAAACTCAGATTAGATATTTTAAAAGAACAAAAACTTGCACTTGAAGATCAGTTAAATTATTCCAAACAAATAGAGCAATCAATACGAAACGCTGCAGAAGCAGGCACTCAAGGATTTTTCTCGAAATTATTTAGAGGAGAAACAAGTGGAAAAGAGGCTTTAAAAGAGAGTCTAAAAACATTTGTGGGTAAAGCCGCAGACGACGCTGCAAGAATGGTTACAGAACAAATTTTTCTAAAAACCAAAACTACAGAAGAGCTTGCTGCACAAGGTTTTTCAAAACAAAATACTGTTCTTGGAGCAACAAATGAACTTGGAAAACAGTTTGACAATTTTAAAACATTTTTTGAAAAGCTGGTAGATGGTTCTGCTTTACGAGTTACATTATCAAAAGCAGGTCCAACACCTACAGATGATCCAACAGGAACTGGAAAAGCTGTTGCAAGCGCTATAAAAAAAGCTGAAGCAAGTAAAAAACCAATGACTCGACAGGAAGCAATAGATGCCGGAATACAGGTAAGTACCGCAACGGCTGGAACAGATGCTGTAATGGATGAAGTAATTACTACTGGCACAGGTGGTAGTATTCCTTTTATATCTGCTCTTAAAAATAATGCGCAGGATGTCTTAGATGGAACTTCTAACTTACAAGAAGGATTTACAAATTTACTAAGTGACTTTGGAGCAGATTTTAGAACAACTTTTGAATTTGGTTCTGATTTATTTGATGGTGTATTTACTAAAATGGGTAGTCTCTTTACTGGTTTTGGAGGAGTGTTGCAACGGTTGATTTCAAGTATGGCATCCGGAGGCAGTCTTATAAACACTATTATACAAGGAGCCGTAAGTGGTATGTTTGGACACATGGGCCCAGGAGGTAGTGGTGATGGAGGTGGAGAAAGATATGGAGGAATGCTAAGTTCACCAGGATTTAGGTATGGAGGAAGAACAATGTACTCTACAGGAGGAATTGCTCGTGGATCACAAGCAGGATATCCAGCAATTCTTCATGGAGCAGAAGCAGTAGTTCCGCTTCCAGATGGAAAAAAAATTCCTGTTACTTTAAAAGGTGGAATGGGACAACAAAATAATATAAATATAACTATTACAAACTCAGGTGGAGGAACACAGACACAGATGAATTCAACACAAGCAGATTCACAAAGCGAAAATCTTGGACGAGCAATTTCAGCGGCAGTCCAAAAAGAATTACAGAATCAAAAACGAGCAGGTGGAATTCTTAGCCCCTATGGAGTAGCATAATGTCAGCTTTTGGATTTTTAGTAAGCGGAATAACAGGAGGAAGAGCAGTTCCTGATAGAGGATTTACACGATCATCAAAACCTGCTGTTTTGCATGTAAAGTTTGGTGATGGTTATGAACAACGAGCTTCTGATGGTATAAATTCTGTAAAAGAGGAGTATAATTTTAATTTTACAAATAGAAATAAAGCCGATATTGATCTTATTTCTGACTTTTTAGATACAAATAAGGGTGTAACAGCTTTTGAGATAAATATTCCAGACGAAGACAACACTTCTGGAAGTGGATTTGTTACTATTAAAGGAGTTTGTGACGATTACACTACTACATTTGGAACTGACGATTTTTGGAATTTAAGTATGAAGATTCGGAGAGTTTTTGAGCCATGACTATAACTCAAAATTTAATAGCATCAGATGTTCAACAACAAGAGCTAGATGCTCTTGTTGGCTTATTTGAGCTTTCGCTTCCGAATAACGCAGGAACAGCATACTTTACTCCTACATCAGGACATCAAAGTAGTGATGCTACTACCTATACGAGTATACAATTTAGAAGCAAAGATGGTGGCACTACAAATACGTATGTTTCTTTTCCAATTCAACTTGATGGATTTGAAATGAGAACAGAAGGCGCTACTAATCGCCCTGTTTTAACGATTGCTAACTTAGGGCAACAATTAATAACAGCTTTAGGTGGGAATATTACATCATATAATGATTTAATTGGACAAACTTTAGTATATAGACAAACATTTAAAAAATACTTAGTTGGACAGGCTTCTGCGGGAACAGGAGTACCTACAGAATTACCGTCTGTTTCATATAAAATTAGTAGAGTTCAAGCAGAAACACCTACTTTTGTTTCCTTTGAACTTGCAGTTGTATACGATCTAGAAGGAATAAAGATTCCGAGAAGAATTGTAACTGGAAAGTTTTGTAGTTGGCAATATCAAAGTGAGCAGTATATTATTGCTCCAAATACAACAGGAAAGAATGGATGTCCTTGGCCTGTAGATGGATTAGTACAAGTTCCCGCTGTTACAGTTCCTACAGATGGTAGCCCTGCAACAGCAACAGGAGCAAATGCAATAACTTCATTTAATACGCATAATTTTTATTTTACTCCTAAGAATAATCCATTAATAACAGACACATTTGCAGCCTCTTCTGATGTTGCAGCGTATAATGCAAGTACATCAACGTACACCAGCAGTAGTTATGTTTTTACATCAGAAACTATTGTAACACTAACTTGTACTATGGCTCAAAGTGGTGTAAACGTTGTTAATTTACCAGCAAACTCAACTCTTTTAAAAGCAGGAGATACAGTTACAGGTGGATCAGGAGTAACTGTCCCCTCAGGAACAGTAATTCAATCTGGAGTAAATGAAGACGGCTTGGCAGGTACTTTAATTCTTAGTAACAATATTACAGCAACAAGTATTTCATCAGTACCTTTAACTTTTACAAGAAAAAGATACTGGCAAAGTTTATTTACTACTGGAGTCGCTGGAAATACTCCAAGTACAGCAAGCAATGTATGGAAAGAAGCTTTTGTATATAAAACATGGAGTGCTAGTCTTGACCGTGCTTTTACTGCACAAGGACAATTTGTATCACATCCTATTAGTGTTTACAATGAAGATACAGGTGCTTCAGCAAACAAAGTAGTTATTTGGAAGTCTTTAAAAGACCATAGTGCTTCATCAGATCGTGCACCAAGTATTAATTCTAGTTTTTGGGTAAGAGGAGATTTATGCGGAAAAACTTTAAAATCTTGTCAGTGTAGATTTGCTGGACTACCTTTTATAAAATTAGATGGCTCACGAAATACACAATCAAACCAGCCTCCAATTGGAAAAAAAGAACAAGCAACACGACTACCTTTTGGTGCATTTCCTGGAACGGCAAAGTTTTAATGATTGAATTTTTAGAGGACTATAAAAAACATTTTGATGAGTGGTATCCAAAAGAAGGTTGTGGAGTACTAGGAGTAGTAAAAGGAAAATTAAAGTGGTTTCCTTGTGAGAATGTAGCAGAAGATGATAGTAATTTTACTATTAATTCAAAGCAATTTATAGATATTGGGCACAAAGCAGATATTGTTGCAGTTGTACATAATCATATAAGTGACTGTGCAAAACCAAGTCAGATAGATATAGATAACTGTAATGCAACAAATTTAAAATATTATATCTTTAGTTATCCAAATATGGACTTAGAGATACTTGAACCAAAAACTATTAAAAAGACACTATATGGAAGAGATTATAAGTTTGGAGTAGATGATTGTTTTGAGGCTGCACGTGACTATTATAAATCTATAGGTTGGAATAGTATTCCTCCACGTGCTATGTTTGAAGATAACTGGTGGAAAAAAGATTTAGATTATTTTTCTGAAGAAATAATAAAAAATTGGCAGTTTAAAAAGGTAGAAGGAAATATGGAAAAAAACGATTTTATTATTTTTACGATTCACAGTGCTGTTGGAAACCACTGTGGAGTATATTTAGGAAATGATATATTTTATCATCATGCAGAAAACAGGCTTTCATGTCGAGAAAATTTGTATCCTCGATGGAAGAAATATATAACAGGAGTATATCGCTATGATGCGTAATGTTTATTTACAAGGAGAACTCGGAGAACGATTCGGGCCGTCTTTTCGCATGGAAGTTGATAACTGCCAGGATATACTTCGATGTATACATGCAAATCGACCAGAGTTTAGACTTTACTCTATAGGTCTTGCAGAAAAAAATATTGATTTTGCATTTGATACACATAATTCAAATGAAGATTTAGAAAATAAAACAGAAAAAGAATTATCTTTAGTGTCTTTAAAAGATGGAGATATAACTTTATCTTTGATTCCACAAGGATCAAGAAAGAGTGCGATTGGTAGAATAGTTATTGGTGCTATTCTTATTTATATTGGTGGTGCAATGGCAGAGGGTATTTTTGCAAGTATGGTTTATGGAGCAGGTGTTGCAGTGGTTGGAAGTGGTGTTTCTATGCTATTAGCTTCTGATCCTGATACAGATGTACCTACTTTAGAAACAAGTGATTATTTATACAGTGGAACAACCTCCAGATCAACAGAAGGAGATCCAGTTCCTTTACTTTATGGAGAGTTACGAGTACCTGGACGTCCTATTTCAGTATCAGTACGAACAGGAGCTCTTTCTACTGCTGGAGACAGGGCTCCAGGTATTATTGATACAAACAATAACTTAAATGTAACTACAAGAGCTGTCATTTCGACTACAGCACCTCGATAGGAAGATATAATGGCTGAAAATGAATATAATACTTTTGGAACAGTTGCAGCACGAGATCAGAACTTAGTTCCATCTCGATCTGATACACAGACTATTACTGTTACTGATGTAATCTCTGAAGGTCCTATTCAAGGACTGAAGCATGGAGAAGCTTCTATCTTTTTAAATGATAGAAGACTTCGACGAGTATCTGATGCACAAGAACTTCCATTATCTGAGGCTACAAGTTTAATCGGACCCTTTACTGATGAAGGAACAACTGCAGCTGTAGTTGGCTATGATTTAACACAGAATACAGATGTGCCAAATGAAAAAAGAATAATAGTTGTAAGAAATGCATTTAAACCTATGCAAGTAAAGTTTAATACAAATTTTACATTTCACTTTGACGAAGACCCTTCGGGCAATCTTACAGACGAAGAATATCATTTAGACTTTCAAGTAACTCCCTTCAATGCTGGATCAGGATTTTTAACAGCATTTAGAACTCAAATGGATACTTCAAATAGAGATTTTGGAGATTCTACTTTAACAAATGGACGATCATTACTTTGCAGACTAGTTCCAAATGCCACTGCCAGTAGTAATGCATCAAATATCTCTGGAACTTCAGTAACCAAACATCAAGCAGTTTTACGTTCACTACGAAATTTAGGATTAAATGAATATACTGGTCAAATTACTATTATCTCAGATAATAGTACAAGTGCACAAAGAATTTCTCTTGCTGTAGTTCCAAATATAATAGATGGTGCGGGCGGGGCTGGAGGAGCTATTTATGATGCCGCCGATCCTCACTTTTCAAGACTACCTGCTCCAGATGACTATGTATTTGATATAGAATTTGACTTAGTATTAGAAGTTAGTTCTTTTAATGCAGAAACAAATGTTATCACTTTTGGAGGGGCTGGTACTCAGTTTGCTGATGGATGGGAAGGAGATTATCTGCAAACAGGAGCACAACTTAATTTTTATGATTTAGGCACTGTACCAAACTATACTCTTGCTGCCACAGAAATAGAAGGAGAAATATCTGATCCTGATGACTCTATTTCTTCAGAATTTAGAACTGGTTTAAAAAATCAAACTCTTCTGTCTTCTGATTTTGGTCCTGGGGCTACTGCTTTAACTTCTAACCCTAACTTTGATATGGAGAAAGGTAATACTCTCTCGCTTATTGCAACAGCAACAGGTTCCGGACAGCTAGGTATCAGTTCTTCGCTTGTTTCAACAGTAGATGCTTTACGCATTGAATGGAAGTATAGAGGAGGTTTT
>MDTB01206298.1_pt1 | contig 12574 bp, 10 predicted proteins | sample 811161 | NCBI WGS metagenome assembly MDTB01 (sample SAMN05326650, study PRJNA326480) | marine metagenome | isolation source: seawater | place: Mediterranean Sea | collected 2009 | reverse complement strand
GATTGGAACGAGGGATATCGCATTATTGTGCGATTACGCCTGCTCCAATAAACCATAACAAGAGCATGATGATCATACCCACGGCAAGAGCGTTGAAGATCAGTGAAAACAAAATTCGGATGCCATCGTCTTTGGTTTGGTTGAAAGGATACAGTTTGCTGACTTCTTCCTTGCCACCCTTGATACCGAACAAAGGTCGGAAAAAGGATGCTCTCCTGGCGATTTCAAAACAAATCATGACCCCAATAAATACAATCGCTGTTCCAATGGCCATCGATGGGTAATACCCAAGCCCAATTATCGCTAGCAGGGCAATCGGGAGAAACGTTAGGTGCATGTGGACGATGTACGTTGGGTAGACCGCTTCGTTGAGATAAGCAAGCCATTTGCTGGGTCTGTTGAGAAGCTTCGAAGCCCAACTAAAGACAAAAAGACACCAGAACCATGCGTGAAAAGACTGTAGAACTGCGGCGATGGTTGGTTCAACTGCGAATGCATCATACCCCTCAAGCACCCAACCACCAGCGTAAATCTCGGGTGTTTCAAACATCTCATCACTCACAAACCAGAAAAAGGCCAACAAAGGCGTTAGGATAGTGACTGGGATTCTGATTTTATCAATTGCAGGAAAGTAATCTTCTTTGGCTGCAATCATCAGATATCCAAACAGGAAATAGATCATGTAACGTGGAAATTCCCACCACATCCCGACCTCTCCGAATTCCCAAGGCTTGAACAAAATGCCGTTGAGAGCGAGAATCAAGGGCGGTACAATCAGTAGGCCCATACCATAGCGAATTTTAAGCAACGAGCGGGTCGCTTGGACAATTTTTCCCTCAGGGTTGTTGCGTACATACGAGAACAGAGGTGTTAACAGAACGGAGTAAATCAAGAGGTTGTAAATGAACCAGAGGTGGCCATATATCATGCTGTCAGAGCCAGGAAAGAGTTCAAAGAATTGGAATGTTGTACCCAGAGGGTCAAAGATTCCCAAGAAGAGTATGTAGGTCCCAAACAACAGTGGAATCCCAAGACGAGAAAATCGCTCTTTGACGTAAACACCCCAAGTTCTTCTTCGAAAAGCAAAGCATGTGCCCATTCCTGAAATTACAAACAAGGCCGCTAATCGCCATTGATGCATTACGGTGATGATGAACATCAATGGGAGATTCAGCAATCCCATGAGATCGTTTCCAAATTCAAGCTCACCAAGGGAGAAAACAGCATAGTGAAACCAAATGAGCAAACCGAACAAGATGACTCTCAACCAGTCAATGTCGTGGCGCCTCATACCATTTCTTGTTCAATTTCTCTATTTAATTGCTCCCAACTTTTGTAGATCTGTATGGCTGAGTGCTTGGTTTCGAGCTTCCCCTAACTGAGTCCAGTAACAACTCGATATGGGATACCTAATACGAATCGTTAGTTTGTTAATATTGAAGTGTCTAGGATTTACATGATGCGTGGAGGGTTTGCAAGTTTTGCAATTCTCATTCTTCTCACGATTCCTTTAGCAGGCTGCACGCAGACGCCAATGGAACGTCAGGAAATTGAATCCGAAACGCTTGTGGAAGTTGAGAACCCGTGCTCGTTGCCATCTGCAGCGGTCCAGCAGTCCACGATCTACATTGATGTCGACGGAACTGAGCGGTTTTTCCGCCTAACGACTCCTCAAACCGATGCAGGTACTCGATTGCCTTTGCTCCTAGCGTTTCACGGTGGCGATGGAGATGAAGGCGATTTCCCACAGCAAGACCAGTTTGACGCTCTGGCAGGGCTCGAGGATTTCATCGTCGCTTACCCAATTGCTGACAGCGAGCGCACCGTTGCAGAAGGCGAATGGTATCTCAATTCCGCAGCCACCTCTCGAGAGGACAATGACTTCGCTGAAGCAATCGTCGATGAACTATCAAAAGTCTACTGCATCGATGATTCGAGATTGTATGCAACAGGATATTCGCTTGGATCAATGTATACCTACGAAATAGCGTGTCAGCTGAATCACCGCTTTGCGGCCGTAGCATCCTTTGCTGGAAGCATGCCAGTTGAGCCAGAAACCTGCAATATGCAAGGCCGAATGGCCGTTATGCACATTCATGGTAAACTCGACTACCTCATCGATTACAACAACGACTGGGACTGGAAGGATGGAGAGCATGAAGGCGTTGGTACCATGAGCAGCGTGCCTGGTATGATCGATTTCTGGGCAGAGAAATCCAATTGCCAAAACAGCTATTCAGAGTACCAGCTCGAAGTCGAACACATCGTTCACAATGAATGCAATGGCGACGTACGCATCGAACATTATGGCATGGAGTTTCACGAGCACACGTGGCCCGAACAAGTCGGAGGCACGTACACCTATGAGCTCATTTGGGAATTCTTGAATCAATTTTCAAACTGATCAGGAATAAGGTTGCCAATCGGTTCCATTCCACGCATGCATTCCTTGCATCAAACAAAGATAACAACACGGATTGATTTTTCAAACAGACACGGAGGCTTGGAATTCATGGCCCATCGTCCCATACGAGGTTGGATTCACTGAATTCGTCGATGAGAACTTGTCCCGAACTTGTATTCTGTACGATTCGAACATACAAATCGCAGCCTGAACTGCAATCCGTTTCCCATGCGTCTGCTCTACCAAAAGCAATGACAGAACCAGGATTAATCCGCTCACTACCGAACTGGGGTATGTAAGAGCAAACTCCGTCATATCCATCATAGAAGCACTCGGTTTCTGAACCACCATCGATTGTTATGTAAAACGCCATATCGGAGATTTCCAGGAGGTCCCACTTGGAGGTTTCAAGAGTTAAGAAGAAAGCTCCACGATTTGAATTATCTTGTTCAAAGGAAAAACTGTACTCATTCTTGAATTCATTATCGCACCAACTTGGAACATCGACTGAATTAACCATCGAATACCACGTATCCTGCGCATCCGCGTTCCAATTTTCTCCACTGAAGTCAAGTCGTCCTTTGCTGACCATTGCAACACAATTTTCATCTGAGTTCTCCGTCAAGTCGTACTCATATACCTCTCCGTCGCCGTAATCTTCCGTTAATACTCCTTCAAGAATATTCATGAACATGACACTACCATCAATCTTCATCTTCATGACGACTGTTGATTTTTCGTCATATGGGAACTCCTCGGAGGTCACTGTACGCTCGTAGGTGGCGGTAACCTCATCTCCTGATTTTGTCCACGTGGTATTAAATGGCCAGTACTGATAAGGATCATCCTGCCACCAAGACGAAGATACGATTGTTCCATTGCTGTTGAAACTCATAACATGACCAGTTTCGTCAACCCACTGTCCAACAAAATCCGCATCTCCTTCACCAAAGACGCCGAATGCGTACATAATCCCAACAGCACCAGCAATGACAAGTACGCCCGCCAATGCAACGGCAATAATTTTCTTTTTCTCCATTCCGCCAGTTCCAACGGATTCTGGCTTTGGTAATGCCCCGCCGACAAACGGCGGAGGTAAATCGCCAAGGGGTAACGGGGAAATTCCAGGAAGAGGCATCGGGACGGGGATTTCAGGGAGGGGTGGAGCAACAGCAGGAACAGTTGGATTAAAGTCTGGATAATACTGTAGCGTGTACTCTTTTGCTTGTTCGGTTGTATAACCTTGACCGAGGAGAGATTGGTAGTACTCCTCTGCTTGCATGTTTCCCAGTATTTCGTTTCGTATTTAGAATGCCCGATTTCCGATGTTGAGATAAATCAACGGTCAGTTAGGCCTTGATAGGAACTAGACAGGTTCAAAGAAGAGTATCGGTTGGTCTGTGCATGGTCAGTACGGAATGGCTCGAAGCAGAAGTGCTCAAAGCTGTGCCTGATGCGACAGTCGAAGTCATCGATTTGCACCGCAGTGGTGACCATTTTCATGTCCGAATCACCAGCCCATCCTTCGAGGGGATGCGCCCACTCCAGCGCCAGAAACAGGTTTTGAATCATATGAAACAATACATTCCACACCCAGTGCATGCCATCGATCTCAAGTGCATGACGCCGGAGCAAGAAGCCGTAACCGGCGACACAGCCTTTGACCCCCATGCTGGCGGTCAAGGCGTTCACATTCGACGTATTAACCGTCAAAAAGAGGAATAAACATGGATTGGACACCTGAAGAATTGCAAGCTATCGTTGATGAACACGCCTTGGTGTTGTTCATGAAAGGAACACCGGACCAAGCCCAGTGTGGCTTTTCGAATCGCGCTGCACAAGTTATGCAAGCGCTTGGTGAACCCTTTGCAGCCGTCAACATTCTTACCGACCCACGAGCTATTCCGAGCGTATGCACCTGGTCAGACTTCCCGACCATGCCACAAGTCTTCGTTCATGGTGAATTAATTGGTGGATCCGACATTGCTCTTGAAATGTTGAACGATGGTTCACTTCGAGAGATGTTTGATGCTGGGCGACAAGCCTGATCAAATCGGTTTACCAATTGCATGGGTTGTCCATCCCATGGACTTGAGATCTTCCAAATCAAGAACACGTCGGCCATCGTACAGGATTGGCGTACGCATATTGTTGAGCAAGGCACACCAATCGATTTCCAGACAAGCTTTGTGTGCAGTAACGAGGATGACCAAATCATATCCTTCGGCATCTGAGATATCTTCAACACGCACAACGCCTTCAGGATACAAAGCAGATTCAATATGAGGATCCCAAGCACCGACCTCGATGTTTTTGCCCATCAATGTTGCAGCCAAAGGTTCAGCTGGTGTTTCACGTGGGTCGCCAACTTCTGCTTTGTAGGACCAACCGAGAAGCAATATTTTTGCTTCACCAGCAGGAACACCTGCGCTCCAAAGCAAATCGGTAACAACGCCTGCAACATGACTCGGCATTGACCGATTCACTGCCCGAGCAGCAGTAATCAGGCCAGCAGGTACACCCACATCAGCAGCCCGTTGAATCATGTAATACGGATCGACAGGAATGCAGTGACCACCAACACCCACGCCCGGTGTGTAACGATGGAAATTCCACTTGGTTGCCGCAGCAGTGAGGACGTCTTCAACGTCGACATCCAATGCAGGGAAGATTCGTGCAAGCTCATTCACCAATGCAATATTGATGTCTCGCTGAACATTTTCAATAACTTTCGCAGCTTCTGCAACTTCGAGTTTGCCAACATATCGGACATCTTCTGATGTTAATTTGGAATACAATTCAACCAGCTTCTCTCCAACCTCAGGATTGGAACATCCAATAACACGTGCAACTTGCCGCACTCCGTGCGCAGGGTCACCTGGATTGAATCGTTCTGGGCAATAGGCAATTTCAACATCTTCTCCAATAATCAATCCTAATTCTTCGATGATTGGAAGCCATGTTTCAGTCGTGACGCCAGGATAAACTGTCGATTCAAGAACAACAATCGTGTTCGACCCCTTAGGAATTGCCTTAAAAACGGCTCTTCCAGCAGCTGCAACATAGGAAAGGTCGGGCTTCAGATCGTGCGTAACAGGAGTTGGAACGGTCACGAGCACAATATCACACTTCGGAACAGCTTCTGATGTGGAGGTTGTGATGTGCCAGCGTTCGGTGCCGGGCTTTGGGACGATGTCGTCCACGTCCGGGTCGCCTGTTGGGTTTTCTCCGGCCTTGACCATGTCAACGGTTCGCTGGGATACGTCAACGCCCCAGACATTGAAACCTGCATCATGGAAACCGATGGCAGTAGGCAGGCCGACATAACCCAATCCAATGATACCAACGGTTAAATTAGTAAACTCGGAAGAATTGCCTAACACAGCATCTAGAGTCATATATCCACGCTGAAGGCTCGGGTTCATCAACTCATTGGTGAGCCTGATAAAATCTTATTGGCTTATATCCGTTTCGGTTGGCAATACTCAATAACTTACCTTCATTGCCGTTGATATGGACGAAGGAAAAAGCCCCTCTTTCGGCTCATTGCATTCCAAAGAGTCCAGAGATGAGAAATATCGGAGAGAACTCGTTCGAATTCGTAAATCTTCGTCTTTTCGAATTGGAACCCACCTTGTCCGTTCTATTGAACAACCTTGGCGTTTCCCACTGCTTCTGTTTTCGTTCCCATGGCTTCTCATGTCAATTGTTCTTGAGCGACTTGGAAGAAAATCTCACCCAGTCGATGGCACGAAATCAATACAGTCTGGCGATTTAAGAAAATCAATAGTGATGTTTCCTACAAATGGAGTGGGTTTTGGCCATTTCACGCGAATGTTGGCACTTGCTCGAAGGGTTCGTAAGATCGACCCGGAAATTGAAATCATTTTCTTCACAACAATGCCAACACTCCACCTCTTGAAGCGCGAAGGTTTTGCAGCCTATCACATACCAGGACGAAAAAAATTTGACAACATGGATGCAGCAACTTGGAACATGCTCACTGAAGAAATGTTAGCGAATGTGTTTACAATACATCGACCCTCTCTCTTCATATTTGATGGAGCGTTTCCCTATCGTGGGATGCTCAACGCAATTCAAACTGATACGGGAATGAAAAAAATATGGATACGTCGCGGAACATTCCGTAAAGGTGGGACAAAAATTCCTGTTGACAGTATCAATCACTTTCAATTCATCATAAATCCGAAGGATAGTGTTAGCGAAACCTACGATGATGACGATGTGATGGATTTCAAACCCGCGATTATTCGTAGCGACCCAATAATTTATCTCGATGAGATTGAATTAAGGCCTCGAAATGATCTTCGTGATAGGCTAGGAATTCCTCATGAAGCAGTAGTGGTTTATGTTCAACTGGGTGCCGGCCAAATTAATGATATCCAGTCAGATATCAGCACGTGCTTGAAGATTCTTGAACAGTATGAGAATGCTTATGTCGTACTTGGTGAGTCCTTAATCGGTGGTCGAATCCCTTCCATAGGTGGTCGGGTTCGAATAATTTCAGAATATCCGAATTCTCTTGATTTTCGCGCGTTTGACTTCACCATAATGGCAGCAGGGTACAATTCATACCACGAAGCAATACGATTTTCTTTGCCAACTCTCTGTATTCCAAATATGAACACTGGAATGGATGATCAACTGGCTCGAGCAGAGGTCGCAGAAAAAGCAGGGGCAATGATTGTTTTACGTGAAGTGAGCGAGGATAAAGTCGCTGTAGCCATTGACAGATTGATGGATCCTGAAGTGAGAAGGCTCATGATAGAACGCTGCGAAAGTTTGCACCGGCCAAACGGAGCCAATCAACTCGCCAAATGGTTGGTTAACGCGATTTGAGGCTTCTATTCATTTTTTCAACCAATAAGTTAGACTTTTGAACAGTACTTGGCGAATCGATAAGCTCGAGCATGCTCCAAGAGGTAAGTTTAGATTCATCTCCTTTGTCCATCTCAGGAAGATATTTGAGGATTTTTTCGCGGATGGTCGAACGGTATTTTTCAGGAATGAGTTCAATTGAAGGCGAATACCATTTCCCAAGCCAGGTCAAATCATTCTCGGTTCCCTCGACTCTGTCTTTTAAGAGAGAAAAGAGAATATGGTTTGAATTCAATCGATGAGTGGACCACGTCAATATGTTTTCATGTTTTATTGGGATCTGACTTAAGAACCTACATGCTTCTCTGTTGTTAAAAATTTCATCGAGATATGCTGAGTCAAGTTGATTATCAAGAATTGCATTGTCTAACAACTGCTTTCGAAAGCATTTCCAACAATTCAAGCAAGGTTTTTTCCAAGTACCACGCATACACGATTGCGCTACAAAGCCGATAGGTGCCTCATTACAGATGATCGAAGTTCCAACTTCACTGATACCTGCAACTGGCAAAATGAATGGTAAACCCGCTGCTCGAAACAATCCACCCCAGTGGGTATAGTGATGGCCATGTGGATAATCTCGGTATAGCCTATGGCCAGTTCCATATGTCGATTCCATTATTGTGCCAAATCCAATACAATCGAGATTGAGGTATTCTGCCATTAGCACTGCTGGAACTGAATTCGCTACATCTACCGGAAAACCCACTGGCGAACGAACATATTCTAAATCACAAGTTACAATGTGCATATCATAACCTAATCGCTTAACTTCTTGACACGATTTAAGTGCGGCGTCCTTGTCATACAATGATTTCTCACGAAGTGGGCGGTCCATGAAAGTCGGAGCGGTATTTGGCGGCATCAACCCCAATGCAGCGGTTGAGTCAACTCCTCCACTAAACGCGAGCCCAGGTCGCGCATTTTTCCCTGGACTCCAAGGTCTTAATGAATCATCTACCGGGCCAATTTTGTAACGCGATGCACTTTGATTGTGTTGATCTCCAAATCTTTTGCTTACTGGTTTTGGAAAAGTTAATGATTTCCCAACAAAGGGATGGGTAATCATCATGATACAGAGCGCTAAGTGATCTGGGTGGATTGTATCAGGATCAATTTGATTTGGTAAATGAATTTCGGTTGTTCTGGAACCAAGACTTACCTTTTCAGTAGGTTGGAGTATGTCCTGTTCCTCCGGTTCCAGAATAAAAAGGCACAACCCTGGAGATTGTTCCAATCTTACCTTCATTCAATCACCGCATAGAGAATTCCAGTACCAACTCATGGCTTCTTGAAGTCCTTGTTGGAAATCGTACCGTGGACTGTATTCTAGATGAGAAATGGCTTTATCGATATTTGCTATTGAATGGCGAATATCACCTGGCCGCTCATCAACATATGTGGGTTCAACTGAGAGGAGGGAGGGATCGAATTTCGAGAGAAGAGTACGTATCGACAAAAAGAGCTCATTAATCGAAATTCGGCTTCCGCATGCAACATTATAAATCCCACCAAAAGCATCTGTATTCGAAGTCGATAAAGCGTTCAAATTCATCTGAACAACATTATCGATATAGGTAAAATCACGCGTTTGCTCACCGTCTCCAAATACAACCGGGGATTCAAGTTGAAGAAGAGATTCAACAAACTTAGGTATGACTGCAGCATACTGTCCATCGGGATCTTGACGACGGCCAAATACATTGAAATAACGTAATCCAATTGTTTCCATTCCATGAATTTGGTGAAAAACTTGGGCGTAAGATTCATTCACCATTTTGGTGACTGCGTATGGGGAAAGGGGTGTTCCTGTACTGTGTTCAATTTTTGGAATAGTTGCATCACTCCCATACACAGATGAACTCGAGGCAAAAACAAAACGCTGAATTCCTGCTTCTTGAGCAGCAATAAGTACGTTTAGATTCCCAGAGATGTTTATTGCATTTGTCGTCTTTGGGTCTTCAACTGAACGAGGTACTGAGCCGAGGGCTGCTTGGTGGCAGACATGCGTACAACCAGTGATCGCAGATTGACATGTTTCCAAATCTCGTATATCTCCTTCGATAAACTTGAATTTCTCATTATCAAGTAAATGTTCAATGTTCTCTTTCCGACCTGTTAAGAAATTATCGAGACAAACAACCTCAGAGCCTGCTTCAATCAAAGCATCACAGATGTTTGAGCCAATGAATCCTGCTCCCCCTGTCACGAGAATGCGAGATTTCGAGAACATATCTCCCATGGATTAACGTGGAGCATGTAGGTTATGAGTCCATCCCCTCAGACTCAATAAGTAGTATTGATTCGGAATAATCAGGGAGAAAAATGTGCGGCATTTTAGCAACCAATCGAGAGATTGTTGATTTGCCACACATTATTGAATTCTTAAAATTCAGAGGACCCGATCAAACGAATCACGTGGAAGTTAAAGATACCCATTTTGTTCACACCCTCCTTTCTATGACCGGCCCTCCTACTTTGCAACCATTCGTTTCCAAAGATGAAAACCGAGTAGCGATTTTTAACGGAGAAATCTACAATTATCTTGACTTTGGAGATTTTCAATCTGATGGAGAGTGTTTATTGCCGCTGTATGAAAAATATGGAATGGATTTTGTTTCGAGATTGGATGGCGAGTATGCATTAGCAATCGTTGATTTTGAAAAAGATATTCTGTTGTTTTCAACAGATGTTTTCTCGATTAAACCCTTGTGGTTTGCCAAAGAAGGTTCGGATTGGGGACTTTCTTCATACGAATCTTGTTTATTGCGTTTAGGATTTGAATCTCCTTTTCAAATCGAAGCAAATTCAACATACAAACTCCAGTTGTCAACGTTGGAAAAGAGAAGTAGAAAAGATGTTTATACCTTCGAACTGAATCAACACAAGGAAGACTTTGAAGATTGGAATAAGGCGTTTACTAGTTCAATCGCAAAACGTACTCAAAATATCAAGCATGGAGTATTCATTGGACTTTCCTCTGGTTATGACAGTGGAGCGATTGCTTGTGAATTGGAAAAACAAAACGTTGATTTTACAGCCTACACAATTGTTGGTTCTGAAAAGGAAGAAACCATCACTGCTCGAATTCAACGAACAACTGACCCTCGACTCATGGATCTGAGTATTTCAGAATTTAAGGCTGCTCGTAATTATCTTAAATCGAGGTGCGAAGAATACTTTCTAAGAATTGACAATGGTGAATCAGACTGGCTGGATGATGTAAAAAATGAACATGATTCCTTGGCCAAGAAATTACAACTTCCGTTGAAACTGCTCACCGAGGATCTCGGGTGGTATACTGAAAAATCTTGGTTTATCGATTGTGACGAAGTGAAGCGTTTGAGGAATTATCGAGACACTTTGGTCAATCGAATGAAGAGTTTGGAACAAAAAATTGAATTCAGAAAAACAGGCCAAATGCTTACTGATGATAATGGAGCTATCGGAATGTCTCATATCTGTGCGAAAGGCAAAGCTGAGGGTCAATTGATATACCTTTCAGGCAGCGGTGCTGATGAAATTTTTAGTGATTATGGATTTGAAGGTATCAAACATTTCCGGCACAGTACGATTGGTGGATTATTCCCTGAAGATTTAGATACTGTATTTCCTTGGAAAAATTTCTTTGATAATACACAAAGAGCATATCTGATGAAGGAAGAGTATGTTTCTGGATCACACGGCATAGAAGGCCGATATCCATTCTTAGATACTCAAGTTGTTCAAGAGTTCTTGTGGCTAAAGCCTGAATTGAAAAATAAATTTTACAAATCTGTGTTGCATAACTATATGGAAGAAAATGATTATCCATTTGATGTTTCACAAAAAGTAGGGTTTAATTGCGGATTCTCCCGCAGTGGTGACGGAGAATATGTAGAGAAAAAATCCTCGCATAGGGTCGTTGGTGAGACTCAGGATCAAACTTTAGTCGTAAAAATGGAACTCGAAATGAGTCGTACCGAAAAAAGAAGAAATCGTCATTCAATCTAAACTTCGAGTGATTTATCATAAATCTCAAGCAGCTTTTTCGACATATTTTCAGGGCTGAATTTGTTTTGAGCGTGTGTTACTGATAGATTTGATGCATTTTCAAGCCATTTTTCATCTGATAAACATGAACGGATTCTGTCTGCTATCGATTTCGAATTATCCTCAACAACATACCCAGTTTCACCGGGAACAATGGTATCGCTGGCCCCTCCTGCATCAGTTGTAACAACCGGCACACCAAAGGCTTGAGCTTCAATGAGAACGTTTGGCAATCCTTCTATGGACGAGGTAAGAAGAAACAAATCAAAAGTATCGAGCCAAGCTTTCACAAAACGGGTTTCACCAACCAAATGAATCCGCTTCTCCATCCCCAGTTCCCTGATGAGAGATCTCATTTCAGGCTCTAAAGCTCCGCCCCCCACTATGATTCCGTGGAGTTTGGAATCATTTTGAAGAACTTTATACATTGATGCGATCCACAACGAAGGGCGTTTTTCCCGGACCAAGCGAAACACTCCGCCGACTATAGTGGAATTTTTATCAATTCCAAACTCGAAAAGTTTGTCCTCAACATCTAAATCTTGAGATGAATCAACAAACTCTTCAAAATCTATTCCATTGTGAATGGTTGAAAATGTTTGTTCAGGAACCTCTAACCAATTTGCATAACTTAATTTACCAGCATTACTGTTGTGGGAGAGTACAATATTTGGTTCTTGCAAAATGTATTTGTATGAATTTTTCAAGTACATTCTATTCCTGATGTGCGCCATCGTTTTTCCATCAGGTCTCAATGATCTTGCGAATAATACGATTCCAGGAACTCCTGCCATTCGTGCAGCGATTGCAATCTCAATATTGGTTTGGTCTTGCCATGCGTGTACAATGTCAGGCTTGATTTTACGGATAGCAGAGAAATAACTTCGTATAGAATGTTGCATAGTTTTGGGCAGTAATAAAAAAGCCTCACCAAAGATAGTATCATTGTCTAATTTTCCAAAAGATTTTACCCATTCTTCCTCATTAATATTTTCGAATACATTCACATTTAGTTTGCTGATTTCTGACAGGTAACTAGATTCTGGTTTATTCGAACCTTTATACCTACAAAGGAGCGTTAACTCAGAAAAATTGTTGGATTTGTCTAATTCTTTTAAACAGGTCAATACCTGTCTCTCCGCCCCACCTCTTCCTAAAGTTGAAGAAACCATAACTAATTTTTTCTTTGATTTGCGAGGTTGATATTTGGGAACCTTTTGAGCCAACGAAAAAATCTTT
>MDTB01135100.1_pt1 | contig 12574 bp, 13 predicted proteins | sample 811161 | NCBI WGS metagenome assembly MDTB01 (sample SAMN05326650, study PRJNA326480) | marine metagenome | isolation source: seawater | place: Mediterranean Sea | collected 2009 | reverse complement strand
ATCAAACCAATTATAATTCCTATGATTGAAAATAATGAAGCACTAAACAATTTAGATGAAATTGTAAAATTAAAAAAATTATATGATGGAATATTTATTGGACCAGTTGATTTATCTTTATCTATAGGAGATAACTTGAAATTTTCAAATAAGCATAAATTAGCTGTTTCAAAAATTAAGAGTATTTGTAAAAAAAATTCGATACCAGTTGGATTACATATTATTAAAGGAGATAAAAAAGAGCTTAGAAGAAATTTTAGTAAAGGATTTAATTTTCTTGCTTATTTAACTGATACTGTTGTTTTACAAAATTATTAGTTATTATGTCTAATGTACCAGTCTTAATTTTAGCTTACAATAGACCTCATTATTCTAACAAACTAGTTTGTGCATTAAGAAATATTAAACCAAAAAAAATTTATATTTCATGTGATGGACCAAAACAAAATCAACTTGATAAAAATAAATGTAAAGAGACACAGAGGATTTTTAATGAAATTGATTGGAATTGTTTTATTAAAAAAAGAATTAATAAAAAAAATTACGGTTGTAAAATAGCAATTTCAAATGGAATCAATTGGTTTTTTAAACATGAGAAAGAAGGTATTATTCTTGAAGACGATTGTATTCCAACAAAATATTTCTTTTTTTTCTGTAAAAAAATGTTGATTAAATATAAAAATAATAAAAATATACATTGTATTGGAGGAGTAAATTTTTTTAATAAGAAAATAAAAGAATCTTATTATTTTTCAAAGTATAATCATTGTTGGGGTTGGGCCACATGGAGAAACTCTTGGAAATATAATGATGTTAACATAAAATTCTGGCCAAAATTTAAATATACTAGAAATTGGCAAAATTTTCATAAAACTAATCTAGAAAAAAATTATTGGACAAAAATATTTGATAATACTTTTAAAAACAAGATTGATAGTTGGGCTTATCCTTGGACAATATCATTATGGAAAATAAGTGGCTTAACAGTAACACCAGCATTTAATTTAGTTAAAAATATAGGAGTGGGTAGCGACAGTACACACAGTTTATTTAGACAAAAAGATTATTTTGTGAAAAAAATTAATAATAAAAGAATTATTCACCCAAAAAAAATTAAAATAAATTGTTTAGCTGATGAATTTGTATTCAAAAATCACTTTAAGGGAAAAAATTATCTTTATCCTTGGAGATTTATTTATTTGTTTAAAATTTTTTTAACTAATCCTTTTACCTTTTTAAAAAAAACAATAAAAAACATATTATGATTGCAATATTACCCTTAAGAAAAAATAGCAAAAGACTTTTAAATAAAAACATAAAGAAAATTAATCGCAAGCCTCTTTATACTTATATAATAGACACGCTTTTAAGATCTAAGGAAATTAAGCAGATTATAATTACTACAGATTATAACTTAAAAATAAACAATAAAAAAATAGTATTAATTAAAAGGCCAAAAAATTTAAGAGGAAATTGCAGTATGAATTTAGTTATTAAAGATGTCTTAGAAAAAATCAGCGAAGAAAACTTTATTCAAACACATGCAACCAGTCCTTTATTGAAAGAGGGGACTATAGATAAAGCTATTAGATATTTTAAATCCCAAAAGAGGCACGACTCTTTAATCTCAGTTACGGAAGTAAAAAAAAGATTTTGGAACAATAAATCTAAACCTCTTAATCACAAAATAAATCAATCACCAATAACACAGATTTTAAAGCCTATATATGAAGAGAACTCTGGTTTCTACATTTTTTCAAGACAGAGTTTTTTAAAGAAAAAAAATAGAATAGGAGACAAGCCTAAATTATATAGGATAAATAAAATTGAGGGAATGGATATAGATGATAAATATGAGTTTGATCTTATTAAAAAAATTTTAGAAAGATGAATATAATTAAATTTTATGATAATTTTTTAAATAAAATAATTTCATTATCAAAAAAAAAGAAAAAAGTAAAAGACAACAGATTTTTTTTTAAATGAAATTATATTACATTATTCAAAGTTATCTGAAGATACCTATTCCAGTATATCTTAAAAAAATTTTTAAAAAATATTATGGAAAGAATCAGTTAGATAAACAAATTAAGACTTATATGAATTATAAGAATGGTTTTTATGTTGAAATAGGAGCATATGATGGTGTGACCCAATCCAATACATTATATTTTGAAAAAAATAATAATTGGAAAGGTATTTTAATTGAACCATCAAAAGAAAAATTTAAAAAATGTGTAAAGTATAGATCAAAAAAAAATAAATTTTTTAATAATGCATGTGTATCATTTTCATTTAAAGATAAAAAATTAGAGTTAACTTATTCAGGTCTCAAAACATTTTCAAAAAAATTTCTTAGTGATAAGTTGCAAAAAGAATATAGACAGCTTCCTGAAATTTTTATAGGTGAGAAAGTACACAATTATAAAATTTTAGCCAAACCTATGAATTCAATTTTGATAAAATCAAAAGCCCCAAAGTTAATGGATTTATTAAGTTTAGACACTGAGGGATCAGAATTAGAAATTTTAGGGGGTATAAATTTCAATATATTTAATTTTAGATATATACTTGTTGAAACAAATTATTTTAATAAAGTAAAAAAATTTTTAAAAGACAAAAATTATAAATTTATAAAAAAATTTAATGAAAATGATTATTTTTTTAAATTATATAAAAAATGATTTTAATAAAATATATATATTATTTTTTCGAAGTTATAATCTTATCTTTTTTAAATTTTAAAACTAAAAATTTTTTAATAATATCACCACGATATGTATCAATTTTTATTAAAAAAGTTTTTATTTTTGATCTAAAAAAAAAAAAATTTTTTACTCAAAAAGTAAGGAATTATTTTGATATTAATACAGTCTTTCAAGTTTTCGGATATGAAGAATATAATTTAAAAATAATACATGGTTGGAAAAAGAATATTTTAAATTTTTATAGAAAAAATAATATGGATTTATTGATAGTTGACTGTGGATCTAACATAGGTTCTACATCAAGATATTTTTTAGAATTATTTCCTAGTTCAAAAATAATATCAATTGAACCAGATACTCAAAATTTTAATTTAGCAAAAAAGAATTCTAATTCTGAAAATATTTTAGTATTAAAAAATGCTGTTGCATCAAGTAATTTAAACTTTGATATTAAAAATCAATTAGACCCTCGTGCTCATAAAATTAGAATTAATAAAAAAAATAAAATCAATAAAGCAATTACAATTCCACAGTTATTGAAAAAATATAGAAAATTAAAGCCATTTATAATAAAAATAGATATAGAAGGTTTTGAAGACAATCTTTTTAAAAAGAATACTAAGTGGATGGATGATTTTAAAATTATTATAATTGAAATTCACGACTGGATGATCCCAAAAAAATCAATTTCAAATAATCTAATCAAATCTCTTGCCATAATTTCAAAAAAAAATAAAAGAGATTTAATTATTTTGGGTGAAAATTTAGTTTCTATTAGAATTAATTAAATGAAAATTATTATTACAGGAGGCCTTGGTTATATTGGAAGTAATATAGCTGTTAAATTAATAAAAAAAAACCATAAAATTTTAATAATTGATAACTTTGCTAATAGTAAAAAATCTACAATAAAAAAAATATCAATGATAACAAAGAAATCTTTTTTATTCAAAAATGAAGATTGTAAAAATAAAAATGAAATTTTTTTCATTTTTGAAAAATTTAGACCCGATTTAGTGATTCACCTCGCTGGTCTCAAATCAGTTGCTGAATCAATTAAATATCCAAAAAAATATTATAACGAAAATTTAGATAGTACTTATGTAATTGTTGATGCAATGTTGAAATTCAATATTTCAAAGTTAATCTTTAGTTCAAGCGCTACTGTTTATGGAAAGCCCAAATATCTGCCAGTTGATGAAAAGCATACTACAATCCCAACTAATCCTTACGGAAGAAGCAAACTTTTAATTGAAAAATATTTGAAAAAAGTATCTAGTAAAAATAAAAATTTATCGATCGTTTCCCTAAGATATTTTAATCCAGTTGGCACAGATAAATCAGGTATACTTAGAGACGATCCAAAAAAACCAAACAACCTATTTCCTAAAATTATGCAAGTAATTAAAGGAAAGCCTAGGACTTTACCTGTTTATGGACAAAACTATAAAACACAAGATGGAACAGCAATTCGTGATTATATTCATATAAAAGATTTATCTGATGCTCATATTGCATCAATTAAATTTTTGAATAAGTTGAAGGGATTTAATATATTCAATGTAGGCACAGGAAAAGGTTTATCTGTACTAGAGATAATTAAAAAATTTGAAAAAGTAAATCACTTAAAAATAAAAATTAATTTTAAAAAAAAAAGACCTGGAGACGTACCAGTAATTTTTTCTTGTGTAAAAAAAATACAAAAAATAATTGGTTGGAAACACATGTATAGTGTTAAACATATGTGTAAAATTAAGAATAAATGAAAAAAAATTTTTTAAATGATTTTTATACTCTCTTAGGTTTTTTAGAAAAAAAAAGTAAAATTCAAATTTATTTTTCTATTTTTCTTATGATAATAGCTTCAATGTTAGAAGTAATAAGTATAGGTTCTTTGATACCATTTGTAACTGTTATATTTTCTCCCGAAAAATTAATGGATATTAAATTTTTTAACAATCTTTTGGATACAAAAATTTTATATAATGATAATTTTCAATTATTATTTACTTTATTATTTATATTTTTAGTTACAATCTCAAACTTGTTTAGAGTTTTCGTATTGAATAAAATTATTAAACTTTCTAAAACAATTCCGATAAATATATCTTCGAAAATTTATAAAAAACTTATACAAACAGATTATAACACTTTTAAAAAAAAAAATTCTGCTGAATTTATTTCAATAGTTACAGATAAGATGGACTCTATTTCTGGAGTTTTTTTTAATTTTTTAAGTGCTTTTACATCAATAATAATAATTATAGGAATTCTAATTTTACTTATAATTGTTGATACAAAAATTTCATTATTAATAATATTAATAGTAGCAGTTTTATATTTTTTTATAGCCTTTTTTGTGAAGAAAAAATTAGAGTCAAATAGTAAAATTTTATCTAAATCAAGTTTCGCCAGAATAAAACATGTGAAAGAAACTTATGGGACTATTAAACAACTAATTTTATTTAACTCGGAAAATATTTTTTTAGAAATATTCAATAAACAAGATAAAAATTACAGAATCGCTCAATATAAAAGTCAGTTTATAATGACATCACCTAGATTTTTAGTTGAAACTATCGGAATTGTATCACTATCACTAATAATTTATTTCTTAAGTACAAATTTAGATTATGAGCCTATTGCAATTATATCTTTGATAGCAGTTTTAGCATTTTCTGCCCAAAGAGTATTGCCTCAAATAAATACAATTTATATAAGCTTTACATCATTATTAAATTACTCTGAGTTTATTAAAGAAATCAATTTAATTTTAAATGAAATTAGAAATGAAAATGTTTCTCAACATAAAAAAGAAATTAGTGATAAAGATCTAAAATTTAACAATCTAATTAAACTGAAGAAGATAAGTTTTAAGTATGATAGAAATAATTTTGAAGTAATAAAATCTTTAGATTTTGAGATAAAGAAAGGTTCATCGGTAGCGATAATTGGAAAAACTGGATCTGGTAAAACCACTTTATTAGATATAATCATGGGGTTACTTATTCCACTGGAGGGAAATCTGGAAGTAGATAACCATAAAATTACTGATCAAAATGTAAAAAATTGGCAAAATAAAATTTCACATGTTCCTCAAGAAACGTTTTTGTTTGATAATTCAATTAAAAACAACATTATTTTTAATTTTGAAAATGAAAAAATTGATTTAAGTAAGGTTATTGAAGCTGCTAAGTTGGCTGAAATACATGACTTTATTGAAACACTTCCAGATAAATATGAAACTATAGTTGGAGAGGACGGAGTATTTTTATCTGGCGGCCAAAGACAGAGAATTGGTATAGCTAGAGCATTATTTAAAAATAGAGAAATTTTAACACTTGATGAAGCTACAAATGCACTAGATACGCTCACAGAAAAGAGAATATTAAATAATTTGAGTAAAAAAAATATTACCATTATACAAATTACACATAAAATAAATGCAGTTGAAAACTATGATGATGTAATTGAGTTATAAATATTTTTTATAATATGTTTTCAAATAAAAAAATACTTTTAGTAGGTTCAAAAGAAGAATTTACATTAGAAAAAATGTATTTTAGAGCATTTAAAAAAATTGGTCTTAAGGTAACTTTATATCATTCAAATAATTCAGTCAAAAGTATGATTGGTAAATTTTTTGAGAAACACTTATCATTTTTATATAATTTTTATGTTCGAAAAAAATTTGTAAATTTCTTTTTTAAAAAACAAAACAAATATGATTTAGTTATTATATTTAAAGGACTTTTTTTAAATAAAGAAATAATTAAAAAAATAAAAGAGACAAACATAAAAATAGTAAATATTTTTCCAGATGATCCGTTAAACACTAAAATAAAAAATATATCAAATAAAAATTTAGTAGATTGTATTGAGGATTATGATTTATTTTGTTTATGGTCTCAGAAAATAATAAAAAAAATTCAAAAGTTAAAACCAAATAGTCATCTATATTATTTACCGTTTGGTTATGACGAATTTATTCATAAAAAAAGTTCTAAAAAAAAAAAATATATTAATACTATTAATTTCTTTGGCTCTTATGATCATACGAGATTAGATTTTTTAAAAAAGATCAAAAATAATAATCTTATTATATTTGGAAACAATTGGGGGAACCATATAAAAAATGAAGGTAATTACATATTTGGTAAAAAATTATGTTCTATAATTTCATCATCTTTAATTTCAATAAATTTACTACGAGACCAAAATGAAACCTCACATAATATGAGAACATTTGAAGTACCAGCAATGGGTGGATTATTATTGACTAAGAGATCTATCGAACAAAATAAATTTTTTCCAGAAAATAAAGCTTCACTCATGTATGAAAATAAAAGAGAGTTTGTAAAGAAGATAAATTTTATTTTAAAAAATAGGAATAAAATGGTTAAAATAAGAAAGTTATCCTATAAGTTATCAAAAAAACATAGTTACACTAACAGAGCAAGAAATATTTTAAAAAGACTTAATGTTCAATAGTTTTCATGAAAAATTTAAATCAATAAATTTAAAAGTAATATTTTTATTTCTAACATTTTTCCTAGCACTATTTTATATAATATTTAATGATTATGAAGGACACAACTCCAATTATAAATTAATAGTTTTAATCATATTTTTTTTAAATTTCTGTCCTTTTATTTATTTTTTTTTAAAAACAGATGAGCAAAATATCATTCCTATTTTTTACATAACTTTAATATATTTTTTTTTCTCTTATACTTTTTTTTATTTATTTGATTTATGGAATGTTTTTGGACAAACTATCTCAGGGGCTATTGGTAAGACAGGTGGAACTAATTATGCAGATGTTTATAAATCCTTAGAAATTTTTCTAATTGGTTTATCAGCTTTAAATTTAGGATTTTTTTCAGTTGCATTTTTTTTCAAAAAAAAAAGATCTGGATTTGAAATTTTAAAAATTAAAAGTAATCAAGAGGTCTTGATGATTACTATTGTTATTAACATAATTACATTTTTACTATTTTATGTTTTAAATATACAAAATTCATTTTCATCAATATCGCAAATTAAATATCCTCTAACCTACTTATCAATAGCATTAAATATTTTTATAATTACTAAAACTAGAATAAATAAATTTGGTAAATTAATTTTCATTTTACCTATCATCATAATTTTTTATATTGAAATTTTAAGTGGATCATATGCCTTCCCGTTTACTATTCTGATATTTGTATATGTATTTTATTTTTATTTAACAAGGAAAATTATATTTATTCCAATAATTCTTACAATTTTCATTTTTTTATTTTTACATACTTATAAATTCGAATTCAGGTCTAAAACTTGGAATTTTGATCACCCAACAAATAATTTATTATATAAATCAAAGTCTTTAGTAAATTCATTTAAAGAAACAAATGAAATTTTTTTTTGCCAAAAGTATTTCCGATAAATTAAATTTTTTAAAAAATAGAAATTTGTTGAGGATATTTCATAGTACTGAGTCATTGATAATTGTTACAAAACAAACACCAAATCCGATACCATATTGGAAGGGTGAAACTTATAAAATTTTACTTATCAAAATTATACCAAGAGTTTTTTGGTCAAATAAACCATCAGATCGATTAGGTAATGAATTTGGCCATAGATATAATATTTTGTATGATGGAAATTTAAAAAATAATAAAAAAAAAGATATTGGTACTTCATGGAATATGCCTGTATTAAATGAATTCTATGTGAACTTTGGAGATATTGGGACTTTTTTAGGAATGCTCATGTGGGGGATAGTGTTAAGATTATTTGTAACTTATTTTTCAACAAAAAATCATGATAATTATGAATTTATAATTGGATTTACTGCTTTGTTTCCTTTATTTTTTCTAGAATCACACCTATCGATTGTGCTCGGTTCAATTTTACAAACTATAATTTTTTTATTTTTAATTATTTTTACCCTTAAATTAATAATAAAAAAAACAAATCAATTTATATTGAATGAAAAAAAAAATAATTAATTTATTTTTTCGTAAACCTTTGTATGGAAAAAATTATAGTATTGAAAATTTTTACAGAGGATTAATAAAAAATTATAAAAGTAAAAATATAATAATAAAAATTAAAGTTTGTCCCAAAGTAAGTAATGGTTTTTTTAATAGATTAATTTTAATTTTTTGGGCATTTAAAAATCAAGCAGATGTCAATCATGTTTGTGGAGATATTAATTTTATTTCTCTATTGATGAGTAAAAAAAAAACAATTAACACTATTTTAGACCTGTATTCTTTAAAAAGATTATCTGGAATTAAAAAATTCATTTACTATCTGTTTTGGGTAAAACTACCAATTTATAAAAGTTCTAAAATAATTGCAATTTCAAATAAGACAAAAAAAGAAATTTTGATTAATACAAATGTTAATAAAAAAAAAAATTTCAGTTATAGATGTTTGTGCTCAAAATATTTTCAAAAAAAATAAAAAAAAATTTATTAAAAAAAATCCTAAAATACTAATTATAGGCACTGATGAAAATAAAAATTTAACTAATATTTTTAATTCCGTTAAAAATATTAAATGTGAATTATCTATAATAGGAATTTTATCAAAAGATAATATTTATGCTTTAAATGAATTGAATATAAATTATAAAAATTTTATTAATTTAAAAAACAAAGAAATAATTAAACAATATAATGAATGTGATATACTCCTTTTTCCAAGTAAGTATGAAGGTTTTGGCGTACCAATTCTTGAAGCACAGTCAGTTGGAAGAATAGTTGTAACAAGTAAATTAGAACCCATGCAATCAGTAGGGGGTAATGGAGCTTTATATGTTAATCCAAATAGCGTTAAAAATATTAGAGAGGGTATTTTAAAAGTTATTAATAGCAGTCACATTAGAAATGATATAATTTCAAATGGTTTTAAAAATATTAAAAGATTTGATAAAAATAAAATTCTTCAAGATTATTTGAGTTGTTATAAGGAAGTTTTAAAAAATTATTAAATAATATTTATGAGAATAGGACTGGTAGTAGGTGGAAAATTTCATGCATTTAATTTAGCAGAACAGTTAAATAATGAAGGTTGTTTGAAAACTATAGTTACATCTTATCCCAAATCATATCTTATAAAACATGGAATAAAAAAAAACATAATTAAAAGTTTAGTCTCAAAAGAAATATTTTTAAAATTTTTTAATCAAATTAAATATATGAAAAGTTTTTTTGATTACGAATACTTTTTATGTAACTATTTTGATAATTTGGCATCTAAATTAATTAAATATGACGAACTAGATATATTAGTTGGATGGTCAGGATTTAGTAAAAAATGTTTTTTGAAAGCAACTAAGCACAAGTGTATAAAAATTTTAGAGAGAGGTTCATCACATATAAAATTTCAAGAAGAAATATTAAAAAATGAGTATTTAAAACTAAATATTGAATCTTCGTTACCTAGTAAAAAAATGATTCAAAAAGAGTTGGAAGAATATCGATTAGCTGATTTCATATCAGTGCCAAGTGATTTTGTTAAGCAAAGTTTTATTAAATATGGAGTTTCAGAGAGCAAGATTATTAAAATTCCTTATGGTGTTGATTTAAAAGAATTTGAAATAATTAACAATAAGAAAAAAAAAAAATTTACAATTATTTCTACAGGCACAATTTCTGTTCGAAAAGGCTCACACTATTTGATTGAAACATTTCTAGAACTATCTCTTACTGACGCAGAACTAATATTTGTTGGACCAATTGATTATGAATTTAAGGATTGGTTAAAAAGCAAAGGTCATTTAGAAAATATAAAATTTATAAAGAAAACAAAACAAAGCGATTTAAAGTATTTTTATAATAGTTCAAATTTATTTGTCCAATGTTCTATCGAGGAAGGGCTTTCCATGGTTCTAGCCCAAGCCATGGCATGTGGAATTCCCGTTATATGTACTGAAAATTCAGGGGGGGCAGAGATAATTAACAATGGGGAAGAGGGCTACATAATACCAATCAGAAATAAAGAAATTTTAAAAAAAAAAATTCTTGAACTATACAATGATAGAAAAAAATTAGGGCAAATGAGTGATAAAGCTTATAAAAGTGCATCAAAGAATTTATCATGGGAATTATATGGGAAAAAAATGATAGAAACTTATAAAAGTATTATTAGAAAAAAATCTTAATGAAAAAAATTTTATTTATAACAGAACATTATTATGAGGAATTAGGAGGATCATATGAAGCTTTTGGGTCTACCTCATATCGATTAAATATAAAAAATATCAAAGTAAAAAATATTTCATTTAACAATGGTGAAACAAAAAAAAAAATTAATATTACTAAGGTGCTGAAAAATCATGATATTATTCATTTTTTTGGTTTATGGACTTTAAACCACTTAAAAACAATGATTTTTGCGCTAATTTATAAGAAAAAAATTATTATTACCCCAATGGGTGCATTAGAACCATGGGCATTGTCTCAAAAAAAAATAAAAAAAAAAATTGCTCTTATACTTTATCAAAAAACTTTATTGAAAAAAGCTGACTATATTCATTGTACTTCTAAACATGAAGAAGAAAATATAAAAAAATTAGATAAAAATATAAGAACTATTTATATTCCACATGCCTCAGAAGGTACAAATTATGAAAAAAAAATAATTAATAGTAATAAAAAAAAAAAAATGCTTTTTTTTTCAAGGATACATAAAAAAAAAGGTTTAGATACATTAATAAGCGTGTGGAGTGAATTAAAACCAATGAACTGGATCCTTGATATTATTGGTCCAGATAGTGATGGATCTGCTTTTGAATTAAATAAAAAAATTAAAAAATATAACTTAACAGATTCAATTTTTATTAAAGAACCAGTTTTTGGAGTAGAACAAAAAAGGGAATTATTTAAAAAATATGAATATTCAATTTTACCAAGTAAAAATGAAAATTTTGGTTATAGTATATTAGAGTCATTACGACACTCCTTACCTGTTATCACAAATACAAATACACCATGGTCTAAAATTAATGATTATAATGCTGGTTTCTACATTATGGATGATACTGAAGCCTTAAAGCAAACTTTATTAAAAGTATTTAGTAGTTCAAATGAAGAAATTTTAGAAAAAAGCCAAAACGCATATAAATTATCAAAACAATATGAATGGGGATCTGTAATAAAGAAATATGAGGAAATGTATTATAGTTTAATTTAATTATATTATTTTTATGAAAATTTTATTTATTGGTAATACAAATCCTGACTCAGGGGGTCCTTCAAACGTTATGAAAGGTCTAAAAAAATATTTTGACCAATCTGATGATATAAAAATTAATTTTATAAATATTGACAAAATATCATTTAAAAATTACATAAAATTAATATTTCAAAAAAAACTTTTTGAAAAAAAATTTTTAGATAGTGATGTTATTCATTTTCATGAATTATGGAATCCAATCGTAATATATTTTATTAATCTAGCTATTAAATTAGGTGTTCCATATTTTTTTACATTTCACGGGGTATTAAATCGTTGGTCTTTAAAAAAAAAAAATATTGCTAAAAATATTTATTTGAAAATTTTTAAAAAGAAAATATTTTTAACAGCAAATGCCTTTCATTTTTTAACAGTTCATGAATTTAGGGAGGCAAGAAACCTTTATCCAAATTTTCTAAATAAGTCTTTTGTTTTACAGAATGGAGTCAATACAAGTAACTATAAAAATAATAAAACATTTAAAAGAAGTGATAAACTTAGATTGGTTTTTTTTGGTCGAAAACATCCTAAAAAAGGATTAGATATTCTCATAAAAACTTTTCCTTTAATAAAAAAAAATAAAATAAATATATCTCTAAAAATTGTTGGTCCAAAATCTTCATATGAAAATT
>MDTB01149556.1_pt1 | contig 12575 bp, 15 predicted proteins | sample 811161 | NCBI WGS metagenome assembly MDTB01 (sample SAMN05326650, study PRJNA326480) | marine metagenome | isolation source: seawater | place: Mediterranean Sea | collected 2009 | reverse complement strand
TTAGCATCGGCCCAATTGACGGTATTTCCATTATACCAAATTTTGCCCGATCTTTTGTCGTAAGGTATGCTTTCCATAAATGTAAATATATAGATTTTTTAATATCAAAAAAGTATATTTCTTATTAGAATAAGTCAATATAACTGACCATTATGAAAGATTTACTATATCTTAAAGACGAACAAATCAAAGATTTTATTCAATTATTATACTATGCTTACAGAGAAACTTTTTCGGACCCAAAAAATATTCTTAAAAAAAAGGATTTTGGATTAGCTCACTTAAGATTACTTAACTTAGTAGAAAATAATCCTGGGATAAGCGTGAGTGAGCTTTTGTTTAAGCTTAAAGTAACAAAACAAAGTTTAAACCGCGTTTTAAGAAACCTTATTAAATCAAAGATGATAAAACAGATTAAAGATGAAAACGATACCAGAAGAAAAAACTTATTTTTAGATAAAGAGGGAAAAATATATTTTGATACTGTTTATAATTCACAAAAAAAAAGAATTTTTTTTGCATTAAAAAACTCAGATGCTGAGTCTGTAATTAGATTTAAAGAAGTGTTACAAAGAATAATCGATGGAAAAAAATAAAAAACATATTTTAGTTGTTGACGATGATAACAGGATAAGAAGTCTACTTAAGGAATTTTTAAATGAAAAAGAATTTATTGTTTCGACAGCATGTAATGCAGAAGATGCAAAAGAAAAATTAAAAATTTTTAAATTTGATATGTTAGTCTTAGATGTCATGATGCCTGGACAGAATGGATATGAATTAACTAGAGAAATAAAAAAAAAATTTAAAACTCCAATAATATTATTAACAGCTAAAGGTGAAGTAGAAAATAGAATTAAAGGACTAGAACTTGGTGCTGATGACTATATTGGTAAACCTTTCGAGCCAAAAGAGTTGCTTTTGAGAATAAACAATATTATTCAAAAAAATATATCGATAGATTTGAATAAAAAACACTTTATAGGATTAGCTCAGATAGATTTAAATAAAATGAACATTTTGCAAAACAATAAAACTAAAAAGATTAATCTTTCTGAAAAAAAGGTGCTTTTAGAAATGTTATCAAATCCAGGTAAAACTTTTTCTCGAGAAGACATTGGCCAAATATCTGGAATTAATCAAGAAAGATCCATAGATGTAATGATTACTAGGCTTAGACAAAAAATAGAGGCTAATCCTAAAAATCCAAAATATCTTCAAACAATAAGGGGCTCAGGATATGTTCTCTGGATTGAATAAATTAATAAAAATAGTCTTGCCAAAAAGATTATTTTACAGAGCATTAATAATTGTTGCAGCCCCTGTTATTATCTTACAACTAATTATAACTATAGTGTTTTACGACAGTATTTGGATTAAAGCTAACAAAAGTATTACAAGGTCCTTAGTTTCTCAATTAAAAACAATTCAAGATGTTTATCGAAATGATAAAAATAATTTAGATTTTTTTACCGATAGTTATAAAAATAATTTTAATTTTGAAATTGGAATAAATAACGACCCATTTCCTAAAATTAGTGGCGAAAGAAGATTTAGCCCAATGGATCGGTCATTAAGAAGAGAACTTAAATCAGCATTTGGAAATAATAATTATTATTTTAGCACAACTCAATTTAAAAATGCTGTAGAAATTAAAATTAAAAATGAAAGTGTAACAATGGAATTTTTAGTTCCAAAAGAAATGATATCTGCTTCCTCGGTGAGACTTTTTGTTTTATGGACAACTTTACCATCAATTCTTTTAATTTTAATTGCAATCTTTTTTTTAAAAAATCAAACTAAACCACTTGTTAGGTTGGCTAAGGCTGCTGAAAGATTTGGTAAAGGAGATTATGTTAATGATTTCAGACCTTCTGGAGCTGCAGAAATTAGAAAAGCTGCTTATGAGTTTGATAGAATGGCAAAAAGAATTAATAGACACTTAAATCAAAGATCAGAAATGCTTTCGGGAATTAGCCACGATCTTAGAACTCCATTAACGCGGCTTAAATTACAACTAGCGATGATAAGTCAAGAAGATATTTCAAAAAAAATGTCTAAAGACATAGATGAAATGGAAAATATGTTAAACGATTATTTGCAGTTCGCTAAAACACAATCTAAAGAAAGTACCTCTTCAATCGATTTATTAAAATTATTTAATGAAATAGAGAAATCTGTGAATAGTCCTAATTTTTTTATCAAGTCTCGAGAAAATATAATTTTTAAGGGCAGATACTCAGCGCTAAAAAGATGTTTTGAAAACATTATTCAAAATGGATTAACATATGGTGAAAAGATTGGTGTTGAAATTCAAAAAACATCAAACCGTTTAATAATAGTATTTGAAGACAATGGCCCCGGAATACCAGAGGATCAATATAAAAATGTATTTAAACCTTTTTTTAGACTTGATAAAAGTAGAAGTTTAAATAAATCCGGCGTTGGATTAGGTTTAGCAGTTGTTGAAGATATAATAAATTCACACGGTGGAAGTATTTTGCTTGGAAAAAGTAAATTAGAAGGGCTACAAGTAAAAATTTCCCTACCTCTTTAATTTTTTTTTTAATATTTTTATTTCTTTAGCTTGTTTTTGTACTATCTTTTTTAAAACTGAAAACTCTTCTCTCGAGACAAGTTTTAATTTGTCTATCAACTTATCTCTCTTAAACTGCAAATTATTTTCAATCTCTTTCTTGATATCTTTAGAGCTTAATATTCCATTTTCAACTAAACTTGACAAAGCTTGTAATAATTTTTCAGATTTATTCATATTTAATCTTATTTGATAGAAATGTTAATTTCAATTATGTTATAAGAAATCATGTATACCCATAATTTAGACCCTATCTTATTTGATTTTGGGTTTTTGGTTATTAGATGGTACTCACTTGCTTATATTTTTGGAATTTTAATTGGATGGTGGTTGGGGAAAAAAATTATTGTTAAGAAATTCCAAAATATTGATTTTAAATTTGAAGTTAAAGAATTTGATAATCTAATTACTTATTTAATAATATCATTGTTGATTGGAGGGAGAATAGGTTACGCCCTGTTTTATAATTTTAATTTTTATATTGATAATCCATTAGAAGTCTTTAAAATTTGGAAAGGTGGTATGTCATTTCATGGAGCTCTCATTGGTATAGTTTGTGGAACTTATTTTTTTTCTATTAAAAAAAAAATACCTACTTTTTTTTTACTAGATATTATTGCTATTGTTTCGCCAATAGGAATATTCTTTGGTCGGATTGCTAATTTTATAAATGGTGAGCTAATAGGTAAAACAACTTCAGTATTTTGGGGAGTTGTCTTTCCAAAAATAGATGCTCTCGCGAGACACCCATCTCAAATATATGAAGCTCTTTTAGAGGGTTTGGTTTTATTTATAATAATGATTTTTATTTTATTTAAACCAAATTATAAATTAGGAACTTGTTCTTATATGTTTTTAATGATCTATGGTTTTTTTAGAATTTTTTCTGAATTTTTTAGAGAACCAGATTTACAAGTCGGTTATTTTTTTAATTTTTTAAGTATGGGAACTATTCTAAGTATTTTTATGATATTAGCTGGAATGATTATATTTTTAAAAAAAAATGACATCGCATCTTAATTTCTTTAATAAGTCAAAATCTCTAGCAGTTGATAGATTTTTTGAAAACGTTCTTTTTAAAAAAAAACATGGTTATTATTCATCAAAATATCCTTTTGGATTTAATGGAGATTTTTTAACCTCACCCGGTATTTCAAACTTATTCTCCGAAATTATTGGTATATGGATTGTTTCCTCTTGGCAAATATTTGGAAAACCAAAAATATTTAATGTAGTTGAGCTTGGTCCTGGAGATGGAAAATTAACAAATATTTTAATTAAAACTTTTAAGAGATTTCCTGAATTTAAAAAATCTACTAATATTTTTTTATATGAGAAAAGTATACTTTTAAGAAATTTACAAAAAAAAAATATTAAAGACCCAAAAGTAAATTGGATAAATGATTTCAAAAAAATTAAAAAAGGACCGATAATTTTTTTTGGAAACGAATTTTTTGATGCTATACCCATAAAACATTTTTTAAGAAAGAATAAATTATATTTTGAAAAGCATTATTCTTTTAACAAAAGAAAGGAAATATATGAAGTTTACAAAAAAGCATCAGACAAAGATATTAGGCTTTTAAAAAAATTTAAAACTCTAAAAAAACTCAATTTTATTGAATTTCCTAAATCAGGTTTAAGAGAGTTAAACAAAATTATTACAAAAATTTCCAAGTTAAGCGGGGGTATTCTATTAATTGATTATGGTTATTTAAATCCTCAAAATGTAAGTACCTTACAATCAGTGATGAAACACAAAAAAAATAATCTGCTTGATAATTTGGGCCAAGCCGATGTAACCTCTTTAGTTAATTTTAAACTTTTAAAAGAATATTTTTCTAAAAAGAATTTAAAATTAAAAAAAATTATTCCCCAAAAAATTTTTCTTCAAAAAATGGGGATCATAGACAGAGCTAATATCTTAAGTAAAAAGATGAATTTTAAAGAGAAATCTGATTTATATTTTAGACTTAAGAGATTGTTAGACATAAAACAGATGGGTAATTTATTTAAAGTTATTTTTGCTTATAAATCTAAAAAGGATAATTTTTTGGGATTTTAACATATGTTCTACTCAAAAAAATTAAAAAAATTTAAAGGTATCAGCCATTGTTTTTTTTCAAAAAAAGGGGGTTTTTCTAAAGGCATTTATAGCAGTCTAAATTGTGGTCGAGGATCAAGAGATAATAAAATAAATGTAAAAAAAAACATATTTTTGGTATCAAAAAAAATGAGAATTAATCCCAGAAATCTTATTCTGATGAATCAGACTCATAGCAAAAAAGTTATATTTATTGATGCGAAAAATAAAAATACTAAAAAATTTTCTTCTGACGCTATTATTACGAAATTAAGGGGATATGCTTTAGGAGTTGTTACTGCAGATTGCGTTCCAATAATTCTTTATGATTCAAAAAATCATATAATAGGATGCGTTCATGCTGGGTGGAAGGGTGCTTTATCGGGTATTATAGAGAAAACAATTAGTAAATTTAATAAACTAAGCTCTAATAATAAAATTTTTGCAAGTATTGGCCCTTGCATTGGAGAAAAAAGTTATGAAGTGGATTTCAGTTTTTACAAGAAATTTAAATCCAAATCAGAAAAAAATATTATTTATTTTAGGAATAAAAATAAACATAAAAAATTATTTAATTTAAGAAAATTTGTTAGTGATAAATTGATTAGACTTAAAGTAAATGTAGATAATGTAAATTATGATACATATAAAGAGAAAGATAATTTTTTTAGTTATCGAAGGTCACAAAAATATGGTGAAAATGATTATGGAAGATGTATCTCTATTATTAGTCTGTCAAAGTTTAGCCAAAATTAATCGGTATATTAATCATTGTTAAAGCTCTTTAACACTAAATCTTCAACAACAACTAAGTTATGAAACAATTTAAACTGGATTTATTTTCTAATAACTGTATAAGTAAAAAAGCTTCATGAAAATTTTATCTGGAACTAGCAATCTTAAATTAAGTAAAGAAATTTCAAAAAAATTAAAATTAAAATTAGTAAATACTAATATTAAGAGATTTGCTGATGGAGAAATTTATATTGAAATTAACGAAAACATAAGAGGTAATAGTGTTTTCGTAATTCAATCAACATCAAATCCTGCTAACGATAACTTAATGGAACTCTTGCTTGTCATTGATGCTTTAAAAAGATCCTCTGCAAAAAATATAACTGCTGTCATCCCATATTTTGGATATGCTAGACAAGACAGAAAAGTTGCTCCAAGAACATCTATTTCAGCAAAAGTTGTTGCTAATCTTATATCAAATGCTGGAGCAAGTAGAGTTGTTACTGTTGATTTGCATGCAGGTCAAATTCAAGGTTTTTTTGATATGCCGGTTGATAACTTGTTCACTACTCCGTTATTTGCAAAATATATAAAAAGAAAATTGAATAATAAAAAACTAATTTGTGTTTCCCCGGATGTTGGGGGTGTTCAAAGAACAAGAGGGTTGGCTACAAGATTAAAAGCTGATTTGGCAATTATAGATAAAAGGAGACCAGCTCCAGGAAAATCCCAAGTGATGAATATAATTGGAGATGTAAAAAATAAAACATGTATTATTGTAGATGATATTATTGATAGTGGAGGAACAATAGTTAACGCAGTTGAAGCCTTAAAGAAAAATGGGGCTAATGAAGTTTATGTTTTTATTACTCATGCTGTTTTAAGTGGTGATGCAGTTAAAAAGATTAAAAACTCGAAAATTAAAAAACTTATTATCACTGATACAATTGACAACTCAAAAAAAATTAAAAATAACAATAAAATAGAGCTACTATCTATTTCATCTCTTATGTCAGAAGCCATTAAAAGAATAGCAAATTCAAATTCTGTGTCAGATTTATTTAATTAATACTTGTTTTATTAAATAACTTGAGTTATATAACCTTTTTCAATTAATATTAAATGAATAACTTAAAAGCTATAAAAAGAGAAAATACTACATCGGGATCAACTAACAAGTTGAGAGCCACTGGTTTTATACCTGCTATTTTATACGGGGGTAAAAATCCTAATCAAAAAATATCTATTCAAAAAAAAGATATAAAAAATATAATTAATTCAGAAACTTTTTTATCTAAAGTTCTTGAAATTGAAATTGAAGGTAAAAAAGAAAAAGTACTACCAAGAGATGTTGCTTATCATGTAGTTTCTGAGGAACCAATACATATTGATTTTATGAGAGTAGTAGCAGGAAAGAAAATAGTGATAGAGGTACCTGTTAACTTTATTAATCAACCAGAGTCTCCTGGGCTTAAAAAAGGTGGAGTTTTAAATATTGTAAGAAGAAAAGTAGAGTTAAGATGTCCTGCTGAAAATATTCCTGATGATCTGATAATTGATTTAACTGGAACAGATATAGGAACTAGTATAAAGATATCTGCTGTAAAATTACCTGAGAATGTCGAGCCAACCATTACAGATAGAGATTTCGTGGTTGCAACAGTAGCTGCTCCAACAATTATAAAAGAACCAGAAAAACCTGCAGAAGCTGAAACTGCTGAGGGAGCTGAAGGCGAGTCTGCTGCCGAGGGATCAGAAGCGTCGACAGGCAAAGAAGGCGATACGCCTAAAGATCCAGGTAAGAAAGATGAAAAAACTAAAGATGGTGGCTCAGAAAAAAAACCTGAAGAGAAGAAATCTGCAGAAAAAAAATAAATAATATGCTTTTACTTGTCGGACTAGGAAATCCAGGTACCAATAGTACTAACAATAGACATAATATTGGGTACAAGATTATTGATGCAATAAATTTACATTTTAAATTATCAAAACAAAAACCAAAATTTAAAGGCTTGTTAACCACAGGAAATATAGAATCGAAAAAGATATACGCTATTAAACCTTTAACATTTATGAATAATTCTGGGACAGCAATTAAAGAATTGATTGATTATTTTAAGATTGAAGCAAAAGATGTTTTTGTATTTCATGACGATATGGATATAGACTTTGGTAAAATTAAAGCAAAGTTTGGAGGAAGTAGTGCTGGTCATAATGGGATAGAATCTATAGATAAGTTTATCGGTAAGGACTATTCTAGAGTAAGAATTGGTATTGGGCGGCCAACTTTGAAAAAAAAAGTAAATAATCATGTATTAGAGGATTTCAAAGAAGATGAAGAAGAAAAAATAAAAGAGATAACCGAGAGCATTGTAAAGCTTATACCAACTCTAATTGATAAAAAAATCGACTTGTTCTCAAGCAAAGTTAATCAAAATCTTAATGGGATTTAAGTGTGGAATCGTAGGACTTCCAAATGTAGGTAAGTCTACTTTATTTAATGCGCTTACAGCATCAAAAAATGCAGAGGCTGCAAACTTTCCTTTTTGCACAATAGACCCAAATGTAGGCGTAGTTGATGTAATCGACCTCAGATTAGATAAATTATCGAAATTATCTAATTCAAAAAAAAAAATATATGCAAATATTACATTCGTTGACATCGCTGGATTAGTAAAAGGAGCTTCAAAAGGTGAGGGATTAGGAAATCAATTTCTATCTCACATAAGAGAGGTAGATGCGATTATTCATTTAGTTAGATGCTTCGACTCTGAAAAAATTACACACGTAAATTCAAAAGTTGATCCATTGAATGATCTTGATACTATTAAAACAGAAATTATATTGTCGGATATCGATGTAATACAAAAAAAGTTAGATAAAAATAAAAAAAAAATTCTTAAAGATGATGAAATAGAAATATTAAAAAATAAGATAAGCTTATTAAATCAAGGCAAAGAGATAACTATAGAAAATGAAAAGGAGGGAAGATTTTTATCTAATCTTGGTTTGTTAACAATAAAACCAAAAATAATTGTTTGTAATGTTGATGAAGCAAGTCTGTCCAAGGGAAATAAGTATACTGAAATTGTAAAATCAAACTTTCCTATGGAAAAAATTGTCACAATATGTGCAGATATTGAAGATCAAATTATGGGATTAGACAAAGAGGAAAGAGAAACTTTTATGAGAGAAATAGGTCTTGATAGAACTGGCTTAAACAAATTAATAAAAGAAGGCTATGATCTTTTAAATTTAGATACTTTTTTTACCTCTGGCCCAGAAGAGAGTAGAGCTTGGACTATAAAAAAAAATACTTTAGCTCCGAAAGCTGCAAGTGTAATACATACAGATTTTGAAAAAAATTTTATTAGAGCTGAAACGGTGAGTTGTGATGATTTTATAAAATTTGGTAGCGCTGAAAAATGTAAAGAAAACGGAAAATTAAGAATAGAGGGAAAAGACTATACTGTAAAAGACGGAGATGTTTTACACTTCAGAGTCAACCCTTGACCAAATTTTTTTCATACTCAAGTATACCAAGACAGTTAAAAGTATTAAGTAGATTATAACTTTTACGCCTGTCTTATGTCTTTCTTCAAGTTCAGGTTCTGCAGCCCAAGATAAAAAAGTTGTTACGTCTTTTGCCATTTGATCCACTGAAGCTACAGTTCCATCGGAGTACTCTACAATTCCATCTGATAAAGGTGATGACATTTTTATTTTATTTCCTATCATATATTTATTATAATAGACTCCATCATCTAAAATCATTCCTGCAGGTGGGTCCTCATATCCAACCAATACTGAATAAATATAATTAGATCCTCCTGGTCTAGCTTTTACTAGAACCGACATATCTGGAGGGTAAGCTCCTCCGTTAGCAGCAATTGAGGCATTTACATTCGGATATGGACTTTTAAATTTGTCTGATGGTCTTCCGGGTCTTGTGAACATTTCTCCTTGGCTATCAGGACCATCCTCAATTTCTATACTTGCGGCTATAGCTTTTACCTCTAATTCAGAAAACTCTGGCCCTCCTGGTTCACCTAAATTTCTGTAACTTAGATACTGCATGGAATGGCACGAAGAACAAACTTCTTTGTAAACTTGAAATCCTCTCTGTAAAGAAGCCCGATCAAATTTTCCAGTTAGACCCTTAAAACTCCAATTAACTTTTATAGGATCTGTTTGTTCAGCGCTATTTATTTGATGTGTAAATAAAAAAAGTAATCCAGTGATAAATATTGTTTTAAAATTAAATTTTTCCATTATCTTTTTTTGCAAGAGATGGTTCGGTTACACCAGATAGAACTGGTTCGGAAATACTCATTGGAATTGGATCCGTTTTTTCCATCAAACCTACAACTGGTAATACTACTATAAAATGTAAAAAGTAATAAATGGTACCTACTCTGGCTAAAACTAGATAAATTCCTTCAGCTGGCATCGCTCCCATATAACCCAACATTAAAACATCAATCACAAATATCCAAAAAAACTGTCTATAAATTGGTCTGAAAACAGAAGATCTTACTTTTGATGTATCTAGCCAAGGTAAAACAAATAAAATAAATATTGCTCCAAACATTAAAATTACTCCGCCCAACTTATCTGGAACAGATCTAAGTATTGCGTAAAAGGGCAATAAATACCACTCGGGAACTATGTGTGCTGGTGTAACTAATGGGTTAGCGGGAATATAATTATCTGAGTGACCTAAAACATTTGGTGTAAAGAAAACAAATCCTGCAAAAATAATCATAAACATTAATAACGCAAATGCGTCTTTTATTGTTATGTATGGATGGAAAGGAACAGTATCTTTTGATGGTTTTTTTATATCAATACCAACAGGATTATTATTTCCTGGAATGTGCAGAGCCCAAATATGAAGGACTACTAATCCTAAAATTAAAAAAGGAATTAGATAGTGTAAACTAAAAAATCTGTTTAAAGTTGGGTTGTCAACAGAGTAAGCTCCCCATAACCAAGTCGTTATACTCTCGCCAACTAAAGGTATAGCGCTGAATAAATTTGTAATTACCGTTGCTCCCCAAAAACTCATCTGGCCCCAAGGTAAAACATATCCCATAAAAGCTGCAGCCATCATTAATAAATAAATTAAAAGTCCAATAATCCAAATTACTTCTCTAGGAGATTTATAGGACCCGTAAAATAAAGATCTAAAAATATGTATATATACAGCTAAAAAAAACATTGAAGCTCCATTGCTGTGAATATATCTAATTAGCCAACCATAGTTTACATCTCTCATTATATGTTCAACGCTGGCAAATGCTAAATCAGCATGTGCCACATAGTGCATTGCTAAAACTATTCCAGTTATTATTTGCGTTAATAAACAAAAAGTTAATATTCCACCAAAAGTCCACCAGTAGTTTAAATTTTTGGGAGTAGGATAATCAGTTAAATGTGCTCCTAAAGTTAACAATGGAAGACGGTCGTTAAACCATTTTCCAGCTTTTGATTTAGGCGTATAGTCGTGATCACTCATTTTAAATTATCCAATTTTTATTATGTTGTTATTTACAAATTCAAACTTTGGTATCTCCATGTTCTTTGGTGCTGGTCCTTTTCTTATTCTACCGGAAACGTCGTAGTGAGAACCGTGACACGGACAAAACCATCCTTTATAATCTCCTTTATTTTTTAAAGGCACACAGCCTAAATGTGTGCATACACCCAACATTACAAGCCATTCGTCTTTGCCTTCTTTTACCCTTTCTTCGTCTTTTTGAGGATCGGGCAAATCGTCCATCCTTACTGCTCTAGCTTCTGCTATTTCGTCTTGCGTTCTTCTCTTTAAAAAAACCGGTTTTCCTCTCCATAAAACAGTTATAGATTTTCCTGGTTCAATTTCACTAATATCAACTTCTGTTGTAGCTAGCGCCTGCTGGGCTTTGTCTGGATTCATTTGATCAATCAGAGGCCATATAACGGCACCTACGCCTACAGCCCCAACTGTATAACTAGCTGTAAATAAAAAATCTCTACGGTTTACTTTTTTTTCTTCTTTGCTCATTTATGTATGTGTTTATAATGTAATTATTAAATAAGACTAAATAATTATATTTTCTTGGGTCACAATGACACATAAATTTAAGTAAATTAACCAATAATAATGCACATAGTACTTTATAAACCTGACATACCTCAGAATACAGCAGCCATAGTCCGGCTAGGTGCTTGTTTGGATTTAAAAATCCATATTATAGAGCCATGTGGATTTAATTTGGATGATAAAAGATTTAAAAGAGTGGTTATGGACTATTTAGGATTAAGTAGAATTTTTAGATATCAGAACTATGATTCATTTTTAAAAATTAATAAAAAAAATAGAATGGTTTTGATGACAACGAAAGCGAAAAAATTATATTATAAATTTAAGTTTAAAAAAAATGACATGCTTTTATTTGGCAGGGAAAGTGCTGGTGTTCCTAAAATTGTACATAAAACAATTACAAATAAAATTAAAGTACCTATGAACAAAAAAACTAGATCTCTTAACGTTGCTATGGCTGTAGCCATAATTTCTTCGGAGGCTTTAAGACAAAACAATTTATTTAATCAATGATGACCTCTAATTACAGGAAAAAAATAGCTGATAAATGGTTTGCATATTTACAGGTCCAAATATGTAAAGAATTTAAATTTCTTGAAAATAATAAATTAAAATTTAAAAAAAGAGACTGGAAAAAAAATAAAGAACAAGAAGGTGGTGGTAGATCGTTTTTGTTAACCGGAGGTAAAATTTTCGATAAGGTTGGAGTAAATAAATCAACAGTCTCTGGAGTTTTTGAAAAAAAATTTAGATCTAAAATTTTTGGTGCTGAAAAAAATGGAAAATATTGGGCTTCAGGAATTTCAGTGGTAGCCCATATGAAAAACCCAAAAATTCCTGCTTTACATTTTAACACAAGATTTATAGTCACTTCAAAAGAATGGTTTGGAGGGGGTATGGACGCTACTCCAAGTTATAAAGATCTTAAAGAAGAATTATATTTTCACAACTACTTAAAAAAAATTTGTAAACAAAATAACAAAAACTATAAACAATATAAAAATTGGTGTGATAAATATTTTTATCTTCCACACAGAAAAGAGTCTAGAGGCATAGGGGGAATATTTTTTGATTAT
>MDTB01098253.1_pt1 | contig 12575 bp, 9 predicted proteins | sample 811161 | NCBI WGS metagenome assembly MDTB01 (sample SAMN05326650, study PRJNA326480) | marine metagenome | isolation source: seawater | place: Mediterranean Sea | collected 2009 | reverse complement strand
TCTGGAAAATGGCAAGTCGATTATTGTGCGGATCAATGATCGCGGGCCATTTGCCAAAGACCGCGAAATCGACCTGTCGCGCAAGGCCGCCGAAGTTTTGGGCTTCCGCGAACAGGGCACCACGCAAGTGCGCGTTCAATATCTCGGACGCGCACCGATGTATGACAGTGCCGGACGCCTGATCCGGGGCCAAGAGCCGGCAAGTTTCATTTCCGAAAAGCCAAGAACGCCGGATGAAAACAAAAGGGTGGCTGCCGCACCTGTTGGTCAGGTTGAAAAGCAAACGCTGGACGGGCGCAAAATTGCCGACACGCCGCCGCCCATTGCCGGCAAGCGATACGCGGTGCAGGTGGGGGTGTTCAGCAGCCGGTTTAATGCCGAGCGGCTGAAGCGTCAGCTTGACGAGATCACCCCGGCAGAGGTGAGCGAAGCGGTGATCAATGGCGAAACCTATTACCGTGTGAAAGTGGGGGGTGCCAATATTCGCGCCGATGCGCGCGAAACGCTGGACATGTTGGTATCAGCCGGGCATCAGGACGCGGTTATCGTTGAACAATAAATGGACTGAAGGAGGCTGAAAATGCTGCCGGTTCCAGGTCGTTTTATTCTTGCTCTATGGCTCCTTGTCGCGCTGGGTATGCCGGCGCGGGCGTTTGAAAGCCGCGCCGATTATGCGTTTGTGATGGATGCGGAAACCGGCGTGGTTTTGTACGAAAAAAACGCCGATGCGCCGATGAGCCCGGCCAGCATGAGCAAGCTGATGACGGTGCTGATGGTTTTCGAAGCACTGCGCGACGGTGCCGTGCAGCCCGAGAGTAAATTTTTTGTCAGCGATGATGCTTGGCGGCGCGGTGGCTCAGCCTCGGGCGGGTCGACGATGTTTTTGAACGCGCGCTCAAAAGTGTCGGTGCTGGATTTGCTGCTCGGCGTCATCGTACAATCGGGCAATGATGCGTGCATTGCTTTGGCTGAAGGGCTTGCCGGGTCAGAAGAAGCCTTTGCCGATATGATGACGCAACGCGGCATCGAGCTGGGCCTGCGTAATTCCGTGTTTGCCAATTCCACGGGTCTGCCCGACCCGAACCATAAAATGTCGGCCCGCGATCTGAGCCATCTTGCGCGCATTATCGTGCAGGAATTCAGCACCTATTATCCGCTGTTTTCTGAGCGTGCTTTTACTTGGAATGGCATTCGCCAAACCAATCGAAATCCGCTGCTTTATGCCGATATCGGCGCGGATGGTTTGAAAACCGGACACACAAAAGAAAGCGGTTATGGGCTGGTGGCCTCGGCAGAGCAGGGCGGGCGGCGGCTCATTATCGTGCTGAACGGCATGACATCGAAACGCGCGCGCGCCGCCGAAGCGCGCAAGATTATGAATTACGGGTTTCGGTCTTTTACTTCCGAAGTACTGGTCGAAAGCGGCGATATCATCACCCAGCTTCCGGTCTGGCACGGGCGCAAAAGCAGTGTTTCGCTGGCCCCCGACCGTTTGTTCAAAATCATTGTGCCGCGTGGCGGCATGCGGCGCATGGCGGCAACCGTGACTTACGAAAAGCCGGTACTCGCGCCCATCAAAAAGGGCGATACGCTTGGGGTTTTGCGGATCACCTTGCCCGGGCTGTTGCCTCAAGAAATGCCTTTGGTCGCTGCCGAAGATGTGGCGCGCGGCGGCATGATACGGCGCGCCTTTGACGGGTTGGGCTACTTGTTGTTTGGAGACTGATATGCGCGGCAACTTCATCACTTTCGAGGGCGGGGAAGGCGGCGGCAAGTCCACGCAAGCCGCGCGCATGGCCGGCTATTTACGCAGCAAAGGGTTGGATGTTTTGGAGACCCGCGAGCCGGGCGGCACGCCCGAAAGCGAAGCGCTGCGCGACTTGCTTGTGCAGGGCGACCCTGACCGGTGGTCGGCACTGTCGGAATTGCTGTTGATTACGGCGGCGCGTGTGGAACATGTTAACCGGCTTATCGAGCCTGCGCTGGCGCAAGGCAGGTGGGTGATTTGCGACCGCTTTGCGGATTCAACTTTGGCATATCAGGGCATTGCCGGCGAATTGGGTCTTGAGCTTGTTGAGCAGTTGCAGGAATTGGCGGTTGGCGCAACCACGCCGGATGTCACGTTTCTGCTGGATCTGCGTGCTGAAGCGGGGTTGCAACGCGCTGAAAAACGCGGTGGCGCGGCGCGGTTTGAAAAAAAGGGCGCAGCCTTCCATCAAACCCTGCGCGACGGCTTTCTGGCGCTTGCAAATGAAAACCCGCAGCGTATCGTATTGATTGATGGCGAAGATAGTTTCGATAATGTCTGGGAGCAGATTGAGGTCGAGCTTAAGCGGCGTTTCAAGCTGTGACACCAGCTTCGGTAATTAAGGAGACGCCCGCATGTCGCGTGCCGATGAACCCGAAGCCTGGCCGGATATTGACGGTGATAGACCGCCGCGCCTGACGCGTGAAATTATCGGGCACGACGCCGCCTTTGCCGATTTTACCCAAAGTCGGTCGCGTGGGCGTCTGCATCATAGCTGGCTGTTGAGCGGTATTAAGGGGATTGGCAAGGCGAGTTTTGCCTATCAGGTCGCGCGCCATTTGCTGTTGAAGACGCCCGCCGACACTCCGCTGCACCATTGTGTGCCCGACACCGACCCTGCCATGCGGTTAATCGATACGGGCGCGCATCCGGATTTATTCGTTCTCACGCGCGGCTATAACCGCGATACGGATAAATTCAGAACCGAAATTGCCATCGACGATGTGCGGCGGATGAAATCTTTTTTTCAGCTTAGTTCGGCCGGCGCAAATTGGCGGGTCTGCATCATCGACAGCCTTGATGAGATGAATAAATATTCGCTCAACAGCCTGCTGAAAATTTTGGAGGAGCCGCCGGAGAAGTCGATCTTTTTGCTTGTCTCGCACCGTGTCGGCAGCGTTTTGGACACCATCAAATCGCGCAGTCGCCAGCTTGAATTCAGGCCGTTAACGTGCCCCCAGCTGGAACAGCTTGTCTCGCATCACCTGCCCGAAACACCGCCGGAAGCAATGGCGGCGGCGGCGTTTTTGGCCGATGGCAGCGCGCATATGGCGCTGACGCTGGCAGAATTGGGCGGGTTTGACTTGTATCGGGACTTGATCGCCTTGCTCGACGGATTGCCGCGCCCGGATGTCGAGGCGCTGCACGGATTTGCCGATCGTTTTGGGCCGCGCGGCGATGTTAAAAGCTTTCCGGTTTTTTGCTTTCTGCTCAGTAATTGGCTGCACCGGGCGCTGCGTAGCCATATTGACGGGCAAAATCTTGTGCCGGTTTTTGCCGGAGAAGATGATGTCGCCGCGCGTTTTGTGTCGCGCACCAACACTGGGGCGCTGCTCGGCCTTTGGGAAAAAATTACCGATGACGCGCGTCAGGCCGAGGCTTTGAACCTCGACTGCAAGCAGATTGTACTTGATTGGTTTACCGATATGGGCGACATGCTTGCGTGATTGCATTGCGGCTCAAGGGACATGAATGACGAAGAATTTCTATATCAGCACGGCCATCTCCTATCCGAACGGACCGCCGCATATTGGTCATGCCTATGAGGTGATGGCGACCGACGCGATTGCGCGCTTTCGCCGTTTGTCCGGCGACAATGTTTTGTTTTCCACGGGCACTGATGATCACGGTCAGAAAATGTTTCAAACGGCGCGCGATCAGGGCAAGACACCGCGCGCGCTTGCCGATGAGGTGACCCCGGCTTTTGAGGCGATGGCGCGTCGGCTGGGGTGCGCCCATGACGATTTTATCCGCACATCCGAGCCGCGCCACTATGCAGCCGTGCAGGCCATTTGGCAGGCCGTGGCTTCAAATGGCGATATTTACAAAGACAGCTATGCCGGATGGTATTCGGTGCGCGATGAAGCGTTTTACACTGAAAGCGAAATTGAAACCGATGCCGATGGCGGTAAAATTTCACCGCAAGGCACACCGGTTGAATGGCTGGAAGAAGAGAGTTATTTTTTCCGCCTGTCGAATTACCATGCGCAGCTTTTGGATCTATATAAAAATAATCCTGAGTTTATTCAACCGGATAGCCGCCGCAATGAAATCATTAAATTCGTTGAGGGCGGGCTGAAGGATTTGTCCGTTTCGCGCACGGCGTTTGATTGGGGCGTGCCGGTGCCCGACGACCCTGAGCATGTGATCTATGTTTGGATGGATGCGCTGACCAATTATCTGACCGTAACCGGATATCCCGAAACCGACAGCGACGCCTATCGCGCGTTCTGGCCGGCAGGCCTGCATATTATCGGCAAAGACATCACCCGTTTTCATGCCGTGTATTGGCCCGCATTTTTGATGAGCGCGGGTTTGCCCTTGCCGCAACAGATTTTCGCGCATGGGTTTTTGACCGTGAAGGGCGAGAAAATGTCGAAATCGCTCGGCAATGTGCTCGACCCGTTTGTGCTTGCCGAGCATTATGGCGTCGACGCCGTGCGGTATTTTTTCCTGCGCGAGGTTCCGTTCGGGCGCGATGGCAGTTTCTCCGACACGGCGATTGTCAATCGGGTCAATGCCGACCTCGCCAATGATCTGGGCAATTTGGCCCAACGCGGGCTGTCCATGATTGCCAAGAATTGCGGCGGTGAAATTCCCGACCCGGGCGCGTTCAGCGATGAAGACACGGCGCTGTTGCAGATGGCCGATGCGCTGGTAACGCAGACCCAACAAGCCATGGGCAAATATGAAATTCACCAATATCTGGCGCTGGTCTTCGAGACAGTTTCAGCCGCCAACCGCTATTTCGCCGCTGCCGAGCCATGGGCGCTGAAGACCACGGATCCGGCGCGCATGGGCACGGTACTTTATTGTGCCGCCGAAATTGTGCGCCAGGCGGCCATGCTCATCCAGCCCGTCGTGCCTGATGGCGCGGCACGCTTGCTGGATTATCTGGCCGTTGACCCGGCCCATCGTGATTTTTCTTATTTGGGTGCCGCGCACAGGCTTGTCCCGGGAACTTCATTGCCGCCGCCATCGGGGGTTTTTCCACGCCTTGAGGCGATGGAACCCGCGGAAGACGGGGCTTCTTAGCCGATGGGCGGCATAAGTGTTGCCGACTTGCAACAAATCATTGGCCTGATACCCCGCAATAGGGTAATTTAATTGCATGTTGTAGGCTCTAACATCATCGTTTGATGAGGTGGGCGCAGGACGAATGAAGTATCGAGATGGCTTCTTTTAAATCCTTGGCGACGCGCATGCGTTCAGGTTTTGACGAACTCCCGCGGTTCGGCCTGAGCACTGTTGTAGGGTATTCCTCCGTCATTTTTGCGGTGTTGGGCCTCATGTCGGGGGTATTGACCTATCTGGTTTTATCCAATCTGACGCCGCTGCGCCCCAGCCCGGTCATCATCTGGTCGTTGCTCTCGGCCAATATTTTCATTGTCACCGGTCTGGTGTTTATCATTGGCTGGCAGCTTTCTGCAATCAACCGCGCGCGCCGGGCCAAGCGCGCCGGGGCGCGGCTGCATAGTCGGCTGGTCACTCTGTTTGCGGTTATCGCATCGGTACCCGCCATTCTCGTTGCCATATTTGCCACCGTCACACTCGACCGAGGGCTTGATAGCTGGTTCTCAAATCGGACAAAAGCCATCATCAACAACACGACAGCCGTCGCCAACGCCTATCTGGGCGAGCACCGCGACGGATTGCGCCGCGATGTCTTGATGATGGCGCGCGATCTCACGCGAGCCTCGGATGTGCTGTTGGAAGACACTCGTCGGTCGCAAAATTTTGTCACCGCGCAAGCCGCGTTGCGCTCGATGCCGCAAGCGCTCATCTTGCAGCGTGACGGCACGGTTTTATTTGCCGCCTCCAGCAATAAGCAAATTCTGCCGGACCTGCCGCCCGACGAAGCATTCGACGCCGCCCAAAGCGGTGACCCGGTGCTCATTACGGTTAGCGCGCGCGCGCAAGTGCGCGCTTTGATGAAGCTGCAAGGTTTTAATGGCTATTACCTCTACGCGACCCGGTTTGTGGCCCCGAATGTGCTTGAACACCTGTCGCGTTCGGATGCTGCTGTTCGTGAATATTCCTCAATGGAGTCAAAACGGTATGAAGCGCAGTTAACTTTTGCGTTGGTTTATATTGTATTGACCCTGGTGATTTTGCTGTCGGCTATTTGGCTGGGTTTGTTGATTGCAAACCGGTTGGTGCAACCCATATCGGCGCTGATTGATGCGACCCAAAAGTTGGGCGATGGTGATTTGTCGGCGCGCGTGCAAGATGATGACCGCAGTGGTGACGAAGTGGGCCAGCTTGCGCGCACGTTCAATACCATGGCCGAGCGCATCAGCAATCAGCAGACCGAATTGATCACGGCGCGCGATGATTTGGACGAACGCGCGAAGTTCACCGAAATGGTTTTGAGCGGTGTGAGTTCGGGCGTGATCGGCGTCGATGAAAATGGTCGTATCAACCACGTCAATGAGGCTGCCCAATTTGTGTTTAATCTGAGCGAATCCGAGGTGGCCGGCCGCAAGTTGGAAGATGTCATTCCGGCGTTTGCCGAGCTTTTGAAAACCGGCGGCAAGAAAATCAAAACCGGCAAAATCAAGCAAGTTGCGATCCGTGATCGCGATGGCAATGAGCACAATCTTTCGGTATCAACGGCGCAGTCGGACACTGCTTATGGGGTCAATTTTGTTGTGACGTTTGACGATGTTACCAATTTGATTTCGGCGCAGCGCACGGCGGCTTGGGCTGATATTGCCCGCCGCATTGCCCATGAGATCAAGAACCCGCTGACGCCGATACAATTATCAGCCGAGCGGTTGCAGTCAAAATACGGGCGCACCATCGAAGACCAGCCGGATGTTTTCGCCCAATGCACCCAGACGATCATCCGCCAAGTCGAAGATATTGGTCGCATGGTGGATGAATTCGCGTCTTTCGCGCGCATGCCGAAGCCTGTCATGCGCGAATTTGATGCGGCCGATATTGTTTCGCAGGCGGTGTTTTTGCAGCGCATTGCACATCCTGAAATATCCTATCGGTTTGAGCATGACGGTACGATAATGATGGTGGGCGACAAACGCCAATTAAGCCAGGCGCTTACAAATGCGCTCAAAAACGCGCAGGAAGCGGTGTCGATGCGCGACGCGGACGCGGCAGACGCCATCATAGAAGTAAGCGTTGAGACATCCGACAGTGAATTAAAAATCAGTGTGTTTGATAACGGCCCCGGATGGCCGAAGAAAAACCGGTATTCACTCGTGGAACCCTATAATACGTCGCGTGCCCAAGGCACGGGGCTGGGGCTTTCCATTGTGAAAAAGGTGATGGAGGATCACAGCGGGTTTCTGCTGCTCGAAGATGCGCCATGGTGTGCTTCGGGCGGTACGGGCGCCGGATTGATTCTGGTGTTTCCGCTCCATCACGCAGATACGGTGGGACATTCCAAAGTGTTAGAGGAAACGTGATGTTTGGAGATGTGTTAATCGTTGATGATGAAAAGGATATTCGCGATCTGATGGCGGGTATCTTGGTTGATGAGGGCTATTCGCCCCGAACGGCGTCGGACAGTGACCCCGCCTTGCGCGAGATCACGAGCCGATGCCCGTCGCTGGTGTTGCTTGATGTTTGGCTGCAAGGCAGTCGGCTCGACGGGTTGGAAGTGCTGAATATTTTGCGCGAACGCTACCCCGAATTGCCGGTGATTATCATAAGTGGGCACGGCAATATCGAAACGGCGGTATCTGCAATTCGCAAAGGTGCTTACGACTATATTGAAAAGCCTTTCAAGTCCGACAAATTGCTGCTGACCGTTAAGCGTGCGATGGAAAATGCGCGTTTACAGCGCGAAAACAACGAATTGCGGCGCAAAAACGGTATGCAGTTCGAGCTTGTTGGGCAGGCATCGGTGATTGAGCAGCTCAATACCCAGATCGACAAGTTGGCGCTGACCAATAGCCGCATTATGATCCATGGGCCCGCCGGAAGCGGCAAGGAGATTGTGGCGCGTCGGCTGCACAGCCGGTCGCCGCGCGCCAACCAGAATTTTATCACCGTGCACAGTGCGTTGATGGAAAATGATTTGGCGCGCATCGAACAGGCTTTGTTCGGGCACGAAACGGAAGATTTCGTCGAAGTTGGGCTTTTTGAGCAAGCCCATAACGGTACGCTCTATCTCGACAATGTGGCGCATTTCCCGCCCGAAATTCAAAGCGCAATATTGAAGTTCCTCCTAAAAGGCAATTTCACGCGGGTCGGCGGTAATGATGAAGTTAATGTCGATGCGCGCATTTTGTCATCGTGCTCTGTCGCGCCGGATGAATTGGTTAAAGACGGTTTGCTGCGCGAAGATTTGTTGCATCGGTTGCAGGTGGTGGCGCTTGATGTGCCCGGCCTTGCCAAACGCCGCGACGACATTCCGCTGCTGGTCGAGTTTTATATTTCTGCCATCGCGGAGCAAATCAATGTAACCCCGCGCAAGGCGGGCCATGATGTCATGGCTGTGCTGCAAAGCCATAACTGGCCGGGTAATGTGAGGCAGTTGCGAAACTGCGTTGAGCATATGATGTTGAACAGCATTGCGCGGCAGAGCGATGTGTTGACCATTGAAATGTTGCCAAAGGAAATTGTTTTGGAGACGGATGTTAGCGAAACCATTACCAGTTCGGGGCACATTATGTCCTTGCCGTTGCGCGAGGCGCGCGAGCGGTTCGAGCGTGAATATTTGGTGGCGCAAATCGACAGGTTCAGCGGCAATGTATCGCGCACGGCTGAATTTGTCGGCATGGAACGCTCGGCACTGCACCGAAAATTGAAATCTCTGGGCATTGCCGGAAGCAATCATGCTAAAAGCCATGCCTAATTGAGGTTAAGGGATCAAAGATGAAAGTCATTGTGTGTGGGGCCGGCCAGGTGGGTCAGGGCATTGCCCAGCATCTTGCGGGGGAGGGGATCGACGTGATTGTCGTCGACCGCGCCGCCGCCTTGATGCAGCGGATCAGTGACACGCTTGACGTCAGGCCGGTGCAGGGCCATGGCGCATATCCCGAAACACTTGAGAAAGCCGGCGCAGCGGACGCCGATATTCTCATTGCTGTCACCGCCAGCGATGAGGTGAATATGGTGACCTGTCAGGTCGCTAAATCGCTTTTCAATGTGCCCAAAACCATTGCTCGGGTGCGCGACCGACATTATCTAACGGGCAAGTGGCAGGACGCGCTCTTCAACCGCGAAAATATTCCTGTCGACGTCATTATTTCGCCGGAAACAGAAGTGGGGGAGGCCGTTGTCGGACGTTTGGCCTTGCCGGGCACGTTCGACAATTTTGGATTTTGCAACAATGTCGTGCAAATGATCGGCGTGTCGATTGAAAATGACTGTCCGGTAATCGATACACCGCTCAACCAGTTGACCGGCTTGTTCCCCGATTTGCGCGCGATTGTGGTCGGGCTGGAACGCGACGGGCGTCTTTACGTGCCCGAATTTGACGACACAATTCTCGCGGGCGACAAAGCCTTTCTGGTGACCGCGGCGAGCGATACATTGCGGACGCTCAAAATATTCGGGCACGAGGAACGCGAGGCGCGCCGTATCGTAATCGTTGGTGCTGGTAATATTGGCTACCAAGTGGCGCGCACGTTGGAAAACGGCCGCGCGCCGTATTCGATCAGCTTGATCGAGCAAAATGAACAGCGCGCGCGGGAGGTTGCCGAACAGCTCACAAAATCCGTGTTGTTGCACGGCGACGGCCTGTCGCCGGAAATTCTTGCCGAAGCCGGTGTGCGCGATGCCGATATTACGCTGGGGCTGACAAATGACGACCAAGTCAACGTGCTGACAACCTTATTGTCTTTGCAGGAAGGCAGCGTGCGCGGCATGTGCCTGATTAACGATAACAGCTTTTTGCGGCTTGCCGGACAATTCGGCATGGAAGTTGCCATCAACCCGCGCGCCATAACCGTGTCGTCAATATTGGGCCAGGTGCGGCGCGGTCAAATTTTGCGTGTGCATGCGGTTGGCGATGGCGGCGCAGAAGCGCTCGAAGCCGAAGTGCTGGAAGGCTCGGTGTTGGTGGGCCAGAAACTCCGCGACCTTGATTTGCCCGACGGGATACGCTTTGGCGCGATCGTGCGCGCCGATGAATTAATAACGCCGCGCGGGGGCACGGAAATTAAAATCGGCGACCGGATTGTCGTTTTTGCGTTATCGAACGCCATCGAAGATGTCGAGCGCCTATTTCCGGCCAGTCGGCAAAAGAACTAGCAAATATGCGGCTGGGCGCGCTTCTTTACACATTGGGCTATGGTGGGGCCATGCTGGCACTGTGCATGTTGGTGCCGCTGATTGTCAGCATTGCCGGTGGGCATTGGGCGCATGCGCGAAACTTTACCGTAGGGTTGACGCTGACGACTTTCGTTTCCGGCGCGATGATTATTTCCGGCCTACCCACGCGACGTCTGCCCGCGCGCAATATCGAACTTTTGGCAATTATGCTGCTGTTTTGGTTCGTGCTGCCGCTGCTGGCCTCGATACCCCTGACCGGCGCGGTTCAGGTACGCAGTTTCGTTGCCGGATATTTTGAGGCGGTTGCGGGCCTGACGACCTCCGGCGGCGGGGTGATTGCTTATCCGCAGCTTGAGGACACGCCGATTTTAATATGGCGCGCATTGCTGGGTTGGTTGGGCGGCTTGTGGACGCTGGTATTTGCGGTTGCGGTTCTGGCACCGTTTGCCATAGGCGGTTTGTCGCTGGTCGGCAGCCCGCTCCTGCAACATGATGAGGATGCCGCGCTGTCGTCGCGTCTTGGGCGGCCGTTACGGATTATTTTCCCCTATTATTTGTCGCTGACAGTGTTGGGGATCATCGGCATGGCTGCCGGCGGTGGCGGGTTCATGGCGGCTTTTTGTATGGCTCTGTCGGGCATATCGGGCACGGGCACAAGCGTCGTGTCGGGCAGTGTGTATGATGCGTTTTCGCTCTTGTCGCAGTTTTCGCTGGCCACCTTGTGTCTGTTCAGCGCTTTCAGCGTGCCCGCAATCATCGCCATGACACAAGCCCAGTCGGCGCAATTTTGGCGCGAAGCCGAGTTCAAAGTCTTGTTCGCAATAATTTTCAGCTTTGCGATGATATCCGCGCTGACCCAAGGCGGCGAAAGCTCTTTCGCGCTGGTGTTTCAGGCCATCAGCCTTGCAACGACGGCGGGCTTTAACTTTTTGCCCGCTGAGAATTTGAGCAACTGGCCGGTTTTATGGGTCATGCTGCCGGTTCTCATCGGCGGCATGGGGCTGTCCATGGCGGGCGGCATCAAGATAAACCGTGCGATATTGGTCGCGCGCGAACTGGCAAGTGAATTGCGGCGGCTGGCCTATCCATCATCGGTGAGCGTAACGCGCATGCGGGGGCGCTCGGTCGACATGGCCGATTTCAGCGCGACCTGGGCGTATATGGCCATATTCATTCTGATGATTGCCGGCGCGATCATGATACTTGGGGCGCTGGGCTTGGAGATTGAAGCGGTCTGGGCCATTACGCTGGGCGGGCTGACCAATTCGCTGGCGATTGTGCCGCATCTGGGTTTTGACACGAGCTTTGCTGCGCTGGGCAGTGCGACACAATTGTTCATTATTGTGCTGATGATTGCAGGGCGAATTGATTTACTTGTGCTATTAGTGATATTCAGTGCCCGATTCCGGCGCCTGTTGCGCGGATAATGGAGTATGGATGTCTCGCATTGCCTATGTTGACGGTGTTTATCAACCGATAGATATGCCCGGTATTCATGTCGAAGACCGAGGCTATCAATTTGCCGACGGCGTGTATGAAGTTTTTGCCGTCCATAACGGCCATCTGATTGACGAAAATGCTCATCTCGACCGTCTGGAGCGCTCTTTGGCTGAATTAAACATTGCCGCCCCGATGAGCCGTCCGGCGTTGCAAATCGTCCTTCACGAACTAATGAGCCGCAACCGCGTTCGCAATGGCATTGTCTATCTGCAAGTGACGCGCGGCGTTGCCAGCAGAGACCATAATTACCCGGTCGGGTTAAAGCCTGTCCTCGTCATCACGGCACGTCGCTCCGACCCGGCTCGGCGTGACAGAGTGTTGCGCGAAGGCATCAGTGTGGTCACTGTGCCGGATCAACGCTGGGAGCGATGCGATATCAAGTCGATCTCGCTGCTGCCCAATGTGCTGGCGCGGCAAACGGCCAAGGACAAAGGCGTGCAGGAAGCTTGGCAGGTTGATGCAGACGGAATGGTGACCGAGGGCGCGGCGACAAATGCATGGATTGTCGACAGCCAAGGGGTGTTGCGCACGCGGCCCGCCAATGCCGGTATTTTGAACGGCATTGTGCGCCAGACCATCATTGGCTTGCTGGATGAGATGGATCTAACTTTTGACGAGCGCGCGTTTTCGGTCGATGAAGCGCGTGCGGCGCGCGAGTGTTTTTCGACCGCTTCGACGCTTGCAGTCTTTCCCGTGGTCAATATTGACGGCCATGACATTGGCAATGGCAAACCGGGCGATGTCGCGCTAAAAATTGCCGATCAATATGATCAACACTCATTGATTGAAATTTAGTATATAAAACAAC
>MDTB01001126.1_pt1 | contig 12575 bp, 13 predicted proteins | sample 811161 | NCBI WGS metagenome assembly MDTB01 (sample SAMN05326650, study PRJNA326480) | marine metagenome | isolation source: seawater | place: Mediterranean Sea | collected 2009 | reverse complement strand
ATAGCTCGATGTCCAAACATTTCAAAATACTGAACTTTTTTACGTGTTGGTTCAGTTTCAGAATTAAGTAAATACGCAAAACTAGTACCGGCAACTTCAAGTTGTTCAATTCCATTAAAGCTGTCAGGTGCTTCCAACCCCAATATTTCTAAAATTGATGGCACGACGTCAGTTACATGATGAAACTGATTCCGCTTTGCACCTTTATCTTTTATTACCTTTGGCCAACGAATAATGAATGGGTCTCTGACTCCCCCGCCATGAGTAGTCTGTTTATACCAGCGCATAGGGCAATTACCCGCTTGTGCCCAGCCCCACGGATAATTAGTGTGCGACTTTGGGCCCCCGATATCGTCTAACTTCTCAACTGCTTTATCCACATCTTCTGGAACCAGATTGAAATATTTCATTTCATCCATCAACCCTGTCGGTCCACCTTCTTGACTTGCTCCATTATCGGAAAGAAGCATGACGATCGTATTTTCTTTCAAATCCATGTCATCTAAGTACTTTAAGAAATTTCCGATTTGAGCATCGGTATGATCCAACATCGCTGCAAACGCTTCCTGTAATCGACATGCAAAGGATTTTTCATTTACGCTTAAAGAATCCCATTCTTCAACTCCTGGGTTTCGATCAGCTAACACGGTGTCATCCGGAATTACTCCTAATTCTTTCTGCCTTTCAAACCATTCTCCGCGTATCTGGTCCCACCCGGAATCAAATTTACCGCGATACTTATCAAGAAATTCCTGTGGAGCTTGGTGAGGCGCATGCGTAGCTCCAAATGTCAAATAAAGAAAGAACGGTTGCTCTGGGTAAATAGACTTAGAGTCGTTAATGAACTTACAGGCATTCTCCACTAAGTCTTCGCTCAGATGATAGTCATCTTTTTCTTTTGCTCTCTCAATATGATGATTATCAAGAGTTAGTTCAGGATGAAATTGATCTGTTTCTCCTTGCAGGAAACCGTAAAAACGGTCAAACCCACTTTGAGTTGGCCAATGTTCAAACGGACCTGCTCCAGAAGTTTCTTCCATTGGCGTCAAATGCCATTTACCTACACAGTATGTTCCGTAACCTTCGTTTCGGAGTATTTCAGCTATATTCGCTGCGTGCTTTGTAACCCGACCACGCAAATGAGGGAATCCGCTTCTCATATTTGAAACAGCTCGCATCCCAACCGTGTGATGGTTTCGACCAGTTAAAAGACATGCACGAGTTGGGGAGCAAAGTGCAGTTGTATGAAAATTCGTGAACTGTAGACCTTCTTCAGCCAATTTATCCATATTAGGGGTGTCGATTGAGGAGCCGTAGCATCCAAGGTGAGCGAATCCTGTATCATCAAGCAAAATAACAACTACGTTAGGACTCCCCACTGGCGGCTGTTTGATTTCTGGCCACCATGGTGTTGAATCTTCGTAAGTTTTTCCGATTAAACCTTCAAATTTTTCCATGTTTACCTATTCGAGTTAAATTACTAGAACAAAAAAGTAGCGTTTTATGTGCCGATAGTACAATGAGACTCTTGTGAATAGTAAAAAACCTATCATTTCAAGCATCTTTCAAGAAGATGAGTGGTCAGAAAATAAGGAATTCGATTTTTCTGATATTACTTATCATCGTTCAAAAAAATATGGCACGGTACGAATTGCTATTAACAGACCTGAGGTTAGAAACGCTTTTCGACCAAAAACTGTAGACGAACTTTATTCAGCTCTGGACCATGCACGAATGACTACTGACGTAGGTTCGATTCTTTTAACTGGCAATGGTCCTTCTCAAAAAGATGGTGAGTGGGCTTTCTGTTCCGGAGGTGATCAACGCATTCGCGGAAAAAATGGTTACGAATACGACGACGAGGACGACGTTTCAAAAACCGGCAGACTTCACATACTTGAAGTTCAGAGATTAATTCGTTTTATGCCAAAAGTTGTAATTGCTGTTGTACCAGGTTGGGCAGCTGGTGGTGGTCATAGTCTTCACGTAGTTTCTGACCTGACACTCGCAAGTCGCGAACATGCCAGATTTAAACAAACAGATGCTGATGTGGCGAGTTTTGATGGCGGTTACGGGTCTGCTTACTTAGCTCGACAGGTGGGTCAAAAGTTTGCTAGAGAAATTTTCTTTTTAGGCCGCACTTATGATGCTGTTGAAGCGTTTGAAATGGGAATGGTTAACAAAGTAGTCGAACATAAAAATCTGGAAATCGAAGCGCTTAAATGGGCTGCTGAAATTAATTCTAAAAGTCCTACGGCTATACGTATGCTCAAATTTGCTTTCAATTTAATCGACGATGGATTAGTTGGACAGCAGCTTTTTGCCGGTGAAGCGACCAGACTTGCCTACTCGACTGACGAAGCGTCAGAGGGTAGGGAGGCTTTTTTGCAGAAACGAGAAAGAGACTTCTCGTCTTTCCCTTACCATTATTAAAAGCTATCTAGTAATTCCAGTCACGCTCTCCGCTCTCTCTACGCAGCGTTTAACACCTTCCATGATTAAGTCCGTTGCATCACGGTGTGTTCCTTCTTCAATCACTCCTAAATACTCACAGCGCAAGACAACGTGCTGCTTATTCCAAGGTTTCATAAAAGGAAAATATCTACCTCTTGGCCAGAGGAGTTCACTGCCGCTTGCGCCTGACGCTACAACTGGAAAGCCTGTTTCAATGGCAAGCTTACCCACACCTATATGTCCTCTCGAAACGCCGCTTTCCATCCATTCCATCCGTGGCACCACTCGTCCTTCTGGCATTATCGCCACCGACCATCCATGGTCTAAAGCCTCAGCGGCTTGATCTATTGCATCTAGTCCCTGCACGGGAATGCATTTTAAACCTCTAAGTATCGGCCCTATAAACGGGTGTTTAAAGTAAGAAGCCGCCACAAGAGCTCTGATCGGTTGTCCCCATTGAAAAAAAGTTGGTCCAGCTATTAATAGATCCGAAAGGCTTCTGTGATTACAAGCGTATATGAGTGGGCCATCTATTTCAGTTGGCAGATCCTCCACTTCAACTTTGGCCAATTTTCTTGTAAATAAAGTTAAGTTACGAAAAGATTTTTGTAGGTTTTTCCTATCCTTATCATTTATTTGCATTGTCACAATCTAAAGTTTACGCAGTTCCGTAGATACGATCACCAGCATCACCTAATCCCGGCATTATGTATCCCTTCTCATTCAATCTCTCATCCAATGAAGCTGTCCAAATTTCGACGTCAGGATGAGTTTCACGTAACGCTTTCACACCCTCAGGTGCAGCAAGAAGACAAAGGAACCTTATTGAGAAAGGTTTTTCTTCTTTGACACGTGTTAATGCAGCACTAGCGGAATTACCCGTAGCTAACATTGGGTCGACTACTATCGTCATTCCTCCTTCAAGAGGAGGAAACTTGCAATAATACTCAACTGCCTGCAAAGTATCATGGTCTCGATATAAACCCACATGACCCACTCTCGCGTTTGGTATAACCTGAAGAACTCCCTCGAGTAGACCATTACCAGCACGCAAAATCGAAACCACTGAAGGTATTGCACTTAATTGTGGCATTTTAGTCTTAACAAGCGGCGTTTCGATTTCGACTTCTTCAGTCGGGAGTTCTCTAGTTACTTCGTAAGCAAGTAAAAGACTTATCTCATTCAAAAGAGTTCTAAAATTTTGACTTGTAGTATCTTTTCGGCGCATCTCAGTTAATTTGTGCTGAACAAGTGGATGCTCTACAACATGTAATCCGTTTATAGTTTCTTGATCCATGAGACAACAATAGGCGATAGTAATCAATTCCACGTTACGGATCCAACAGATTTATGAGTAATTTTTATTGATCTATTTCTTTTACGAGCTAGATTGCTCGGTTAGTTTGTTTATTTTTTATCTGGATGATTATGACGGCAAAACCTTTAACTATTTGGGAAACAATAGTTCCGAAAAATTGGATTGATTACAACTCTCACATGACTGAAGGTTATTACGGTGTTGCTTTTGCTGAAGCATCAGATGAATTTCTAATTCACATAGGGTTCGACTCTATCTACAGGCAGGATTTCGGAACCTTTTACACAGTTGAAGCACAGATTCGCTTTCTGGAAGAAGTTAAAGAAGGGTCAAAAATTCACACTGAGACAATCTTAGTTGATTGCGACACTAAGAGAATTCAGCTGCACCATTCACTTTTCGCCAATGAAAATTCAACTCCTGTGGCTACGCAAGAATCAATGTTGCTGCACGTCTCTATAAGTGACGGCATTCCAAGCGCTTCCCCGATCAGAGAACCGTTAGCTAGTAACCTTGAAAAAATAAGTGAGCTTCATTCGGAAATTGACCGTCCTGATTATCTGGGTAATGGAATTAGACAAATACAGTAATGACAATTTCTTCTAATAATTCTACATCTAAAACTCTTCTTGGAATATGGGCTCTGTTTTTAGCTTTTGCTTTTGTGCAGCTAGGTAACGGTATCCAGAGGGTGCTGTTACCTGTGAGAGGGGAAAGCGAAGGTTTCAGTCCTTCAACCATGGGACTTGTAATGGCGTTCCATTTTGCTGGTTATCTTTTTGGAGCAAAATCTGCACCTATAACTTTGCGCTCAGTGGGACATATCAGGGTTTTTTCAGCAATGGCTTCTCTCGCTTCAATCGGCGTCTTGGTTAATTCGGCGTTAATCACACCTTTTACCTGGTGCGGAATTTATTTCATAAGCGGTATCTGCACTGCCACTATTTATGTGGTTCTTGAAAGTTGGTTAAACGATAGAGCCAGTAATGAAAATCGTGGACAAATACTAGGTATCTACATGCTGATAAATCTAGGCGGCAGCGCAGGAGGGCAACTACTTGCCAATTTGGGAGATGCAGGTGGATTCAGAATGTTCATATTTTCTTCTGTTCTTCTTTCTCTTGCAATAGTCCCTATGACTCTTTCTGCTTCATCTAATCCACCCGCCCCTACTACTTCTTCGATGCCTTTCTTGGAACTGTACAAACTTGTTCCTTCCGCTGTGGTAGGAACAACTTTTGCTTCTTTCGTGCAGGGAGGCATGTCGAGTATGGCAATAGTTTTTGCTATCGAAGCTGGTATGTCTACAGGGAAAGCAACAATTTTTGTCAGTGCAGGTTTGACCGGAGCAGCACTTCTACAAATACCACTGGGACGCCTGTCTGACAGGTATCCGCGTCGTATAATTATTCTTTTTTGTGTTTTCATCTCGGCTTCTATTGCGGTAATCCAGTCTTTATTATCTAATTCGAATGATCTTCATATTTTTTTGAACCTGCTATTTGGAGCATTTGTATTTCCCTTATACGGATTATTCGCTGCTTTAGCTAACGATTGGATACCCTCCGAGAAAAGAATTTCCGCTTCTTCTACACTTGTTCTTGCCAGTAGCTCGGGTGCAGTCGTAGCACCAATAGCTATAGGTTTCCTGTTAGGCAACTTCGCACCTTCTTCTTACTTCCTTGCTAATGCCAGTGTCCTTATATTTGTTGGCATATACATTTCTTACCGAACTCGTGTTAGAGAAGCGGTTCCTGTCGATAAACAATCACCTTTCATTCCGTTAGTAGCTCGCTCCGGTCAGATAGCTCACTCTCTAGGACGCTGGATCAGAAACCCTCTTGCTGTATGGCCAAGAGAGAAACCGGAGGACAAATAACATTTATTTTTCTAGAAGGTCTAAAAGTGAAACAAAACCGGGGTCTTTTTCTAACTGCGAAGGAGAAACTGTTTGCCCGATAAGCGTTCGCCTCCTAAGTAAATCTTCTGAATCGTAGATGAACTCATGATTTTTCATTACTGATATCTCCGCAGGACAGTAGTCAATTTTTTCGCTCAGATTATCTCCTGTTATGCGATCTTCAGAAATGTTTTCTATCACCTCAAAAGAACGTGAACCATGTCGTCGCCAGAGTTTTTTTATCATGTCGTCTTCAATACTATTTTTTCTTGCAGTGTGAAAAAAAATCGACTTTTCTGCCTTAGAGGGCTCTCCATACCAGCGAGTACTGGGTTTTGAAGTTTTGTATCCAAGGTCTTCTAATGAGCTAACGACTTCCTCTCCAACATTTAAGCAATCAGAAAGTTTCCCTCCAAGCACGGAAATCATTCGATATCTGCGATCACTTTCGACTTCGTGTCGTCTTGATAATTCAGTCCAATCTTTATCATGGTCTACCCCACCCTTTGGTACTACAAGTGGCCTAACTCCAACCCTTTCGGAAATTATGTCTTCTGGCAGTAGTGGCTTGGGAAGTGAAAGCTTTCTATTTGCCTCCGTGAGTAAAAAATCTATGTCGTCACCATTAACCGAAACTTCATGTTGTTTGACACGTTCATCAGTTGTGCCTATCACGGAGCATTCGCCCATTGGTATGACGTAAAAGAGACGCTGTGTTCCATCAAAAAAAGCAAGAATACGTCCTGAGTCCGTCACTCTAGGAACTATTAAATGAACGCCTTTCGAAAAAACAAGATTGCTTTCTGTCTTAGTGTTACTCATATTGCAAATTTTGCTTACTTCTGGACCAGCGGTATTTACAAGCACGTTAGAAGTTGTTTCGAACTCTTTGTCCAATACTTCATCTCTAACTTTTAAGTGCCATTTCTTTTTGAGGTATTCAGCATCTAAGACGGTCATATAGTTACCAACTGAAGCCCCTCTCTCAGCAGCATCCACAATCATTTGAATAACAAATCTTGAATCATTGTCAACAATCAAATGGTCAGAATATTCAATTCCTCCAATCAAGTTGTCTTCTCGAATAGAAGGTTCAAGCCTCTTAATTGTTCTTGCTGAACGGTAGCGCGGTCTTTTAGTAGCAAATTGACCAATACCCCAATAAGCATTTGCTCCCATTGTCGCGAACCATGGAGCGAAAGGTGAAGAGGAGTCAAGGGCAGCTAGAAATCTCTTTTCGACTAATCTTGATGGGTAAGCACGAGCAAGTCGATTTCTGGAATGGCATAGTCCCATCACAAGTTTCAATTCGTAACTCTCTAAGTACTTAAATCCACCCCAAACCAGATTAGATGATTCCTGACTAACTCCAGAAGCGAAATCATTTTTTTCAAATAGCGCCACATTGACACCATGAGTCCGTAAAGCTAATGCTGAAACAGCCCCATTAATACCACCGCCGATAATTAACGCATCAAAATGTGTAGATGATACTTCCTGAATATTTTTAGAACGTTTTTTCTCAATTTCTGATGACGTTGATTTCATGAGTTCTTAATTTCATCTCGTGGAAACGCTTTTAAAAAACGCCTGATTTCGACGTTTTTAAATAAACCTGCAATTGCATAAGGATCTTCATCGGCAAAATTCTGCACCTGAGAAATGTTTTCCATTTCAAGCACAATCAAAGAACCGCACATACTTCCTTCATCATCTAAAAGAGGACCAGCAAAGACTAACGGTGAATTCGCCAAGTATGCCAGATGCTTCTCTCGGGTATCCATTCTAAGTTGAATAGAATCTTCTTTATCCAACGCGTAAATAGCAAAAAGCATTTCTACCTCCTCTCAGATCGTACCCTTTGATTTATAAACAAAAGTTAGTTATTTCTTCCAGTAAAGATATTCTTTGAGTAAAAAGGAAACTATGAATTCTGTTGAATTACTGATTGATGGATTAGATTTTGGCGAAGGGCCCCGATGGCGTGACGGTCTACTTTGGTATTCAGATTTTTTTCAACATCGTGTATACACAGTTTCACTTAGTGGACAGCGTGAGACTGTCTTGGACTTAGGGAGCGAACAACCATCTGGCCTCGGGTGGCTACCTAATGGTGATCTACTTGTTGTTGGAATGTTGGACCGTAAGGTGTTTCGCTATGACGGGAACCAAACAACCGTACACGCTGATTTAAATGACATAGCTACTTGGCATTGTAATGACATGGTTGTTTCAAAAAGTGGGATTGCCTATGTTGGCAACTTTGGTTATGACTATGGTTCAGGAGCCCCCTCTGTAATGGCAAACCTAGCTGCAGTTTATGAAGATGGAACAAAGCAAGTAGCTGCAACTGGTCTCAACTTTCCTAATGGTTCGGTAATTACACAAGATGAAAAAACCTTGATAGTAGGAGAAACTTTTTCGTGTCAATACACCGCGTTTTCAATTCACTCAGACGGGACTTTAAGTGACAGTAGGATTTGGGCTGAAATGCCAGGACGCCTCCCAGATGGCTGCACATTAGACAATGAAAATGCAATCTGGTTCGCAGATGCATTTTCTTCTCAGGTCGTCAGAGTTATTGAAGGTGGAGAAATAACTGACGTCATAGATCTACCTCAACGAACTTTTGCTTGCATGTTGGGTGGCGATGACGGTAAAACACTTTTCATTCTTACCGCTACCAGTGATCCTGAGACGGGAATCGAATCGGGCAAGGGTGCAATCTATACCACCCAAGTAGAGGTACCTCACTCTGGGACTCCGTAGCACTTACTCTGGAAATCTAATCAAGGGAATTATTCTCTCTGTACGATCCTGATAATCGTTATACCACGCTCTATCTTCACAAAGTTGATTCCAAATTAGATCGCGTTCTTCGCCTTCTAAAATTTCAGGAATTGAAGTGTATTCACCGATTTGTGTTCTAATTTTTACTTCACCATTAGAGTCCCTGTCACGTAGATTTGCTAACCAATCAGGCTCTTTGTCCGCTCCAGCGAATGAACCAACCACTACTCTGTGTCCATCTAAATCGCACCAAATTGGAAGTGCGCATTTATGTTCTTTTCCGGAACGTCGGCCAATTGTTGTGAGAATAATATGGTGCATACCTACCTGCTGCCACACGTTGTCATCATTGCTAGCTTCTAATGCTTCAACATGAGCGTGTGAAATTTCAACAATTTGGTCGTGTGTTGGTGTATCCCAAAATTGTTCAACTTTCTGGTTCTCGTTTTCCATATCAAATTCGCCTATCTTCATCTTTCCAATATGGTTCCCTCAAAGGCTGTTTTTGAATTTTGCCTGTTCCAGTTCGAGGTAACTCGTCTAAAAAATCTATTGATCGCGGAGATTTATAGCCAGCTAAATTCTCTCGACAATATGCAACTAATAGTTTTTCTAATGAATCAAGATCAGTATCTTCTCCTGGAACCACTATTGCTTTGACCTGCTCACCGAATTCTTCATCTGGAACGCCTATCACTGCCACATCTTTAACGGCAGGATGACCTCCAAGAACACCTTCTATCTCAGCGGGATAGATATTAACCCCACCAGAAATAATCATGTCAATTTTTCTATCGCTCAACCATAAATAGCCATCTTCATCTAAAAAACCGATATCTCCAAAAGTGAAGACCCCCGGTTCTAAGTGTGCCGCTTCAGTTTTTTCCGGAGCATTATGATACTCAAAATCAGTTCCCATCAAATTTCTAAAGTAAAGTGTTCCTTCTTCTCCATTTTTGCAACGGTTCCCAGAGTCGTCAACTACTATCACTTCAATGGTTTCAAGGGGTTTACCTAAACTTCCTCCTCGTTCCAACCATTCTTGAGAACTTACGAGTGAAATTATTCCTCCTTCAGTCGCACCATAGTATTCAGTGATTTTTTCACCAAACCAATCAATCATTTGTGTCTTAACTTTTGGAGGACATGGTGCTGCACCATGTAAAACTGTTGCAAGGGATTCGCCATTAAATTTTTTCTTTTCATTATCAGACAAATCCAAGAGTCTTTTAAATTGTGTGGGTACTAAGTGAACGTTGGTCGCTTTATACTCATCTATCATTGACAACAAACCTGCAGGATCAAATTTATGTTGCATAGCAACTGAAGAACCGGCAATCATAGGAAGCCACGAAAACGCCCACTGCGCTGAATGATACACAGGGCCGCAAAGAGCTGTCACACCTGGCACTGGTAACATTGCGGCAAATCCAGCGGCTACTAGTTGCATAACTTCTGGGGTGACATCAGGACCAGATTCTGTCAAACCGCTTCTAACCCCTTTAGGTCTTCCAGTAGTCCCTGATGTATAGAACATCGGCCCTCCGAGGAGTTGATTATCGGGTTCTTCGTCTGACTGACTGGTCAGATATTCTTCATAATCAACAAAGTTAGAACTGGGATTTCCTCCTGCCTGTAAAACCAAAGACACGTTATGGGAGCGGGGATCCGTAAGACTTTTTTTGACTTCTTCCTGAAAACGTTCGTCAACCATAACTGCTTTACAATCTGCATCTTCGAAGACGTAGGCGAGTTCATCAGCAACCCAGTGCCAATTAACTGGTACATAGATCAGACCGGCATGTGCGCATGCGAAAGAGATTTCAAACCACTCCATTCTGTTCCCCGCTATGATTGCAACGGAATCTCCCTGTGTGAGGCCAGACTGTCTGAAACCATTAACAAGCGAATTAATTCGTTTATCAAAATCTTTCCAACTTATCGACCCATTGTCATCCACTAAAGCAATTTCATCACCCTTAGTTTCCGCGAAGCCTTTCATTAAGATTGACATATAACTACCTTCCGTCTATAACGAAACTATCCTTAATTCATCGACTTATTTCAATCGGAGTTTTGACCATAAATGATTTTTTCGTGGCAGGCTTGATATATGAGCCTTGAAATTTCTAAAGATACAGAGTTGGAGTCGGCTAGTAAAACCTTTTCGACCTCAATGGTGATTTCTGGAATTAGATGCACGTTATCGTACGTAGTGTTTCCTTGGCTTTTACCTTTTCTTGGAGTGGCAGGTGGCATCACAGCGGGGCTAGGCCTACCTATTGGCCTAGTTGCAATTTTTTTCAATGTGTGGAGCATTCGTAGATTTTGGAAGAGTGACCACAATCTGAAATGGCTTGTTGCGACAATAAATGTATGTGTAATTATTCTTCTGTCAATTCTTGTGGTTCTTGATATTTCTGAACTTTTATCTTGAAGTGATTAAATACATGTCAGCTGCGAAAAAAATCTTAACTAAAGCAAAAAAAGCAACTTTAACTCTTCTCGGTTTTATATGTGTAGTGATAGGGATTATTGGAATAGTGGTACCTGGACTTCCGACAACCGTCTTTATGATCATCGCTGCTTGGTTATTTTCAATTTCAAATCCACGTTTTGAAAAATGGCTTCTAGGACTTCCTAAAATTGGTCCTGCTGTTTCTAATTTTCGTGAAGGTTTAGGCATGCCGAGGAGGGCAAAATTCTTTGCACTCTCCTCGATTTTCATATTCACTGCTCTGGCAACAACCTTGATAATAGAAAACCTTTTTGTCAGGTTACTTGTAGTCGGTGTGGCTATTGTCGGAATTTGGTACATACTCGTCCGTGTTCCAACTCGTGAAAAAATTACTGGTAGGAATTAGAGCTTGCCTGATTTTAAATATTGAAAAATTCTGAATAGTCGGGCCCAGACCTCAGAGAGTGTCCGCCATCAATAGTAAATGTTTGACCAGTAATCCAGCTCGATTCTGATCCGAGTAAAAATTTTACGAGGGAAGCCACATCCTCAGGCTTACCAACTTCGCCTAATGGGATGTTCTTAACATAGCTATTAAAGATTTCACTGTCACGTGGAATCACTTCCATTATTTCTGTGGCTATGAATCCCGGCCTAACAGAATTAAATCTTATTTTCAGATGCCCATACTCGTCAGCCGCGTTTTTCATCATCGTTTCAATTCCTGCTTTTGAGACTGTATAAGCGCCAAAATAACGGTGAGTAAGATTGGAGGCAATTGAAGACATGCCTATAAAAGACCCTCCACCGTTATTAGCGAGATAAGTAATCGAATGTTTTACACAATGCATAGTGCCTAAAACATTTAATTTTAGAGTGTCTAGATACTGATCTGCATTGAGACTCTCGTAAGACCCAAGCCCAACCGCTCCACCAGCGTTAGCCACAACCCCATCTAAACTTTTTAAAGATCCAGCTGCTTTTGATAAACATTCTTCAACAGACTCTTCCTCGGTCACGTCACAAATCAGATATTCGACTTTCGTGTTATGAGCTGCCTGAATTTCTTCACTGGCTATTTCAAGAGTTTCTAAAGTTCGTCCACAGATAATTACATCTGCGCCATCTTCTGCTAGCGACTCTGCACATGCACGGCCAATACCGGTGCCTCCTCCCGTGATTAAAACTCGCATCGATTCACACCTTTTCTATTCAAATTGGGAAAATTTAATACTAATAACTTCAAATGCGATACTATAGGACTTGTCATACGGGGAGCTCGGACCATCCGAGTTGAGAGGACTGAATCCAATTTTGGAGGGCAGTTGACCCGAATACCTGATCTGGATAATGCCAGCGGAGGAATAGTGAAAAGATACTTAAAGTTTCCAGCAGTAATAATATTTTTTGGAGTTTTTGCTTGTGGAAGTTCCGAAATATCTGACAAGGAGATTAATGGGTCCTCAATAACTCTCCTAACACATGATTCATTTGCGGTCTCCGATGGTTTATTTGATATCTTCACCGCCGAAACTGGAATCACGGTGGAGCAACTATCTTTAGGTGACACAGGTCAATTAATCTCAAGCTCTATATTGACGAAGGAAAACCCACTAGGTGATGTTGTTTTCGGAATCGATAACACTTTTCTTAGT
>MDTB01181129.1_pt1 | contig 12576 bp, 11 predicted proteins | sample 811161 | NCBI WGS metagenome assembly MDTB01 (sample SAMN05326650, study PRJNA326480) | marine metagenome | isolation source: seawater | place: Mediterranean Sea | collected 2009 | reverse complement strand
CATACCATCCTCGGGCATCATCCCATCAGGGTGGTGCATCATGCCGTCTGGACCAGGCATCATATTAGGATCATGCATCATGCTATCCTTAGGCATCATCCCATCCGGGTGGTGCATCATACCATCCGGGCCAGGCATCATTCCATTAGGCATCATTTCATGCATCATTTCTTCTGATATGTGCCCACACATCACCGGATCTGTGTTGGTAGATTCCAAACCACCCATTAGTACATCGGCAGCCTCCATGTCGCCTCCGAAGAATTTTTCAGCGACAGCCACCAACGGATCTATGCCCTCACCTTCAGATCCCATAAACGTTACTGCAAGTTCGGTCGGATCTATCCCCGCTTCGGCTATAATAGCTTCAGCATCCGCACACTCTGGTGGTGGCGGATGACCATCTGCCACGATATGCGAAACAAAACTGCCCGCCACCACAGCCGTCCATATATACCCCGTTATTTTTCTCATTACCCTACTCCAGTTGAATTATTTTTAAAGTAAGTACTACTACATATTTAAGATAAATATTCTTATCAATACCCGAGTTTACACAAATTTAGGGCCTTGTCACTCATAAATGATAATACAACTCGCTATAGATTTTTCAATATTTTGCATCGCAAATAGGATACCAAGGCATTATTTTTATTTAAAAATTATTTTTATCAATTTTATTCAGAGTATTAGCAGTCGTTATAAAACCGACTTATTACGATACATATTTACAAACAATTGACATCTGTTTGCCGGTTATCTACGACGGAATATCAATACAATTTATTATCAACAGCTTCACTTTGTATTCTCCAATTTTAAACCTGATCTTCCGGGAGGCATACAACCCCCATCATCCGATGATTGATTAAGCCGACGATCAGGCGACATCAATGGAGTATCTAGTGCTTTTTCAGCCTCTGATACATGATTGATGGATTCCGAGCTATCACAACATTCCAATATAACCATAGGAGTTTGCGGACTCGCCTCGTGACCGATGAGCGATTCGTTAAAGTCTGCCGAGGAATTTATAGTCACCAACGACAAAGTGAAAATATTAACCACAAAATACCTTTGCAGTTTTTGAGTAAATCGGATCTCTTGTCGCGACATTGATTTAATCCCTCCATTTATATCAATTTAAGCAAGTCCCACATAATTCGATCCATTTACATTAAAGTAGGTAATTCGTATTGACTTTGTTTTTGCCAATGATCTCCTTGGTAGCTACTTGTATACTTTGATCCTACATTTTCCCAAAATTCAGCACGATTAAACATGTAGACAGGTTGGTAATCTCTGTGTAATGCAGCTAAAGGATATGGCTTTGATCGACTTAAACCCTTTTTTCTTGTAGCCTCAAGTAAGTACTCTTTACCATTCTTTAACAATACAACCCAAGCATGACCGCCACCGCGGTACTCACCTAGCACCACCCTCGCATCTTCTTCCATCGCAATTAGCCAATCAGCCAACAAAAGCGCATGATCTTCACAATCACCTCTTGAAAAACTATATGCCTCTCGACTCGTTTGCCATACCTCTTGGCGACCCGAGTATTGTAGAGCATCACGCTGATACTGCTTTCTTTGGGATATGATATAGAGTGGCTCCATTATGTTCTTGACTTGGTAGGGTTCAAAGCCCTCTAAATACTCGTTCACCAAAAAATGTGTACGGCTAGTAGAGGGTGCTGACATGTTAATGGTTCCAATTCCTCGGTAGCCGAGGGGAACCACATAGCCCTGATTGCGTTTAGCCAACTCCGCCGCAAGTTTCTCTGGAGCCAATCGCTTATCAATGGTGAAGATATAGAGTGCACCTATATTGTCATAAGTAGAGTTATCTTTTACTGTGAATGGCACCCCCTCCATAGGCTCCTCAGGGACTCGAAAATTACTAGAACCTGACCGAACGAGCTGAGATAAGGCTGGATTAGTAGTATCAGTGAAGCTATTGAAAAACAATAAAAAGCAGATAGAAGAGAACAGAGCTATCGAGGTCCATCCGTCCCGCGACATCTATTCAACCCCGAAAACCGAAAGCGATAATCAACGCCACAAAAACTAAAATTGTTGATGCAAATATCGCCACCGCAATATTGCCTTTTTTCATTTCCTCTTCGAGGTCTATATTCTTCAAAAGTTTATCATCGACCCACAAAAGCCCATAAACCCCGACGACAAGAGCAAGGATTGAATAACTTAAATTAATGAGAAGATTGATCAGCGAAGCTGTAAAAAATTCTAACTCCAAAAATGTTCTCCAAGAGTGCTTGATTACTAATTTATCAGGAAGGTGATGATTCTGTACCCTCCGCCAATATTCCGATTCACTTTAGATTGTAAATTATTAATTTTTGAATCTCTTCTTAATCTTCAAATACCATATCTGTATCAGTTCTCTCTTCTAGCAAGGTATCTTTGAATCTTTCTTGAGAGTAACCACAAACGATCTTGTCCCCATAGGGAAATGAGCTCTTCACCATCCTCATCCAGCAATCTGAAGGCTGGGGTGCCCCAGATACCAGCTAAATATAGCGCTTTTCTGTTCTTCTCTAGCAAATCCGCCCATCCAAGATTTCCGATTCGTACCTTCGCCTCTTTCCAATCCAGCCCTGCCATTTCAACAACCTCTCGCATACCTTTCTGTGTGTTAGTATCTATTCCCCTCGCAAAGACGCAACTTAAAAAGCTACCAAAAAGTTCTCTCTCTTTCCCTAACCCGCAGGCCCAATCAAATAATGAGTGACAGTAACGCACCGGGTCACCAACACTATCATAAATATTTCCAAATGGGACCTGACATGCTCGAGCTTCTCTCGAAGCATCCCAAAAAATATAGCGTCCTTTGTCGTGGGTTGTCTTCAGACCTCTCATGACCATAGGTAATACAGGGCGCAATGACAGCCGAACCCCCGTTTCTTCAGCTAGTCTTATTGTCCGATCATATATTATAGCAACATAAGGACTGCGCATCGTGGGGAAAAACTCTAAGGTCAGTAAGCCGGCATCCTTCAAGGGTCCCCATTCAATCTCAGGCCTCGGCATTATAATGGGGTTGGGCGACCTCTTATCAAGGCCCAGCTCACCTAGACGAGCCTCGAGATGGTAGAGCCGATCCACTCCCCAATACCATTCCCCTGCATAAAAAAACATAGACCCAAGATAATGGTTCAAATCAGAACGTCGCGCATTACCCGCCGCTATTCGGTCTTTGGCATCTTTAGAGCATACCCTGCCATATTTTTTTGCAAGATCACGCAATATATTCTCATCACCAGCCCAAAGAGCTTGTCCTATAGCTTGCGCGCAATCAATGAACGTTTGACTGTCTTGAGCCGCCAAAATTTCCTCTGAAAAGCGGCATAGACTCTCAGCCGGAGCTTCTGGATGTTTAGGAAATTGAAGGCCATACTCGGGTGCAACAAGGTGTGCATCGATTCGGGACAGTTTCATTAGCATGTCGAGCTCTGGTGCACTATCGCCCGGTGGACCACTTACCAAATGGCATGAGATTTCAATTTCATAACGCTCTGCGAACTTTTTCAACACCTGCGCGGATAAATGGCTGTAACTGTCTTCAACAAAATGGAAGTACTCTACAACGTGTTTTCCTCCTCTAAACCGCCGTTTTGTCTCCTCGTAACGACGCATTTTTAAGAGTCTTTTCTCTGAGGTTAGGCGGGTAAGAAACCTTGACGCAAGCCAACGTTTTAATGAACTGGGATCTTTCGTTGATGCTCCTCCTAATTCCTCAAAGCTTTCACGCATGTCGAATGCCCCAAACAGATTATAAATAAAAAAGACCGATCATTTTCATTGTTACAATGAGAGGTCTGATCTCTCGAGCCTAAGATCCAAACTAGTTAGCGATATAGTTCCGGCCAAAACGAAAGCTACAACTATTGGTGGTTGTGAGTGATGGGAGGTTATAACAAATTCCTTAACATTAGACATAACACGCCATTTATCATACATGAGTAAGATAGATCCCCAGACTGCAACAATAGTTTCGGGAATAATGAGCCCAAAAAAATTATAAAACCAAATTTTTCCTCGTAATCATAGACCTTCGAGTTAAGCAGGACTGCCCAAGGCGACTATGTCATTCCGTATGCGCTGTATTTCAACTTCTGACAAACACAGCGATCCCGCACCAGCATTTTGGGACGACTGGGCCACATTTTTCGCACCACATAAAATATGAGTAGCTCCCGGTTGGGCAGCAGTCCAAGCAAGTGTTAGTTGAGCAATAGTACATCGATGCTTCTCTAAAATATCTCGCCAAGATGTAAACATATCAGTTATTCGAACAATATTTTCCTTTTTGAACCATGGAAGCCATTTCCCCGAATCTAGCCGAAAATCGTCCTCTTCAAATACTCGATCCGTGGTTACCTTACCGGTAAGAAGCCCATATTCTAAAGACCAATACGTCAACGTAGAAATATTATTTCGGTCACAGTAGGGGAGAATATCTTTCTCAGGGTCTCTAAAAAGCATGCTGTATTTGAACTGACCGGTGGAGAGTTCTCCAGCAGTATCATAGTCTTTAAGCTGCTTTAACGACACATTACTAACACCAATCGCTCGGACTTTTCCTTCTTTTTTTAGTTTCATAAGACAGTCCATTGTCTCTGAAATGGGGGTCTCAACTGGAGGAATCGCTGGCTTATGGCACTGAAGGAGGTCAAGATAATCTGTTCCGAGGTTTTTAAGACTATTTTCGACTTCAATTTTAATGGTGTCTGGGTGCAAGCTTATATAGTTTTTTTTACCGTCTTTTATGCCGTTGTAAGACCCACGTGTATCTTGCCACCAAACGCCACACTTAGTGGCAATCACCACCTTATCTCGACGACCCCTAATCGCATCCCCGACCACCCGTTCACAATGTCCCCATCCATAAGAGGGAGCGGTATCTATCAAAGTAACACCATTATCAAGTGCCGCATGGATTGTATTAATCGAGTCCTTATCATTGGAAGGAGTGTGATCCTCACCGCCACCGAAGGTATACGTTCCGAGGCCAATGATCGAGGCTTTTATTTGTGATTTACCCAAAAATCTGTATTGCATATGTAACTCACTTCCAATTCCAGTGATTTATCTCAAATGTATCGCCAAAGGTCACTATTTAAATTTTAAAAAACACAATCTTCTTATCAATTAGCTATAGACTTAAAATCGCAAAACTAATAGTCGCAAGATAGCATAAAGTATATTTGAATTGTATTAATAAGGTTGGGGTAACTGTACTTAAGATCCGTTACCACAGACCAGTGTTTCTTGAGATTGTTAAAATATTTTGAGACAGTCAGAAGGAGGCAGATTTAGTTTTGAATAGCGCAAACGTCGCTCATGAAGCTTATCCCATTTAGCTGTCGTTAATATAAACAAAAGTATTTTAATTTAGTAAACCTCCAAGTGTTGCTTCCACCTCCGGATGAATAACACCACATATAAAGATTCTATGGGATTCCAATAAATGGCAATCATTGGTCGAAGCTAAGGTGCATGATTATTTTTCTGTTTGCTTCGGAGTGCCGGTGTTCCCATAGATAAATACCCTGCCATGTCCCAAGCAGAAGTTTTCCGGCAGTAAAAGGGATACTAATTTGTATAGCAGTCAGCATACTTTTGATATGGGCAGGCATGTCGTCTGGACCCTCCAATGTATGGGTGTAGATTGAATCACCCTGAGGAACAAGTCGATTAAGCCACTTCTCGAGATCTCTTCGTGCACTATCATCATAGCTCTCTTGGACCAAGAGACTCGCAGACGTGTGCTGTAGGAACAGAGTGCATAAACCGTCTGAATGTGGGCGTTTAGCGATCTCTGTTGCTATTTTTTCCGTGATCGAGTGAAGCCCCTGTTGGGGGGTTTTAACTGTGATGCTCAGTAGCATTTGGATCCTCTGGTTCGAGACACTGGCAAATTGTGGAGTCGAACACTGCTTGTTCTATTACTATCATATTCAACTATTTTATATTTTTTACGTTATTTGATCTCTTCAAAAATTTGCACTCTATAAACGCAAATTTTTATTTAAAACCAAATCGATAAACAGATGTCGTGGAATACATTTTACCTGGAGACAAAATAGAGTTAGGAAAGTTAGGCTGATTGGGCGCATCTGGATAGTTTTGAGGTTCAAGGGCAATACCATAGCGATGTTTTATAATTTTTCCTGCCTTGCCTTTTACCGAGCCATCCATAAAGTTTCCCGCATAGAATTGAAGCGCAGGCTCTTGCGTTAAAATTTCCATTACGCGGCCGCTAATAGGATCATACATTGTTACTTGATGAACGAGCGATCCGTTTGATTCAGTAAATACCCAATTGTGATCATAGCCACCAAACTCTTTATCAACACCACCACCTTTTTTAAGCTGCTCATCTTTAACACGGATACGTGAGCCGATAGCCGTCGCAGAGCGAAAATCAAACGGAGTACCCGCAACGCTTAAGAGCTCACCCGTAGGGATCAACAAGTCATCAACTGGGGTTGTTTTATCGGCCTTAATTAGTAGCGTTTGTCCTCCGATGTCGCGTTTCATATTGCCCGACAGATTAAAGTAAGCATGCCACGTTAAATTAACCGGTGTTTTTTTATCGCTGGTTGCTTGGTAAGTGATTTTGAATTCATTGTCATTATTTAAAGTGTAGGCAACAACAATTTTTAAATTGCCGGGATAACCTTCCTCGCCATCAATGGAGATATAAGTCATTTCGACTCCATTCTCTATTTGATTGGCATCCCACGCTCGCTTATGCAAACCACGAAGACCACCGTGTAATTGATTGATGTCATTATTTGGCCCACCATTATTGCGCGTAACATCATATTCAATACCGTCAATGGTAAACTTTCCTTTAGCAATACGATTTCCAAACCGCCCAACAACTGGGCCGGAATAACAGCAGTCGTTGAAGTACTCATCCCAAGTATCGTAACCAATTACGACATCCTCAAAACTTCCATCTCTGTCCGGCACAATAACGGACTGCACATAAGCGCCCCAATTAATTGCCGTAACAACCATACCGTTATCATTTTTTAGAGTGTATAAACGTATTTCTTTTCCGTCAGCCTCTCCCCATTTCTGACTACTTACTCTGACAATAGCTCCCGAATTATCGATGGTACTTTTGAGTTTAGCGGGAACAATTAAAGCGTTCGAAGTGGGCTCTCTAGCGTTTTCTACGCAAGCGGTAATGCATACAAAAAGCACGGCCGAATAGCATAAGAAAGCAATTATTTTATAAAGATAGCGTAGTTTCATCTGTGTGATCCTCATCATGACTTTATATTTTGTTTGTTTCATATATTTTATTTTTTTATTGATCGCGTATTTTTCTCAATTGTATTTCTATCTCTTGAACATCCTGCCCGCATTTACTTGCCATCCATTGTCCTACATTGCACCTCACTCTATCTCTAGCTTAATTCGCATATACGCCTCCAAATCATTAACCAGTAAAGAGAAGTATTACGTCTTAGAAAGTGATTCAGGGGAGGCGAAATCACTCTTCTAGCATGAAAGCTATAACGAGAATGTACGCGTTATAAATAAATTTCGTTTTAAATTATCCCCTACCATCAGGATTACGTAATAAAAACGCCGCCACTTCTGGCGTTAAGTCACGCTGAGACATTGACATCAACTCATATCCTACCATCCATTTCATAGTGCGGATATCGCGTAATACCGGTGGACGGAACATTAAATACATAACACCATCATAATCGCCTCCGTTAGTTGGCGCTTGATATAAACCAGAGCTGTATGGACAATCACCAATAAACAAAGCATTGAGTTTTTCAATTGCCGTGACATACGCATCAGTAAAATTCAAGAATTCAGACTCATTTAAATCTAATAAAGAATTTTTTGGTTTGCGCGGCACAATAATCATTTCAAAGGGCCACACAGCCCAGAAAGGCACCACCGCAACAAAGTCTCCATTTTCAAATACAACACGCTCTTGTTGCTTTAGCTCTTCTTCTGCAATCGTTTGGATTAGGTGCTTACCGGTTTTTTCTTTATATTTAGCAATGTTACAAAGAATTTTTTCTTGTATGGGAGAGACCAAAGATGAAGCCCATAACTGGTTATGCGGGTGACGCATACTCGAACCGAAAAGAAAATTCTCAAAAATATTAACGTAATTGATATATGGTCGCTCACCCAACTCTTCATAGCGATTAGCCCACAATTTAAGCACTTTAACCGCATATTCCCGCTCAACGGTCGCCAAGGTTAAATCATGACGTGGGTGATGAATAATAACTTCGCAAACCCCATGAGCCGTTTCAGCTTGGTAAATGCCCGTATCGTCGCTATAACTTGCGTGCGCCTCGCCTTCTGCTGGCGGTTTTAATGCGGCGGTATCATTAGCAAATGTATAAGGATACTCAGATAGCTCTGTAGGTGCTTTCTCACCACTTTCTCGAATATTTCCAGGGCAAAAAGGACAGTCAGAAAGATATTCTACATTTTTTTCAGTGATATAAGCGGATACTTCACCGCCCCATGTACGAGACAATCTTTCAGTTGAAACTTGGACTTTTTCACCGGTAAGTGGATTAAAACGAAATTGATTTGCGGTGGCTAACCAGTGGGGTTGCTCAATATTTGACATTGTATTGTTAAATTTTTTCATTACTGTTTATGGTGCTTATCGTTCATGTTTTTCCTACTATTCGTGCATTACTTATCTCTAAATTTCTTTTTCATAATCTAAAGAAATTTAGGCCTTAATCATTCGCGTACCTTCCGCTGGGCGGGTAGTGAAAATTTCGGGCTCAATACCAATTTTTTCTATATAGCGTTGACTAACGCCTGCAATTAAATCATCCACTTCGCTTGTAGGCACAACACTCACGGTACAACCACCAAAACCACCGCCGGTCATACGCGTGCCAAGAACGCCTTTAGATTCACCGAGTTCCATCATCAATTCAACAAGTACATCTAGCTCTTTGCAACTCACTTCATAATCATCACGCAAAGAGTTATGGCTAGCCAACATTAGTTCGCCCACTGTAGCCCAATCACCTGCCCTCATCGCCACTGCAGCCTGCTCTGTTCGCCCTATTTCACCAATCACATGGCGTGCTCTACGAAAAATAATAGGGTCCATTTTACTCGCGCTCTTCTCTAGCTGATCCATGGTTGCTTGGCGTAAAGTATCAACATTTAATGTTTCGGCAGCTGCCTCACATTCTGCTCTACGCTTTCTATATTCACCATTTGCCAACGAATGTTTTACGTTACTATCGATAATTAAAATTGAGTACTCATCACTCGTAAACGGAACCACTTCGGCCTGCTGAGAATCGCAATCCAACAATAATAAATGATCTTTTTTACCGTTCACTGAGGCAAATTGATCCATGATGCCGCAAGGCACTCCAGGATAATCATGCTCTGCTTTTTGGCATAACAACACTTTCTCTAAAGGACTTAGTGTTTTACCCGAAACAGCTTCAAGTAAGGTTGCTACGGACACTTCGAGCGCAGCACTACTAGATAGGCCGCCCCCCAAAGGTACATCGCCAGCAAGAGCAATATCGATCGATTTAAATTGAACACCTAAGTTTAGAAAGCCTACAAAAATTCCGGCAACATAATCGGTCCACTCACCAGTCTTTTCGATCGTATTATTTAAAATTTTAAGGGTTTGCGTATCACCTAAATTTTCACTATAAATAGTAATTTCCGCATTGCCGTCCGTCGCCCCTTCTCTTTCATCAGCAGCCAACACCGTATTGCGTTCAATCGCCATAGGAAATACAAACCCACCGTTATAATCAGTGTGCTCACCGATGAGATTAACGCGCCCTGGTGCAGTAGCAACCCAACGAGCCTGACGCTTAAATTTTGATTCGAACCTCGCCTCTACGCGAGTAACTAAATTATAAAATTCTTCTTTTGTTTTTGCTTGCATATTGACTTCTACTCACAACTTACGATCTATATTTTTAATTAACGTTTCATTATTATCGATGTTAAGAGCGACGTTCTTAGTATACTTAATCGAGTTTTAAAAACTTGAAATTAGTAGTTTGTTTGTGTAACTCATCTCGCCGAAGAACACAGAAGAGCTCTTCGTCTAATTAATAGTGCCACTAGGCCGCTAAACACGCCGCCGAACGTCGCAGATATACTTTGCCTTGCTTGCCAATAACCTGATCATTTAAATAATTGGCGGAATACGTTTGAGTCGCTAGTTGAGAAGTGAACACCTCCAGCAAGCGACCAGATTTAGAATCAAAAAGCTTGCGCCTTTGCCATGCTCACAGTCATGTTTATCCGAAACTCAACTTTGATCATAACCTGCCTCAATTTTACGAGGCTCATACTTTACATCGATACCTTTGCCAATAATTCACTCTGCTCGAAAATCTGAGGTTGTTCCTTTAACATTCAGCCTCTCAACTTGATGTACTCCCATACTATTTTACTTTTGCACTCTGGAGACATTTATTATCACCACATAATCTAAAATATCGCCATTACCAGCACCGACCAAGTCAAAATGCGAGTAAATAGTTACGTTGCACAAGGTCGGTTGTTGCACAATGTTCAAGAGGTTGTTATCACCTAGCGAATATACGAATTCGACATTTAAATACCCTGAGTGTCTCTCTTTCCCAAACTCACTAAAATAGCTAAATGTGAGCTTATCACTGTCTTCAGCTAACACAATCTTACTGCGGCAAAGGGCTCTGTGAAAACCCATCACACCGCCATATGAATGATTTGGCGCCTGATTGACATCCAATTGAAAAGACCGGTTGTCACTATTCAAAACTAGCGTCGCCAATTCGGTTCGCTTAGCGGCCAACATTCGTCCCAAAATGGGTCTCATTATTCAGGCAGCCCCCCAAAATCATCTCGGCCTAAAACGAAATATTCTAGGTATCCATCATGATCAGATACATGACCATTACAAATAATCGCTTCAAATTCCATAGGCTCAGCGCTCATCTCATTTGCGATGATCAGGGCAAATATTCCAACCTCACGCCCATCAGGCAGTGTGCCGAGTGTATCTATCTTGTGGCTAACGTGATTAAGCCAAAATATAAAAGTATGTTGTAGAACACCCAAGCTTTAAACCAGTGCTATCTTTTTCAAATTCCATGAAGCATTATTGCTTAAAGGGGTAAAAAAATGTCCGCCCCATTAATGTGCTTATTGGCTACATTTCGTGAGTCACCAGAAGATGATATACAACACAACGGTTGCTACAATCACAACATAACCTAACACCTTCACTTTCGGCGAGCTCGTCATATCCATGTCTTCGTTGACAGGCAATATAACAGGCGCTGGAAGCGGCTTAAGTAAAGTCATAATGCCGCAGTATGCACACACAACAAACAAGCAAATTGACATGCGATCCAGAAAGGCGATTTCATCCGCATACCACCAACCAGCACCAGCAATCATATCTGCAAGGAAGAACTTAAGTGCACCATACAAGAAAGCATTTAGTAAAAGTGCACTCCAGCCTAAGAATCGAGGAGCCTTAGGAACAAGCATACCAAAAGCAAAAATTGCGATTATGCCTGGGCTGATAAAACCCTGAATTTCCTGAATATATTTAAAGATTGCGTTGAATTGACCGAGGTGTGGCGCAATGAGAGTAGCAATAATAACGAAAACAATAACTAGAATTCGGCCTGTGCGAATTAAGTTATCATCGGAAGCGTTCGGAGAAATTTTACGCCACAAATCCATCGTTGCCACTGTAGATGCAGAATTTAACATTGACGCTAAGGAGCTGACAATAGCACCAAATAGTGCTGCTAATACAAACCAGCTAATCCAGGGGAAAGGCTTTACCAAATTACGCAGTAAAGTAGGGAAAGCAGTGTCATAAGCATACCCACCGCCTTCCAATGCCATTTGTTCGTTGTAAAGATTGAAAGCCATAATACCCGGAATAACGATTACAAAAGGAATAATTAGCTTTAAAAAAGAGGCAAATATAATACCTTGCTGCCCCTCAGCTAGGGTACGTGACCCGAGGGCGCGCTGAATAATGTATTGGTTGAAACCCCAGTAGAAGAAGTTAGGAATCCACAGGCCAACAATCAAGGCAGACCAAGGAATATCGTTATCTGATAGTGGGCGAATCATATGTAGCTTGCCACCTTGTTCGGCAGCACCGGCATTCAGCAATTGAAAACGTTCCCAAGAACCCGCGCTGGCGAGCTCATGAATTGTAACGTCTTTTAAGGTTGCGGTTTTAACTAGGCTAGCGGGATCGGCCGTCCCCAAAGCATCAAACGCAAGATAAGCAACGATCGCACCGCCAGCGATTAGTGATGCGCCCCAAATAAGATCCGTCCATGCACAAGCTTTTAGGCCACCTACAAATACGTAAGCAGCAGACAATAAACCAATTAACCAACAACAAGCCACTAAGTTACCTAAAATGGGAATTGATGGATAGTATTCAGAAATAACCAATGCGCCCGCATAAATAACAGAAGCGATGGGTCCACCGAGAAGAATAGCCAATGTAACAATAGCCATAACAACACGTGAAACT
>MDTB01116642.1_pt1 | contig 12576 bp, 1 predicted proteins | sample 811161 | NCBI WGS metagenome assembly MDTB01 (sample SAMN05326650, study PRJNA326480) | marine metagenome | isolation source: seawater | place: Mediterranean Sea | collected 2009 | reverse complement strand
GAACAGCTTATTTACTAGAAGATGAGTCAGAAATAAGCTTAGGGAATGGTCTCATTCAAAAAATTTATCTTCCTAACACAGGTAATAATAATTCAACTTTAGATAATAAAACACCTGACTATACCTTATTTGATACCGAAATAGACTACCAAACTAAAAGTGACTTTTATTCGAAACTTAGCTTAAATGATTCCTTTTCAATTCGGTGGGAAACTTATATATCAATTCCTGAAAGTGGAACTTATAGATTTTGGGTAACTAATGATGATGGAGTAAGACTCACTGTTAAAGAAGGAAATGAAAAGGGTAACGAAATTGGAAAGATTGATTCTTGGAAAGATCAAGGGTCGACATTTTATTCCACCGAAGTAAAAGATCTTCAAAAAGGAGATGTTGTTTGGCTTCAATATGATTATTACCAATCTTTGGGGGGGGCTCAAGCACATCTGCAATGGCAAAAACCAGGAGTTTCTAATTCTGTTGTTCCTGAGACTATTCCTGCTGAAGCGATGTTCATAACTGAAGAACTTGCACAAACAGGAAATACTATAGATGAATTAACTTCTGGAACAAATACAAAACCAGGTTATGAATTTATAGCTAACAGCAAATTAGATGATGGTAATAGATATGCAATTGCACCTCAGAGTTCTTATGATCTAGATTTTTCTCTTTCTCAGGGGGATAAAAATTCAACCTTTCGAACTGATGAGGCTAATCGTCGAGGAGAGGATGTCGGATTCCCTACTGATGACTATGCAATTTATACAAAGAATAGTGAAGGAGTGTTTAACACCTTTAGAACACCCGAAAGTATTGGATTAAATGATTATAAGTGGCAAACAAATAATGATACAGCTGGAACTTTAGGTGTAGCTGTATTTAGTGATTCATTTGGAGAAGAAGACGAAAAGATTAAAGCTACTTTAAAACCAGGTAAGGGTTATGGAGTTAATTCAGATAGCAATAATCTAGAAAGAGATCTCATAATTGGTGATGCCTCACCTACATTAAGTATTACAGAAGTAGAAGATGCTATAGAAGGTGATTGGGGTTGGTTTGTTGTAGATACTGGTGGAGTATCAATTCCAGAAGGAGGTATGTATGTCTATTATTCGATTGACAAGGACAAAAGTACTGCAACCCGGATAACAGATCCAACAGATCCAAATTCATCGGGTGATTTTTATTCCCCATCAACTTATATGATGTGGGATAACAATTTTTATGCCGAAGATTATTTCTTTTTACCTCCTGACTCCACATCAGCAAATATATACATTTCTGCAATTGGAGATGCAATCGATGAAGGGAGTGAAAGTGTAACTATAGAAATAAAGCCCATTCCAGAGGCTTTGGAAGCAGTAAAGAAAAAAGATAATGGTGAAATCGATTATTCATATCTTTTCGAGCAATATACAGTTGATGAAACAGCAGCTTCTGCAACTTTAAAAATTCATGATATTCCGATATCTGATGCAGATACTCCTAGATTTAAAACAGATGAAGATGGAAAAACTATTTATAAATTACCTTCATACCCATATCAAGCAGGAGTTTCCATTACTCCAGTAAATAGAACAGGTTATGTTGAAGAAATACGTTCAGATTCCAATAATAACGTTTCGCTTAATGTCGTTTTAAATAGTAAACCAACAAGCGACGTTGCTGTACTCCTTTCAACCGAAACTGGTACATGGAGTGATTCTTCTCAAGAAGATCAAGATTTATTCTTCACGCCTGACAATTGGGATAAACCTCAATTATTAATAATTAATTCTATTGCAGAAAATCAAGTCACTACAGTTAGTTGGACAACTTTTAGTGGAGATGAGAATTATTTAAATACGACTGAATTTAAACAAAGTGTTGTTCCTTTCAACTATGTTTCCAGTCTTGTTGATCCTAAAATAACTCTTTGGGAAACTGGTATTGAATTAAAACTGGTAGATAAATTAATCATTGATAATAACAGTGGTAAAGAAGATAGTTATACTACTTCTCTGAAATTAGTTTCTAAGAATAGAGATTCGGTTTTGATTCCCGCTGGAACAAAGCTTCAATACATAATTGATGAAACAGAAAATAATCCTGAAAAGAGTTTCACATTAACGCTTACAAATGACTTAAGTATTAAAAGTGATCAACAATTAGATGATATTCCAGTAGTTGCTAGTAATGCTACTGATGGATTAGATCTTAATTCAATTGACCCTTCAAGTAATGACAGATCAAATACATCTCTTTACGTGGCAAGTGTCAACAATAACGTCCCAGATATCCCTATCGTTTCTGTTAAAGCCATTCATGATAGTGAGGGTTCCATAAATAGATATGGATTTCAGTTTATTCTTGGTTCTAAGCCCGAAACAGAAGATGATATCGATATCTTTTTCAATTTAACCGCCAGTGAAGGTTTTTTCTTGGATGGTGATTCTAAGGATGTTGTTAACACGTTAAAAAAATCAGCTACTAATGATAGCTATGTTATAACCATCCCAAAAGGTGATACTTCGGCAGCTTTTCTATTAAAGCCTGTAGATGATCTTTATGCAGAAGGAGAAGAGAAACTTACTTTAGATTTAATTAAAAATGAAAAATATCAGTTCCCCCCAGAATCTGGTAGTTCAACTGCCATCCTTTCTGATGATGAATTTGTTGGTGTAGGCATCTTAGCTTTTACCTCAATAGGCAAGGATCGTGCATCAAGTTGGACAAATGCCACAAGTTTCGTTGTCAGTGAAGATGATTCAAAGGAAGGTAGCTTCAAGCCAATTGGTATACGCTTAGAAAGTAAACCTACCTCATCAGTAACTCTTCGCCTGATTGAAGAGTCCTACACATCGGAGGAAATTAAAGTTACATATCCTATAGGTTTTGAAGGTGAACCTATAGAACTTTACTTTACTCCAGATAATTGGAATAAAATTCAGGAAATACAAATAGAGGGAGTAGATGACTCTATTGTTGATGGCAACCAAACGAGGGTTCTTACATTTAATATTTCGAGTGATGATGAAGGATATAAGAAACTAAAAAGAGTAAATACTTCCATTATTAATATAGATAATGATGGAATATCCGCCAATGAAAGTTTAAATACACTCTCAAAATCATCAGAAGAATCTAATTTACCTACTGCTCAATTTTTGACTCCTTCTAGTTCTTTCATAGACGAGTCAGGAAGTACTGTTTCTAATTTTGAGATTAAGCTGTCAGACAAAGCAATTGAAGAGACAGTAGTCTTTGTCAATCGAGATCAATATGTTAGTTCTGCTGAATGGACTGATTTTACTTTTTCTTCGGGAGAAGATTCACAATTTTTAAATGGTCTTGCTCAATATATTGACAACCAACAAGAAAGTATAGAACAAACAGACTTTGATGGGATTGACGAAACTTTCGAAGGATTTAATGAAGGAGAGTTTACGTCAACTTGGTCTGGATATCTTTATATTCCTCAATCAGGCCATTACAATTTCATAGTTGATATAATTGGTGGTTTTGCCTTAACAATTAATGGTAAGGAGTACCTTAACAAGCCCATCAACACTAAAGGGAAATACTATGTCAATGATCTAATTCTTGAGCATGGAGATTTCATTGATATAACGTTTGACTATATTGGGTATGAAAATGAAAATCATAAAGCTCAACTTTTATGGGAGAGGCCCAATAGTTTAGAAGAAACATATGTAAAAGAAATTATTCCTGCGCAGTACTTTCATCGTACAAAAGGTTTTGCCTTGGTCATTCCGGAAGGAGAGGATTCAACGACTCTTACTTTGAACGCGATTGATGACAATATAGATGAATCTAGTGAGTCAGTTTCTATAAAAATTCAAGAGTCAACTGGTTTAAAATTATTAGTAAAAAGCCAAGATAAAGTTTTTAAGAATAATGACTCTAATAATGATTATTTCCTTAACCTAAGTCTAACTAAAACTGATAGAGAATCAGTTCTCCTGAAAGCTGGTACCGAATTGCAATTTGGTGTTGATCAAATCATTGATGAGAATACTACGCAAGAGGCATCACTCGCTTACTTTACGTTGCTTGAAGATACGACTTTCCATCGAAGTAAATCTACTAGAGCTACTGGGACCTTAGTTTGGACTGAAGATGGATTGAACTCTACTTACAACCAATCACTAGTTGGATTAGTCTCTGGACATGACACAACTCTTTATCAATTGCTTGATCCTGGGGTTGATTTAAATTTAGTTGATAAATTAGCGTTAGTTGAATCTACTGAGAATAGTGATGGTACAACAGACTTTAGTTTTCTTGCTTCTATTCAATTAGGTACTACAAATCGAAAAAGTGTCTCTATACCTGCAGGTACAAAACTCAATTATATTATTGCTGCAACCGACGAAACAGACGTACAAAGTTTCACATTATATTTAAAAAATGACTTAACTATTAATAGTGAAGAGACAATTGATGGGATAGCTGTTACATCAAATAGTCGAGATATCTCAATAGGTTTAGATCTTACGCAAATCGAACCCGTTCCTAATGAAGAAATTAATGCTGATGGTTTAAGTGTTAAGTCTTTTATCGCAGAATATCGAATTGAAAGAAATGCAAAAGTAGATATTATTGATGATGATCATGCAGGATTTAAGTTTTCTCTAGATAATGATGCAAATAATCTAGTCGATAGTACAGCCTTCACTATTAATGAAGGTGATGATGCTATAACTCGTTATGTTCAACTTACAAGTAAACCAACTGCACCTGTTCAGCTTTATTTAGAGACAGATCAGAGTAAAAAATCTGTCTTAAAATCATATGATCAGATCACCAATGAATGGAATGAAGGCACATCAAGAATCAAACTAAAATTCATGCCTTGGGATTGGGATAAACCACAAAAATTCCAAGTCCAATCTATAGATGATCAAATAATAAGTGAAGACGTACTTGCAACTATCCATACGGAAGTGAAAAGTGTCGATCCATTTTATGAAGAGCAAGATGTATTTTTAAGCATTACAGATAAATTAGTTCTTGATATTAGTTCTGAAAATAGATACTTAGCTACTTTAAAATTAGATCCAACTGAAAGAGCAGATGACACTATCAGAATTCCATCAGGTACAACTCTAAATTATTCATTCAAAGAAGAGGTATCAACCCAAGAAGCGGCATCAACCCAAAGTTTTTCTTTAACCTTAATTGAAGATTTAAATATTAAAAGTGACCAAAAAGTAGAAAATATCCCAGTCTTTGTAAGCAATACCACAGATGGTTTAGATTTCACCTCTATTGATCCTTCTACTATTAGTGAAGGGGATTCTTCCTCATATAAAGCAATTTATGAAATACCAAGCTCTACGATTTCCTTTAATATTGTAGAAACTGATGTCCCTGTAATTGAGGCAAGAATACTTCAAAATGAAATTTCAGAGGCCTCTAATGGTTTTGTTACACTTCGCCTAAATAACCAACCCTCTAGTCCAGTAACTATAAATCTTACTCCAAGCGACAAACAATTCACAATTGGAGATCGTGGAGTAGGGATGCATGATAGTCTTGTCTTTACCCCAAAAAATTGGGATATTATTCAAAGTGTTGAAATAAGATCTGTAAATGATGAGTTAGTCGAAGACATAACAACAAGTCAACTTAATATATTAAGTACCTCTGACGATCCAAATTTTAATGAAGTCAGCAATACTATTCATATTGATATTGTTAGTGAGGATCTACCTACAGCAACAATTGCTCCTATTGTTGATAGCTCAGAGGAGGCCGAACCAGGAAGATTTAGAATTAATTTAAGTGATCCTGCCCCTAGCTCCGCAGGATCCAATGGTGTTGTTGTTCAATATCAAATAGATAGTCTTAATTTGGATCAAAGAGGAGGTTTACCTTATACCCCTGACGTTGAAAATATAAATAAGATCACCCAAAGTCCTGGTGTCACAACAGGTGAGGTACGAATTGCTCCAGGTCAATCTTTTAGTGACGTTCTTGTAGTACCTATCGATGATAGATATGCAGATGCAATTGATAAATCATTCTCAGTTAGTCTTCTAAAGAGTGAAGATAATACTTATGAAATAAAAGATGATGAAAACAATTCAACAACAGTAAATATAATCAACAATGATATTGCTGGTATCTATACACAGGTTTCAGGTGAGTTCTTAAGGGTTAGTGAAAATCCAGTTGGCCCTGGAGTTTGCGCAGTAGGTTTGCTTACTAAACCTGCTGGAGATGTGACAATTAAGATTACAGAGGAATCTATAGATGGTATTTATCAACTTTCAAAGGATGAAGATGAATACACTCCATTTGAAGCGACACTTAAATTTGACTCCAGTACTTGGTATATTCCTCAAATGTTTGAGGCTTATGGTTGGAATGAGGGCATAATTGAAGATGGGACAGGGGATTACGCAGGTACTGGAATTCATAATGCAAAGCTAAAATATGAATTTATCTCTACTGATACTGACTACAATACCTTTGATTTAAATTTAATTGATAAATTAGCATTTATTGGATCTACTGAAAAAACAGATGGTACAACTAAATTTAGTTATGAAGCTTCTTTTAAATTAAGTACAACGGATCAAAAACAAGTTATTATCCCTGCTGGTACGGAACTTAATTATACTATTGCCGCAACTGAGGAAACAGAACTAGAGACATTTACACTACATCTAGAAAATGAATTAACTATCAATACAGAAGAAGAAGTTACAGGGATTGCTGTTACATCAAATAGCAGTCAGACATCCATAGGGAAAGAACTAGTAGATCTTCAATCAGATATTACACAAGCGAGATTCAGGCCTGATCACTATACAAACAATACCCAGCAAAGTGTAGAAGTAGTCGATAAATATTTAGAAGGTGAAATCGCTGATTCCATTAATAATTCTTTAATTCATATCCAAGATGGTATTGATACCCTTAATCTTCCTCTTTTAGGTAACCTAGATGGCAAAACTGGTTCTGGAATATCTGAGTTTATTCATACATTAACTGATGGAATTAGATCTATAGGGCAGTTTACACCTAGGAAATTAGAGTCATTTATAAATGATCAATTGACATCGATTCTTGGACCAAAAGAAGAAGGTCAATATGCCACAATCACTGAACCTAATTTAGAAAATCTTGCGGAGGAATTTGTCAAAAAACATTCGCTTGATGAAAATGATCTTATAGCAACTCTTGATTTTAATTTTGGGAAAAAAGAAGAAAATATTGGTAGTGTTCCTCTTGATTCTGAGCTAGGCATACCAGGTTTTGGCTTGCAGAGTAGTGGATCTGTAGATGCATTTTATGGTTATGACGCTAATTTAGGTTTAGTTTTTAGCTCTAATAAAGATGATGGCTATATTTATCTGAATACAGAAGAAGAGAAAACTTATTTAAAAGCTTCTTTATCCGCTGCATTATCAGATGATGCTAGTTTTACCGGCGGTTTAGGTTTCCTCCAAATAGATGCAACAAACCAGGAGACTAAGAGAGTTCAAATTACAGATCTCATTACAGAAGAGGAAAGACCGTCCAAAACAGAGATGGACGTCGAAATAGAATTAGATCTTAATAACGGTCTTGGCAGTGATGGCGGATTAACTTTTGAAGATATTACTCAACTTACTAGTCCAACAGATATCAAGGAGCTATTTAATTATGATATTACTGGCAATTCAGCCATGTCATTTGGAGTTGAAACAACTATAGATGGATCAGCTGCTATTCCTTCTTTTGGGTTTGATTTGGCTAGTGAGTTTCCACTATTTGATTATTCAAATTCAACAGAAGCTGCTGATTCTGATAATGCAACTTCAATTTACTTTGATAATATCCAGCTTGATTTAGGTAGTTATATCTCAAATATGCTCTCTCCTGTCGTCGATGGTATCGATGATATCTTAACTCCTATTTATCCAGTAGTTGATGCGCTTTATTCTGATACCCAAATTTTCAGTAAACTTGGTTTGGTCTCCACATTTGATATAGATGGAGATAATCAGGTCTCACCAATTGATCTTTCTAATTGGTTCGCTGATTTCTACGCAGGTATGGATAAGCAGCGTGGAGATGAATTAAAAGACGCTGTTAAAACAACTACTGACTTTCTAGGAACTGTTAAGGGTGTGATGGATTTAGTCAGAGACTTAGAGGAAATCTCTGTTAGTGGCGATAATTTTTATATCGATTATGGAAACTATGAATTAGAAGCTTTTAATGCTGGCGACTCAGAAGCTGAAGCTCCTAAAGTTGATGAAAACACACCCGGGACAGATGAATTAGCACCAGATACAGCATCTAAGTCTGTAAGCACTAGTGATGGAGGGAGTTCAAATCCTTTTGCAGGAGTAATGTCTCAGCTTAATGATCTTGGATTTGATATTCCTTTAATAGACGATCCTACTAAGGCAATTAATTTACTCCTTGGACAGGATGTAGAATTATTTACCTGGGAGATGCCAGGGATGGGAATGAGCGCTGAAATTGAAAAAACATTCCCAGTCTATCCTGGTATTGAGGGTGTAATACAAGGTGGTTTTGGTGTTGATGCTCATATTGGTTTTGGTTTTGATACTTATGGATTAAGTGAATGGAAAGATAGTGACTTTGAATTAGATGATGCATGGAAAGTATTTAATGGTTTTTATGTCGCGGATTGGGACAAGCATGGCAATGATATTCCTGAATTTACTCTTGATGCAGGCATGGGTGCAGGAATGGGTGTTAATGCAGTTGTCGTAAGAGCTGATATGACTGGAGGAATCAATGCAGAAGCAAGTCTTGATTTGCTTGATGAGGGAGAGGTGGCTGGCACTTCCGATGGAAAAATTCGTGGAGAAGAAATCACGAGTCGTATTGATAACCCTCTTTCATTGTTTGAACTTGTTGGAGATTTGAGCGCTTACCTTGAGGCAAAAGTTCAAGTTGGTATTGATTTACTTTTCTATTCTTATTGGGAAACTGTTTGGGAAGAAAAATTAGCAACGATTCCTCTTTTTGAATTTGGCGTAGGTGGTTCATATGGTAGTGGTACTGCTTCAAATGGCTATTTGGATGGGAGCACAGTCTTTTTCGACCATAACTTTAATGGGCGAATCGAGAATCTAGAACCTAGATCGATTACAGGAAATGATGCTAGTTATGATTTCCGAGTTGACCATCAGACTTTTGATATTAATCAAAATGGAGCGATCGATCTATCAGAAGGATGGATTATGGCCTTTGGTGGTACAGATAGTTCTACAGGATTACCTCTTGAGTTGCCATTTTTAGCGCCATTAGGTGAGATGCTAACACCATTAACTACTGTTCATACATTAGCCATTCATTCTGGATTTAATGACGAGAATGTAAAAGAATGGATCGATGAAGCATTTTATCTTCGGGGATTTAATTACCTTGAACATGATCCAGTCCTTGAATTACGAGATGCAGAAACTATAAACAATCCTGAGATTCAAGATAGTTTGTCCGCCTATCTTGCACATGTCAAAATTCATCTTGGTTTAGACATCCTCTCAACTACCTTGAAGAATGCCTTGCCAGATACATCTAATGACACAATTACTTATGATCTTGAGTTGATGACTGCGTATACAACTGCATTATTTGAACAGTCAAGCACTACTCCTTTAAAAACACTTCTTTATAATGCTATTAAAGATACTTCTGAATATTTACATATAGAAGAAAAAGAAAACTTCAAATATATTTTTGCAAAAGTCACTGAGGCTGCCGCTGATGCGAATTATGCATTGTCAGAAAGATTAGATTTAATTGTCTCTCAAGGAATTGAAGAAAATCGTTCCCCAACTGAACTTATCGCTACAATTGACACCCTCAAAGAGTATGTCGCGTCAGAATATCGAGAAAAGGTAGCAAATCTTAGTCATGACATACATCTGATTGCTGATCTTGATACAGACGGAGAAAATGATTTATTGCGAACTACTATTGATCAGCGCTTAGAGGATTTACATGGCGATTTCGTTCCTAGAGTAGAGCAGGCGCTAGATAAATTAACTGGTAAATTATTAACAGATTATGAGATAGGTAAGGAATATGAACTATCTTATATTAGAGATTATGAGGGTAATTTACAAGGAGGACTTCATGACGAAGAGATAGAATCTTCTTATGAATACCAAGGATATTTAGATGTCAATGGAGATGGAGAAAAAGAGTTAATTTATACAAATAAAGAAAGTAGAAGGTGGGTTACTGCCGAGGTGGATCCTTTGACTGGTCAAATTGATTATGATGATAACGGAAAAGATGGAAGTACAAGAGTTGTTGGTATCTATGCAGATCCACTCATCGCAGAAGGAGAAGCTAATAATGGATTCTTATCTGATGGAGTGACTCCAGCACCATCAAAAATAGATGCAATCGATTCCGATCGTTATATGGATCTCAATAATGATAAAGATTTTAATGACACCAATGAGGATCGCTTAGCACTTAATAGTCAGGTGAGATTCCAGAATGATTTAAAAATTGATAATCTACAGGCTAAACATTCTGGAGATTATGACGATGATGGTATCCATGAGGTTTATTGGAAAATAAATGATGGCTCTGCATATCTTAGAGCGCTAATGCATGATGATGGAAATATCAGATATGCAAATTATCAAAGTGAAGATCAGATGAGTGATTATTTAACTAGCAACGGATTTGAAGGTGTTATTGCGGAAATTATTTAAGGTTAATTTCAAATTAATGCGTATAAATTTCTGATTTGAAACTTTCTCAGTTAAAAGAATTAAAATACAAACTTTCAGAATCTGAACTTAAATATTTAGAACTTATTGGAATAGATATTAATCTTTGGAATATTTATAGAGAAACCTTAGCAAGCATAGAATCTGCTGGGAGTGGTGATTATAAAGCTTTGGGAGGATATCAAAATAATTATGATGGAAGATATCAATTAGGATCATTAGCTAAAAAAGATGCTGCAGAAATCTTAGAGATTGATTATTTAGGAGATGATGAAATTTCAAGATATCTATTTAGAAATAATCCTCAGTTACAAGAGGATTTCTTAATAGCTTTCACATATGCAAATCACTCTTATCTATTTTCTGAAAATAGTAGATATAGAGAATTAAGTTTAAATAAAAAATTAGAAGTCTTAATATACGCCCATAATCAAGGTTGGAGAGGAGCACTTGATTGGTTGGAAAACGGGTCATTACATCTTGATTCTTTTGGAACTGCAGCAATTATTTATGTTGAAACACTTAATGAAAATATTAGTAACGAAGATTTTGAAATTTTGTCTAATGAAAAAAACATTGAATATGAAGGGGATAAATTTAATCTTTCATACATAAAGGATTTTGATGGGAATCTTCATGGTAGAAAAGGAGTTATATCCGAAGAGATAAAAAATAATTATAAATATCAAGGCTATTTTGATATAGATAACGATTTAGAAAAAGAAATTATTTTCACAAATAAAAAATCCGGTCGATGGGTTTCAATAAAAGTTGATCCAAATATAATGCAAATTGATTATTCCGATCATGGTGATGGAGGCGGAACAAGAGTTGTTGGGATTTATATTGATCCTTTAGTTGAATCTGGTGACGTCATAAAAGATAGTGATCACGATAGCCAAAGAAGATTTCAGAATGACCTTTATATAGATAATTTAATTGTCAAAACTTCAGGAGATTTTAATTCTGATGGAGATCAAGAAGTTTATTGGAAAACTACCGATGGAACAGCATATCTAAGAGCATTAATGCATGCAGACGGTAATATTCAGTATGCAAATTATCAAAGTGAAAACCAAATGATCGATTATTTAACTAGCAACGGATTTGAAAGTGTTATTGCTGACATTATTTAAGATTCATAGACAACAATATTCTAAATAAAGACGATATTAAGGCTTAAATTCATACTCACTTAAAGATTTTATTGACATGCTATTTAAAATAAGAAGTAACTTATTTCTTTTTTTTGGCTAAAGAAAAACTCTTTGAATCCTTATCAAAACCAGCTATAAAAGCTTTAACTATTGCAGCGAGTACAGTTGCTGTTGTTGAAATTTTAAAACAAGATTATTCGATTGGAATTAGTGCTGCTATATCTTGGATATTACTCGTGATTGCTTCAAAGAGGATTAATGAATAAAAGCATAACCTAGCTTATAAGAAGAGAGGACAAAGGAATAAACTGATATTGAATTTAGTTCGAAGAAAGGTAATCCAGAAACTAACAGCCTCTTTGATGAATAGTTCTTTAAATGACAAAGACAAAAAGCACCAAAGCTACATTAAGCAGCAAGCTAAGTGTCCGAGAAGAGATCTTCATAAATGAAAAGGTTTTGTACTCGTGTGTAGGAGCGCGGAGTTAACCTTTAAACCGCTAGGTTCAAGTCCTTACAAAAAGGACAAATCCTTAAACCACTTATACCTAAGATACACACTCATCACAAGTCAAGGAAACTTATTTGACGGCCGATCTTAAATAAGGGGCAATTAGCTCCTTTTTTATACATGAATCCATATTTTTAACTTGTTCATAAAAATTAATTGCTAGAAAGAAATCATTAATATCTAT
>MDTB01110879.1_pt1 | contig 12576 bp, 11 predicted proteins | sample 811161 | NCBI WGS metagenome assembly MDTB01 (sample SAMN05326650, study PRJNA326480) | marine metagenome | isolation source: seawater | place: Mediterranean Sea | collected 2009 | reverse complement strand
CCCATGAGCGATCTCCGCCACGCTGGTCACCACCACGTCGGTCGCCACCACGCCGGTCACCACCACGCCGGTCATCACCACGTCGGTCGCCACCACGCCGGTCACCACCACGCCGGTCACCACCACGTTGGTCACCCCATGAGCGGTTTCCACCTTGTCGAGAGGTATCGCTTGGTTTGGGTTGATCACAACCGGTTCGATTACAGAATGTCTTACTTGCGAAATTATGATTGTTGCACTTGGGGCACATCCAATCACCTGGCTTCATCCTTGAATCCCGGTCACCACCACGTCGGTCGCCCCATGAGCGGTCACCACCCCGTGAGCGATCACCACCACGTCGGTCGCCCCATGAGCGGTCACCACCCCGTGAGCGATCTCCACCACGTCGGTCGCCACCACGTCGGTCGCCACCACGTCGGTCGCCACGGTGATTATCACGTGAACGACCATGTTGTCGTTGGTCCCGTCGTTCGCGACGCTCTCTTGGAGCTAATTCAAGAGTTGAACCAATCAGGGTTTCAGCTTCGAGATGTGGGTCTAAAATCACAACATTGACCATTGGGTCATCAACAGGACCAATCACACTGTCTACACGACCCACCGTAGTTCCAGTTCCGTCGCGTAGTCGTTGACCCAAACGGGGGACGCCTCCATCGAAACTCGCCAAAACGGACCCTTCGTGGGTCACATGTAGGACTTTGGCCGTGTAGGACATGACTCAATCGCGCCGTCCGGCGTACATGAGCGCTCCGATGACCGCGACTACTAGGAAGCCGATTCCTGGTGCGGGGAGTGAACCTGAATCTTCCACCGGATCTGTGGAGATAAGTGGTGGTTCAATGATGTTGTTTGAGCCAAACAGGAATGAGTTATCCACCGTTTCCGTAATTGTTGAGCAGACATTGGATTCATCACAAGCCGTGATTGTTACAGTGTGTTCACCTTCGCTGAATATATCGAAGTTGATTTGCTGACTACTCCAAGTGTTCCCACTTGTTGAGATTTCGCCACCTGCAGCTCCATCAATTTCGATTGTGAATGTTACTGCTTCGCCATCTGGGTCGCTGAATACACCAGTAACCTGCCACATGCTGCCATCAAATTCTGCACTAGAGATGGTGATAGAGGGCGGTTGACTCTCTTTCGTTAGAATTGTGTCGTAAGTGTAGTGGTAATCACTCATCCCTGTACCAGTTGCATGAACACGGAGCTGAACTTCGCCAGGGCTAAGGGAACTTGTGTCCAGATTAATGCTGATCAATCCACCTGTGACAGTCTCGGTAGACGAGGCCACGCCTGCATCTTGGAAGAGTGTGACTGTGACATCCATGTTTGGAGCGTTATCCGCTGGATCAATTGTAAAAACATGTGATGCTTGTATGTCTGTGTTGAATGACATCGTAAACGGAGTGAATAGGTGGAACATTCGCGTATCTCCTGCACGAGCCGTTCCGTTGTCATCGATATCAGATGGCGTACATTCTACGGAACTTGCCTGCTGCTCATTCGTGGTGACTTGCCAAGCTCCATCGGTAGCTTCAGCAATGGTCCAGTCGCCTGAGTATCGCGTGCAGCTGAGGTCTATGGCTGAGAAGCCAGCCTCGTCGGTCAGCCAGAGGCCCTGGTTTACTATGGAGAGGAAATCTACAGTCATGCTAGGTGGAACAGGAATCATGTCCCCGTCAGCGGGTGCCGCTGCAGTCCACTGCGGTGGGTCGTTCGGAGGCGGTGGTTGGTTAGTGAAATCTGCGAACATGTCCTGTCCCACTGGCCATTCGGTTTTGTCGAAGTCAGTGAGGACTTCCACAGTTAGTGAGCCATCTGCGTTCTCAGTCACGACCTCAGTAATGGTTCCATCACCAGTGCAGCCTCCGACTGGAGGTGTGGATCCTTGGTGCACCTCATGCTGAACTACCCTCCCATCACATTCCTCGAATAAGGAAACACGTAGTGGGTCTCCGTCGTCGGAATTCTTCTCGGGGAAATTCATAATCAGTTCAGCATTTGTCATATTGGTGGTGTTCATTGCAATGGTGAATGAATCAGCATTGGCCAAATCTGCCGCCCAAGTCATGGTTCCATTGAGCCAGACAATAATCTGACATTCATCGGGCGAGGTGACATCCGTAGTGTCACAGTTACGCGTTGTGGCAGCATCGGAGGGTGCAACGGGTACCTCGTAGCATTCACCAGTTGCAGAGAGGCGACTCTGAGGCGGACAACTCCTGTTGTCAGGGTGGTGAGGAGGGAAGAGGTTCCAGTACTCCAACTGGAGCGGGTTACTCTCGTCGTTTATCCATGACGCATTCTTCCAATCGACACCTTCTCCTCCTCGATGGGGTTCACCAGTACGGAATCCGAATCGTGGGTTTGTTTCGACGATACAGTCGTCAGTAACCTCTAGAATCATATTTTCTTCTTGGTTGGACAGGTATCCGTTAGATCCGCCTGGAGCTCCAACCGTACCAATTAGATCGTCAAGATCGAAGCGTACTTGGTCAGATAGACTGTTATTGATGTATGCGACCGCCCCAACCTGGGCACTAGCGTAATCCTGGTTGATGTCAACAGTGAACAGAGCATAAGAATACTCGAACATGTCTTCGAAGGTCAAGCCTTGACATGCGTCACCAATCAATTCGTCAGCGGTCTGTCGTGATTCGGTATCTAGGGTCACGTCGCCCTCATTCAGTCGTTCGTCCACAGGCGTTAGGCATCCTAATGCAGTGGCTCCAATCATGAGGAGAATTATGGCGCTCGTGAGAAGTTGTCGTGCATTCACCATGGTGGTCACTATCCCCCGTTAGATTACAAGGGTAAAATACCCTGTCCTACCTTCTGCTTTATCTGACACAGTTCAATCAAGGCTTCAAATTGCGGAATCTTTGGAGATAGAACCCCGTGGGGAGCAACGTCCAACCTATTGTTGACAATATTAGGTGTACTGGATGAACTGTAGGTCGTGCTACTTCCGGAAGTCGGCTTTGTAATATGAGCTGATAGACGCCATTCGGCGAGAATAGATCTGCGCGTTCTTGGAAGCGAACGAATTCAAGATTTGACGTATCGGTCGCATCTACGCCGAGGAGTGTCGCGATAACCACAGTTACTAGAAGCCATAGTAGGGTGAAGAAAAGCCAAGTGGCTACACCAAAGGTTACCGAGGATCCAAGGTCTTGAGCCATTGAGGATGCAGTTAACTGCAGACTTGCATACCAGAATAGTAGGAGGGAAGTACTCATAATCCAAATCCCTGCATCAAGGGGTTCAGGAACAATATCCATTTGCCGGTAGATTAGACCTAATGAGAGCAATTGAAGGATAGCGACAGGTATGGCTACAGTGCCCCATACGCCGAATAGATGTGCCATTGCAAGGTCGCGTCTGTCGATGGGTTGAGCAAGGTCGATAGCAAGTTCACCAGTCATTTTTGGCCGACTGATTGCATCGAACCCTACCAGTACAACTCCTAGTGTCGCAGACAGAAGAACGAAGAGGCTTGAGAGAAACATGACCGTAGAGGCTCCTTCGACTGCAATTTGTCCGGGGAGTGTAGTATTAGGGTCGGCGAATCCCCACACTGATCCAGGGATAAATAGAATCAACAGGGGGCCAAGGATAACCATCCGCTGGGAGCTGATGCGAATACGAAATTCATGCATACTCAGCCTGATGACAGTGGTTAGAGAATTCATTCAGATTCCTCCTGAAGAGCCAAATCTCGCTTTAATCCTGTAGCAGCGGAAAGAATCCCCTCTAAATTGGGGGGTACAATCTCCATTAGAGTCAGTCTTGTCCCTTCTTTGCAAATTCGTTCAACTAATCCAGCACGGAGGTCTGCTGACCATGATTGGTCATATCGTGTGAGTTTCAAGGTCCAATCAGGCTCGCCCTCTACATCCTCTACCTGGATTAATGGATTCTCATCAAGTCGTTCCTTGGGACTTAGTCCAAGACCGGAGATTAGAAGGCGATGTCCGACCCCTAGGTCGTGTTCGACAGATGAAAATGAACCTCTAGTAATGATGCGTCCTTGATGCATAATTGCGACTCGATCAACGAGCCGCTCCAACTCATTCAATCGATGACTACTAATCACCACTGTAGCCCCGTCATCAACTCTCTGACGAATCATCTCACGAAGGGCAGCCTGTGCTACTGGATCGAAACCATTCATAGGCTCATCAAGAAGGAGAATCTGAGGGTCCCCCATCAATGCCGCCGCCAGAGATAGTCGTTGCCGCATTCCTTGACTAAGGCTGGAGAGTTGATCGTTTGTACGGGAGCGCAAGCCGACAATCTCGAGAAGGTCCATCGCAACACCACGATTTAGCCCTCGGATGACGCAGAGTCGTTCTAGGATATCCTTCGGAGTCCCTGGGCCTGACCAGCCGACACGTTCCGGCATGAACCCTACCATTTTTCGATGACTGAACCGGTCTGCATCGGTCACAACAGGTGCGCCATTGACGCGCAAGATTCCCCTCTGAGGAGGTAGGATGCCGGCAAGAACTGACATCAACGTACTCTTTCCAGCACCGTTAGGTCCGACAAGACCCAAGATGTGTCCTTTCTCAAGTCGGATATCAGCTTCAATTAAGCCACGATTTGGGGGGGTGATACTTCGTGCACGTGCTGCAGCCCTTGTTGCACGATTGTTACGGTGTAGATGGCGAACCCTCTCCAGTTCAAGGAGGGTGGCCATGAGGTACGCTAGAGGCGAAGTGAACATGTTCCTTTCGATGGATGAATATGGCCTAGACAGATATTTAGGCGAGCCTAAACTTCATATGATGAATACATTTCGAAATTTTTAGGTGAGCCTAAATATGGATGCAAAATCTGTACAAAAACACAGCATGAAAGCCCTTTCAATGACATTACTAATGCTTCTTTGCGCATTAGCTGGATGTCTTGGGGGGGAGATAGAGGAAGTCGTCGATACTCCTGCGAAGGAGACACTTGTTATTGCCTACGAAGTTCAAGATGACTACACAAACGTGGATGAGAATCCACAGTCTCTGGCAGATTATCTCTCTGAAGTTCTTGACTATGATGTAACCTTGTACAGTATTGATTCTGAAGGTGCCATGATTGAAGCGTTGCGATTCGGAAATGCTGACATTGCAATCATGGATGGAGGTTCTGCATGGGTTGGATGGCAGCAGTATGATCTCGAGGTTCTTGCAGCAGATCAGAAATCTGATGGCAGAACATACTACAATGCACACGCATGGGTTCTTGCAGACAGTCCAATGGCTGATGCGGCATCTGATGATGATCCTTACACCGATCCATTTGCTCTACTTCAGGGCAAAACATCGTGCCACACTGGTTGGCTAAAATCGGTGGGCATGCTGCTTCCAATGGGGTATTTGATTGGCCACGGACATGCAAACGTAATTGGTGACCCAGGTGACGTAGAAACTCTACGCAACACCATTTACGGTTTCTTCAACGAGAACGCGTCTATCCCGGATTCGGGGACGCCATACTATGGATACAGTGGCGCTTTGAAATGCCTCTCTGAGGGCGTAGGTGATGTTGCCTTTGCAAAGGATAGTACCGTTGCATCTTACTGTGACAACGCGGTTTCTACAGAGAATGAAGATTGGTGTCTTGCCATGGATCAGTATGTGCCTCTCCCGACCTTTGGTCAGGCACCGAGCCATCCTGTGATGTACAATCCAGCACTCATGAGTTCTGCCAAGGCAGAGGCTGTGAAGGAAGCTCTTGTAGCTATGAAAGACGATAATGCTGCATCAAAGATTCTTGAGAATGTCCTCAATACGCCCGGAATGGTATCTACGACTACAGAGGAACACCTAGGTAGCTATTCTGAAGCAATCAGCAATATCCCTGGAATCTCCGCATACTACAACGGAAAGTATGGCATTAATGGAACAGTAACTCCTACAATCGACAAGATTCGGCTTGCGTACGAAGTCAAATCAGATTACGAAAACATCGACGAGAATCCACAGATTCTTGCAGATCATCTTTCCGCGGAACTCGGTGTTGATGTGGAGTTGTACAATGTCGATTCCGAAGGTGCAATCATCGAAGCACTACGATTCGGAAATGCTGACATCGGATTCATGGATGGTGGCGCTGCTTGGGTTGGTTGGAAGGAATACGGCCTTGCTGCGATGGCTGCTGATCAGAAGTCCGACGAGCGTACATACTACAGTGCCCATGCCTGGGTTCGGGCCGACAGTGAAATTGCAGCAGCACATTTGGATGATGATGCCTCAACAGATCCATTCGCACTCCTTGGAGGGAAGACGTCCTGCCACACTGGCTGGCTCAAGTCGGCAGGAATGTTACTCCCAATGGGATATCTGATTGGAAATGGGTATGCGGATGTTGTGGGTGATCCAGATGACATAGATTCTCTAAGAGACACAATTCTTTCATTCTTCAACGAGAATGCATCAATCCCTGAATCGGGGACGCCCTATTATGGGTACAGTGGCGCAGTCAAGTGCCTTTCAGAAGGATATGGAGATGTTGCATTTGCTAAGGACAGCACGGTGGATTCTTACTGTGGAAGCGATAATGCGTCTGAGAATGAAGATTGGTGTCTTTCTCGTGACCAATACATCGCTCTCCCAGCATTCGGACAGGCTCCAAGTCACCCTGTGATGTACAATCCTGATCGTTTGGATATGCAAACGAGAACGGCGATTCTAAATGCACTGATGTCAATGAACTCTGAGATGTACGTCGAGAATTATACTGTCGCTGGAAGTACCTACACTGGATGCTATGATATCACCACTCACCGACTGGATTCAACTTCTTCAAAGAATACTTGTGGAGATCAGATTCTTGAAAATGTCCTCAATACTCCCGGAATTGTTAGAGTAAATTCCCAAGAGCATCTGGGAAGTTACTCTGGTTTGATTTCCAATGTTCCTGGTATCTCGACCTATTACGATGACAAGTTCGACATCACGTCCTCTTGATGTTCTTCGAGTTGTTCCGAATGGGCCCCCGCAGTGGAATGAATTTCACTGCGGGGGAGTGTTTGATATTGAATGGTTACCTGGATTCCACCATAATTCAAAATAGATGTTTAGGGCGGAATAAATCAGTTAGTTTGACCCGAAGGGTACGATTCAAGTATAATCGCGGTGAATAATAGAAATTGAGGTAGTGAGAAATGACTGAAAAAGAATTGATGATTATTTTTGGAACAGAAACTGGAAATGCAGAGATGGTAGCTGAGGATGCTCAGCGAATGGCTGCAAATTATGGATTGAATGCGACTATCCATGATATGGATGATTTGAGTGTGGATGATTTTTCTGGAGTGACACGTCTCTTGATATCCTGCAGCACTTGGGGTGATGGCGATCAGCCGATGAATGCTGAAGATTTGTACGAGTCTATGGAGGATGCAGATGATGCCGCTATGGATGGCGTAAACTTCGCAGTCCTAGCATTGGGAGATACGTCCTACGAAATGTTCTGTGAGTCAGGTAAGCAATGGGATGCACTTCTTGAGGGAAAAGGTGGAAACAGAGTCATGGAAAGGATTGACCTTGACACAGATTTTGAAGATTTCACAGAAGAGTGGCTTCAATCTGCCTTGGAAGCATTCCAGAATGTCTGATTTAGGTCTAAATCATGCGTTCAAAGGTAATGCTTGTTCGATGGTGATGACTAAATCAGTTGCCTGATTCGTAAGGTTTAGGCTAGTCTACAAATACCCTAGTTTGGCATGATTTCAGGTTCGTGGTTTAATGTCTGAATCAGTGATACATCTCCAAGAAGCCTCGATTGGTTTCTCACCTGGTCAACCACTCATAAAAAATCTGAATCTGAAAGTCAATCAGGGTGAGATTGTAGCCATTGCTGGTCCCTCTGGTATCGGGAAGACAACACTGCTGCGCACGATTGCTGGCCTCGTTCCAATGCTTGAGGGAGACATGTCTCTATTTGGTCGAAATAGCAAGGCATCTCGTGGTGAACTAGGGTACATACCACAAAGGCTCGGCCTAATCCGGCATGCATCAGTATATCACAATGTTTTGATGGGTGCCTTGACGGGTACAACTGGTACCTGGTTCCCGTTTTCATTTGAGGCCAGACGTCGTACATTAGAATCGATTGATGCAATGGGTATTAGTGAGAAAAAAAGAACTCCAATTCGACTTTTATCTGGAGGTCAACAGAGACGCGTTGCAACCGCAAGGACACTAGCTCAACAACCGTCAATCATTCTTGCTGACGAATTCCTTGGGGAATTAGATGAAGAAACAATGGAAAGCGTCCTATCCAAGGTCACCAATTATGTTCGTACCAATAATGCGACGTTAATCGTAGTAGAACACGACATATCGCGTGCTAAGAGGATGGCAGATCGCCTTCTAATTCTTGATGATGGCCGATTAAATCCGTTTCTTACCGAACCTATGGCTATGGAGGTGGCCAAATGAATAATTCAGGTTCTGAAATACCTAAATCGAGAGATATAGGTGATAATCAATCTCCTTCATCTGAATCAATTGAATCTAAAGTGGATTTTATTGCCATTGCCTCTAGATTCTGGTACTCTTCTCGTTGGTTTCTCCTGTTTGTGGGTCTGTTAGTTGTAGCTTTTCGAGTAACAAACAGCATGGATCCCAACTGGGGGCGATTAGCGAATACGAATAACAATCTGGTTACCTTCTTCCAAGAATCTCTGTGGCCTCCTGACTGGAGTGTTATTGAAGCACAAGCATACCCTCCTTGTTTGGCGGCTCCAGGCCTATCTTTCACCTGCTCAACAGCATGGTTGGGTATGATTGAGACTCTCAAAATTGCATTCGTTGCAACTATTCTAGGTATGACGATATCGTTCCCATTGTCATTGCTCGCCTCCCGTAATCTTAGCCCTAATTGGGTTAGTTACCCTGCTCGTTTCTTACTCGCAGGGTCTCGAAGTTTGCCAAGTATCATTTGGGCTCTTTTCTTCGTTATCGTGATAGGTTTCGGGCCATTATCCGGAATATTAGCTATGACTGTCTATACGATTGGGTATCTCGGTAAACTACAGTACGAAACCATCGAGGGTATCGATCGTGGACCCTTGGAAGCATCCAAGGCGATGGGTCATGGATGGTTTGAGCGTTCTTTTGGTGTAATTCTCCCTGAATCCGCAAATGGCCTAATCTCGCAGGTGATTTTCATGTTTGAATATAATTTCAGACATGGAACTGTGATTGGAATTGTGGGTGCAGGTGGGATTGGATATTACATCAATCTCTATCTCAAATTCTTACAATATGACAAGGTAATCGCCTACCTTATCATTATCTTCGTTGTAGTATTAATTCTAGATGTGATATCCATTTATGCCCGGTCTTTGTTTACCGAGGATGGCGATGTACGACGTCCATCTTGGTGGTCAATTTTACTCCCTCCCTCTATGTTGAGGAATGAAGATGACTGAAGCGGGTCTAGAGTTGCCACTAATCCATCTTCTGAAATTACAAAAATCGGGTTCACTCAATCTTTCGGACGTTGATTGCGTTTGGTCCCTTAGGGCCTTCGCCGACATCGAATTCTACTGAGTCACCGTCTCTGATAGTTCCCTCGACTTGGCTCTTGTGGACGAATAGATCGTCCCCTTCTTCTTGTTCGATGAAACCGAACCCCTTTGTCTGATTGAACCACTTTACTGTTCCTTGTGCCATAGTTGCTTGGCGCATCGACATAATACTTGAACAGGACTGGAGGAATTACACGTTTACCCCCGAAAGTAATCAATTCTCAAAGATGCGGAGTTCTTACTTCCAAGCCGAGAATTCTAATTTTCTTCAGGGTCTTCTGCTTTGATTCGTATGCCACCGTCCTTGTAGTGGACATAGATGTGGTGTGGTATTTTCTCAGTAAGAGCAGCTAGCGCCTCATACACTTCATCTTCATCAACTTTGAATGCCTTGGCAGCCTTCTTAGTTGACCATGGATTGTTGACGAAGTCGTTGTCCTCCAAGCAAATCCACTTGAACATCCGCTTCTCGAACTTGGTCAAGTCCGCCATCGCCATGTATGCGGGATGACGGTATCATGCATGAACATCGCGGCTTAATTTCCGGTTTCGATCATACGGTCGATTGCTTCGTCAACTTCGATTCCTCCATCGAGAAGATCACACAATGCATGGAGGAATGGAGTTGAAATTCCGAGTACTGCGGCTCTTGAGAGGAACATTCGGGCTGCTCGGACCCCTTCCGCAACCATATGCATCTTCCCAAGGGCTTCTTCAAGGCTGAGTCCTGAACCAATCATCTCACCTAGGGTGCGATTGCGGCTACTTGGGCTTGTGGAGGTGACATAGAGGTCGCCGATACCTGCTGCCGAACTCGAGGTCTCAGGTTTCGCACCTAGTGCCGGAAGAAGGCGCTGCCCTTCTTGAAAACCAGCGGTTACTAGTGCCGCTTTGAGGTTGTCACCTGATGAATTTCCTAGTCCGTCTACTATTCCACAAGCAAGTGCTATCGGATTTTTGAACGCGCCCCAAAGTTCGGCACCGAGTGGGTCATCTGCGGGATGTAACTTGAGAGTCTTTGTTGTAAGGCGGTCCGCCATTCTACGGGCCATTGTTCTATCATGAGCGGCGATTAGAGCGATGGTACTTACCCCGCGGGCTACCTCTGGAGCAATTGTCGGTCCAGTCATCACAAAGATGGGGTTGGCACACTTCGCTGCTGCGAGTTTTTTCTCCATCACTGCACTGATGAAAGGCTCCTCTTCTGTTTCCGGAGCTAGCCCCTTCGCTAGATCGAGTATGGCGTGAGAGGGTCTTAGATGCGGGATTACATCATCGAGGACACTCAGAACCACTCCTGATGGGAGCGAGAGTACGAGGATTTCTGATGCATCACAAATTGTGGCTAAATCCATCGTGGCCTCTACATTTTCAAGGACTTCCCCAGGAAGGTATTTTTCGTTAATCCCAGTCGATGTAATCGAGGCATAGACCTCCTCTTCTATGGTCCAGCCCATTACTGAATGTCCAGTGCCACCCCACACCTTAGCGAGTGCAGTGCCCCAGTTCCCCAGACCAACGATGCCTATGCGCGCCATCGAGCAGGTCCGGTTTCAGGGGGTCTTGACCGTTGGGGATGGAGCCGGGGTCAAAGGACCAATTCCGGCAGGACTGTAAGGGCACGGTGAGGAACCGTATCATGGGGCGGCCTCAACGAAGTGAACTTGCCCATCATTGGGATATTGACCCCGAGGTTGTCTTTCTCAATCACGGTTCTTTTGGTGCAGCCCCCCGGGCAGTCATTGAAGAACAGCGACGTTGGCAGAATTTGATGGAATCTGAACCAGTCCGCTTCTTTGAAGAGATTCTACCATCGGCTCTGATTGATACGCGCCATGCGCTTGCTCAGATGTTATCTTGTGATGCAGATGATCTTGCATTAGTCGAGAATGCAACAAGTGGAGTCAACACAGTACTCCGATCACTTTCCTTCGCTCCAGGTGATGAGATTCTTGTTCCCGATCATGCTTACCAAGCGTGCCGTAACGCCATCGACTTTGTTGCATCCAGATGGGGTGCATCTGTTGTTACCGTCCGAATTCCTTTCCCTATAGAGGGCCCTGGGGTCGTGATAGATCGGATGTTAGCCGCTGTAACCGATCGAACAGTCCTTGCAATGATTGACACAGTCACAAGTCCAACGGGACTTCGGATGCCGTTTGAAGATCTGACGTCAGCTTTGGAGGGTCGTGGTGTGCAGGTCCTTTTGGACGCGGCTCATGGAATTGGCATGCTCCCACTTTCTCTTGGAGAACTCGGTGCTTCGTATGTTACAAGTAATGCACACAAGTGGCTTTGTGCTCCAAAGGGTGCCGCCTTCCTGTATGTACGAAAAGATCGACAACAGGCCATCCATCCTCTGACGATTAGTCATGGTATGACATTCCCGCTCGGAGATACAACCCGCTTTCGGCATGAGTTTGATTGGACCGGGACACGTGATCCAACTGCTTGGTGTGTGCTTCCATTCGTTATCGATCATATCGCTGGTTTTGTCGATGGTGGTTGGCCTGAGATAATGAAACGTAACCGTTCACTCGCTCTCGAGGCAAGGAATCTGTTATGTCAACGCCTAGAAATGGTAGTTCCTTGCCCAGATGAGATGATAGCGACCATTGCGACAATGGTACTTCCGGCAGGAGGATCTGGAGGGATTCCGTTGCATGAACCCGATCCATTACATGCACGTTTACTTGAGCGCGGGATTCAGATTCCGGTTTGGTCATGGCCCTCTCCTGAAGGTCGATATTTCAGAATATCCGCGCATCTTCACAACCATATCGATGAGTATTCACACCTTGCTGATGTGCTACAGGACGAGTTATCTCGAGAAAATTATTGATGCGTTGCATTGAAGCATATGAGCCCCGCCTCACGGGTTAAGCAGGGGTACCCGAGTGGTCAAAGGGGTTGGGTTTAGGTCCCAATGCGTAGTGCTTCGCAGGTTCGAATCCTGTCCCCTGCACCACCATGACTACCTAATTGCGTATAACGAATAGGCGTGTAGTAAAATTGCGCATATGCGCAGGTTTCTG
>MDTB01116739.1_pt1 | contig 12578 bp, 14 predicted proteins | sample 811161 | NCBI WGS metagenome assembly MDTB01 (sample SAMN05326650, study PRJNA326480) | marine metagenome | isolation source: seawater | place: Mediterranean Sea | collected 2009 | reverse complement strand
CGAGTCAGATCTTGACGCAATAATGTCTAGGACTTGTCTAAGACCTATACCAACTGGTAAAGTAACAAAAGATCAAGCATTAATATTTGGCATATTGCTTTCAATCGGATCAGTAGCATTATTATATTATTCTTCCAATTTAGTATCTGCAACCTTACTTTTAATAACAATTTGTTTTTATTTTTTTATTTATACAGTTTGGTTAAAAAAAAGAACGCCTCAAAATATTGTCATAGGTGGAGCAGCTGGTGCTTTACCACCAGTAATCGGGTGGGCTATAGCTACAGGCTCTTTATCAATTGAACCTATTATATTGTTTTTAATAATTTTTTTATGGACACCTTCACATTTCTGGGCATTAAGCTTATATAAATCTGAAGATTATAAAAAAGCTAAAATCCCAATGCTCCCAATAATTTATGGCGTAAACAAAACAAAAAAAAATATTTTTGCTTATTCAATTTTAATGCTACCTACTGTAGCTACTCCCTACTTTATTGATTTTTTATCATTATTTTATTTTATTCCTGCTTTGATATTTACAGTTTATTATATTTATTTATGCGCTATTTTGTTAAATGTCAAAAAAAATAAAGCAACAAATTTAATTGCTAGAAAAATATTTCTTTATTCAATTTTTTATTTGTTTATAATTTTTCTACTTATATTATTTGATAATATTTTAATAAACCATGGATAAAAAAAGAAAAAATATAATCACTGCTCTGTTACTTATAGCTTTTATGTTGTTTTTATTTTTTCTAACTTTTTATAATATAGGTATATATAATCGTGAGATATAAAAATGAATAAAAAGATTTTAACACCAATAGTACTAGTTTCTATTTTTTGCTTGATGCTTGGCTTGTCTTTTGCAGCAGTTCCTTTATATGATTTATTTTGTAGAGTTACTGGATTCGGAGGTACAACACAAAATGCGACGAATAAAGAGATACCTAAAATTGTAGTAAATCAGAATTATAAAATAAGATTTGATACTAACTCAAATGGATCTTTAGATTGGAAGTTCTACCCTGAAAAAAATACTATTAATTTAAAGCCAGGTGAGGTCCATACAGTAAAATTTTTCGTAGAAAATGACTCTAGTTTACCTACTTCCGGATCTGCTTCTTTTAATGTTTCACCTTCACCATTTGGAATATATCTTAACAAAATAGGTTGTTTTTGCTTTGAGAAACAGACACTTAAGCCTAAGCAAAAAAGGAATTTTGTACTGACTTTTTTTCTAGATCCAAAAGTTGTGGATGACAGTAAAACTAGTAATATTTCTGATGTAACTTTATCATTTACTTTTTTCCCTTCAGATTATTATGAAAAGGACAATGCATAGATGTCATCTGGAGAAAAAAAACATGATTATCATTTAGTAGATCCTAGCCCATGGCCGATATTTAGTTCTTTTGCTAGTTTAGTTTTAGCATTAGGTGCCGTTTATTATTTTCATACCAAAGCTTTATGGTTGTTATTGATCGGTACAGCTTTGTTAGTTTACGGAGCATTTATGTGGTTTAGAGATGTTGTTGATGAAGCAGAGAAACAAGGACACCATACTATGGTAGTTCAAATCACTCATCGATACGGCATGACCTTATTCATTGCATCTGAAGTAATGTTTTTTGTAGCGTGGTTTTGGGCTTTTTTTAATGCAAGTTTATTTCCTACAGAAGCGATTGGAAACATTTGGCCACCTGCTGATATTAAAACTTTTGACCCCTGGGATATACCGCTCATTAATACTTTAATTTTGTTATTGTCAGGAACTACAGTAACCTGGGCGCACCACGCGATGATCGAGAATGATAGAAAAGGTTTAGTTAACGGTTTAATTGCTACAGTCTTTTTAGGTTTTATTTTTTCTTGTTTCCAAGCCTATGAATATCACCACGCTACATTTACTATAGACGGGAATATTTATGGATCTACTTTTTATATGGCAACCGGATTTCACGGATTTCATGTTATTATCGGAACAATATTTTTAGCAGTTTGTCTATACAGGTCAATTAAAGGTCATTTTAAGCCTGATCACCATTTTGGCTTTGAGGCCGCGGCATGGTACTGGCATTTCGTAGATGTTGTATGGCTGTTTCTTTTTGCAGCTATTTATATTTGGGGAAGTTAGAAATAATTGAGAAAAATTTCTTTTAATATTTTTGTTTTTTTTTTCTATAATTCTTTTTTGTTCTCTTGGAACTTGGCAAGTTTATAGATTACAATGGAAACTTGATTTAATTAATGAAATAAATGACGGTCTAAAGTTTGAACCTGTATTTTACTCAAAAACTAAAATAAAAAATTATCAAAAAGTAAAATTTAGTGGAAATTTTGATTTTGAAAGACAAATATATCTTTACAGCTTAAATAGTAGCGGTGTTCCTGGTTATGATATAATTACACCAATGAAAACTAAATCAAATGAAATTTTACTAGTGAATAGAGGATGGATTAAAAGAGACTCTAAAAGCAATAAAGGTATAAATAAAATTAGAAATAATTCTTTTGAAGGTATAATTAAAAATATCACTAAACCAAACCCTTTTAAACCTGAGAACGACATTAAAAATAATATTTGGTTCTCATTGAATATAGATGATCTTGAAAATTTTACTAAATATAAATTAAGTAACTTTGTTATATTCTTACAAAAAAATCAAAATGAACTAGTAGAAACTAAAAATATAAGTCCTAATCTGCCTAATAACCACCTAAAATATGCTTTAACCTGGTATTCAGTAGCGCTTTCAATATTAATATATTTTCTATACTTTAGAAAAAAACAATGAATTATATTAGCACCAGAAACAAATCACTAAATTATGATTTTGGTGACATTTTTTTAAGAGGGCTAGCTCCTGACGGAGGGCTCTTTTTGCCAAAAGAAATAAAGAAATTTAGTGAGAAAGAATTGAAAGATTTAAGCAATTTAAATTATATAGATTTAGGCGTTGAAATTATCTCTAGATTTTGTGTTCCAGCTCTAGATAAAGATAAAATAAAATTAATCCTCGATAAAGCTTATTCAAATTTTAATACTAAAGATGTAGTCGAAATAAAAAAAATTGATAACATTAATCTTCTTGAATTATATCATGGACCAACTCTAGCATTTAAAGATATTGCAATGCAAGTAATAGGATTAATGTATGAAGCGCTTGATTTAAACAAAAAGAAAATAAATATTATTGTTGCTACCTCTGGTGATACTGGCTCTGCAGCAATAGCTGCCTTGAAAGAAAAAAAAAATATTAATCTTTTTGTTCTGCACCCTCATGAAAAAATTTCAAATATTCAAAGAAAAATAATGACTACTTGTGACTCAGAAAATGTCTACAACATTGCTGTCAAAGGTAATTTTGATGATTGTCAAAAAATAGTTAAACAAATGTTTAATGACGAAAAATTTAGGGAAAAAATTAATATGTCTGGTGTTAATTCAATTAACTGGGCAAGGATTATTTGTCAAATAGTTTATTATTTTTACGCGTATTTCAGAATGTTTTCTAAAGTAAATTTTTCTGTACCAACAGGAAATTTTGGAGATGTTTATGCGGGATATATTGCAAAAAAAATGGGCTTACCTTTAGACAAATTAATTGTAGCAACTAATGAAAATGATATTCTATGTAGAGTTATCAACTCTGGAGAATATAGACCTGCAAAGGTAAAGCCCTCTCTCTCACCTAGTATGGACATTCAAGTTGCAAGTAATTTTGAGAGATTGTTATTTGATATTTTAAATTGTGATGATCAAAAAGTTGTAAATTCAATGAAAAAACTAAATGAAGATGGTTTCTTTAAATTAAAAGACCAAGAATTAAAAAAAATTAAAGAAAATTTTTTATCAGTAAAAATAAGTGATACTGAAACTTTAAGAATAATTAAAGATTTTTTTATGAATTATGGATTTATTTTAGACCCTCATACAGCTACAGCGGTGGGTGCCGCGTATAAAGCTAAAAATAGATCACAAACTGTCATCTTAGGTACTGCTCATCCTTATAAATTTTTAGATACTATAAAATTAGCTATTGGAAAAAATGTAGATCCACCATGGCAATTTTCAGATTTATCTAAAAAAATTGAAAAATTCGATATAATAGAAAACCAATTAGAAGATATAAAAAATTATGTTATGGATAAGATAAAATGAAAATAAAAGTTGGTGATAAATTACCTGACTCAGAATTATACTACATTGATAAAAGCAACGAAGTAAAAAAAATTAATATCCTAAATTTATGTAGAAATAATAAAACTATAATTTTAGGTATGCCAGGTGCTTTCACTAAAACATGCTCAGCTCTACATTTGCCTGGATATGTAAAACATTTTGATTTAGCTTTAAAAAAAGGAATTACAAAAATAATTTGTGTAGCAGTTAATGACCCTAACGTTATGAAAGCTTGGGGTGAAAATCAAAATGTAGGAACTAAAATCTTCATGGCAGGTGATCCTTTTTTAAAATTTACACAGTCTATAGGTGCTGAGGTCGATAAATCAGCTAAGGGGCTTGGTTTAAGATCTAATAGATACACTATGCTTGTAGAAAATGAAGTTTTAAAAAAGTTAGAGGTAGAAAAAGAAACAGCTAGTTGTGAATTATCAGCTGCAGAAAGTTTTTTAAACGCTATTTAGTTTTTAATGTAGCTAACTTGTCTACTAAATTATTAAACTTATTTTCTGCGTGAGCTTTAACCCATTTCCAACTAATATTATGTTTTTGGCACGAATTATCTAATTTTATCCATAAATCTTTATTTTTAACTTGTTTTTTATTTGAGTTTTTCCAATTATTTAATTTCCATTTTTTTATCCATAAGGTTATTCCATCTTTCACATATCTTGAGTCAGTATAAATCGTAATCTCTGATTTCTTTTTAATTTTTTTGAGAGCCATTATAGGCGCCATTAATTCCATCCTATTATTTGTAGTATAACTCTCACTACCAGAAATATTAGATTGATTAATGCCATCTAAGATAATTGCAGCCCAACCTCCCTTTCCAGGATTTCCAGAACACGCACCGTCAGTATAAATTTTGAATTTCATTAAAAAAAATAATCCTCATAACTTTTAGAATTTTTATGAAATTCCAACCTCTTTAAATATTCTATTGGATCTTTAATTTTTACAATAGCCCCTTCAACTGTATTAAGAGCATCAAATACTCTTGTAAGCAAAAATCTTAAAGCTGCTCCTTGCGATAGTACTTTTATATTATTTTTTTCTTCTTCTGTAAGTTTTCTTACCGAAGTATACCCATCTATAAAATTTTTTGCTTTTGTGACATTAAAACTTAAATTTTCTTTAACACCATCGAAACATAAAGCATTAAAACAAATTGCTATTTCAAAAGCAAAAAAGTCTTCACAAGAAAAATAAAAGTCAATTATACCACTAAATTTATCTCGAATAAAAAAAATATTATCGTGAAAAAGATCTGCATGAATAATTCCACTAGGTAAATTTTTAGGCCATTTTTTTTCTACATCACTAAGATTCTCTTCTATTAACTTTGGAAGATCTTTATGAATCTCTGAGCATTTATCTTTAACTGAGTCGAATAAATTTCTCCATGATTTTATTGAGAGATCATTTTTTCTTCTCAATTTAAAATTTTTTGTTATTTCATGCATTTTTGCAACTTCATTTCCAATAGATTTACAATTGATTGGAGATAAATCCTTTTTAGCTCTTCCTTCAAGAAAAGAGACTATCATTAATTTTTTACCCTCATAATCTGTGATTGTTTTATTTTTTTTATTTATAATTGGAGTAGGGCACTTGAAGTTTGCTTCATTTAAAGAAGTCATTAATCCAGAAAAAAAAGGAAGATCTTCTGATTTTACTCTTTTTTCATAAATTGTAAGAATAAATTTTTTTTTACCAATAGATAAAAAATAATTTGTATTTTCTATTCCCTCCTCAATTCCTTTAAATGAGTTCAATTTACCTAAATTATAGTTAGATAAAATTTCTTCAATTTTATTTTGGTTAAATTTTGTATAAACAGCCATTAGTTAAGCTCTTTTGGTAATTTGAATACAACTTTTTCTTCAGCTACCACTACTTCCTCTAAAGAAACCTTCCTATTTTTTTTTATATTGCTGAGTAATGTCTGTACTAATTTTTCTGGAGCTGATGCACCTGAAGAGATACCAATAGTGTTTGAATTGTCTATTTCACTGTAAGGTATATCTTTTTCAGAATGCATCAATAATGAATTTTTACATCCAGCCTTTCTTGCCACCTCAACTAGTCTGACAGAGTTAGAGGAATTTCGACTTCCAACCACAAAAAACATATCGCATTCCGAAGCTATTTTTTTTACTGCTGATTGCCTATTTGTAGTGGCATAACAAATATCCTCCTTAATTGGACCTTTTATCTTTGGAAATGTCTTTTTAAGACATTCAATTATATCTGCTGTGTCATCAACTGAGAGAGTTGTTTGAGTTATATATGCCAAAGGTTTTTTAAAATCTTCAATTTTTAAAGCTTCAGCGTCCTTTCTAGTTTCAATTAATTTTATAGATCCTTCAGGAAGCTGACCCATAGTACCAATTACTTCTGGATGATTTTTGTGCCCAATAAGCAATATCTCAAAACCATTTTTATTTAATTGTTCAGACTCTCTATGAACTTTAGATACGAGAGGACAAGTAGCATCTACATAAGATAAATTTTTTAGTCTAGCCTCTTCAGGAACTGATTTAGGCACTCCATGAGCAGAAAAAATTATTGGTCTATTTATATCTTCTACCTCAGATAATTCATCTACAAAAATCGCACCTTTTTGTTTTAGTTCTTCAACGACTTGTTTGTTGTGAACAATTTCGTGCCTAACGTATACTGGAGATCCGAATCTACTAATAGATTTTTCAACAATTTCAATTGCCCTTTTAACACCAGCACAAAATCCCCTCGGGGATGCTAAATAAATTTTAAGTTCTTTTTTCATTTTTTTCTAATAAATATTCAAGCAATATATGCGGAAAAGTCAAAGACGCCAAACCAATAAAGATCACTTTATATATAGCTTCATCAATCATATATAAATCATTCAAAAAATATATGCTTATTAAAAAAATTAATCCAGTAATCAAAGTAAGTGGAATAGCTTTCATTACGAACTTTTTTAATCCTTTCTTAAAAGACCTGTCCATTTCATTTATGAGGCTGAAAGAATGTCTTACAGAATGAAGAAAGCAAAAGTATATAGTGAATGCCAAAATTGGAGTTAAAAAAAGATTTAATATAATGATAGAAAAATAGTCCAAAAACATTATTTTTTTCATTTCAATGGACTTGTCAAAAGATAAGTAAATACTCGAAAAAAAACTTAGTACTAAAAAAACAATTAAGAAAAAATCGCTAAAAAAAGGACTTTCAAAAACATAAAAATTTAAAGTAGCAAAGATTTCATTTGTACTATCTTTTTGAAATAATAGTGGTGAAATAATTACTGAAGAACCTTTTAAAAAAAATAAAATTTCATTCAAAAGAATTTTTTTTTTTACTTGAAAAACTGTATCCTCTTTACCAAAGTGATAAGATGCAACTATTAAAAAAACCAGTAAAACTAAATTAGGTAATACCAACCAAGAAAATATTATTAACAAAGAAATAAATATATAACTTAAGTAAAATAAATACTTAGAATTATATCCAAATAATTTAAAAAGTTTTTCACCTTTAATATTATCTAGCGCACCGTGTGATATACCGATTATCAAAATTAAAAATAGGCATACAATTATCATTGTATAACTAATTGTTTGATAAATCGGACTTATTAGAATACATAAATTAAAAAAAATAATGGAATGTTTAAAATTTATAGAGTTCATTGATTAATTAATGCTTTTAAAAATATTATTTTTGGCATCTTGCTGATTACCCTTAAATCTTCAAAAATATTACTTTTATTTGATAAAAATTTTATTACTGTATTTGCTGAATTTTGAAACATTTTATAAAAAATCTCAGGCATTTTTTCTGGGTTGTTCTTTAGAACTTTTAAAAAAATCTTGTCTAGGAATTGATATTTTTTTCCTAAATGGTATGCCTTTTTACTTTCAATCTTTTCTAAATTTTCTCTAAGGAATTTACTGTGTTCTTGAATATTGAGAAAAGTATAACCTGTACTGAGTCTCGTCATGCCTCCAGCGGATCCAATATTAATTATTTTTTTATTTTTTTTAACAGAGGGATAAAATAAAGGAATCGCTCCTTTTTCTATGAAATTAATTTTGAAATTTTTTATTCCTAAATTATTTTTAATATAATTTTCTAATTGTAGATCGTAATCCATTAGATTTTTATCCTCTAGATCTGACAACCACGTTGTTTCTACTAATGCTCTATTTTTACTAAAGGGAAGAGTATAAAAAAAATGTACATCACTTTTTTGATCACAATTAAAGTCCATTAAATTAAAAATTTCATCATCAAAAATATCCTTTGGTGTTTCTATTTCAACTCCCTGAAAGTGTTGCCATAACTGTGATTTATCAGGCTCACCTTCAAAAATACTATTGAAAATTATGGAATTAAATGAATTTATTTCACTCAAGTTTTTAAAAAAACTAATATTTGAATTATTAGATAACCTTGTATTAATTTTTTTATAAAATTTTCCACTGTCAATACTTTGGTATGGAAACTTATTAGAATTTAATTCTTGAGAGCCTTCCGATGTATTTATAGTGAAATTGTTCCAACTTTTAATTACGCAGTCTTCAAAATTGTGATTAAATACTTTCCAAAAAGACCAAGTTTTATCTCTTTTATATTGATCACGATGTTCAATTATTGCTAAAGATTTTTCTTTTAGTTTGTTATTAATCTCAAGTTCATAAGCTAATGACAAACCCGCACATCCCCCTCCAATAATTATGTAATCAAACTCTTTCATGAAAATTAATTTCTTTCTCCAAAATATTATGATTTAAGTGATTATCGTAATTAACTTCTTTTACAAATAATAATTTAATAAAGTCTAAAATAGATAAAAAAGTTTCAATTAATTTTCTGAATATAGGAACATAAATTTTTCCTGCTTTGTTATAATTTTCTATATTTTCATGCTTAAGAATATAATCGCCAATTTTTCTATAGACTCTTCTTGCTACTAAAACTGAAAACCTTGATCTAATAGGTATGCAGCTTATTGATTTAAAAGATTTTTGGTAAAAAATTTCAGACTCTTTTATTATTTCTTTAATTGAAAAAAAGTCAGGCTTTATATATTGCCGTTCACGGCTTATATCTTCATTAACGTCTCTTGCAATATTTGTAAGTTGCATTGCTATTCCAAGGTCTATTGCTCCTTTTAAAGCTTCCTTGTTTTCTACTTTCAATATTTTAGACATCATTAACCCCACTGTACCTGCAACTCTGTAAGAATACACTAGCAAATCTTTTTTTGAATTTATGAGAACTTTTTCTTGTAAATCTGTTTCTACACCATCGAATAAATCAATTACCACCTTTTGAGAAATATTTTCACTTTGAATAATAGACCACATTTCTTTAATTATAGGATTCTCGTAATTTTTATTAATAAAATCTTCTTTAAATTTTAAAAAATTTACTCTTTTTAGATCTAGTCTATTTTTGTCATCAGCTAAATCATCTAAAGTTCGACAAAAATTGTATAACGAGGAACATTTATAAAATATTTCTTTAGACAAGAAAAAACTGGCCCAATAAAAAGATTTTGCATGTTTTTGAAGTAAATTAGTATTCATTAAAATAATTTGTCCAAAACCTTAGCGGAAGATAGCACACCTGGCATACCAGCTCCTGGGTGTGTTCCAGCACCTACAAAATATAAATTTTTAAATATTTCTGATTGATTATGAAATCTAAAGTAAGCTGATTGAGAAAACTTAGGCTGAATGGAAAACCCAGAGCCATGAAGAGTCGCTAAGTCTTTTTCAAAATAGTCAGGAGTTAAATAAAAATCACTTACGACATTTTCTTTTATTCCTGGTAAAACTGATTTGTCCATTTTATCTAAAATTAAATTTTTAAATTTTTCTCCTTCGTTTGACCAGTTTATTTTCGACATATTATTTGGCACAGGGACTAGAACATAAAAAGCATCTTGACCACTTGGCGCCATATTTGGATCTGTAGCGGATGGTCTATGTAAGTAATAGCTAATATCTTCGGATAAAGTTTTTTTCTCAAAAATTTTATTTAAATGTTCTTTATAAGAATTACCGAAAAAAATTGTGTGATGAGCTACATCTTTATATTGTTTTTTTGATCCAAAATAATACACAAAAAGACCCATGGAGTAATCCATTCTATTCATTTTGTGTTTAAATAAAAAGTTATAATCATTTCTTGATTTAATTAAATTTTTGTAAACATTGGGCGGATCGGAATTACATACTATATAATCACAATTAATTACTTTAGAATTGTTTATCTTTACACCTTTAACTATATTATTTTCTGAAATGATTTCAGTCACTTCAGCATTTTTAGCAATGTAAATATTTTCTTCTTCCATCAATTTTTCTAAACCTTTTACAACACTACCTGTGCCTCCCATCGAGTAATGAATACCCCATTTTTTTTCTAAAAATAAAATAAGTGTGTAAATTGAAGTAGTAGTAAAAGGATTCCCACCTACTAAAAGTGGATGCATACTAAATACTCTTCTCAATTTTTCATTGGATATATAATCTGAAACTAGTTTGTAAACTGATTTGTAACTTTTTAAGCTCAACAAAGCTGGAATTTGTTTTATCATAAAAGTAAAATTATTAAATGGCTTATCAGATAAATCAGTGAAACCTTTATTAAATATTTTTTCAGTAAAATTAACTAATTTATTATACCCTTTAAAATCATTCTCAGAAAATTTTTTGATTTCTTTTTCCATTGATTTATTGTCTCCTGTATAGTCAAAAGTATCGCCATCGTTAAAAACAAATCGATACCATAAGTCTAAAGGGACAATATTTACATAGTCAGAAATATTTTTGTTAAATAAAGAAAATAATTCTTCAAAAAGATAAGGAGCAGTTATTACTGTAGGACCACCATCATAAATGAAATTTCCTTTTTTAAATACTCTTGCTCTACCACCCAAATCAGGATGTTTTTCCACCAGAGTAACATCATATCCTTTTGCCTTTAACCTAAGAGACGAAGCTAAACCGCCAAAGCCTGAGCCTATAACTATAATTTTTTTTGCCATCTTATTTCGGCTTATTTTAACTGGATTTCTTTTGAAGTGCTAATTTTGTTTCTTCTACACTTTGACTATAAATCTTGTCTAGCTTGCTTTTATTTAAAGAATTAAGCATTAGTTTTTCTACACTTTCAAAAGCAATGTTAATCGAAGCATTTTTAATATCTTTAACAGCCTGATTTTTCAATTGTTTAATTTTTTCCTCAGTGTTTTTCTTTTTGATTTCCATTTGTTGATGAAAAATTTCGTTAAATTTAATGGTATTTTTTTCTGCCAAGTCATTAGCCTCTCCAATCATTTTTTGAACTTCAGACTTTGAGCTAACTATTTTTTTTTCGTGTTCAGCTAGTTTATTTTTAGCCTCTTCTTTTAGTTTTTCAGATTCATCAATCTGATTTTTAATTTGGCTAATATTTTCATCTAATAAGTTTTTAACTTTTAAAGGAATCTTAAAATACATTAAAAGAAAAACAAAAATTAAAAATGAAATAGCCACCCAAAATGTTGCGTCAATAATCATAAGTATTTTCCTATTTTATTTTTTGACACTTCTGCAACGGATGCTTTAATGCTACTATTATTTAATTTCTCACCTGTTAAATTTTCAATTATTTTTTCTGAAATTTCTTCCGCGATATTATTTATCGATTCAGATGATTTTTGCTTTAGATTAGAAATTTCTTCTTCTGCTTTATTAACTTCTTTTTCTAATTCTTTTTGAAATTTTTCTTTTTTTTGATTAATACTTTTATCTAATTGTTTTTTTGACTCAGTAATGATTTTGATAACTTCTTTTTTCGCGTTAGATATCTCATTTTCATAATCTAATTTTTTTTTATCAGCTAATTCTGAAAACTCTTTTGCATCATCTAAATTTTCTTTAATTTTTTTTTCTCTATCATCTAAATTATCTTTTATTTTTGGAATAAAGAATTTTGCTAATGATAGGTATAGAACTAAAAAAATTAAAATTAACCAAAATGATTGTGAAAACCAATATTTTGAATCCAGCTGAGGCATTCCCACCTCAGCTGCAAACAAAAATTTTTCAAAACCAAATATAAAAATAATTAAAGATATTTGTATCCTCATATTTATTTTTAAAATGCAAATAAGATAATCAGTGCAACTACAAGACCAAATAAACCTGTCGCTTCAGCTAAAGCGAAACCTAAAAGTAAATTAGGGAATTGCTTTTGCGCTGCGGACGGATTTCTCATGGCTCCTGATAAGTAGTTACCGAAGATTATTCCGATACCAACTCCAGCCCCTGCTAATGCGATTGCAGCCAATCCTGCTCCAATCATTTTTGCTGCTTCTAACTCCATTTTTCCTCCTTTTTTT
>MDTB01025433.1_pt1 | contig 12578 bp, 12 predicted proteins | sample 811161 | NCBI WGS metagenome assembly MDTB01 (sample SAMN05326650, study PRJNA326480) | marine metagenome | isolation source: seawater | place: Mediterranean Sea | collected 2009 | reverse complement strand
GCCGCATCGTTGACAACAACTGCCCCGAAGTTAGCGGTTTTCACCGTTGACGGTTCTCATGACGGAGATTTTGGACTAAATTAACGCATGGCTGGACGGCGGTAACGTTCCCAGCCCAGCGTTGCCGGCGAAGGCGCAATAGGCGAGGTCGATGGAAGATATCGAAAAATTATGTACCGAACGCGGTCTGAAGATGACCGAGCAACGGCGTGTTATTGCCCGGGTGCTGACGGCGTCGGACGATCACCCCGATGTTGAGCAATTACATCACCGCGCGGTCAAGATCGACGCCGGCATCAGTATCGCAACTGTTTACCGGACCGTCCGCTTGTTTGAAGAAGCAAATATCCTGGAACGCCATGAGTTCCGCGATGGTCGCTCACGGTATGAGCAGGTCGGCGATCATCACGACCATCTCATTGATGTTGAAACAGGGCATGTGATCGAGTTTCACAACACCGATATTGAAGTCTTGAAAGCGCGTATTGCTGAGGAACTCGGATTTGATCTGGTTGATCATCGCCTTGAACTCTACGGTCGCCGTCACCGCAAAACGCCGACGTCATAAGCGTCCCGGCAGCGGTTATTTAAACTTAATTACTTCACAAGCTGAAAATGTGACATATAATCATGGTAGGTAATCGTTTCGATAAAGCGGACATGGCGCTGAATGTCGTTTAAGCAAGGATGAGTATTTTAGTCCAGCCCCCGATCAATGATCCGGCCCGGCAACTTCGGTGCAGCCGGCAGCTTGCGACCGCACAGCTTGGCCTTGCAAACCGCTGCTTTTCAACAAAACGACAACGACAAGTGACCGCTCTTGGATAAGAAGCTTTTCATTAAGACCTACGGCTGCCAGATGAATGTCTATGATTCCGAGCAGATGTCGGCTGTGCTGGCACCGCTTGGGTATCAGTTATGTGACACCCCCGATAGCGCCGATATGGTGATTTTAAACACCTGTCATATCCGTGAAAAAGCGACGGAAAAAGTTTTTTCGGAACTCGGAAGGCTGCGCAATCGCAAACAGGCAATGGCGGCGGCAGGACAAGATTTGCTAATTGCCGTTGCTGGCTGTGTTGCGCAGGCGGAAGGCCCGGAAATTTTATCAAGAGCCCCCTATGTCGATATGGTGATCGGCCCGCAGACCTATCACCGGTTGCCGGAATTGGTCGCCAAGGCTGATAGCCATAGCCGCAAGCAGGCCAAAGGGCAGTTTCGCGGTGCCGGGCTGATCGACACGGAATTTCCAAGCGATGTGAAATTTGACCATTTGCCAAAAGCAAGCGGTGGCCGGCGGGCGGCGGCGTTTCTCTCTATCCAAGAGGGCTGTGATAAATTTTGTAGCTTCTGCGTGGTGCCGTATACCCGCGGCGCCGAATACTCCCGGCCCGTTAAACAAGTCCTCGATGAAGCACGCCAGCTTGCCGCCCTTGGGGTCAGAGAAGTCACGCTGCTGGGCCAAAACGTGAATGCCTATCATGGCGAAGCCGGCGATGGTCGAGAATGGGGCCTTGGGCGGTTACTCCGCGCTTTAGCCGAAATCGACGGCCTTGAGCGGTTGCGCTACACAACCTCGCATCCACGCGATGTCGATGACGACTTGATCGCGGCCCATGGTGAGGTTGACAAAATCATGCCGTTTTTGCACCTACCGGTGCAATCAGGTTCAGATCACATGCTGGCCGCCATGAACCGCAAACATAGCGCCGATGAATACCGCGGCATTATTGACCGGTTGCGCACCGCCCGCCCGGATCTGGTGTTGTCGTCTGATTTCATTGTCGGCCACCCTGGTGAGCGCGATCGTGACTTCGCGGATACCCTGCGCTTGATCAACGATATTGGCTTTACCCAGGCCTATTCGTTCAAATATAGCCCGCGTCCCGGGACACCTGCTGCGGCAGCGCTCGACCAGGTTCCCGAAGCCGTTAAAAGCGAACGTTTGGCCGGATTGCAACAACTGCTTAACGCCCAACAACTGGCCTTTAATCATGCCGCTGAAGGCACAACCCAAGCCGTGTTGTTTGAGCGTGCCGGCAACCAAGACGGTCAATTGGTTGGCCGCGGCCCGTACATGCAATCAATCCATTGCGCCGGACCGGAAAGTTTAATTGGGCAGATTGCCGCCGTTGAGATCACCGCAGGCCATGCCAACAGTCTTGCCGGCGTTTTAAAACCAACCGCCCCCGCAGCAACGAATGGCACCGAAAGGATCCAGGCTTGACGACGCAAATCGCCAAACCACAAACAATTGCTCTTGAGTTCGCTGACCACAGTCTTCTGCCAAATCTTTATGGCGACCATGATCGCAACCTGGCGCGCATTGAGCAACGTCTGAAAGTATCATTGGCGTGTTTTGGAAACCGGATTGAGATTAGCGGCCAAACCGAGGCCGCCGAAGCCGCCCATGAAGCCCTATCGGCCCTTTATGGTCGCTTAGACAGCGAACGCGAAAGCGGCCGACCCGGCGGCGTCATTGACCTGCCGACCGTGGATGCGGCGATTTCCTGGGTCCGCGGCAAAGGCGGCGGCAATGCATTTGCCAATGACGCCAGCGGCATTGACACCTGGAAACGTGCGGTCCGGCCACGGTCCCCAAATCAACGGGTGTATATCGACGCACTTAATCGAGACGAATTGGTTTTCGGGCTTGGACCTGCCGGCACCGGTAAAACCTATATGGCGGTGGCCGTCGCCGTTTCGATGCTGAAGTCCCGGCGCGTTGACCGCCTGATCTTATCCCGACCAGCGGTTGAAGCAGGCGAGCGGATTGGTTTTTTACCTGGTGACATGAAGGATAAAGTCGATCCTTATCTGCGGCCACTTTACGACGCTCTTTATGACATGATGCCAGGCGAACAAGTGGAGCGGCGGCTGGCAAGCGGCGAGATTGAAGTTGCGCCACTGGCCTTTATGCGCGGCCGGACCTTGTCGAACGCCTATATCATTTTGGACGAAGCGCAAAATACAACCCCGACCCAGATGAAAATGTTTTTGACACGCTTGGGCGAAAATTCCCGCATGACGATCACCGGTGATCTCTCGCAGATTGATCTACCGATGGGCGCAAAATCCGGCCTCCGTGAGGCCATTGGCCTGCTGCGCGGAGTCGATGGTATCAGCCAAGTTGAATTTACCGCAGCCGATGTGGTGCGGCACCCATTGGTCACCAAAATCGTCCATGCGTACAATGACAAGGAAGCCAGTTTATTGACCCAAGGCAGGCCGGAATGATGGCAACGGAAGACCCTGACCCAGCCAGTACGCTGATCGCACCGACCGTGGTTGTCGATATCAGCATTGCTGATAGCGGCTGGCAGGATGTCGATATCGACCTGCAGAACCTCAGCGATCAAGCGGCGACCTTAGCGCTTAGCGACCATGATCTTGATCATGCCGAGATCACGATTGCCTTTGGCAGCGATGCCTGGATCAAACAGCTTAATCAGCAGTTTCGTGGCATTGATAAAGCCACCAACGTGCTGGCTTTCCCAGATTCCGGAAGCGGCACTTATCTTGGCGATCTGGCCTTGGCGCGGGAAACCGTCATCCAAGAAGCCAACGCCGAAAACAAATCCCTAACAGATCATTTAAGCCACTTAATCGTGCATGGCTGTCTGCATCTGTTGGGCTACGACCATCTTGTGAACGACGACGCCGAACAGATGGAAGCACTTGAAATACAGCTGCTTGCCCGCATCGGCATAACCAATCCTTACCAGGAGATGATTGATCCGCTGGCGACTGCGCCAGGGCGTCAGAAAAACCCATGAGCGACGACAAAGACGATCCTTCTATATCCTCTGAAAACGGCAACCAAAGCGCCCTATTTAGCGGCATTCGTCGGCTTGCCCGGGCCGTCCGCCTAAGCCGCAACGGCAGCCAATCGGCACGTGACACAATTGAAGAGCTTATCGACGAGCGGCTTGAGGATGAAATTGAGATTGACGCCGGTGAGCGGGCGATGATCCGCAATATCCTTGGGCTAAGAGACATTTCCGCCAAAGATGTAATGGTCCCGCGGGCAGATATCATTGCCGTCGATGCGCAATCCTCACTCACCGAAGTGGCCGGCCAGATGATCGAGGCAGCACATTCGCGCTTACCGGTGTACCGCGAAACCCTGGATAACGTTATCGGCATGGTTCATATCAAAGACTTGATGGCCAATAATGGCGAAAATCAAGCCTTTCCGTTAACGGCGATGCTGCGCAAAGTGCTGTTTGTTTCACCGGCCATGCGCGCCCTTGAATTGCTGCAAGAGATGCGCCTTAGCCGACAGCACCTCGCCTTGGTGATTGATGAATACGGCGGCATTGACGGTTTGATCACGATCGAAGACTTGGTTGAAGAAATTGTCGGTGAAATCGACGACGAGCATGACACCGTCGATGGCCCCAAACTGCAACTGCGACCCGGCGGTGGCTACTGGGCCGACCCGCGCGCCACCGTCGACGAGTTTGAGACCTTATTAGGGCCGATCCTGAGCGAGGAAGAGCGTGAAGAGGTCGGCACATTGGGCGGCTTGGTTTTAACCATGGCCGGCCGCGTCCCTGGACCGGGTGAGGTGTTCAATCATCCGGCGGGAATTCGCTTTGAAATTATCGATTCAGATGCGCGGCGGATTAAATCATTGCAAATTCACCGGACCACACAGGCTGTCGAGACCTAAAATCATGCCGGTGCTTGGCTTATGCAAATCGCAGCCGTGATCGCACAAAAGCTTCGTGGCCTGAGCGGTTGGCGGCGTGCTGCACTGGCGGCACTGCTGGGCGCGATCAGCGCCAGCGCCCATGCACCAAGCTATATTTTGCCGGCGCTTTTCATGCTCTCGGCCCTGCCCTGGTTGCTGGCCGGGGCGGCCACCAAACGCGCCGCCTTCGCGATTGGCTGGTGGTTCGGCTTTGGGATGCTGACCGCCGGCTTATACTGGATTTCAAATGCGCTTTTGGTGGACAGCGCGAAAACGGCATGGCTGGTGCCGTTTGCGGCCGCCGGCCTGCCGTCGGTCTTAGCCATATTTTATGGCCTTGCGACGCTAGCAACCCACATGCTGCGGTCTGTCCACGGCACGCCATCGGCGTTGATCTTGGCGATTTTCTGGATGCTTGCGGAATGGTTAAGGGGGCATCTGTTCACAGGCTTCCCATGGAACCTGGCCGGTTATGTTTGGGGTTTTTCCGATACCTTGCTTCAGAGCACCGCCTATATCGGTATTTACGGCCTCAGCTTTATGACAATTCTGGCGGCCCTCTGCTTCAGCCCCTTGGGTCTCCGATCGGCAAATAAAACCGCACCATGGCGGCCGGCGATCGTCACCCTATCGCTTTTCGCCGTTATCTGGCTGGCCGGCAACGTCCGCTTAAACACCCTGCAACCATCCCTCACCGGCCCGATGGTGCGGGTCGTTCAAGGCAATGTTCCGCAGCATCAAAAATGGCAAAACGACCACAAAGCGCGGCATATTTCGCAATATCTGCAAATGACTGCCGCGCCACCGGCGGCCGGCGACCCGCCGCCGCGGGCCGTTATTTGGCCTGAAACGGCGATGGCTTTGTTTTTAAATGACAGCCCGGAAATCCGCACCGCAATCGGCCAAGTGGCCCCCCGCGACGGTTTCGTGCTGACAGGATCGGTTCGCGCCGGCACAACCGCCACTGGCCGGCGGCAGGTCTGGAACAGTATGTTTGCCATCGACGCTGACGGGCAGGTCCGGGCCGTGTTTGATAAATTCCACCTGGTACCGTTTGGTGAATACGTGCCGTTGAAAGCCTGGATTCCACTGCCGACCATTGTCGAAAGCATCAGCGGTTTCTCGCCCGGACCAGGCCCCCGTACCTTGCAGCTGCCTGGCTTACCGGCGTTTAGTCCGCTGATTTGCTATGAGGCCATATTCCCCGGCCATGTGCGGGCAAAAGACGGGCAACCGGCAGCATTGATGATTAATTTTACCAATGATGCCTGGTATGGGGTGAGCAGCGGTCCCTATCAGCATTTTGTCGCCACTCAAGTGCGCGCCATCGAAGAAGGTGTGCCGTTGATCCGAGCCGCCAATACAGGCATTTCAGCACTGTTCGATGCCACAGGTCAGGTGCGGGCGCGACTGGGGCTAAATGAAACCGGGTTTTTTGATGTCGCCATCCCGGCGGCCCTCCAAAATCCAACGCTGTATGCGCAGCTAAACGATATCCCGCTGTTTATTTGCCTCATCGTTCTGTTCGGATGGGTGGTGACACGCAACTGGAGAGGCCAAACTTATACTGAAGGATAATTGCGTATCGTTATCCGGCCCCATACGTTGAAGCTGAGCGAGACGAGCAAAAACAAAAATAATATGGGGTGGGAAAAATGCCGCGGAAAAAACAGCACTGCCAGGGTCGCGCCGGAACTGAGCCGGCAACGGGTTATGAAAACCGGCCAAGTCCGGTCGATAAGCATGTTGGCGGTCAACTGCGCCGGCGGCGGGTTCAACTCGGATACAGCAGCCATGAATTGGCCCTGACCGTAAATATTGAGCCTGAGGTCATTGAGCAGTGTGAACAGGGGCAAAGCACCATCACCGCCGGCTTACTGCATCAACTGGCGAGCGCATTGACTGTTCCCGTCAGCTATTTCTTTGAGCAACTGCCGGAACCGAACCGGTGTGATCGGCAGGTCGGCGCACATAACGTCATCGCCTTAAGCCCACCGGCGGCGATGACAATTGATAATCCGCAAGCGATCGCGCTGATGCGGGCGTTCTTGAGTATTTCCGATAGCTCGCTGCGACATTGCTTGCTTGGCCTTGTCCAAGACTTGCACCCCGAGCAAGAGGATGACCCGTTCAGACGCCCGTATCTTGTCGGATAGTCCTGATCGGCAGCTTTTAAAATGCCCGCGCGCGGCGATTTTAGCGATCGGTCAACCGTAAAAATTCTTGACCCTGGATGGTCTTGTTAGCAATATCCCAACGGAGCCCGGGCGCAAGGTCTTGTTGGTATTCAAAGGGTGCATCTGTACTTGGCTCAGCGCAAATTTCAGGACAAAAAAATGAGCCGAGACAGCTACCTATTCACAAGCGAATCTGTTTCTGAAGGTCATCCGGATAAAGTCTGTGATCGAATTTCAGACACCATTGTCGATATGTTTCTTGGTGCTGACCCGGAAAGTAGAGTTGCTTGCGAAACCATGACGACCACCAACAAAGTGGTGCTTGCCGGTGAAGTTCGCGGACCTGACTCGATCACCAAAGAGACGATGATTGCCGCCACCCGTGAGGCCATCCGCGACATCGGCTACGCGCAACAGGGTTTTCATTGGCAACACGCCGATATCGACGTGCTGCTGCATGAGCAATCGGCCGATATCGCCATGGGCGTTGACGCGTCCGGTAATAAAGATGAGGGCGCCGGTGACCAGGGCATCATGTTTGGCTACGCCTGCCGGGAGACCGATGTTTTAATGCCGGCGCCAATCCACTACGCCCATCAAATCTTGAAAGATATGGCGGCGGCGCGCCACAACGGCACCGGCACAGCTTTTGGACCTGATTCCAAAAGCCAGGTCACCTTGGTTTATGAAAATGGCGTGCCCGTTAAAGCCGCTTCGGTGGTTGTCTCGACCCAGCATCATCCGGATCTTGAGCAAAAAGAAATTCGTGACTTGGTGCGGCCGTTCGTCGAAAACGTGTTGCCAAACGGCTGGATGTGTCCGGAAGACCAGTTCTACGTGAACCCCACAGGCCGCTTTGTGATTGGCGGCCCTGACGGCGATGCCGGCTTAACGGGCCGTAAAATCATTGTCGATACCTATGGCGGGGCGGCACCGCATGGCGGCGGGGCGTTTTCCGGCAAAGATCCGACCAAGGTTGACCGTTCGGCAGCCTATGCAGCGCGATATTTGGCAAAAAATGTGGTTGCTGCCGGACTGGCGGATCGCTGCACCATCCAGCTCTCCTATGCCATTGGCGTGACCCATCCGTTATCGGTTTATGTGGACACCCATGGCAGTGTGAATACCGATGAGACGTTACTGGCAGAAAGTCTTCGCAGCGTGATGGATTTGTCGCCGCGGGGAATCCGCCAGCATCTTGGCCTCAACCGTGCCATTTATGCACGCTCCGCAGCCTATGGACATTTCGGCCGGGAGCCGACCGCCGATGGTGGCTTTTCATGGGAGAAGACGGACCTGACCGCCGCCCTCAAGGCTGCCGCCGGCTGATCGTTTGACAGCGTCTTTCGAGGCCGGACTTAGCAGGTTAATAATGATGGCAGAGCGTGAATCAGACCAACGTTTCCATGGTCGGCGGGCCGGTCGGCAGTTGCGGAGCGGCCAAAAAGCGCTTGTTGCCAATTTGCTGCCGAAACTGGCCGTTACCGTGCCGACGGCAGCCCAAGACTGCACCCCGCGACAGTTTTTTAACACCGACCATCGGGCCTATTGGCTGGAGGTCGGCTTCGGCGGCGGCGAGCATCTTGCGGCGCAAGCGATCGCCAACCCGGATGTGGGGATCCTTGGTGCCGAGCCGTTCATCAATGGCGTCGTCACCTTGCTGCGAGCGATTGAGCAACATGACTTAAATAATGTGCGCATTCTCGCCAATGATGTGCGGCCCCTCTTGGATCGCCTGCCGGCAGGCTGTTTTGACCGGATCTTTGTGCTGTTCCCCGACCCATGGCCAAAAACCCGCCATCACGGACGGCGGATCATCAACCCGCTCACGGCAGCGATTTTTCACCGCCTGCTCAGTGATACGGGCGAGCTGCGGATTGCCACGGATCATCGTGGTTATCTTGCCTGGATTTTGCGCCATATGCTGAACCATGGCGGTTGGACGTGGTGTGCAGAGGGTCCCGATGACTGGCGTCTGCGCCCGGCTGACTGGCCGCCAACCCGCTACGAGAAGAAAGCCATCGCAATCGGCGACACACCAAGTTTCTTGCGTTTTGTGAAACAGCCGGGATACGGCGGCGGCGGCAACGCCGAATAATCTTGAAACTTTTTACCAAATCGGTATAACCACGGTATTCTAATCAGAATTAGCGTGAGTATTGGTGGGCTGCGGCCCGCTTTTTTGTGTTTCAACAGAGGTTTTGGTTTTGCCTGCTTGGTGCCAAAGAAAGTGACATCAGTGACCGTGGATGCAGCCGTTGACACAACCAACTTGATCGCTGCTGACCCTGTCAGCAAGCGGATTTTGGGACTGATTGCGCCGACCATCAATGCCATGGGCTTCGAGGTTGTCCGCCTGCAATACGGTGGCGCGCCGGCAACGCTGCAGGTGATGATTGAGCCAAATAACCTCGGCGAGCTGGCCATTGAGGCCTGCGCCAGGGTCAGCAGGGCGGTGTCAACAGTGCTGGATGTGGCCGACCCGATCAGTGGTGAATATACCCTGGAAGTCAGCTCACCAGGCGTTGATCGGCCGCTCACACGGGTTGCCGATTTTGATCGCTTCATCGGCTTTGATGCGAAAATTGAACTGCGCGAAGCGGTCGAGGGACAAAAACGCTTTCGCGGCAAGTTGGCAGGCTTCGAGAATGGCGAAGTCCTGCTGGAGATTGAAATTGGCACAATTGGCGTCACGGTTGACGCTTTAAGCTCTGCCAAACTGATTTTAACCGATGCGCTTTTGGCCATGGCGAAGCGTGAATCAACGCCGGACGTTCGTACCGGCAACCCGCCGGCGTGATGCACGTTGGCCAAGATAAAAAAGGTTAGTTGAGATGGACTTAGCAACCCAACCACGACTGGAACTGATCCAAGTCGCCGATGTTGTTGCCCGTGAAAAAGGCATTGAACGCGAAGAAGTTCTGGAAGCGATGGAACAAGCGATCCAGCGCGCCGGGCGTTCGAAATATGGCCATGATCACGATATCCGTGCCACCATCGACCGGAAAACCGGTGAAATTAGCTTGATGCGCTGTACCGAAGTGGTCGACGAGATTGAAGATGAAATCAATCAAATTAACCTCGAGATGGCACATCGCCGGGACGCTGCTTTAGCCGTCGGTGACGTTATTTCCGATCCCTTGCCACCAATTGATTTTGGCCGTATTGCCGCGCAAACCGCGAAACAAGTGATTGTTCAAAAAGTCCGTGAAGCCGAACGCGAGCGGCAATTCAACGAGTATAAAGATCGTGCCGGCGAAATCGTGAACGGCATCGTCAAACGGGTTGAATTTGGCAATGTCACCATTGATCTTGGGCGCGGCGAAGGCATTTTGCGGCGCGATGAATTGCTGCCGCGTGAAAGCTTCCGCCAAGGCGACCGTGTGCGTGCCCTGATCTTTGAAGTGCGCCGCGAAAACCGCGGCCCACAAATTTTCATGTCACGGACTCACCCTGACTTTATGCGCTTGTTGTTCACCCAGGAAGTGCCGGAAATCTACGACGGTATTATCGAATTACGCGCCGTTGCCCGCGATCCCGGCAGCCGGGCGAAAATTGCCGTGCTGTCGAATGACGGCAGCATTGACCCTGTCGGTGCCTGTGTGGGTATGCGCGGCAGCAGGGTGCAAGCCGTGGTCAGTGAATTACAGGGCGAAAAAATTGACATCATCCCCTGGTCCGATGATCCGGCGACATTTGTCGTCAACGCCCTGGCACCGGCCGAGGTCGCAAAGGTCGTGCTCGATGAGGATGCCGGTCGAATTGAGGTTGTGGTGCCTGACGAACAACTGAGCCTAGCAATCGGCCGTCGCGGTCAAAATGTCCGCTTGGCCAGCGTGCTATCGGGGTGGGATATCGACATCCTTACCGAACAGGAAGAATCTGACCGCCGCCAGGAAGAGTTCAGAACCCGCTCGAATGTCTTTATGGAATCGCTCGATATTGACGATGTGATTGCCCATTTGCTGGTTGCCGAAGGGTTTTCACAAGTTGAGGACATTGCCTATACGGCCTTGAATGATCTGACCCGGATCGAAGGTTTTGACGATGATATCGCCGAGGAGCTGCAAACCCGTGCACTGGCTTTTGTGAATGCCGAAAATGAGCATTTGCAGAACCGTCTAGCGGAATTGGGCATGGCCGACGATATCAATGAAATTGCCGACTTTAGCTTGGCAATGCTTGTCAAGCTGGGCGATGCAGGGGTGAAGACGGCAGATGATCTTGGCGATCTCGCCGGCGATGAATTGCTGGAAATCCTCGCCGACGAAGGCTTGGTTGAAGAAGATGCCAATGCCATCATCATGGCCGCCCGGGCCAGCTGGTTCGATGACGAAGATGAGGCTGCCGGGGAAACCGAAACAGCGGAGGGTGAACAGGCTGACTAAACCTTTGCAAGCTGCCGAAGACGGCCAGCAAAGACGGTGTATCGTCGCCGCGCGAAGCTTTGATCCGGCGCTGATGATCCGTTTTGTACTGGGTCCAAACAGCGAGATTGTACCTGATATCGATCGCGTTCTTCCAGGGCGCGGAATCTGGGTGCAGGCACAACCGGCATTGATCGCACGCGCGGTTCACGAAGGCCGCTTCAGCCGCGCCGCGCGCACCAAGGTCAGCGCCGACCCAGAGCTTGCCGGGCGCGTCGAAAGCTTGCTTGCCCGCAAGCTACAGGACATGATCGGCCTGGCCCGGCGGGCAGGTCGGATTGTGATGGGATTTGAAAAAACCGCCGCTGCCCTGCGCGCCAACAATGCGGTTATGCTTTTGGCGGCACGTGACGGTGCAGACGACGGACGGAACAAATTACGCCGACTGGCGCCGCAGTTAGACTACGCCGGCAGCTTAACGGCAAGCGAACTGGGTCACGCGATTGGCCGCGAACATGTGGTCCATGCAGCCCTTCTGGGTGCCAGTGATCCTGGCAAGGATGGACTACAAATACGGCTGTCTGATGCACATGCGCGGTTGGCGCTCATGCGCGGTGATCACGATGGCGACTTGGAAAATTTGGGCAGTGGGTGTATTCAAGCACCTAACCGTCCACTGGATGCACGATAATAACGTTGGAAAACGCTGGATATGCCGAATAGTAACGACCAGGATCGAAAAAAACTCAGCCTTTCAGGGCGAGGCAAGCTGTCCTTGTCGAAAACAGTGGAAACCTCACAGGTTCGCCAAAGCTTTTCGCATGGACGCTCGAAAACAGTCCAGGTCGAGGTACGGCGACCGACACGGGTGAAAAAACCTGTTGTTCTCGGTGCAAAAGAGGCCCCAAAGGCACCTGAGCCCGTTGTCGAAACGGTTCAGCCTGAGGTCGCCGCACCCGAGGCGGTAACGACCGACGATAAATCGGCGACCAATTTAACCGAGGTTGAGCGGGCCGCCCGCGAACGCGCCCTGCAACAGGGCATGAAACATGACGATGACGCGGCGGTAAGCGGCGATTCCGACGCCCCGGCGGCAGCAGAGCCCGAGGCAGCGGTCGTCGCCCCGCCGGAAGAACCTGCGGTGCCGTTGACACGCCGCGAAGCTGAACTGCAAGAAGCACGCGCCATTGCCGATGCTGAAGCGGCGGCGGCAAAAGCTGAATCGGATCGTCTGGTCGAAGAAGAAGCGGCCCGGCAAGCGCGCGCCGCAGCTGAACGCGCCGCCCAAAAATTAGAAGAAGAAGCAGCGGCCGCAAAAGCAAGTGCCGCTCGGCCGGT
>MDTB01002833.1_pt1 | contig 12579 bp, 12 predicted proteins | sample 811161 | NCBI WGS metagenome assembly MDTB01 (sample SAMN05326650, study PRJNA326480) | marine metagenome | isolation source: seawater | place: Mediterranean Sea | collected 2009 | reverse complement strand
TGAAATATTTTTTAAAATTTCACTACATCTTTTAGTCTGGCTTATTAGTAAGTCTATATCCTTAGTAAGTTTTGAATTATCGCCAACTTCTTTTCTCATTTCCTTTGCAACCACAGATATTGTTGCTAATGGCGTGCCCAGAGAATGGGCAGCAGCAGCAGCTTGACCCCCTAAAGACTCCAATTCATATTCTTTAGCTAATATCTGTTGAAGTTTATTTAAAGCATCTGATCTTTTTTTTGTTTCGCCAGCAAACCGTATACCAAAGTAACTAAGGAATATAAGCCCAATTATTAGAGAAATTAAAATTCCTGTAACATAATAATTTGGGAAAGAAAGCACATATTCTTCCATTCCAGGCAATGGTAAGTTAAAAAATGTTAAGGCAAAAAGTAAAATTATTGTTGATGAACCAAGTATAATAGTGCTTCCCATGCTTAAAAAAGTTGACGATACGATCGTCGGCACAATCAAAAGAATAGCAAAAGGATTGAAGATTCCACCTGTCAAAAATAAAAGAATACTTAACTGAATAATATCGTACATTAAAAAAGAAGTAGAATATAAGTCTTTCAGTAAAGTAGCTTTAAGTCCGAATTGTAAATAAATATTAGTAAAAAGACCTACAAGAATAATTATATGACAAAGTAATACTGGAAAGTGTAAGTCTAGTAAGAAATATACTAAATTAACAGAAAATAACTGTCCAAATATTGCTATCCATCTTAAAAAGACTAAAGTTTTTTTATCTAAATTTAGGTTTTCTTCTAACCTGAAAATAGTAGCAAAATCCATGAGTATTAAATATCTAAATTAGCTACATCCAATGCGTTACTTGTAATAAATTCTTTTCTTGGAGCAACATCATCACCCATTAAAATACTTATAATTTTTTGGTCTTCTTTAGATTTTTCTTTAGTGCCATTTGAGTATTGAACTTTGAGTAAGTTTCTATTATCAGGATTTAAAGTTGTCTGCCATAGCTCTTCTGGATTCATCTCTCCTAATCCTTTAAATCTTTGTATTGAAAGTTTTTGTTTTTCTTGATCAATAATCTTGCTCAATTCCTTAGAACTTAATTTTCCTTTTTTTTCTTTATTATTTAAGTTTTTAATTATAAATTTTTCTAAGTCCTTTTCATCTTTCATATAATAACTTTTGTTGTTTTTTGTTATTTTAAACAGTGGGGGTTGAGCCAAATATAAATTTCCATTTTCTATTAATTGATTAAAAGGATAATTATTAAAAAAAGTTAAAAGTAGTGTTCGTATATGTGAGCCATCTACGTCAGCATCTGTCATTATAACTATTTTTTCATATCTTAAGTTTTCAAGATTAAAATCTTTTGAGCCAGTACCAAGGGCATTTATTAAAGTTACTATTTCACTAGAGGACATCATCTTTGATAAGGCTTTAGTTTCTTGTTCATTAATATTTCCTCTGTTTTTTCCATTAGTGCTAACATAAGTGTTTAGTATTTTGCCTCGCAAAGGTAAAACAGCCTGAAACTCTCTATTTCTTCCTTGTTTTGCTGAACCTCCTGCTGAATCTCCCTCAACAATGTAAAGTTCTGTTCCTTCTTTTTTTGATATTTGGCAGTCTGCGAGTTTTCCCGGCAAACCTGTTATTTCAAAACTTCCTTTTCTTCTAATGTTATCTCTAGCTTTTCTTGCAACATCTCTCGCCACTGCAGCTTGAGTAATTTTTTCAAGAACATTTCTAATTGTAGAGGGATTTTGATCAAACCAAATGGAAATTTTATCATTAATTATATTTTCAACAATATGTCTAATTTCTGATGAAACTAATTTATCCTTTGTTTGGGAAGAAAATTTTGGATCTGGCATTTTTATTGATAATATAACCGTTAAACCTTCTTTAATATCTTCCCCAGATAAAGATAATTTATTTCTTTTATTGTGTTCATTAGAATATTTATTTATTACCCTAGTTAATGCACTTCTAAATCCTAATAAATGAGTGCCTCCATCTTTTTGATTTATATTATTTGTAAATGCCAAAACTTCTTCTGAATATCCTGCGTTCCATTCTAAAGAGCACTCAACATTAACATTGTCTTTATTTGCTGAAATATAAATTGGTTTTTTAAAAGTAGGTTTATCATTTTTATTTGTTAAGATGGGTTTTTTCTGATTTATAAACTGCACGAATTCTAGTATCCCACCATCATATTTATTTTCATATTTTTTAGGCTTAGATGAAGTTTGATCTATAAGTGTTAAATTAATCCCTTTGTTTAAAAAAGCTAATTCTCTCATTCTTTTTTGTAAAATTGTGGAACTAAACTTTATTGATGAGAATATTTCTTTGGACGGTAAAAATGTAATATTTGTACCCTTTTTTTTTGTACTCCCAATTTTCCTTAGTGGTTTCGAAGATTTGCCATTTTCGAACTCAATTAAATATTCAAACCCACCTCTATAAATTTTTAATTTCAATTTTTCTGATAATGCGTTTACTACTGATACTCCAACCCCATGTAATCCACCAGAAACTTTATAAGATTTGTGATCAAACTTTCCACCTGCGTGTAATTGGGTCATTATTACTTCTGCTGCAGACATTTTTTCACCTTTATGCATGTCTATTGGTATTCCTCTACCATCGTCTTCTACAGTGATAGTGTTGTTTGGATTGATTGTAACGTTGATGTTTTCACAATGACCTCCAAGAGCTTCATCGATTGAGTTGTCCAGCACTTCGAAAACCATATGATGAAGACCGGTTCCATCATCAGTGTCGCCGATGTACATTCCAGGTCTTTTTCTTACAGCGTCTAAACCTTTTAAAACTTTTATCGACGATGCGCTATATTCGTTAGTTTCTTTTAGTTCTGATTGTTTTGGCATTTATTAAAGTAATATTTTATATCATCTTTTTTTAACAATATACAATGGCTATTAATCAACTCTGCTCTATAAGTATTTAATATCAACAGTTTTAGATGAATTTAAAAAAAAAAAATTAATAATTAATTTTTTTAAAGTTTCATTGGCATTATAACGTAAAAACTGTTTTTGTCGGCATTATCTAGGACAAGAACTGGAGAGGTTGAGTTTTTTAGACTAAAAGTTAAGTTTTTATCTTCAATTTCAGATGCAATATCAATTAAATATTTAGAATTAAAACCTATAGACAAATCTTCTCCATCGTATTTTGCTGAAACTATTTCATTTCCATCTCCAGAGTTTGTACTATTAACTGATAATTTTAGTTTATCTCTACTTAACTCTAATTTTACACCCTCTTTCCTATCTATTGAGACCGAAGCAACTCTTTCAACTGAACTTATAAAGTCACTAGATGAAACAATTAAAGTTTTTGAATTATCTTTAGGAACAACTTTTTCATAGTCAGGAAATTTACCATCGATTACCTTTGATATTAAACTCATTTTTCCAAGTGAAAATTTAATCTTATTTCCACTTGTTTGTATTATAATTTTTTCATTCGTATTGTCTAATAGAGAACATAATTGAAAAACTGTTTTTCTAGGAATTATAATTGAAGTGAAGTTATTTATATTTTCAACAGTTATGCTGCTAGAAGAAAGTCTATGACTATCCGTTGCAACACCAGTTAAGAAAGTGTTTTTATTTGACTCAGTAGCATGCAAATACACCCCGTTTAAGTAATGTCTTGTATCATCATTAGAAATAGAAATTTTTGTTTTATTTAAAAGAGATAAAAACCTTGTTTTATCTAACTCTATTTTTTCATTTTCAAAATTATCATTGAACGTTGGAAAATTAGTCGTTGGCAAACATAAAAGGTTAAAGTCTGAATTTTCTGTTTTCAAACTAAGCTTGTTTTCATTTTTTTTAACAAAATTAATCTCGGCATTTTGAGGTATCTTTCTTAAAATATCAAATAAGACATTTGCTGAAGTCGTTGTACTACCTTCTTCAACAATATTTAGTTCGGTTATTTCATCATTAAACACAATATCTAAGTCTGTTGCTACTATCTCTAATTTCTTGTCTTTTAAATTCAAAAGAACATTAGATAGTATAGGTAGGGTATTTTTTTTTTCAACAACGCCCTGGACAAAATTTAAAGATTTTAATAAAACATCTCTTTTTATACTAAACTGCATCTGTATTAATTTTCCAGTAACAAAGACCTTATTTGTATCAAATTTTTTTTCATTTCTTCGTCTTTTTCAGATAATTTCGTTATAGTTTTTACCGCATGAATTACAGTGGTATGGTCTCTATTAGCAAATCTCCTTCCAATTTCAGGGAGTGATCTGGTTGTTAATTTTTTGGCAAGAAACATTGCAATTTGTCTTGGTCTAGCTAAAGGTCTAGATCTTCTTTGAGAAAGCATTTCGTTTAAAGAGATATTGAAGAAGTTAGAAACGGTATTTTGGATCTTATCTACCGTGACTATTTTTGTTTGATTGAAAACATCTTTTAAAACATTTTTACAATCAGCTATTGTTAAAACTCTTTTATGAACTCTGCTAAAAGCGATTACTCTGTTTAAAACACCAATTAATTCTCTAATATTGGTCTTTGCCTCCGTTGAAATAAAATTAATAACTTCTTCAGAAATATTTATGTGTTCTTTAAACTGATTTTGCATGTGATCAATTCTATTTTTAATAATATTTTTTTTGAGATCTAGGTCAGGTACATCAATATCAATAATTAGTCCGCCAGACAGTCTTGATTTAATTCGTTCTTGAACTCTATCAAGTTTCATTGGGGGTCTATCAGCAGAAATGACTATTTGGGAACCTTTTTCTAATAAACTATTAAATGTGTGAAAGAATTCTTCCTGTAAACTTTCTTTGCCTCTTATAAATTGAATATCATCTATTATGAAAACTGATGATTTTCTAAAAAAATCTTTAAAATTTACCATATCATTCTTTTTAATTGATTTTATAAAATGGTACATAAATCTTTCAGCTGAAATAAACATAACTTCCTTTACAGATTGCAGCTCTAAACCAATAGCATTAAGCAAGTGGGTTTTGCCTAAACCAACTCCACCATATATGTAAAGTGGATTATATCTTGAAGCTTGTTCGCAAACTTTTTTTGAATAAGATAAAGCAACTTCGTTACTTGACCCTTTTATAAAATTTTCAAAATTGAGATTAGGATTTAGTCTATTATAATTTAGTATCGAGTCTTTAATTTCTGTTACTTTATTAAATTCATCAATTTTAAAATCTTCATTTTTATGATTTTTTTGTTCTTCAATTATCTTGAACTCTATTCTGCTTAAGCTTAGTTTAAAGTTTTTAACTAGTTCTAGTATTTTGTCTAAGTATCTTGATACGATCCAATCTCTAAAAAACCTTGTGGGAACCCCTAAAACTAAATAATCGTTATATTCTTTTACTAAAGTGATATTTATCAACCAACTAGAATAAATTTCTTCTCCAAAATTTTTTTTTAGTTCATCTTGTAATTCAGACCAATCCAATGTTTTCTCTTCTTCTGAGACAAAAATATTTGCTGAGCTAGTTTGTTTATTCTTCATGAGTAAAAATTAATTGAAACTTAAAAAACATTATTATCAAATAACTTTCAACTAATTTTTTTGATTTTGGAAAAAAAAATCAATTCCGGTTGTACACTTAGCGCGTTGATAGAAAAAATAATTATACAACTCTTAAAAGAAAAAAAATCTATATTTTGTTATTCTATCTAAATCCGGTATAAAAAAAATTAACAACTTTGAAGTGTTTGTTTTATGAAATTTTTTTAGAAATTCTAGAAACTTTTCTCGAAGCCTTTTTTTTACTTATTGCGCCTTTTTTAGCAACCTGCATTAGAATTGATTGAAATTTTGGGAAATACTCTTTTATAGATTTTTTTTTCCCTTCTTTAACCAACTTCTCCATATGCTTGATTGCTGATTTATATTTGCTTCTTCTTACTTTGTTCACCTTAGACTGTTTTTTTACTCTTCTAACGCGACGAATTGCTGATTTTGTATTTGGCATGATTGAATTTTTATATATGTACAAATTATGCGGGTCAACTTTTTATTTTTGACATTTATCGCAATAAAAAGTTGATCTTTTAGAAATTCTAATTATTTTTATTTTTCCTTCACATTTTAAGCGTCTACAAATTTCTCCCTTTCTGCCATAAACATTGAAAAATTGCTGGAAATTGCCTTCTTGACCATCAGTGTTATTAAAGTCTCTAATTGATGAACCTCCCTCTTCTATGGCCTTTTTTAATAACTTTTTTATGTTTCTGATTAAATCAGTAATTTTTTTATTTGATATTTTATATGCTTTTATTCTTGGGTTAATTTTGCTCAAAAAAATTGCTTCATTAACATAAATGTTTCCCAAACCTGCTACAAAGTTTTGATTCATTAACAAATCTTTAAGACCAATTTTTCTTTTTTTGATAAAATTTATAAAATATTTAGAATCAAATTTTTTAGAAAGAGGTTCTGGGCCAAGTTTTTTCAAATGTGAGTTTTGTAATAATTTTTTAGTTTTTTCAATTTTTATAAAACCAAATTTTCTGACATCATTGTATATTATTTTTACTCCGTTATTAAACTGAAATATTGCATGGTTATGCTCAGGTTTGTCATCGTATAAATCAAAGTAAAAACTTGATCTTCGTTTATTATTTTTGGAGTCAGATATAGTTATTTTACCTGTCATACCTAGGTGCATAATAATTGTATAATTATTATCTAATTTTAAAAAAATATATTTTGATCTTCTATTAACAGATAATATTTTAGATCCGATCATTTTTTTCATCAATTTTTCATCAATTTGATATCTCAAAAATTTGTTAAGTATTTCTATTTTTTTAAAAGTTAAATGGTTTATTGTCTTTTTTAGAGACTTTTTAACAACTTCAACTTCTGGTAATTCTGGCATATAGTTAATTATGAGTTTACATTATAACGAAAAATCTAAACTAGTAGAAAAAGTTTTTAACAAAGTATATGACAAATATGATTTGATGAATGATATTTTGTCGCTTGGGACACACAGAATATGGAAAAAAAAATTAGTTTCTTGGATGAACCCTCTAAATAATACCAAAATAATCGATGTGGCGTCAGGAACAGGTGATGTCGCAAAGTTATGTTCAAATTATACAAATAATAAATGTGAAGTAACCTGTGTAGAACCAAATAAAATGATGTTACTTGAAGGAGAGAAAAAATTAAAAAATTTGACTAATCTAAAATGGATCTTATCACCAGCAGAAAAATTACCTTTTAAAAATAATGTCTTTGACTATTATGTAATTAGTTTTGGGATAAGGAATGTAAACAGTTTAGAAAAGTCTTTAAATGAAGCTTATAGAGTTTTAAAAAAAGGTGGAAAATTTTTTTGCCTTGAATTTTCAAAAGTTGAAAATGAAGTACTAAAAAATATTTATAAACAATACTCAAAACTAATTCCTAAAATTGGTAAATTAATCGTTGGAAATGATATGCCGTACGAATATCTGATTAAAAGTATTGATCAATTTTATAATCAAGAAGAATTTTTACTAAAATTAAAAAAAAGTGGTTTTTTTAATACAAAATACAGAAATCTTGCTAACGGCGTTGCTGCAATACATGCTGGCTGGAAAGTTGAATAATGATAAGTAGGCTTTTACAACTATTTAAAATAGCAAGAAAATTTTCTGCTTCTGGAGCTTTGGAGACTATAAATCAAATTTACAAAGTTCCCCTAACATTAAAAATATTTTTTGATCTAATATCTATTGGGTCACCAAGAAAAACGATAAATCATTCTAAATCATCAGGTGAAAAATTATGTGATGCACTTGAGGGTATGGGAACTACATTTATAAAGCTAGGACAGTTTCTCGCTACTCGTCCAGACATTATAGGAAAGGATCTTGCTAATGATCTTGAAAAATTGCAAGATAAACTTCCACCTTTTAATTTTGAAGAAGCTAAAAAAATTTTACAAAAGGAAGTTGGGGACAAACAATATTCTAAAATAATTAACATATCAAAGCCAATTGCTGCTGCTTCTATAGCTCAAGTTCATTTAGCTAAAATAGTGATAGAAAATAAAGAAAAAGATGTAGCTATTAAAATTTTACGTCCGAATATCGAAAAAATTTTTAATGAGGAATTAGATGCATTAATGTTATTTGCTTATATTATAGAAAATACTATTCAAAAAACTAAACGACTAAAACTTGTAGAAGTAGTTCACCTTTTGAGAGAGATAACAAATATTGAAATGGATTTAAGATTTGAGGCAGCTGCGGCAAATGAATTATATGAAAATACAAAAAATGATAATGGTTTTAAGGTTCCTAAAATCTACTGGCAATACACATCAAAAAAAGTTTTGACCTTAGATAGAGTAAATGGAGTAACAATAAGAGACCATAACGCTCTTAATCAAAAAAATATTAATTTAAAAAAAATAGCTGAAAATTTAATTCAACATTTTTTAAGACAAGCAGTAAGAGATGGTTTCTTTCACGCCGATATGCATGAAGGGAATTTATTTGTTGATAATGATGGAAATATAGTGCCGGTCGATTTCGGTATTATGGGAAGGTTAGATAAATACAATAAAAAATATTTAGCTGAAATATTATATGGTTTTATAAAAAGAGATTATGTAAAAGTGGCTGAAGTTCATTTTCAAGCTGGATTAGTACCAGAAACCGCATCAAAAGAAGAATTTGCCCAAGCGTTGAGATCAGTAGGAGAACCAATTTTTGGTCAAAATATAAAAGATATTTCTGGTGGTAATTTGTTGTCTCAATTATTTGAAATTACAGAAAAATTTAATATGGCAACACAAACGCAGCTATTATTATTACAAAAAACAATGGTTGTTGTAGAAGGAGTAGCTAGAAAGTTATACCCCGAGACAAACATATGGAATGTGTCTAAACCAATTCTAGAAGATTGGTTAGAAAGTTTAAAGGGTCCTAAAGCCACAATATCTAGAGCTGTAGATACCTCGGGTGAAATTTTAAAAAGAATTCCTGATTTACCTGAATTTATGGATAAAGCTAATTATGCATTACAGCTAATTGCGGAAGGTAAATTAAACTTGACTAATATAAACAATACCTCTTTAGAGGTAGAAAAGCTAAAAATTAGAAGTTTTAGAAATAACGTCCTGATTTCAATTTTAGGTGTTGTAATTTTAACTTTAGTAGTATTTTAATTATAAGCATAAGTATGAAAAATAAAAAAATATTAATAATTATAGGTGGTGGAATTTCTGCATACAAATCTCTAGACTTAATAAGACTTCTTAAAAAAGATAATTATGAAATTAAAACAATTTTAACAAAGAGTGGTAAGCAATTCGTCACGCCATTGTCATTGATTTCATTGTCTGGAAGTAAGGTTTATGAAAATTTATTTGACAAACAAAACGAAACTGAGATTGGCCATATATCTTTATCAAGATGGGCAGATCTTATTTTAATTATACCCGCAACAGCAAATATTATTAGTAAATTAAGTCAGGGAAAAGCTGAAGATTTAGCAACAACAGTAGTGCTAGCATCCAATAAAGATATTGTTTTGATACCTGCAATGAATGTTAGAATGTGGAACCATAAAGCAACTCAAGAAAATTGTAAAAAACTAATCTCATATGGATATAAATTTTTTGGTCCTACTGAAGGTCTCATGGCTTGCGGTGAATTTGGAAAAGGTAAGATGATTGGCCCAAAAAAGATTTATAAAGAAATTAAAAATTATTTTTATAAAAAGGACATTATAAGAAACAAAAATTTTAGGGCATTAGTGACGACCGGACCTACACGAGAATATTTAGACCCAGTAAGATTTATCTCCAATGAATCGAGCGGCAAACAAGGTTATGAAATAGCTCTTGCTTTAAAGAGGCTAGGTTTTAAAACTACATTAATTGCAGGTCCATCAAACCTTCAAAAAGAAAAGGGTCTAAAAGTTATTAAAGTGAAAACTTCTGATCAAATGTTTAAAGCTGTTAAAAATTGTTTGCCGGTAGATGTGGCTGTTTGTACCGCTGCAGTTTCAGATTTTAAACCCGTTATTATAAAAAAAAATAAAATCAAAAAAAGTAATAAGAAAGAGAATGTTTTATTAGATAAAACAGTTGATATTTTAAATTATTTAGGAAAAAATAATTATCATCGTCCAAAACTTGTTGTTGGTTTTTCAGCCGAAACTGAAAATCTTATGAAAAATTCCAGAAATAAATTAAAGAATAAAAATGCTGATTGGATAATTGCGAATGATGTTTCTATGAAAAATATTGGGTTTAATAAAGATCACAATGAAGTGACAATTATTGAAGCTAATGGTAAAATTTTAAAAATAAAAAAAAATAAAAAAAGTTTTATCGCATCTATTATTTCAGATAAAATAATAAATAATCTTTTAATTAATGACAAAAATCTTAATTAAAAAGCTTCAAGAAGAAGCAATTATACCAAAATATGAAACTAAAGGTTCATCTGGTTTGGATCTCTCTGCAAGTTTAAAATCTAAAATTACAATTAAACCAGGCGAAAAGTGTTTAGTTCCAACAGGTCTAGCTGTATCTATTCCTAAGGATTATGAGTTGCAAATTCGTCCTAGATCAGGTTTAGCGGCCAAAAATTCTATTACGGTATTGAACACACCAGGAACGATTGACTCGGACTATAGAGGTGAAATTAAGATTATACTTATTAATTTAGGCAAAGAGAGTTTTGAGATAACAAATGGGTTAAGAATAGCTCAAATGGTTTTATGTCCAATATCAAAAGCCGAATTAACAGAAGTTGATAATCTTGATAAAACTTCCAGAGACCACGGTGGTTTTGGTTCTACTGGAATATAAATATGAAAGTCTCCAAGTTAGATTATCAAAAATATTCAAAGCAAATTATTTTAAAAAAATTTGGTTTATTTGGTCAAAAAAAAATTATGTCTTCTAAAATTCTTATATTCGGAATGGGCGGATTAGGTTGTCCAATTTCAATTTATTTAGCTAGTTTAGGTTTTGGGACTTTAGGTATAGTTGATGATGATAAAATTGAGTTGTCAAATTTAAATAGACAAATTATTTTTAATTCTAAAGATATAGGAAAATATAAAGTTGATATAGCAAAGAAAAAGATAAAAATGATCAACAAAAAAATTAAAGTCCTGTCATATAAGACACGCGTTAATAAAAACAATATTGAAAATATATTAAAAAAATTTGATATTGTATGTGATGGAACAGATAATTTTAAAACAAGATTATTAATTAACGATTATTGTTTAAAAAAGAAAAAAATTTTGATATCTGCTGCAGTAAGTGGATTTGATGGACACATTTTTAAATTTGATTTTAGGAAGAAAACTCCTTGTTTTAGATGCTTTATGCCAGAAATACCTGATCATCCAAATAATTGTGATACAGAGGGGGTAACACCAACTCTAACAGGCATTATTGGTACTCTGCAAGCAAATGAAGTATTAAATTCTGTATTAGGTTTCAAATCTACTTTAGATAAAAAAATGATAATATTTAATTCTATTAAAATGAGTTTAAGAAAGGTGGCTTTAAGTAAAAATTATAAATGCACAAATCGATGCTAAAATTTATAATATTTTTTTATTTTTTATTTTTAAACTTGTTTGCTAGTCAAGATTATTTTTTAACTTTACGAAATGATAAAGTAAATCTTAGACTTGGTCCTTCTTTTGATTATCCAGTAAAAATAATTTATAAAAAAAAATACCTACCTGTTTCAGTTAAAGAAAAATATGATAATTTTAGGAAAATTCAAGATCATGAAAATAATTCTGGTTGGGTACATATTTCCCAACTATCAAAAAAAAAAGCGGGTATTACTACTGGAGACGCGCTTCTTTATAAAAGGGCAACTAATTATTCAAGGCCTCTAGCAAATATCGAAAAAGGTCGTCTGGTTTTGATATTAAAATGTAAGGATACTTGGTGTAAAATTAAAACCGAGAAATACTCTGGATGGATAAAAAAAAATGTTATTTGGGGACGATTGTAGAACTATTTTGAAGACACTTTAGAGGCCCAGAATTTATCTAATAAAAAATACCAAACTGTATTTGCTAAGGGCTCAACAATAGCATCTGTTAAAGCAACTGCAAATGAAACATCGGCAACCAGCATTAAAACAGTTATTGCTATTAAGAAATGGCCTATAGTATAAATAAGAGTTCTGAGAAGAGATCCTTTATTATTATCGTAAATTTTTTTTGCAGCTCCGTGTATGCCTTGAGTAAATTCTGTCATGTTAATTTAATTTTTTTAAATTCGGTCTGTCCGCATTCATTATCTTCGTCCATACAGCGACAAAATCTTTAATAAATTTTTCTTTATTGTCATCTTGAGCATATACTTCAGAATAAGATCTAAGTATTGAATTAGAGCCAAAAACTAAGTCTGCTCTGGATGCAGTAAACTTAACCTTGTTTGTTTTACGATCAATAATATCGTAAGAGTTCTTTCCTGTTGGTTTCCAAGCATATTTCATATCAACCAAGTTAATAAAGAAGTCATTTGTTAAAGTTCCAACTTTATCTGTTAATTCACCTTTGTTTTTTGCAGACTCATGATTTGTC